>Ga0265293_10000662_pt1 | contig 80344 bp, 65 predicted proteins | sample Munlanlewell138R_FD_192505 | JGI IMG/M metagenome (GOLD analysis project Ga0265293, IMG submission 192505) | Leachate microbial communities from a municipal landfill in Southern Ontario, Canada - Leachate well 138R | ecosystem: Engineered > Solid waste > Landfill > Unclassified | place: Canada... | reverse complement strand
TCTTCCAAGAGCAATTGGTGAACTCTCAGGAGGGCAGCTGCAAAGGGTTCTCCTTGGAAGAGCAATCATTGATAATCCAAAGCTTATTATTCTTGATGAACCAAGTACTTATGTTGATAAACTTTTCGAAACCAACTTTTATAAACTTCTGGGTGATATAAACAAAGAAATTGCCATAATGCTGGTTTCGCATGATGTTGGCACCATCATTTCTTTAGTTAAGAATATAGCTTGTGTTAACCAGGGACTTCATTATCACTCTGGGAGTGATATCTCTCAGGAATGGCTTACAAATGCTTATCAGTCTTGTCCTATAGAGATATTGGGACATGGTTCTCTTCCTCACAGAGTTTTAATGGAGCATGATCATCTTCATGAACATGAACACTCTGCTAACACTAAAGATTAAACTATGGCCGATTTAATCTGGATTATACTGTCTGCGCTGCTGTTGGTTGTTGGAGCAGTTGGTACTATTGCTCCTATCCTCCCTGGGCTGCCGTTATGCTGGGCAGGATTGCTTGCCCTGAAGTTTATACCAACTACTCAGAATGAGTTATCATGGGTTACAATCATTATACTTGGTGTGGTGACAGTTGTAATTTCAATACTTGATAATGTACTGCCTATATGGGGAACAAAGAAGAAGGGAGGAAATAGGAAGGTTGTCTGGGGAGCGACAATAGGACTTCTGTTTGGTTTCTTTATCGGACCATGGGGTATAATATTGGGTCCATTCGCTGGAGCGCTGATTGGAGCATTAATAACAGGCAGCAAATTAAAACCGGCCGCAAAACAAGCATCTGGAGCATTTGCAGGTTTTTTGGCCGGTCTTTTATTAAAGCTGATAACAGCTGGTTTTATAATATTCTTCTTTATCCGAACTTTACTTTGATGAGAAAGGATTTAAGAGTTTTTGATAATGTATTCAGCTATCTGAACTGCATTTAAGGCAGCACCTTTACGTATCTGATCGGAAACAGTCCAGAATGATAATCCATTTTCATTAGTCAAATCTTTACGTATACGACCAACATAAACAGGGTCAGTACCTTCTAGGCCGAGTGGCATTGGGTACTCTTTTTCATTAGGATTGTCAATTAGCTTTACACCATCTGCCTTGCTGAAAGCTTCGCGAGCTTCCTCTATAGATATCGGACGTTCGGTCTCAATCCATATGGCTTCTGAGTGTGCACGCATTACAGGTACACGTACACATGTAGCACTAACTTCAATATTTGAATGCATAATCTTTCGAGTTTCGTAATACATCTTCATCTCCTCTTTGGTGTAACCGTTATCTGTGAAAACATCCACCTGAGGGATAAGATTATATGCAAGTTGATAAGCAAACTTGGATACTGTAGGCTTTTCCCCTTTAACAAGTTCTCTGTATTGTTCTTCCAATTCTTTCATAGCAGCGGCTCCTGCACCGGAAGCTGCCTGATATGTTGCAACATGAACCTTTTTTATATGAGTAATATCTTCTATCGGTTTTAATGCGATCACCAGTTGAGCTGTTGTACAATTAGGGTTTGCTACTATTCCCTTCGGACGGTTTAATGCATCTTCACCATTAATTTCAGGAACAACAAGAGGCACCTCGTCGTCCATCCTGAATGCACTTGAGTTGTCAATCATAATGGCTCCGTGCTTGGTGATTGTCTCAGCAAATTCAAGCGATGTGCTACCACCGGCAGAAACAAATGCAATATCAATACGCTTGAAATCATCATTGTGCTGTAACTCTTTAACTACAATCTGTTTACCTTTGAAATTATATGATGTTCCGGCACTTCTTGAAGAGCCGAATAGATGTAATTCTTTAACAGGGAAATTTCTCTGTTCCAAAACACGAAGCAGCTCTTGTCCTACAGCTCCGCTAGTTCCAACAATTGCGATGTTCATAATGATTGATTTTTAATAACTTTAGTTTGAATAAGCAGATAGTTTTATCTACCAGCTTTTTAATTAACTCTTTGGAAGAATGATAACCTTATTATCTACTTCGATCAACTGACAAAGATATGAAAAAGAGAATAAAAACTTATCTTATTGCAATTTTCTTTGTTAATTTCCCTATTTTTAATATGTAATAACCTTTTGGGAGTGATAGTATATACTCATTTGTGCCAGCATTTATCCTTCTGTTATAGACCTTTACTCCCATAATATTATAAATTTCCAGAATGTCGTCTTTTGGCAGATTTTCGATTATGAGGCGATTCTCAGCAAGTTTAATGACTACACTATCCTGACCTATATTGGGCTGGTGATAAAATTGATTCTGATTATTAAAGTTAAGATGGCTGTCTGGCATCCCTATAAAAGTATTGCGCTCAGTAGAAAAGCAAGTTCCAACTGAGAAACAAAAAGAGATCAATACTAAATAGAAAAGCCTCATAGTACTAAATTACATCAATTCTAGCTGTATCAATAAAAAAGCTAAAGTTCAAATATTTTTCCTTCAGATGCAAGTTCAGTTTCAGGAAAAATTAATGATGCTTCCTTAAGAAGCACTCCTAGTTCATTATATCTGGAAGAAAAATGTCCAATAACAAGCTTCTTTACTTCAGCCATTTTAGCAATAGTTGCAGCCTGACCTGCAGTGGAATGATATGTTTCTTCCGCTCTTTTATTTTCACTTTCGGCAAATGTAGCCTCATGATATAATAGATCAACATTTTTTATGTACTTAACAACATCCGGGTCATAAGCAGTATCAGAGCAGTATGCATATTTCTTTGAAGGTGTTCCCGGAACAGTAAGAGTCTCGTTTTTAATAACATCTCCCTCAGTAGTGATAAAGTCATCCCCTCTTTTGATATTATAAATCATATGATAGGGAATTTTGTGATAATCAATCATTTCTCTGATTATATGACTTGCTGATTTCTTCTCTTCAAATAAAAAACCGTTAGAATCTATTCTGTGATTTAATGGGAAAGAGTGAATTTTTATTGAAGAATTTTCAAAAATAATCTCTTCTGAGTGTGGATTAATAGGAATCACATTTATCTTAAATGATATGTGATTACCCATATAGGTAAGAAAAGGGTTAATTAAAAAATCTATCTCTTTATGAGCATAAATATTCAGGTCGGCAGTTCTTCCAAGCAGACTTAACGTGGAAAGCAGACCAGGCAAACCGAAGATATGGTCGCCATGCAGGTGTGAAATAAAAACAGAATGAAGCTTGCTCATACGAGCCTTAAATTTACGCATCTGTAGCTGTGTACCTTCTCCACAATCAATCATGAATAGCTTATCATTCATTTCTATTAGCTGCGATGGTGGGTTGTGAAGTGTTGTTGGCATTGCTGATCCACAGCCTAATATGGTAATGCAAAATTTAGTCATGTCACCTTATTCCAATTAATTTATGTGTTTGCAAACTAAGTGCCCACACAGGATTATCCTTTATAAGAGAGATACAGTAATCCACATTCTCCTGAATAACTTTATCGTTATCAAAAATTGGACTTAGCAGGTATCTGTTTGTCTTAGGTAAAATTGAAATGTCAGGTAAAGGATCTCCTTTTTGAATTGGAAATCTTAGTTCATCAACCTCAGGGATTAACTCCTTTACTATCTCAAAATTCTGCTTGGGACTGCAGGTTATGTAATCAATACCTGAAGGTATTCTTTTAGTGCCGTTAGTTTCGATTGCTTGCAGGTAGCCTCTCTCTTTAAAAAATGCAACAATTTTGTCATTCAGCTGTAATGCCGGCTCACCACCAGTCCATATAATCCATTTACAGTTATATTTCTCTATCTCTTTAAAAACCTCTTCGAGAGACATCTTCACACCCCTTTCAAAATCAGTGTCACAGAAGCTGCAGGCAAGATTACATTTTGCAAGTCTGATAAAAATAGATGCCTGTCCGGTTCTTCCACCTTCACCCTGCAAGGAGTAGAATATTTCGTTTACATTAAGGTTCATATATAGCCGAAGTTTTGGGGGTTTCGCTCACCTCTACAGCATAAAGCTCCGGTAGTTTAGGCTTGAATGCTTCAAATAACATTTTTGCAATATTTTCAGCAGATGAGTTCAGCGGAGCCATAATATCGTTCAGATTTCTGTGATCGAGGTTTTTATCGATATAATCTTTTACAAAACTAAGTTCATTATAATCACGAACAAACCCTTGAGGATTTAGTTTATCTGCTTTAAGATGCACAGTTACAACATAATTATGTCCGTGAAGGCGACTGCAAGGATGCTCCTCCGGTAATCCAAAAAGAGAGTGAGCAGCAGAAAAAGCAAATTCTTTACTTATTTTATACATTTTATTTCTTTGTTTCTGTTAATTATTCAGGAGATTGACTTCCGACACTAAAATGATTCCGGTAAGTAGTTATTCCCAGATGCAAGATAGTTTCAAATCATGAGTTTTAATCAAAACTAATCAATTAATTTTTCAGGTGCAAATCAGATGTTTAATCTATTCAGTAACATCTAACTCCAGCCAAGTTCTTAAAGGATAATGATCAGAGTGATCAATTTTATCTACTTTAGTCTGATAAGCCTTAAAATTATCGCTGTGCATTATGTAGTCTATCCTGAAAAGGAAAAGATATTCGTTATAAGTGATGCCAGGTCCAAAAGAAGTGGATACATAAGCATCCTGCAATCCCTTTTTCATCTGATTATAAGCATAAGAAATGGGGGTATCATTAAAATCACCACAGATTATAGTGCCTTGTGTACCCTGCGTCTTAATATAATCCTTTACCTGATTTACCTGCTTAGCTCTCATACGATAAGCACTACCCAGACGATTTCGTATGTTAGTTGTCACAGTTTCTAATTTAACTGAATCTGTATTTTGCAGGAAGTCACTATAAAGTTTTTTATCCTCAGCCATTATACTGTTAGACTCCAAATGAACATTAGCAACTGTATATCTTTTACCTTCAATATTTATAGTGTAAACAGCAGCTCCGTTATAGGATGATTCAAACACAACTTCATGAGTATCCTCTATCGGGTATTTAGAGAAACAAGCTAGTCCCAGAATATGATACTTGCCTGATGACTCAAGGCCGGTGACAGACCTGTAAGGATACATACTCAGTTTACGGTTTACATCCTGCTGTGAGAATATTGATTGACCTGTTTTGCTTACCAGATACTCTTGTAAACATACAATATCAGCATCAGTCTCTGAAATATAATCCAGAATAGGTCGCTCCTTTGAATTCTTATCCCGTTCCTTAGGAAATCCCTGTACATTATAAGTAAGTATTTGAATTGACTTTTCAGGAGCCTTAGGTTGATTTATTTTTATAGGAAAAAATGTTGTAACAGGCTTATAACATATTAGTAAAGCGATCAGACAGATTGCCGCATATTTCCATTTAGAGAACAGAAGCCAGAAAACAAGGTATGCGATATTTAACAGTAAAATGAAACCGAAACCAAGGCCAATATATGAAAAGAGATTAGTTTTTAGAGTAGATACATTCCATGCAAGAAAAGAACTAAAAAGAAGTGCAATAGCAAATATATTGGTTAAAAATATAACCAATTTCACTACATCTCTGAATTTTCTTTTTTTATTTCTTGCTGGCATCAAAAAGCTTCTTTTTTTCTTCAGGAGTTAATCCGCTATAACCGGACTTCTTCAACTTATCCAATATAGCATCAATTTCCTCCTGCTCTGAGTTCTTCCGATAATTATAATCCCAGTCTGTCTCTTTTCTACTGTGATACACTTTCATCTTGGGTTTCTTTCTGTGAGGTTTAAATAATCCTGCAAACAAATCTATCAGGCGACTCATCCACCCGGTAATATCTGTACCTTTTTTATATTGTATGGCAAATAAATATCCCAGCAGGGCACCACCAATATGAGCTACATGTCCACCAGGGTTTGTGGCACTGCCTAGAGACATGAAATCCAAAACGAATGCGAAAATCGCAATATAAACAATTTTTATCTGTCCAATAAAGAGAAGGTTCAGTTTAAGTTCAGGTCTGTAAAACGCAGCACCCATTACAATTGCCATTACAGCCGCAGATGCACCAATCATCCAGCCCCTTCCCATATCCAGATAATAAGGAATAGTGTTAAATGCAATAACGTATAGGATAGCACCTGCCAGTCCACCCAGTACATACAAACTACCCAGTGTGCGTCCTGTAAAATACTGCATAAATATTTGACCAAACCAGTAGAGCCACAACATGTTAAAAAGGATATGTAAAAAACCTTCGTGAACAAACATGTATGCTACAGGTGTCCAGAACCTCTGTGTAAGTAGCTGCAAATTTGAGGGTACACCCAGTAATGTTATCAGATCCAGACTATGAATATTAAACAGAATGAAGATAACATCGATAACTTTTAAAGCAGCAAATACCAGAACATTGATAAATATTAGCTTTGTCAGTACAGTACCTGACTTGTATTTCAGTTTTAAGTTGTCAATAATATCTGCCATGAGACCTGTCCTTTTTTCTCCAGTACAAAATCATAAAAATGCCAAACAGCATGCCACCTAAGTGTGCAAAATGAGCAACATTATCGCCTATACGGTTTGAAACACCAAAAATCAGCTCCACGAGACCGTAACCTATTACAAACCATTTAGCCTTTATAGGGAATGGAAACGGGATAATGAATAACTGTGCATTTGGGAACAACATTCCAAAGGCAAGCAGAATACCGAATACAGCTCCGGAAGCACCAACAGTAACAGTATTAACCGCATAAAACATGTCTGCCGGAACAACTGCACTTACTCTAAGGTACATCACTATAATCTGAACCAATCCAGCCCCAATCCCGGTAATCAGATAATATGTCAGAAAACGCTTAGGACCCCAAACCTGTTCTAGGGTTCTTCCAAACATAAATACTGCAAACATATTGAAGAATACATGAGAGAAAGAGTAAGGGTCATGAAGAAACATATAAGTTATGGGCTGATATATCCTGAAGTTATCAGAAAATGGGAAATGCAAACCAAACTGCTGAGTCAGGTCGATCCCTCCCCTCCTTAGTAAAACGAATTGTGCTAACCATACTATAACATTAATAATAAGTAAATTTTTTGTTACAGTAGGTAATATGCCTGAAAAGCTATTTCTATAATTATTCATGATTTGAAATCTGCTGTTGAGGCGCAAAAATACGTATTATTTCGAAGCTTATAAGGTTTTTAGACCTATAAAAAGCAAATTTTCAGAAAAATCAAATACTTTTTACCTTTTTTCTTGATTGTTTTCATTTAATAATCTATATTTGACGCCAAATCAGGGCTTCAGCCCATACTTAAAGTTTGTTTAATTTCTTTATTTACGTTTTCTTATGAATAAATCAGAACTAATTAGCGCTATTGCAGAGAAATCTGGTCTTAGCAAGGTTGATTCCAAAAAAGCATTGGACGCAACTTTAGAAACAATCTCCGAAGAAGTAAAAAGTGGTGGTAAAGTAGTATTAGTAGGTTTTGGAACATTCTCAGTTTCAGAAAGAAGTGCAAGAAAAGGAATCAACCCACGCACAAAACAGCCTATCAATATACCAGCCAAAAAAACAGCTAAGTTTAAAGCCGGCTCAGAGCTTTCAGATCTCTAAGGATATTGAAACGGAATAAAAAAGGAACAAACTTTGTAGTTTTGTTCCTTTTTTATTTACCTTTGCGATCAAATTATGACTCCGTAGCTCAGTTGGTAGAGCAATTGACTCTTAATCAATGGGTCGAGGGTTCGAGCCCCTCCGGGGTCACAAAAATTGGAGCAATAAATTTTTATAAAAAGAGCGGTTCATTAAAACGAATCGCTCTTTTTATTCGAACATCTTCTAACAAATATTAGAGAATATTGCCATAATATACCTTTTTATAATCCACAAACAGTCATATCTTTTTCCAACCAGATTGCATTTTTTTATATAATTTATTACCCCTAAATAGAGAGAGTCGCTTTTTATGAATTTTGGTTATATTTGTAACATCCAATTATTTAATATTACAACTAGCCAAATGAAAAAACGACTTTCTATAATATGTATTTACTTATTCCTGGTGATTGTTGTTTTAGGCAGTGAGGTGAATAAAGTTGCTACACCTGGAAGTAATCCTCAAAGGAAAAAGGTTGGAGTAGTTTTAAGTGGTGGTGGTGCAAAAGGTTTTGCTCATGTGGGCGTATTAAAAGTACTCGAAGAAATTGGTATTCCTATCGATTATATAGCCGGTACCAGCATGGGAGCTGTTGTGGGTGGTCTGTATGCAGTGGGATACACCACGGATATGATTGACTCATTAATTCAGGTACAAGACTGGAACCACCTTATGAGTGATGGTGTTTACCGTGAAAATATACCCGCATTCAGGAGAAATAACCAAAGCAGATATGTGGTTTCCTTACCCTATGAGTTTCCTTTTGGTGAAAATTCCCGTATAGTATCTTTACCTGCCGGAGTATATACAGGTCAGAATATTTACAATCTTTTTCTGAATTCAACAATAGGTTATCATCATAATATCAGTTTTGATGATTTGCCCATACCATTTGGATGTATATCAGCAGATGTACGTACAGGCAACGAGATTGTTATGCGTGAAGGAAATCTTGCAGAAGCAATTCGTGCAAGTATGGCTATTCCCGGGGTATTCACACCTGTCGAGAGAGATAGTATGCTTTTAATTGATGGCGGTGTAGTTAATAATTACCCTGTGGATCTGGTTCGTAGCATGGGTGCGGATATTGTAATAGGAGTTACTTTTTCTCGTGATGAGAAAGAACTGGAACAAAGCAGAGGAACTATTTCTGAGATTACTCAGCAGATTTGGAACTTTATTGGCCAGTATAAATTAAACAATAATATTTCAGATACTGATATTTTAATTACACCTGATGTGTATCCTTTTGGAATGATGGATTTTCACAAAACAGCAATTGATACTATTATTCAAAGGGGATTTACTGCTGCAATTGAACATCGTGATGAACTTACCAAACTTAAAAAGTCTCTTTCCATCGACACCAATTTTTACAATCAAACTAAAAAGAGAAATCCATATCTTGAGCTTGATACACTTACAATCAATAATATATATGTTGAAGGAATAACGCAAAGAGAGAGAAGTTATCTGAACAGATGGATAGACAATTATAATGGTAGTATTACCAGAGAAGAGCTGGACAATATGATTTCCAAGATTTATGGTAGCGGGATGTTCGACAGAGTCTATTACAGATTTGAAGGTGAAGATCCTTTTGATCTTATTATAACAGTTGATGTAAAAGAAGCTAATCGGTTGAATCTGGGAATACATTTTGACAGTAATGATTTGGCTGCAATACTTGCAAATACCACAATCAGGCTGAATAGTTCACTCAATTCTATGTTCGATATAACCACCAGACTAAGTCGTGATCCCTTTCTGATGATTGATTATTCTATAAACCGTGGAATATTTTTTAAAGGGGGTATAAATTACAAAATAGGTAAAAATGATCTAAGTATTTATGACAGAGGTAAATTATTATATAATCTTGGGATAACAAGAAATAGCCTGAATCTCGTTTTTTCTGAGTTTTACTTCGGAAATATAATGCTGCATCTTGGAGCTCAGATGGAACATTTCCATTTCTACAAGGCGATGGGTAGTGTTTTCGAATCACCCCAATCAGAATTAAATGACCTTCTCTATTTTAATTATCTGCTGAATGGAGTATACGATAATCTCAACAAAGATTTCTTCCCCACCTCTGGTCTGTATTTTTCTTTTCAGTACTCACTACATACTGACAACTTCGTGAGTATGGAAAATGAAGCACCCCTGAATGTGGTGAGGATGAAAATGTTAAAACCTTTTTCTCTTAGTGATAAAATTTTTATTACACCTCGTATTACTGCCAGATATATTATGAACGACAGTGTACCTCGAATGTACAGGAATTTGGTAGGAGGAAGAACAGATGGACACTATATGCCACAACAGATATCACTTCAGGGATCAACCGGCATGGAGTTTCTTGAAAACATGGTGTTTTCAACTGATGTGAATATCCATTACAATTTTACTACAAATAACTATCTATATATCAATCTTAATTTTACTATACATAACAATCATCTGCACACACTCCTTGAAGGTGATTCATTTTTAGGTGTTAATTTGGGTTACTCTTATCTGACTGTTGCCGGGCCACTGCGACTTGAATTGGGTTATTCTGAATTGTCACGGCGATTTCATCCGTACGTTAGTTATGGATACTATTTTTAGTAAGCATGTCATAGTTTGATGAATATGTGGAGATTATAACGCTATTCTGATCTGCGCTAAATAATGTTAAATACATAATGTCTGATTAAACAAAAGATTTAAACAGATGTTTAAATCATGTGATTAAATTACATTTACTTTCTAATACAGGGAATATTGAAAAAAAATGATGAATAAGAATACAACAGAACAAAAAATTATCAAAGCAGCAGATAAACTCTTCACACAGAAAGGGTATGCAGCAACAAAGACCAGAGCGATAGCAGAGGAAGCAGAAACAAATCTGGCATTGTTGAATTATTACTTTGGCAGTAAAGAGAAACTTTACAAAAAAGTAGTGCAAGAGAAGTTCAGGATTCTATTAGGTGCAATTGGTCCTGTTATGTGGGATGAGACTATTCCATTAGAAGACAAGATCAGACTGATAACTGAAAATTATACCAAATTGCTTATTGAAAATGAAGAACTTCCAATCTTTATACTTAATGAACTGACAATTAACAAGGAGCTCTTCAAAGAGATTACTGAAAATGCTCGATTGATAGCACAGCCGGTTATAGAGAAACAGCTTAAGGAGAGAAACATCGAAATGACAGCTTCTCATATGATAGTCAATATATTAAGTCTAACTATTTTCCCATTCGTTGCAAAACCATTGATCATATCTTCGGGATTAGTAAAAAAAGAAGAGTTTGTTGATTTTGTGTCAGAACGAAAAGAGAAGATTTTAGAATGGATAACAGCAACCATAAAAAAATAATAGAATATAATTATGCCACTCAAAACATTATTGATATCGATAGTTTTAACTTCAGTGTACATACCATTTATATCTGGTCAAAATATAACTATTGAAGAATGTCAGGTTAAGGCTGAGGCTAACTATCCAGCAATTGCCATGTATGATATTATTGAGAAAACAAAAGAGTTTAACATTGCAAATGCTAATAAAGCATATTTCCCTCAGGGATCCTTTATTGCTCAAGGAACATGGCAGTCAGATGTAACAAGTATTGATCTTGAAGTACCGGGATTTCAGCTTCCTACTATTGATCGGGATCAATTCAGAGTAGTTGCTGAATTAAATCAGCTTATATGGGACGGAGGAAGAGTTTCGGCACAAAAGAATAGTATTGAGGTTAATGCAGAGTTAGACAAAAGGCAGCTCAATAATGAGATATATACTTTAAAAGAGCGTGTAAATAATCTCTATTTTGGTGTTTTACTGATTAAAGAGCAATTAAATCAACTTGGAATTCTGGAGAAAGAACTTCAGCGTAATTATGATAATGTAAAAGCTTATATGCAAAATGGTGTAGCTAACGAGTCCGACCTCATGATAGTAAGAGTTGAACGGCTAAAAGCAAGGCAACAGCGAACTAATCTTGAATCAAATCTGATGGCGTATATTCAAATGTTGTCGGTACTTATAGGTGAAGAGCTTAATAGCGATATGGTATTTGTTAAACCAGATCCAGGAATTACAACAATCCTGCCGATAATCAACAGACCTGAAATCCTGATGTTTGAAGCACAAGAGAATGCCTTAGAATCACAGAAATCGCTCCTGAATGCAGGTGTAATGCCAACTATTGGTGCATTTGCTCAGGGAGGCTATGGTAAACCAGGTCTAAACATGTTTGATAACCAATTTAACCCCTATTTTTTAGGAGGAGTGCGACTGACCTGGAATTTCAGCAATCTATACACCTTGAAGAGTGACATCAGGAAGATTGATTTGCAAAAGTCGGCAGTCAACTCACGCAGAGAAATATTTCTTCAAAATCTGAATATAGTGATACCACAACAACAAATTGAAATTGAAAAATATAGAAAAACTATGCAGGATGATGAAGAAATTATCAGACTGCATACTCAGATACGTGAGACTACCGAAATAAAGGTAGAGAATGGTACTATGACCGTTTCCGATCTGATGAAGGAAATTATTGCAGAAGAGTCAGCCAAGCAGGCAAAGGTTCTGCATGAGATTCAATTTCTAATGTCTGTTTATTCTCTTAAATACATTACAAATCAAAACTAATTCTATCTTATTTCGGGCTTAAATGTCTGAAAAATAACAACATGGCTACAATAAGATATAACATATAATTAAATTATGAAACCATTTAAATTATTCACTGCAATATCAATTCTACTATTGATGATTTCATGCAAAGATGGAGAAGATAATTACGACGCTACCGGATCATTCGAAGCAACTGAAGTAATTGTGTCCTCTCAGGCAAACGGTACAGTTTTAGAATTTAATTTGAATGAAGGAGATCAGTTACAGAAGGGACAACTAGTAGGAATTATAGATAGCACACAGCTATACCTCCATAAAATGAGCATTCTTTCCAATGCCAAAGGAGTTATAGCTCAACAGCCTGATATTAATGCTCAGACAGCAGCTTTAAGAGATCAGATAAACAGCTTGAAGAGAGAAAAGGAAAGAGTGGAAAGGTTGGTTTCTGCTAATGCAGCAAATCAAAAACAACTAGATGATATTGTATCTCAACTGGAAGTATTGGAGAGTCAGCTTTCAGCACAAACATCCACTCTTCAGAAAAGTATTGCACATATAACAGCACAAAGCTCCTCATTAGAAATACAGATAGCACAACTTGATGATCAGCTTGAGAAAACCCGCATAGTAAGTCCCATCTCAGGTACAGTATTAAATAAATATATCGAAGTTGGAGAACTTGCTACTATGGGCACTCCTCTCTTTAAGGTTGCTGATACCGGTGTGATGTACTTAAGGGCATATGTTACAAACGATCAGCTTGCTATGATTAAGTTAAATGATCTGGTGACAGTTAGTGTTGATGATGGCAAAAGAGGTATGAAATCGTATAAAGGGACAATTAACTGGATATCAGAAAAATCAGAATTTACTCCTAAAACCATACAGACCAAAAATGAACGGGCTAATCTGGTTTATGCACTTAGGATAGCTGTACCTAATGATGGATTTCTTAAAATTGGCATGTATGGCGAAGTGAAATTTAAATAAGATGATAGAGGTAAAAGATTTACATAAGAGTTACGGAAAGAGCGGGAAAAAAAATGCCCTCAACGGAATCTCTTTCACGGTAGAAGATGGAGAGATATTTGGAGTGATTGGTCCAGACGGTGCCGGAAAGTCCACTTTGTTCAGAATTCTTGCCTCACTTATTCTACCTGATAGCGGCTCAGCTATTATGAACAGATATGATATTGTGAAAGATTACAGAAAGATAAGACAGATTATTGGCTATATGCCGGGCAAATTTTCACTATATCAGGATTTGAGTGTAGAAGAGAATCTAAAGTTCTTTGCAACACTATTTGGCACTACAATTGAAGAAAATTATCATCTCATTAAAGATATTTACCAGCAGATTGAACCTTTTAAGAATCGACGTGCAGGTGCTCTTTCGGGAGGAATGAAACAGAAGCTGGCATTAAGTTGTGCGCTGATTCATAAACCTGAAATATTGATTCTTGATGAACCCACCACAGGTGTAGATCCCGTTTCCAGAAAAGAGTTCTGGGATATGCTGGCACGTCTGAAAGAGCAAGGTATTACTATACTATTATCTACTGCCTATATGGACGAGGCCGGCAGATGTGATAGAATTGCTCTTATTCGCGAAGGTAAATTTATTGCATCTGATACTCCAAAAGGAATTATTGATAAATTCACCGAGAGTTTATGGGCCGTTGAAGGAAGCAGGATGTCGGCTATTCTGCACGAATTACGGAACCATGAAGGAATTAAAAGAAGTTTCGCATTTGGAGACAAAATTCATATTACCGTAGATGATGATCTGCAGATTGATGAGCTAAAGCAATATCTCTTAGATAAAGAGTTCAGTGATGTGAAAATAGCTTCTATAGAGCCAACTGTTGAGGATTGTTTTATGGCATTGACAAGTAAATAGTATGAGCAAAAAGGTTATTGAGGTTTCAGATCTTACCAAAAAGTTTGGCAGTTTCACCGCCGTGGATCATATCTCATTTAATGTTGAAGAGGGAGAAATATTTGGATTTCTTGGTGCCAATGGTGCAGGTAAAACAACTGCAATGCAGATGTTGTGCGGTATAAGTATGCCAACTGCAGGAGAGGGAACAGTTGCAGGTTATGATATAATAAGAGAGAACGAGTTGATAAAACGAAATATTGGTTATATGAGTCAAAAGTTTTCACTTTATGAAGACTTGAAAGTTTGGGAAAATATTAGACTTTTTGGAGGTATATATGGTCTCTCAGGAAAAGAAATAGCATTAAAAACAGATATACTTCTCAAGAAACTTGATTTTGAAAAAGAGCGAAATACATTGGTGAAATATCTTCCCTTGGGATGGAAGCAAAAACTGGCATTCTCTGTTGCAATTTTTCATGAACCCGAGATAGTTTTTCTGGATGAACCAACAGGTGGGGTAGATCCTGCCATGCGGAGACAGTTCTGGGAGATGATTTATGATGCATCTGACCGGGGGATTACAGTTTTTGTGACCACTCACTATATGGATGAAGCCGAATACTGCAATCGAGTATCAATAATGGTAGATGGCAGAATTGAAGCGCTTGATTCACCTTCAGAATTGAGAAGACAATTCAAAGCTGAAACAATGGATGAGGTATTCAGAAAGCTTGCACGCAAAGCAGAGAGGGGATTAAAATGAAACAATTTATTGCATTTGTAGATAAAGAGTTCCGTCATATCATTCGTGATAGCAGAACATTGCTTATAATAATAGGTCTGCCTGTCGTAGAAATCCTACTGTTTGGATTTGCTATAAATATGGAGGTGCAGAACATCAGAGTAGCTTTTTATGATCCAGTGCCAGATGACTTTACTACAGACATTGCTGAGAGAATTAAAAACAACTCCTACTTTACCTTTCAGGGATATATGCAAACAATGAATGACATGGAAGAAGCATTGAGAAAGGATAAACTCGATCTGGCAATTGTCTTTCAGCATAACTTTCAGGAAGATATGGTAAATTCTGGAAGTGCAGCGGTTCAATTAATTGCAAATAGTTCAGATCCCAATCGAGGAAATATCTCGGCATCTTATGCTTCTGCAATTATATTTGGTTATCAGCAAGAGCAAACCGAACTTACGGAGGTTCCTTTTCAGATTCTGACTGAGAACAGAATGATCTACAACCCACAAATGAAATCATCTTATATGTTTGTTCCTGGAATAATGGGACTTGTGCTTATGATTATATGTACGATAATGACATCCGTCTCTATCGTCAGAGAAAAAGAGAGAGGAACAATGGAGGTTTTGCTTGCATCGCCACTTAAACAGGGTACAATGATTTTTGCAAAGACTATACCTTATATGGTAATATCATTTATTGACTTTGTTATCATACTACTACTAAGTTATTTTGTTATGGGTGTACCTGTGAATGGTAGCCAGATTCTGCTTTCTTTGGTCGCAATAATATACATTTCACTTACTCTGACATATGGACTAACAGTCTCCACTTTAGTAGATAAACAGGTTAACGCGGTTATTTTTTCGGCTATTACTGCCATGATACCGGTACTAATGTTGTCAGGAATGATTTTTCCCGTGGAAAATATGCCTGTATTATTAAGGGCAATATCTACAATTGTGCCGGCACGATGGTTTATTGATGCTGTACGTAAAGTAATGATCCAGGGACAAGGATTATTTGTAATCTGGAAAGAGTTGCTGATACTGATTGGAATGACTCTGTTCCTTTTGGGGGTCACAATTATAAAAACAAAAAAGAGATTGGAGTAGATATAAAGTAACAAGCGGTTACCTCAGTCTGATATATTAAAATAAATAGTTTTAATCGGATGAAAACTTTAAAATTTCTCGTAGAAAAAGAGTTTAAGCAGATGTTCAGAAATCCTTTGATTCCCAAATTGATCATATTGTATCCAATTATGGTACTTCTCATTTTTCCATGGGCTGTGAGTTTTGAAATTAAAAACATCAAAATAGATGTTGTGGATCACAGTAAAAGCAGTTATTCTAAAAGATTAACCGACAAAATTGATGCTTCTAAATATTTTATTCTTAACGATACTCCACTTGATTATAAAGCAGCAATGTTGAATATGGATAATGGTGAGACAGATATGATAATTGAGATACCAGCATCGTTTGACAGAGATATTATTAAAAGCAGGACTTCCTCTCTGGGTGTAGCAGTTAATTCTGTAAATGGCACTCTTGGATTATTAGGCAGCAATTATATTATGCAGATTGTGAATGATTTCTCGTCGGAGCTACGTAGCGAGTTAGTTTACACAATTCCTCCGGAATCGAGAGAAAACATGTTGCGAAGACCTAAGATTGATATTATCACCCAAAATAAATTTAACCCTGAACTGGATTATAAGAATTTTATGATACCAGGGTTCATGGTACTCTTATTAACGCTTATATGTGGCATTTTACCTGCACTTAATATTGTTATGGAAAAAGAAAATGGTACTATACAACAGATAAATGTCACCCCGGTAAAAAGGTATCATTTTATTCTTGCCAAACTTATCCCATTCTGGATTGTCGGATTAATTGTAATGATTATTTCTGTTACAACTGCCTACATGTTATACGGGCTTTGGCCGATGGGAGGTGTTATCGCTATCCTTTTTTCTTCAATTGTTTTTATTCTGTCCATTTCAGGATTGGGACTTATCATATCTAATTATTCTTCCACTATGCAACAGGCAAGTTTTCTTGTTATGTTTTTTATTCTAATTCTGATTCTTCTTGGAGGTATGTTTACTCCAGTTTCAAGTATGCCAGTATGGGCTCAATTAATTGCAGCTGTTAACCCCTTTAGTTATCTGACTAAAACATTCCGAATGATTTATCTTAATGGCAGCAATATAACTGATGTGTGGATGAATTTAATTTCACTGGTAATTATTGCTATAGTTCTTAATGGATGGGCAGTGATCAGTTACAAGAAAAGATAGTGACCCAAGGGATTACGCACTATGCATAATCCTATTTTATATTTACATTAAATTGATTTAAGTGTAAACCTATTTCAGGACTAGACAATACCATATCCAAAGATCACTTATAGATTACTTATACATAGCTTATACTTTATATAAGCTATGTATAAGTAATCTCCGGCCGATGTATATTCTTTTTTTGGTTTATATAGGATATTATTAATAAATTTACTGACAAAAATTACGAAATATGGACACGTTCAATATACTGGTTTCTCAATATAGAGCAGATGCTGTGTTCGTAAACAATTTTGCTTAATAATTGGCAGTCAATTAATAAAAATTTGTATCTTTGCAGTCGCTATATTAATAAATTTATAAATGGTTTTCGTCCGTTTTATTATATCATTACTGGTATTTAATTTAATATTAATATGTCATTCATGTTCTGAGAAAGCAGAGGACATAGATATTAATCTTACGCTTTCATACTGGGATACTATGATAGACAGTAATCCCCGACTTGTGTCAGATAGTTTAAAAACGCTGGATGTAGAATCATTAAATAGGTCTAACAGAGCATATTACAACCTTCTTAAGACTATATCTGACGATAAGACATATGTAGATTTTACGAGTGACTCACTTATAAATTCAGTAACATATTATTATAAATCTCATGATCCAAAAAATCCTAATCTAATAAGATCATTAGCTTATCAGGGAATTGTGCGTACTCGTATGGGTATTATGGATAGTACTGTTTATGAGCCTCTCAGGGAGGCAAGCAGGTTACTGAATGCTACATCACAACCCAATCCATCACTGGGTTATCTAATCAATTATTTTCTAGGTAATATAAATTATAATGGCAGGAACTATATTTCTGCTAATGAGCATTATCAAAAAGCGAAAGATTTTGCTCAACTAGAGCAAGATTCAGTACATCTGTTTGATACCTATCTTGCATTTTTCTGGAATGAGATGCAGCAGAGGAATATTGTAAATGGGAAAAATTTTCTTGATACGTTGTCAGCATACTATAATTATTTACCCGATAAAGACTATTTCATATTAAACGCACAATCTTATTATTATGATGCAGTGGGTGACCCGCTGACCGCATTGGAAAGAGAAAAAGCAAAGCTATCGCTTATACGATCACAAGATGAGAATATTGATATTTCAAGGGTATACTACAATATTTCGAGCAGGTACGTTGGACTTCAACTTTTAGATAGTGCAATGCTTTATGCTCAGATAGCACTGGATATGATAAAAGATAGTACTTATAGACAGAATTATCTATTTTACCAAAATATTGCAGATATAGCGGAGAAGCAGAATAATACTGATATGGCTCATCTATACAGAAAAGAGGCTTTTGAGCTATACAAAAACTCTATTCGTGAGAGATTGGATACTCAGATTACCGAACTTGAGAAGAAATATGACCTCACAGAGTCTGAGAATGAGGCCCTACGTGCTCGTCAGCAAACGCTTAGAGTTATAATCTTTGCTCTAATTCTTGTTATAGTATTAATATTTATATTGATGTATGCGAGGAAAGTCAGGAGAGTTACTCAGATTAAACTTATGCAGGCCGAGGAAAAAATGAGACATCAGGAGATGCAGGCTGAGATTATGAGAAAAGAGGAGGGTAAGCGTAAATGGTTGCTGCTATTATATAGTAATATTTCGGACAGGCTTACATTTCTTCAGAGCGAGTTTGAGAAACTCACACAAAAGTATGTATCCTCTCAGCCCAAGGTCTATAAAGAGATGCAGACAATATTGAAGAATACGGACACTGATCTTCGTGATATAAACAGGACACTATCGCCTGATGAAGAGACATTCTACAGCTATACTCATTTAGTAGATGAAAATGGTATTTTAAATGCTAATGAAAAAATGATGCTAATGCTTCTCGCATGCGATGCAGACAACCGTCAGCTCGCAACTTTTATGAATACAACAGTTGAAAGTGTAAGAGTTAGAAAATCGCAATTAAAAAAGAAAATGAGCGAAAATAATCTCGATATTTCGCTATTTAATGATTAAAACGACATTAATTGCCGTTAAAAAGGACAATATTAAATAGCTGTAAATCAAGAATAAGAGTGTAATAATGCCGTTAAAAAAGTGATAGGGTATTGATTTTTGTGTCAATAGTGAGTTATTTTGTGTCACTGATCTCTAACGCATTAAAAATTCAAAAAAATGAAAAAAACAGGATTTGTGTTATTCTTAATGACAGTTTGTATAGCACTTGCTTTTCCTTCAAATATACAGAATGAAAACAGGGTGCAGGATGATTGGGAAGATATTTGCGAATTAAGCAGAGAGGGAGGAACCACACGCATTGCAAGACAATCATTTGGTGTTCAGTCATTCATGGCTACAGTTGAACCTGCTGTCGTAGTTTACTCAGGAAAAAATGAAGTAACCGTTACTGTAGAAAACTATACCGGTCCGGTATTCGTTGAAATTTATGGTGGTAAAGGTGCTAAGACTTCATTCTTTGATGTATTTGATAATGGGGTTGGTATAGTAAGCCTTTCAGGTTTAGGCGCAGATGAGTATAACATTCGCATTACTCTAGGTGATATTACTTATAAAGGAACATTTAATAAGGGAAAATATGGACACAGAAAATAAAAAAATAGATAACGTACGTAAGTACTTGCTCACAGATGTTGAGTCATGCACATTTACATTTTCAGATGGAATGACTAGTAAAGTTAAGTCCATTTCAGATAAAGAAATTGTACTTGTTAAACTTATTCCTCATACAACAAGATCAAAGTCATTTGAAGATAAAGTTCTCAAGAACTATATGTCTACAAAAAACGTAACTGAGCTGGCAGAACTTTGTCAATACGACTGCGTAAGAACATTTACACGCCATTTTAAGAAGAGTTTTGGACAAACTCCTTACCAATGGATGCTTGACCGTAAAATGGAAGAAATTCAGTCGCTAGTACTTAATTCTGACATGAGCATTACAGAGATTGCAAAGATGTACGATTTTAAAAGTGTTTCACACTTGGTGAATCTTTATAGTAAACGTTTCGGAAATTCTCCACATAAAAGCAGATTATTGGATGCTATCTGACATCTACCTTTTAATAATATAGCATAGCACAATCTTTATATCTCAATTCAATAATACTTTAACATTGTGCGGTTTATCCGATAAAAAAAGCGTATCTTGTTCAAGATACGCTTTTTGATTTATAGTTATGCAGTAATTATATCCATCTTGTATACGCAAAATCCATTCTATGTGGCAGGTCTGGATTCTTAGGATAAACACGTAGTCCATATTGATGAGAACCAGGATCGTTTAGTGCTTTACTGCTTTCAAAATGTAGCAAACTACCTTCTGTTTTTACGAGTTCAAAATCGTATGATTCTACGAATTGAGGAGTTTTAGATGTAGGATCTATATCTACAACTACGCATTCAACAGCGAGGTCGCATTTTAGATTCTTCCTATCTATAACTACTTTCCCATATTTTTCTTTATTATCATTGTTGATATTCATTTTCTGATTCGGGTTAAACTCGATATGTTTAACCTCAAATGAATCCCAATTAGAAGCAGTATGCTCTTTCCACTCAACTATCTCTTTTGCTTTTGCATAATTGTTTAATCGCAGTAGTTTTGAACGTTCTGCAAGTTTGTTATAAAAACGATCGAAATAGTCATCCATCATTCTTTTTGTAGTACACATTGGAGCTATTAAAGCCATTGATTTCTTAATGTACTGAATCCACTCATGTGAATAACCATTACTATTACGAGCATAATAGAGAGGGATAATTTCATTTTCAAGAAGAGAGTATATTGTTGATGCATCAAGCTCATCCTGATACTCCTGATTGTCATATGTTCTTTTTTCTGTAAGAGCCCAGCCTGCACCTTCTTTATAACCCTCATACCACCATCCATCCAGAACAGATAGATTTAACACACCATTCATCTCGGCTTTTTCTCCAGAAGTTCCTGAGGCCTCCTGAGCCCGAGTAGGGGTATTTAACCAAATGTCAACACCTGAAACCAGTCTTTTAGCCAGTCTCATATCATAATTCTCTAGGAATATTATCTTTCCTAGAAACTCCGGACGTCTTGATATTTCAACAATCTGTTTAATTAATCCCTGACCACCTCCATCAGCGGGGTGAGCCTTACCGGCAAATATAAACTGAACAGGGTGTTTAGGATTGTTTACAATTTTAGCTAGTCTGTCAAGATCGGTGAACAGCAGATGCGCACGCTTATAGGTAGCAAATCTTCTGGAGAAACCTATTAGTAAAGCATTTGGATTAACCTCTTCAAGTATGTTCATTATTCTTGTTGGATCAGCCTGGTTCTTTAGCCAACCATCAGTAAACTCCACTTTTATATAATCTACAAGCTTCTTTTTTAGATGACAACGCAGTGACCAAAGTTCATCATCACTGACATTCCAGATGTTATTCCACAGGTTGGTGTTCGACTGATCTTCAAAGAAATCGCTACCGAAATGTTTTGCAAAAAGCTCTTTCACACTCGAAGTAGCCCAGCTTGGAAGGTGAACACCATTGGTAACATAACTTACATGTAATTCTTCAGGAAAGTAACCGCTCCATACCGGCTGGAACATTTTTTGTGAAACTGTTCCATGTAATTTACTTACACCATTAGCCTCCTGAGCTGTATTTAGTGCAAATACACTCATTGAGAATTTCTCGTTTGAGCCGGGAGTGGATCTACCCATATCCATGAATTGTTGCCATGGAATACCTATCTTCTCAATTATAGGTGTCATGTATTTACCTATAAGTGCTTCATCGAAATAGTCATGGCCAGCAGGTACAGGTGTGTGTACTGTATATAACGAGGAAGCACGTACAATCTCGAGAGCCAGGTTGAAAGGAAGATTTTCTCCGACTACATAATCAAAAAGACGCTGTACATTTATAAAGGCTGCGTGACCTTCGTTCATATGATATACATCTTTTTTAATCCCAAGTTTATTGAGAAGCAGAATTCCTCCAATTCCAAGTAAAAACTCCTGTTTCATACGGTTTTCCCAGTCACCTCCATATAGCTGGTGAGTGATTGAGCGGTCATAATGACTGTTATGATCGAAGTCAGTATCCATCAGGTAAAGATTAATGCGACCGACAGCTACTTTCCAGATGTATGAATATATTACTCTGTCATGAAAAGGCACCTCAAGTATCATAGGTGTACCATCTTCATTCATAACTTGACTGATTGGGAGATTTCCGAAGCTCTGTGCCTCGTAGTTGGCAATTTGTTGCCCGTCAACTGACAGACTTTGTGTGAAGTATCCATATTTATAAAGAAAGCCTACAGCAGTCATGTCAACCCTACTGTCACTTGCTTCTTTTAGGTAATCTCCTGCAAGAACTCCCAATCCCCCGGAATATATTTTTAATACGTGAGATAATCCATACTCCATACTGAAATAGGCTATACTTGGTCTTTCCGTATTATAAGGAACATTCATATATTCCTTGAATTGAGCATAAACACGTTGGATACGTTCAACCAGTGGTTTATCATTTACTAATCTTTCAGTTATATCTGATCTAAGATTTTGTAACATGACGACTGGATTCTTTCCGCTTTTTTCCCACTCTTCTGTATCTAATGTCTCCAGAATGGCTTTTACTTCTTCGTTCCATACCCACCACAGATTATGAGATATCTCTTCCAGTGGTTGAAGCTCGGGGGGTAAAACAGCGTGTACATGAATATCTCTCCAAACAGGACTATTTGAATAATTTGATTTTATAATCATTATAGTTGGTTTTATTTATTTATTTTTCTTTAGAAATTAGGTGATAACTCTTAATAATAAAAGATGAACAGAGCAAAGATAATTGATTTATTCTGAACTTAGTTTATAAGGTTTAGATAATCTTATGTATGAATTATGCAACGCTTTGCCATAAGCTTCACGGTAATACTTTATGAAGTGTGCCCAGTCTGCTTTATTGGATATTTCTGCTGCACTCTTTTTTAAGATTGAGATCTGTTCGGCACTTTTTAGTGTGTAATCATATATTATGGATGCGATTTCTTCATATACTTCAGTATAGTTGTCATCATTACGGTAAATAACTTCGACACCATCATTGAGACCTGGTTTACGATCCCCCTTCTTTTTAGCCCAGACTCCAAATCCTGAGAGAGTAGTTGTTATTGTTGGTATGGAAAATGCAACGCTCTCGTGCGGAGTGTATCCCCATGGTTCGTAATAGGAGGGGAATACTGACATGTCCAGACCAATAAGCAGATCGTAATAATCAAGATTAAATATTCCGTCATCTCCATTAAGATATGATGGAACAAAAATTATTTTTACTCTATCGTTTGGTTCATTGCAGAGTCCGGCATGTTTAATATGATTTATGACATTATCATGATGAGGATCCATAAGCTCGTGGGTTACAAAAGGACAATCTACAATACCTGTTTTATTTAAGCTTTCATCAACAGGTAAATTATTGAGCCGTAATTGAAGATCTTTGCGGGGGCCTTTTATCCAGGCAGGAACCATTATGAAGCCAATAACATCTCGTGTAAGCTCTTTCATTGCCTTCAGATGCCTTAAGGAATCAATAAAAAGATCAATCCCTTTATTCTTATACTCATACCTGCCGCTGATTCCAACAAGAAGTGCGTCTCTGTGAACTGGGTGTCCTAAAGTCTTTTCAGCCACTTCCAGTAATGTTTTTCGGGCATTTTTATGTTTACTTGTGTATTTACTGCCTTTAGGAATGAAGTCTTTTTCAAAGCCATTAGGTGTTATAACATCTGGTCTGCGCTGTAGGAGCTGTGCACACTCTTCTGCAGTAATATCACTGACCGTTGTGAAACAGTCCACATTCAATGCAGCTTTCTTTTCAATTGAGTGTTTAGCTGCCATATTTAACTCACGTGCCATCTGATCGCCATTATACTCATGGAGATGACCATAAAGCGGTAAATTATTACCGGCGATGGAGCGACCAATTGAGGTTGCATGTGTTGTAAACATTGTCGCAATCTTTGGGACATATTTCTTTATGTAAAGCGCTCCTGCTCCTAACATCCACTCGTTGAAATGTGCTATTACATTGAACGACTCCAGATGATGAAATCTGTAGAAGTTTTCTATAAGCATTCCTGTTGCATAGGCAAACATTGTGGATTCGTGATAATCCCCATATGCCGCGATTGAGTCAACGCCGTAATCCTGCCACATTCTGGCATATAGTTCGTTCTGTCGACTAAGAAACTGTTCAAACTTTACAAGGAAAACAATTGGTTCCCCCGGCACATCCCATCTTCCGGCACGTATTTCGAGGTCCTGACTCTTAAATGCATAGTCACGCCACTCGGCAAACATTGAATCATCAGCTTTAAACCAGGGGCTTTCATTATCTTTCCATATGTCAGGTCCGATAAAGAAAATCTGATCTTTATGGATCTTTTGAAGTGAGTTTGCACGTGTGGATAGTACTGTGTAAATTCCTCCAACTTTATTGCACACTTCCCAACTGCTCTCGAATATATAATCAGGTGTAAATCTGGTCTCTATTTGCATAATCTATTTTCTATTCCTGTCATCGCAAAGATAAGAAAAAAAATATACCTTTGCACTTTCGTATTAATGGTTAAAACTTTAGACATTACAGAACTACAGCAGTTAGTTGGAAAGCTACCTGAGGTTTCGGCAGCAGGCTCAATACTGAAAAAAGCAGATGTTATATCGGTAAAGGGTTTGCACGGATCGTCGCGTGCACTGTTTTCATCTGCTCTTTTTAATAAAAATTCAGGCGTTTATCTCTATATATTGAATGATGCTGAATCTGCAGGGTATTTTTATCATGACCTGACACAGATAGTAGGTTCAAAAGATGTGCTATTCTTCCCTTCTGCATATAAAAGAGCTGCAAAATTTGGACAGCTTGATGCGGCTAATGAGATTTTGAGAACTGAAACATTAAGCAGGTTACAAGAGGAGAATAACTCGCTGATAATTGTGAGTTACCCGGATGCTCTTGCCGAAAAGACGGTTTCGGGTGATCATTTGAGAGAACAGACATTAACTGTTTCGGTGGGGGAGAAGGTCGACTCATCATTCATTAGTGAGGTTCTTGACGATTATGGATTTCAGTATGTGGACTATGTATATGAGCCCGGTCAATATGCGCAGAGGGGTAGTATTCTTGATGTGTTTTCTTTTGCATCAGAATTTCCATTCAGAATAGATTTCTTTGGTGATGAGGTTGAGACAATTCGTAACTTCGATATGGAAACTCAGCTCTCTAAAGAGAGATTTGATACTATTCGTATTGTTCCCGAGTTTGGAAGAAATAGTAATAAGAATTCATCTATCTTCAACTTACTGCCTGTTTCTTCAATAATCGGGATTGAAGATATCAGATGGATAATCAGTCGTATTGAATCACTTAATGAAGATGATCTGCATATAGAGATTGATCCACAGGATGTTAAATTTGTAAAGGCGGATCTTCTGACAAAAGATGAGTTTTTATCCTCTGTAAAATCTTTTAAACAGATTAGGTTTGATGCTAAAATGCAGGAAACAGCTGATGCTGTAATTAATTTCAAAACTTCTGCTCAACCTTTGTATCATAAGAATTTTGATCTGCTGACCGACTCACTGCATCAATATATTGATAATGGATATACTATCTATATATTAAGTGATAGTGAGAAACAGCAGAAACGTCTGTTTCATATTTTTGAGGATCGTAATGATTCTATTCCTTTTATTCCTGTGAATAAAACTCTGCATGAGGGTTTCATAGAAGATACTCTGAAAATATGTTGTTTTACTGATCATCAGATATTTGACAGATTCCATAAGTATAGCCTTAAATCAGACAGGGCACGTTCGGGTAAGATTGCCATTACTCTTAAGGAGATAAATCAGTTGCAGCCGGGTGATTATGTTGTGCATATGGATCATGGTATCGGTAAGTTTTCAGGACTTGTACGTCTGCCCATTGGCGATAAGATTCAGGAGGTTATTAAAATTAATTACCTGAATAATGATTCTGTTTTCGTTTCAATTCATGCATTGCATAAGATTTCTAAGTATAAGGGTAAGGAGGGTGAATCTCCAAAATTAAATAAACTTGGAAGCGGAGCATGGGAAAAAGTAAAAGCGAAGACTAAGTCGAAGATTAAAGATATTGCGCGCGACTTAATTAAGCTTTATGCTGAAAGGCAGCAGGAGAAAGGATTTGCATTCTCAAAGGATACCTATCTGCAAACAGAGCTGGAGGCTTCTTTTATGTATGAAGATACTCCTGATCAGGTAAAAGCAACTCGCGATGTGAAGGCTGATATGCAGAGTGAACAGCCCATGGATCGTTTGATTTGCGGAGATGTAGGGTTTGGGAAAACTGAAATTGCTGTCAGGGCTGCTTTTAAGGCAGCAACAGATGGAAAACAGACGGCTGTACTTGTTCCTACAACTGTGCTGGCTACTCAGCACTATAATACATTTAAAGATCGACTTGCTAATTTCCCTGTCAGAGTTGATTATTTAAGCAGAGTAAGAACATCTAAAGAGCAAAAAGATATTCTAAAGGATCTGGATGAAGGGAAGATAGATATTTTAATAGGAACTCACCGTTTGGTAAGTAAAGATGTTAAATTTAAGGATCTGGGACTTCTTATAATTGATGAGGAACAAAAGTTTGGGGTGTCTGTAAAAGAGAAACTTAAACAGTTGAAGGTGAATGTGGATACGTTGACTATGACTGCTACTCCTATACCACGTACTTTGCAGTTTTCTCTTATGGGTTCACGTGACTTGTCAACAATAAGTACTCCTCCTCCTAATCGTTATCCTATTCAGACAGAAGTGCATACTTTTGATATAGAGTTAATTCGGGATGCTATAAATTTTGAACTGAGCCGTAATGGACAGGTTTTCATTGTTAATAATCGTATCCAGAATATTTATGAACTTGCAGAATTAATTAAAAGGGAGATAAGAGATGTTCGAATTGCTATTGGTCATGGTCAGATGGATCCTAAAAAACTTGAGGGTGTTATCTCTGATTTTATGAACCATGAGCAGGATATTTTAATAGCTACTACCATTATTGAGTCGGGTATTGATATGCCTAACGTAAATACTATTATAGTGATTGATACTCAGAATTTTGGATTGAGCGATTTACATCAGCTACGTGGAAGGGTGGGAAGGAGCAACCGTAAGGCTTTTTGTTATCTTCTTGCTCCACCTCTTTATACTTTGAGCGGTGATTCACGCAGAAGGTTGCAGGCAATCGAGAATTTTTCAGAGCTAGGGAGTGGTCTGCATATTGCCATGCAGGACTTGGATATCAGAGGTGCCGGTAATTTGCTGGGAGCTGAACAGAGCGGATTTATAGCTGATCTGGGTTATGAAACCTACAGAAAAATTCTTGCTGAGGCTGTTCAGGAATTGAGAAAAGAGGAGTTTTCAGATCTGTATAATGAGGAATTGAGTGAAAAGGCAAAGGATGAGGATTTTGTTGATGATGTGCATGTAGAAAGTGACCTCGAGCTTATGTTCCCAGTTACATATATTCCTAATGATGCTGAAAGGGTTGCGATTTATAGGGAGCTCGACAATATGGAGACAGAGCTGGAGATTCTTGATTTCATTGAGAGGATGGAGGATAGGTTTGGGAAGATGCCTAAACAAGGTAAGGAGCTTATACGAATTGTGCGACTGAGGCGTTTGGCCAGACCACTTGGTATTGAAAAAATTATGCTTAAGAATGGTAAAATGTCGCTAAATCTTGTATCAGATAGTGAATCGCCTTATTATCAGTCTGCTGCATTTGGTAAACTACTTAATTATGTTCAAGTTCATCCATGGAACTGTAAATTACGTGAAGCAGGTAAAAAGAGATCTCTTGTAATTGATAATGTTAAAACAGTAGAGACTGCTGTTGCAACACTTGAAGAGATCTCTGGATATAATATATCTAATTGATTGTATGAACTTTAGTTGAATTGACTAAAAATTGAGCATATAAATAACCTTGTTTATTATATTCAACAAAAAACTAATACGTGAATTATATTAGCTTCCACCTTTTATTTGAATAATCCATCAAGTGATAAATAGCGTTCGCCTGTGTCATAGTTGAAGGTTATAATTCGCTTATTCTCTACTAAATCATCAATCTTTTTAATTACCGCAGCAATGGAGGCACCGGTGGAGATTCCACCAAATATTCCTTCTTCTCTAGCTAGTTTACGAGCAGATTCAAAAGCCTCTTCTTTGGTTACTTTTATTACATCATCCAGAACATCCAGGTCAAGAGTATCTGGTATAAAACCGGCTCCTATGCCCTGAATTGAGTGCGGTCCTGATCTTCCCTCTGAGATTATAGGAGAGTCCATAGGCTCAACTCCAATTACCTCTATTTCAGAGAATCTCTTTTTAAGTTCACGACCAACACCAGTGATATGTCCGCCTGTTCCAATTCCTGTAATCAGGTAATCAATCCCTTCAGGAAAATCTTTGATTATCTCCTGTGCTGTTGTTTTTGCATGTATTTTTGGATTTGATAAATTCTGAAATTGTTGTGGTATCCATGATCCCGGAATATCATTTTGCAGTTCACCTGCTTTCTCGATCGCTCCTCTCATTCCTTTTTCACGTGGGGTGAGAACTAGTTCTGCTCCATACAGACTTATAATTTGTCTTCTCTCAACCGACATAGACTCAGGCATTACGATGATAACATTGTACCCTTTTACTGCCCCGCAGAATGCAAGTCCCACTCCTGTATTACCAGAAGTTGGTTCAATAATGGTGTCTCCAGGTTTTATTATTCCCATTCTCTCAGCATCCTCAATCATTGATAGTGCTATACGATCTTTTATACTGCCTGCAGGATTCTGCTTTTCAAGTTTAATCCATACATCGTGGTATGGGAATAACTTGTTTAGTCGAACATGTGGAGTATTTCCTACTGTTTCTAAAATGTTATTGTATTTCATATTTGAAACTATTCTTTTTAATGATTAAGAAGTTCTTGCTGTTTCAGATTTTTGCCTTAACTACAACTGTAATTAATAAAAAAGTAAAATGTGTTATTTAAATTAAATAACGAAATCGTGAGGTTCTACAAAGCTCTTAACAGTACGTATTTTTACATCTACAGAGTTGTAAACCAGTGAATAAGGAATGACACTTTGAGTGAGCCATGAGCCTCCACCAATGGTTGAATTATGGCCAATTACGGTCTTTCCTCCTAATATTGTGGCATTAGCATAAATAACTACATTGTCTTCTACAGTGGGGTGTCGTTTGATATCAGATAATTTCTTTTCAACAAAAAGGGCTCCTAATGTAACACCCTGGTAGATTTTTACATTATCACCAATTTCTGTTGTTTCACCAATTACTATACCTGTGCCATGATCCATAAATAGATTTTTACCTATTTTAGCTGCAGGGTGGATATCAATTCCAACTTTTGAATGAGCATATTCGGAAAAATGTCTGGCAATAAGTGGTACACCTAATTCATGTAGTTTATGTGCTATACGGTGGATACTGAGTGCAAAAAAGCCAGGGTAGGTAAGGATAACCTCTTCAAGGGATTTAGCCGCAGGGTCTGATTGCAGATAACAGTGTGCATCTTCATAAAGCCTTTGATGAATTGCAGGTAAACTTTCCAAAAAAGATTCTATAATTTGATCAGCTGTTTCAGTATCTTTCACACCTTCAATATTACGGTGTAGCTTCTCTATAGCGACTATTAATCCATCTCTAAAGCTGGTAGAGTTTTTACATTTACAAACAGGGAACATCGAAGTATATAAAACTTCAACTATCTCCTCAAGCTCACACTTATTAATTGGAATTTCAACAGGCTTAGGATTAAACTGTTTGATTAGTTCTAATGCTCTTTCAGTCATGATTGTTTTTTTATACAATAATACGAATTTATTTTATTCCCTCTTTTAAATTTAGTTCTGTATATAGTAGGATTTTATAGGTAACTGTAATAACTACAATGAAAACTAAAAATACGTTTAAATTAATTTATCGATCGGAAAATTATAACAAAACTGAGGCAATGGTGTTCAATGAAAAACGGAAGTTATTGAATTATGGTGAATTATAACTGAATTCTTTATTAAAAATATAATTAGCAAAAAGAGGTTTCTTTAGGAAACCTCTTTTGTGGAATCTGAATAATTAAACTCAGATTATTTATTTTGTTCTTTAAGAGCTTCGTATATTAGACCTTCAATCTCTTCTGCCAGCTCAGGATTGTCTCTGACAGCTATTTTGGCGGCATCACGACCTTGACCGAGTTTAGTTTCTTTGTAGCTATACCAGGAACCACTCTTCTTTATTATTTCAAGTTCAACACCTATATCTATAATCTCTCCAATTTTAGAGATTCCTTCACCGTACATAATATCAAATTCAGCTTTTCTAAAGGGAGGAGCAACTTTATTCTTGACTACTCTCACTCTTGTTGGTCGGCCTATCTGATTTTCTCCTTCTTTTATAGGTGTGCCATTACTGCGAATATCCAAACGCACTGAAGCGTAAAATTTTAAGGCATTACCACCTGTAGTAGTTTCGGGGTTGCCAAACATAACACCTATCTTCTCACGTAATTGATTAATGAATATACATGTAGTGTTTGTTTTGCTAATTGCTGATGTTAGCTTACGCAATGCTTGTGACATTAGTCGTGCCTGCAGACCAACGCTGGCATCTCCCATCTCTCCTTCGAGTTCTTTTCTAGGGGTTAGAGCTGCAACGGAGTCGATTACAATAATATCCACAGCAGCTGATCGGATTAGCTGTTCTGCTATCTCAAGAGCCTCTTCTCCACTGTTTGGCTGAGAAATTAAAAGTTCATCTGTGTTAGCTCCAAGTTTCTCTGCGTAGAAACGATCAAAAGCATTCTCGGCATCTATAAAAGCAGCAACACCCCCTGCTTTTTGAGCTTCGGCGATAGCATGAATGGCGAGTGTAGTTTTACCTGAAGATTCAGGGCCATATATTTCAATAATTCTTCCTCTTGGATAGCCTCCAACACCAAGTGCAACATTGAGACCAATTGAACCGGAGGAGATTACAGGTATATCTTCAACTTTCTCATCTCCCATCTTCATGATAGAGCCTTTGCCGTAAGTCTTTTCTATTTTATCCATTGCTGCACGTAGAGCCTTCAGTTTTTCACTGCTTTTTTCATTAATCTTCTCCGTGTTCTTGTTGACTTTGTTTTCTTTTTCTTCAGCCATAACTCTATACTTTTGTTTTTTTATAATTAATACTGTACTTTAAATAAAAAGGTTGTTTTTTATTCCTCTAAAATAGTTTTAACTCTTTTGATTTATTCGAAGAACAAAACATTTAATACTGCATGATTGTCCTCTCAAAGATATGAAAAAAAATCATACTATTTTATACATACCACCGGGAAGAGCAGTTACAATATTTTTCATTTCTAACTCTAAAAGTGTCATTAAAAGTTCAGTAAGTGGAACATTTAATTCTATTGAAAGATTGTTCAGCTGTTTTGGGCTATCCTTTTTGAGTATTTCATACACTTTTTCTTCATCTGGTGTAAGATCATGAAATAATTCTGTTTGCCTTGGTAATATCTTTCTCTCATCCATTTCCCATCCCATCTGAGAAATGAAATTCTCGGTATTTTGAAGTAATAATGCTTTATTTTCTGAAATCAGTTTATTGCACCCGTAAGACATTTTATCATGTATACGACCAGGTAGAGCAAAGACCTCTCTGAAATATGAATTGGCAATATCTGCAGTAATAAGTGAACCTCCTTTTGTTCCTGATTCCATCACTATTGTTGCATCTGCCATACCCGCTACAATACGGTTGCGTCTTACAAAATTGTGTCCATCGGGATTAGTTTCACTTGGATATTCTGTCAATAGTGCCCCGTTTTTAGTAATTTCTATGGCAGTTTGGCGATGAACATATGGATAAATACGGTCCAGACCGTGTCCCAGAACAGCCACAGTTGAAAGTCCATTTTCCAGAGCTGCTCTGTGAGCACAGATATCAATTCCGTATGCTAATCCACTAATAATTTGAACATCTGGGAACTTTAGTGATAACTCTTTTATAAACTCCCTGCTAAAATCATTTCCATATCTTGTGGAATTGCGTGTTCCAACTATACTGATAACTTTTTCACGATTAAAATCTACATCCCCTTTTGCATACATTAGAATGGGTGCATCGACACAATTATTCAGTCTCTGTGGATATTTTTCATCTGTATAAAAGATAAGATGAAGGTTGTTTTTAATTACGAACTCTAACTCTTTTTCAGCCTTTCTTAATACCTCCGGATTGCGTATTTCAGATATAAGTCGTTTTGATATACGAGGTATTGCTTCCAGTTTTGATATGCTGCCTTTAAAAATCTCCTCTTCATCACCCATAAACTCCATTAAATTACGGGCATGAGCAACACCCACACCTTTAATTTGTGTGAGTGCAATTTGGTATAACGATTTATTTGTCAATTTCTTGTTTAAACTATTTTTAAATCTGATCAATCAATACTTCTCACTTTATTTGATGTCTTTCTTGCTGATCAGCTAAATAAATTGTGCAAACGCCTTGTCAAAAATATCGGGTTTAGAAAGTTTACCATTAATAAGATTTACGACTTCAATTTTTGCTTTTGCACAAATAACATTATCAGGTATTCTTATTATTTCTTGATGAAATATATATTTCACATTTACTTTTTCCAGTCTTGTTATTGTACACTTAAATTTGTTCATTCCAAGTAGTGGTACTTTATATCTTATTTGTACGCTTGAAACAACTGCGTCAATGCCTTGTGAGTGAAGGTCATAAAAATTGAGTCCTGCTTTTTCAAGAAACTCATGACGTGTTACTTCAAAATAGTGTTGGTAATTGGCATTGTTTACATGACCCTGTACATCGCACTCATAATCGCGTACTTTCAACTCCCACTCAAATATAGGTTCAGTCACTTTTTATCTTTTTTCTAAGTTAAATAGATTTCACAATTATCACAAATATGGACAACTTTGATCGTTTATCGCGCAGATAACCATTCTCTTGCATTAACAAATGCTTCCATCCATGGAGTAACCTCATGTTTTCTGTAAGCAAAAGGATAGTAAGCATTTTGCCATGGGAATATTGTTCTTTCCAAGTGAGGCATCATTGCTAAATGGCGACCATCTTTTGAGCATACTGCAGCTGCAGAATAGTCGGATCCATTTGGATTACCAGGATACTCATCATAAAGGTATTTTGCAGCAATATTATAATCACTTTCATTACCTGGTAATTCGAAGCGTCCTTCTCCGTGTGCAACCCATATGCCTAACTTAGTTCCTTCAAGTGACTTAAGCATTACTGATTCATTCTTAGGTATTACAAGACTTACAAATGTAGATTCGAACTTGTTTGAAGTGTTGTGCTGCATTTTTGGGTGTTGTTCACCAAGTTCAGGGAAAATAAGTCCCATTTCCATTAATAACTGGCATCCATTACATACACCCAGACTTAATGTATCTTCTCTTGCAAAGAAATTACGAAGAGCTGCTTTAGCTTTCTCATTGTACTTAAATCCACCTGCCCAGCCTTTTGCGGAACCAAGAACGTCTGAGTTAGAGAATCCTCCACAGAAAACTGCTAATTGAACATCTTCCAAAGTTTCTCTTCCAGATGTAAGATCAGTCATATGAACATCTTTTACATCGAAACCTGCAAGAAATAGTGAATATGCCATTTCACGTTCACCATTAGTTCCTTTTTCACGAATAATTGCTGCAGTCAATCCTGATTTTACTTTACGATTTGGGTTAAGTCCCATATCTTCCATTTTACCGGTAAATTCAGGTTTGATTTCAAACTGAAGAGGTTGTTGACTATAATTTTTGAATCTTAGTTCTGCATGTTCAGGTCCACTTTGTTTCTTATCAAGCAGATAAGATGTCTTGTACCATATATTTCTCAGTTTATCAATATCAAACTCTTTAACAAATTCGTCTTTAGCAATTACAAGTTTACGATCTTCTATCGGTCGGGCTACTATTGCAAAACCTAAACCATAGTCCTGAAGAATCTTCTCAACTAGTCTATGATGTTTAACCTGAATCAATACTCCAGGATTTTCAGAAAAAAGTATTTTAATAAGATCTGAATTACGTATTTTATCAAGTCTTGACTCGAGTCCCCCTTTTGGATTAGCAAAGCACATCTCCAGCATTGCTGTGATCATACCTCCGGCTGAAACATCATGCCCAGATAAAACTAAGCCTCTGTTAACCAGTTCCTGTACCGCTGCAAATGCATTTTTAAAATATTCAGCATCTGTTACACTTGGAGCCTCATCTCCAATTTTGCTCATAGTCTGAGCAAATGCAGAGCCACCAAGCTTAAATGTATCGAATGAGAAATCTATATAATAAATATATGTGCCTTTTATATATGCTAACACAGGAGATACAATCTTGCGAATATTGCTAACCTCTGCTGCTGCAGAAATAATTACTGTTCCCGGAGAGTAAATTTTATCTTCTCCATACTGTTGTGTCATGGAGAGAGAATCTTTTCCTGTAGGAATGTTGATACCCAAATCACAAACAAAATCGGAGCATGCTTCTACAGCTTTGTAGAGTCTTGCATCTTCACCCGGATTTTTACAAGGCCACATCCAGTTAGCACTTAGAGAAACACTCTGGAGCCCATTTGCCAGTGGAGCAAATACAATGTTTGTCAAAGACTCAGCAACTGCCATTACAGATCCAGCAGCAGGATCAATCATAGCTACTTGAGGTGCATGTCCTATTGATGTAGCAATACCGGCATGTCCTCTGTAGTCAAGCGCCACGGCACCACAATCGCTTAAAGGTAACTGAATTTCACCCTGACATTGCTGACGAGCTATTTTACCTGTTACAGACCTATCTACCTTATTTGTTAGCCAATCCTTACATGCTACTGACTCAAGCTTGAGTACATTTTCTACATACTCCTCCAGATTCTGTATATCATATTCAGGTTTAGTGTATTCCTCTATTATTGTAGTGTCATTCATCACAGTTTCTGGCGTTTTACCAAAGAAGTCATCCAACTCCATATCAATAGGTTTTACTCCATTAGATTGTGTGAATGTTAATCTCATATCACCGGTAGTTTCACCAACAACATAAAGTGGTGCCTGTTCTCTTGATGCTATCCGCTCTACTCTTTCTATATCTTTTTGACTCATCAGAAGACCCATTCGTTCCTGACTCTCGTTGCCAATTATCTCTTTGGCAGAAAGAGTTTTGTCACCAACTGGCAGTTTATCAACTTCAATAATGCCACCTGTGTTTTCTACTATTTCAGATAGGCAGTTTAGATGACCTCCCGCTCCGTGATCATGAATTGAAACAATTGGGTTGTCTTCAGACTCTGCAAGTGAGCGGATTACGTTAGATACACGTTTTTGCATTTCAGGATTAGCTCTTTGTATAGCATTAAGTTCTATACCTTCAGAATACTCTCCGGTGTTAACTGATGATACAGCTCCACCACCCATTCCAATTCTATAATTATCTCCACCTAAAACTACAATTTTTTCTCCTTTTTCAGGAATGCCTTTCTTTGCATCGCGTTTATTTGCATATCCTACACCTCCTGCAAGCATGATAACCTTATCGAAACCAAACTTTTTATTGTTCTCAGTGTGCTCAAATGTAAGAACTGAGCCACAAATCAGAGGCTGTCCATATTTGTTGCCAAAGTCAGAAGCTCCGTTTGAAGCCTTAATTAAGATCTGCTCAGGTGTTTGATACAACCAGTTTCGAGGGGAGAGTGTTTGTTCCCAGGGGCGATCACTTTCAAGACGAGGGTATGAAGTCATATAAACTGCAGTACCTGCTATAGGTAATGATCCTTTACCACCTGCAAGTCTGTCACGTATTTCACCACCAGTTCCGGTGGATGCTCCATTAAATGGCTCTACAGTTGTTGGGAAGTTATGAGTTTCTGCTTTAAGAGATAATACACTCTCAATCTCTTTAGTAATAAAATAGTCTGGTTTATCTCCACTGGCTGGTACAAACTGTTCAATTACTGGTCCTTGTATAAATGCAACATTATCTTTATATGCTGAAATAAGAGAGTTTGGATTGACAGAAGAGGTCTTTTTAATCATCTGAAACAGTGACATCTCTTTTTCTTCACCATCTATAATGAATTTTCCATTGAATATTTTGTGACGACAGTGCTCAGAGTTAACTTGAGAGAACCCAAATACTTCACTATCTGTGAGTTTTCGTCCCATCTTTTTGCTAACACTGTTTAAATAGTTTATTTCATCAACACTCATGGCCAATCCTTCAGATTGGTTGTAAGCCTCTATATCATCAATGTAAATAATATCTTCAGGCTTTTTGTCGATCGTGAAAACTGACTGATCCAGCTTCTTATATATACGTTGAAGCATTGGATCAAAATATGAATCTCCATTATCTGAAAAAGGGGTATATTCTTCTATTCGAGTTATACCATCTATTCCCATATTTCTGGTAATTTCTACAGCACATGTACTCCAGGGAGTAATCATTTCACGGCGAGGTCCAACATATTGCTTTTCTATTATATCTGTATCAAGCAACTCAGCTTCACCAAATAACCATTTTAGTTTACGCAGTGTTTCAGGAGTAAATGTTTTTCCTGTTTCTACTGCTATAATACTATTAGAGGGAGTTTTGAAAAAAGAAATCATATCTCAGTTTTTGATCGATTTATATATAGAATTAAAAGACAAAGTTACCAAAAAAGAGTGATATAATCAGTTAGAATAATCATTTTGTCTGATTTGATACTTGGATTATCTTTTCGAGAGCCTTTAAAGAATTAAAAATCTACTTTATTTCGATAACCTCTAAGTCTCTGATATTACCATTATCAAGGATAAATCGCAGAATTGTGCGAACTTTATGAAAACCGAATATACCAGCAGCTCCCGGATTCATATGAAGGCATTCAATTTTTTTATCATACATAACCTTAAGTATATGAGAGTGACCACTTATAAATAATTTCGGTGGGTTAGCAAGTAACTGTGAGCGTATAGAAGGATCATATCTACCCGGATATCCTCCTATATGAGTCATCAAGACATCAATATTCTCTACGTTAAACCGCAATATATCAGGGTATTGAGCTCTTAGTATATTGTCATCAATATTTCCATAAACAGCCCTGAAAGGTTTAAAATTCTCAAACCTTTCGGCAAGCTCTACTGTTCCGATATCTCCCGCATGCCATATTTCATCACAATCCTTGAAATACAACTCAAATTTATTGTCCCAATATCCGTGGGTATCAGACAGCAACCCAATTTTCTTCATATAAATTACATTGTTTCTTGACAACAAAGATAGATTTTTAAATAGAAAACAACTGATTCAATAATTTGTACTATTATTTTCAATCCTAAATATTGTCAAAATGTCTTTTATTCAAACAAACTTCGTATTTTTGAGTATAAATAAACAGTTACAACCCCTTTACAATGAAAAATCATCAATACTCGTATTTTAAACGTGATATAAGCTGGCTGTCTTTTAACTATCGTGTTCTGCTTGAAGCTAAAGATGAGCGGCTGCCGGTTTATGAGCGAATAAAATTCTTATCAATTTACTCCTCAAATTTAGAGGAGTTCTATAAAATCAGAGTAAGCGGTTATCATAGTTCTCTACTTGAAAGAATCAATCGCGATGAATCAGTTGAAGAGGCGCTAAAAACAATAGTTCAGATTAACAACGAAGTAACTTCACAGGAAAAAGAGTATTATAATATATTTAATAATATGATTCTTCCTGAACTGAAAAGGAATAGTATTGTACTATATCAAACTCACGAAGTAAAATCCTTTCATAAGAGCTATGTAGAGAAATATTTCAATGAAGAAGTTTTTCCATATCTTCAGCCAATGATCATTCAAAAAGATGATATTCACTCATTCATTCAGGATGGTCGTATATATCAAACAATTAGTCTGCTTAAAAAGAAAAAAAAGATTGAAGATGATCCTTCAAATTACACTTACGCTATAATGAAGATTCCATATACCAAGATACCCAGGTTTATTGAATTGCCCTCTTATGGTGGTAATTATTACATTATGTTTATTGATGATGTAATTAAAGCAAACCTGAAAAGTGTTTTCCCCGGGTATGAAATTATGGACTGTTTTAGTATAAAGATTTCGCGTGATGCTGATTTCTCACTCGAAGATGAAGATCAGAAAGATATAGCTGAAGAGATATTGAAAAAAGTACGCAAACGTAAGATAGGAGCTGTAACTCGTTTTCAATACGATAAGAATATGCCTGATTACTTTCTTAATTATCTATGCGAGGCATATGAAATAGAAGAAGAGGAGCTACTTCCCTCAGGTCAATATCTTAATTTGTCCGATCTTGCACAACTGCCAAATCCTGTTGGAAATGCATTAAAGCAACAACTTCCACAACCATTAAGAGTACCTGAGCTGGAATCTCACAACTCTGTATTACGTGTATTAAGAAAGCAGGATGTTTTGCTGCATTTTCCTTATCAATCTTTTGACTACCTGCTTAGATTTCTGTTACAAGCAGCATTTGACCCTAAAGTTTTAGAAATTAAGGTTACTCAGTATAGAGTTGCAGAAAACTCAGCCGTTATAAACAGTTTAATCAGCGCTGCAAAGAATGGGAAAAAGGTGACGGTTTTCGTTGAACTTAAAGCTCGTTTCGATGAAGAAAACAACTATATTTCATCTGAACTGATGCAACAGGCAGGAGTAAAAATTATTTACAGCCTTCCAGGATTAAAAGTACATGCAAAACTGGCATATATTCGTAAACGCAGCAGTGATCCTGATGAGCCGATTAAAGGATATGCATATTTGGGAACTGGAAATTTTAATGAAAAAACAGCCCGGATATACTCAGATAAAGGATTACTTACTTCTAATAAGGAATTTATAAAAGATATTGACGAAGTATTCCGGGTACTTGAAGGAAAACCTCATATGCACAATTTTAAACACCTGCTGGTTACACAGTTCAACATGCTATCCGAGATTCACCGTATGATAGAACGGGAAATTGAGAATGTGAAAAAAGGTGGTATAGGATATATTATTCTCAAGATGAATAGTCTTGAGGATAAAGGTATGATAGATGCACTATATCGCGCAAGTGAAGCAGGTGTAAAAATAGATCTGATTGTCAGAGGAATATGTTGTCTGATACCTAATCAGACCTATAGTAAAAATATAACTGTAACAAGAATAGTAGGTGCATATCTTGAACATGCGAGAGTGTGGTATTTCTTTAATGAAGGAGAAGAGAATGTTTATCTTACTTCAGCAGACTGGATGCAGAGAAATTTGCACCGACGCATAGAAGTTGCTTTCCCTATCTATACTGTATCTCTGAAAAAACAGATAATAGATATTCTGAGAATTCAGCTTGCTGATAATAAAAGTGCAGTATGGGTAGATGAAAATCTGAACAATGTATTTAAACATGATAATAAACCTTCTGTACGAGCACAAAAAGCTATTTATGAATATCTGAAAAGATCCACCGGAAAATAATCTTATCAGATAAAATATCTCAATCTAAGGTTTGAAATCCAATATTTATTATATAAAAAAACCCGGAACTTATAATTAGCTCCGGGTTTTTAAATATTATATCAGTTAATTTATTCCTGAGAAATTGCTTCCTGGAACAGATTACTTCTTTTGTTTGCATTGATCTTCTCAAAATCTTCACGAGATCCAACAACAAGCTTGTCAAACTCTCTCTGACCGGTACCGGCAGGTATAAGATGCCCAACAATAACGTTCTCTTTAAGTCCATCCAAAGTATCAACTTTACCATGAATAGCTGCATCGTTAAGTACTTTTGTTGTTTCCTGAAATGAAGCGGCAGACATAAAGCTGGTTGTTTGAAGAGCTGCACGGGTAATACCCTGTAATACCTGATTAGCTGTTGCAGGAACTGCATCACGTGCTTCCACTAGTTTCAAGTCACGACGTTTCAGAGAACTGTTCTCATCACGTAGTTTACGAACTGTAACAATCTGGCCTGGTTCGAATATTTGAGAATCACCCGCATCAGTAATTACTTTCTTACCCCAAGTGCGGTCATTTTCTTCCATAATTTCGAGTTTGTCAACCAGTTGCTGTTCTAAGAAACGAGTATCACCCGGATCAACAACCTCAACTTTACGCATCATCTGTCGTACTATTACTTCAAAGTGCTTATCATTAATCTTAACACCTTGCAGACGATAAACATCCTGAACTTCGTTCACAATATACTCCTGTACAGCCGTAGGCCCTTTAATTGCCAGTATATCAGCCGGAGTAATTGCGCCTTCTGAAAGAGGCATACCAGCACGGATATAGTCATTTTCCTGAACAAGTATCTGCTTGGACAATGGAACAAGATATTTTTTAACTTCACCTGTTTTTGAAGTAACTGAAATTTCCTGATTACCTCTCTTGATCTTACCAAAAGATACCTCACCATCAATTTCGGTTACAACAGCAGGGTTAGAAGGATTACGTGCTTCAAATAACTCAGTAACTCGTGGTAAACCTCCGGTGATGTCACCAGACTTTCCAACTGCACGAGGTATTTTTACTAACGTATCACCAGCTTTAATAACATCATTCTCATTTTTAACAATGTGAGAACCTAAAGGTAGTGTATATGTTCTTAAAATATCATCGTTCTCATCTACAATATGTGCAGATGGAGCTTTTGTTTTATCCCTAGATTCAATAATTACCTTTTCTTTCAACCCTGTCTGTTCGTCAGATTCAACCTTATAAGTAAGGTTTTCGGTAAAGTTTTCGAAACGGATTCTACCAGATGCTTCAGATACAATTACTGCATTGAATGGATCCCATTCACATATCAGATCACCTTTTTTAATTTTGTCACCCTGATTGAAGTAGAGTTTAGAACCGTAAGGTATGTTATGAGAAAGTAATACAATTTTTGTATTTGGATCGATAATTCTCATTTCCATCAAACGGCTTACAACAACTTTGTATGGTTTGCCTTCTGAGTCAGCTGTTTCTACAAAGCGTAGTTCTTCAAACTCAACAATACCATCATATTTTGCTATTATTCTACTTTCTGCAGCTATGTTAGATGCGATACCCCCAACGTGGAATGTTCTAAGTGTAAGCTGAGTTCCCGGCTCACCAATTGACTGAGCAGCAATAACACCAACAGCTTCACCTTTTTGAACCATATGACCGGTTGCAAGGTTTCTACCATAACATTTAGCACATACTCCATGTGATGATTCACAAGTCAGAACTGATCTTATTTCAACACGTTCAATCGGAGATTCTTCTATTTTCTTAGCAATTTCTTCTGTAATTTCTTCACCTGAATTTACGATTATTTCTCCAGTGTTAGGATGCTGTACATCATGTACAGAGACACGACCAAGAATACGTTCATACAGAGAAGCAATTACCTCTTCGTTATTCTTAATAGCTGTTGCTGTTAAACCTCTTAAAGTGCCACAGTCAACTTCATTTACAATAACATCCTGAGATACGTCAACCAGACGGCGTGTCAGATAACCAGCGTCAGCTGTTTTAAGAGCTGTATCCGCAAGACCTTTACGAGCACCGTGAGTAGAGATGAAATACTCAAGAACCGACAAACCTTCTTTAAAGTTAGCGAGAATTGGGTTTTCAATAATCTGAGAACCTTCAGCACCACTTTTTTGAGGTTTCGCCATCAATCCACGCATACCTGATAACTGTCTGATCTGTTCACGCGAACCACGCGCTCCAGAATCAAGCATCATGTAAACAGAGTTGAATCCCTGGTCATCTTCTGATAATTGTTTCATCAGAATATTCGACAGCTTGGAGTTAATATGTGTCCATGTGTCAATAATCTGGTTATAACGTTCATTATAGGTAATGAATCCCATATTGTAGTTCTCAAGAATCTGCTCAACCTCGTCATAACCTTGCTGAATAAGAGATTCTTTCTCTTTTGGTATAATTACATCTTCAAGATTGAATGATAATCCTCCCTTGAATGCCATTTTATAACCGAGGTCCTTAATATCATCAAGATACTGAGCAGTACGTGCAACACCACAAGTTTTTATAACCTTTCCAATAATATCGCGAAGAGATTTTTTAGAAAGCAGTTCGTTTACATATCCCACCTCTTTTGGAATAGCCTCATTTGTAATAACACGGCCTACAGTAGTTTCGTGCATTTTACGAATCGGATTTCCTTCTTCGTCAATATCATCAACAATTACCTTAACAAGAGCATGAATATCTACTGCTCCTTCGTTATAAGCAATTATAGCTTCTTCTTCACCATAGAAAATCATTCCTTCTCCTTTAGCCCCCGGACGTATTTTTGTAATGTAGTATAGTCCGAGAACCATGTCCTGTGAAGGAACTGTAATTGGTGCACCGTTAGCCGGATTAAGAATATTATGAGAAGCAAGCATCAATAGCTGAGCTTCAAGAATTGCTTCATTTCCAAGAGGAAGGTGAACAGCCATCTGGTCACCATCAAAGTCCGCGTTAAACGCAGTACATGCAAGTGGGTGCAACTGAATTGCTTTACCTTCGATAAGTTTTGGCTGGAAAGCCTGAATACCCAATCTGTGAAGGGTAGGGGCACGGTTCAGAAGAACCGGGTGTCCTTTCATCACATATTCAAGTATATCGTAAACAACAGGCTCTTTCCTGTCAACAATCTTTTTAGCAGACTTAACTGTTTTAACAATACCTCTTTCTATTAACTTACGGATAATAAACGGTTTGTATAATTCAGCTGCCATGTCCTTAGGAAGACCACATTCATGCATCTTAAGCTCCGGACCAACCACAATAACCGAACGGGCAGAGTAGTCCACACGTTTTCCAAGTAAGTTTTGACGGAAACGCCCCTGTTTTCCTTTTAAACTGTCAGATAGAGATTTCAACGGACGGTTTGATTCAGTTTTAATTGCACTCGATTTACGAGAGTTGTCAAATAATGAATCTACCGATTCCTGAAGCATACGTTTCTCATTTCTGAGGATCACATCAGGAGCCTTAATATCGATCAACCTTTTCAGACGATTATTACGTATGATAACCCTGCGATAAAGGTCATTCAAGTCTGATGTGGCAAATCTTCCTCCATCAAGAGGAACCAGTGGCCTGAGATCGGGTGGAATAACAGGAATTACCTTCATTATCATCCACTCAGGCTTATTAATATTTTTTGAACCACGGAAGGCCTCTACTACCTGTAGTTGCTTAAGTGCTTCATTCTTACGTTGCTGAGAAGTCTCAGTATTTGCTTTGTGACGCAGATGATTTGCCAGTTTGTCAAGATTTATTCTTTCAAGCAGGCTTAACAGTGCTTCCGCACCCATCTTAGCAATAAATTTATTTGGATCGGAATCTTCTAGAAGTTGATTCTCCTTTGGAATTGAGTCCAGATATTCAAGATATTCATCTTCTGTCAAAAGATCTTTTTCCGACAATTTGTCCTCAAGAATACCAGGCTGGATTACGACATATCTTTCGTAATAAATAATTGTATCCAGTTTTTTTGTTGGTATACCTAACAGATAACCTATTTTATTAGGTAATGATCTAAAATACCATATATGAGCAACAGGAACTACCAGATGGATATGTCCCGTACGTTCGCGACGCACCTTTTTTTCTGTAACTTCTACACCGCAACGATCACACACGATACCCTTATAACGAATTCTTTTATATTTTCCGCAGTGACATTCGTAATCTTTTACTGGACCGAATATACGTTCGCAAAATAATCCGTCACGTTCAGGTTTGTATGTACGGTAGTTAATTGTTTCCGGCTTTAAAACTTCGCCATAAGAGTTTTCAAGAACTTTTTCCGGTGAAGCCAGACTGATCGTAATTTTTGAAAAGTTACTCTTTATTTTATTCTCTTTTCTATATGCCATAATAACCTTTATAAAGAGTTATAATTTTTTGTTTGAATCTCCTGAAGATGATTATGCAGATAAACTGCAATAATCATCCATCGGTGAAAAATTAATCGAGAGAGATGTCTAGTCCCAATCCCTGAAGCTCATGAATAAGTACATTGAGCGACTCAGGTATACCCGGCTGAGGCATTGCCTCACCCTTAACTATTGCTTCATATGCTTTGGAACGTCCAACAACATCATCCGATTTAACAGTAAGAATTTCCTGAAGAATGTGAGAAGCTCCAAATGCTTCAAGTGCCCACACCTCCATCTCACCAAAACGCTGACCTCCGAACTGAGCTTTACCACCCAACGGCTGCTGTGTAATAAGTGAATATGGTCCAATAGAACGTGCATGCATTTTATCTTCAACCATATGACCAAGCTTAAGCATATAAATAATTCCTACTGTAGCCGGCTGGTCAAATCTTTCACCTGTTCCACCGTCATACAAATAAGTTTTTCCATATGCAGGAATACCAGCTTTATCTGTCCACTCATTCATGTCTTCCAATTGAGCGCCATCAAAAATTGGGGTAGCAAATTTAACTCCCAGCTGTTTTCCTGACCAGCCTAATACAGTTTCAAAAATCTGTCCAAGGTTCATACGTGATGGTACACCCAGAGGATTTAAAACGATATCAACAGGTGTTCCGTCTGCTAAGAAAGGCATATCTTCCTGGCGAACAATTTTTGAAACGATACCTTTATTACCGTGTCGACCCGCCATTTTATCTCCCACCTGTATTTTGCGCTTTTTAGCAACATACACTTTAGCACTTTGCATAATACCTGATGGCAATTCGTCTCCAATTGTCAGGTCAAAACGCTTACGTTTAAGTTCTGCATCAAGTTCTTTAAACCTGCGCAAATAATTGATAACCGTTGCACGTATAAGTGTATTCTTATGAGTATCTGTAGTCCATTTATTTAATTGAACAGATTGATAATCTATGTCAGATAAAATCTTTGGAGTAAATTTAGCACCTTTAGGAACGATATCAATATTGGTGTAATCTTTCACTCCGGCAGAAGTTTTGCCATCAGTCAGCTTAATAAGCTTTTCTATCAGAATTTTTCTTAACTCTTCAAATTTTGCCTCATACTCTTCATCCAGTTTTGGGAGTATAGCTTTATTTGAAAGTTTAGTCTTGCCTTTCTTGGATGCTTTAGAGAATAGATTTGTATGAATAACTACCCCTTTAAGAGAAGGAGATGCTTTTAGTGATGCATCTTTAACATCACCTGCCTTATCACCGAATATAGCACGAAGTAATTTCTCTTCCGGAGATGGATCTGATTCACCTTTAGGAGTAATCTTACCAATAAGAATATCACCAGGTTTAATTCTGGCACCAACTCTTACGATTCCTCTCTCATCAAGATCTTTGGTTGCCTCTTCACTTACGTTTGGAATGTCCGAAGTAAGTTCTTCCATACCTCTCTTGGTTTCACGAACCTCGAGTGAGAACTCCTCAACGTGAACAGATGTAAATACATCTTCACTAACCATTCTCTCGTTAAGTACAATAGCATCCTCAAAGTTATAACCTTTCCAAGGCATGAAAGCCACTTTAAGGTTCTTACCTAATGCCAGTTCACCATTTTCAGTAGCATAACCTTCTGTTAGAATCTCTCCAGCTTTAACTTGCTGACCTACACTGCAAATAGGACGGAGGTCAACAGTTGTATTCTGGTTTGTCTTACGGAATTTAGGTATATTATAAGTCTTTTCTGAATCTTCGAAGCTGGTGAATTCTTCTTCTTCAGTTCTCTCATATTTAATCTTAATAGTTGTTGCATCAACATATGTAATAACCCCATTACCTTCAGCTACTATCTGGGTTCTGGAGTCTTTAATTACATTTCCTTCAATACCAGTTCCCACGATCGGGGCTTCAGTACGAATAAGTGGAACAGCCTGGCGCATCATATTTGAACCCATGAGAGCACGGTTAGCATCATCATGTTCAAGGAATGGAATAAGTGATGCGGCTATAGATGCAATCTGCATTGGAGATACATCCATCAGATCCACCTCTTCAGGTGCAACTACCGGGTAGTCTGCATCTTGTCTTGATTTAACCCTTGGATTTATAAAACGGCCATTTTCATCAAGTGGAGCATTACCCTGTGCAATAATTTTTTCTTCTTCCTCTTCCGCTGCTAAATAAATGATATCTTCATTATTTATATTTACGACACCATTCTCAGCTTTACGATATGGAGTCTCAATGAAACCAAGATCATTAATTTTTGCATAAACGCAAAGTGATGAAATAAGTCCGATATTTGGACCTTCAGGAGTTTCAATAGGACAGAGACGGCCATAGTGAGTAAAATGAACGTCACGCACTTCAAAACCGGCACGCTCACGTGATAAACCGCCTGGCCCTAGTGCTGATAAACGTCTTTTGTGTGTAATTTCGGCAAGAGGATTCGTTTGATCCATAAACTGCGATAAAGCATTCGTTCCGAAGAATGTATTAATTACGGAAGAAATTGTTTTCGCATTAATTAGATCAATAGGTGTAAACACCTCGTTATCCCTTACGTTCATCCTTTCACGGATAATACGTGCCATACGAGTTAAACCTATACCGAATTGAGTATATAACTGCTCACCAACAGTTCTTACACGTCTGTTGCTTAAGTGGTCAATATCATCTACAACCGCTTTAGAGTTAATTAATTCGATAAGGTACTTTATAATCTCAATAATATCTTCTTTCGTGAGTACACGAATATCATCTGCGATATTAAGATTGAGTTTCTTATTTATTCTGTATCGTCCCACATCACCTAGGTCATATCTCTTTTCGGAGAAGAATAGGTTGTTTATAACTTCTCGTGCACTTGAATCATCTGCTGGCTCAGCGCTACGTAATAGACGATAAATGTGTTTAATAGCATCAATTTCCGAGTTGCTCGGGTCTTTCTGCAGAGTATTATAAATTATAGAGTAGTCAATTGAATTGGATGCCTCTTTATGTAGAAGAATATAAGATACACCAGATTCAATAATTTCATCTATATGCTCTTGTTCAAGAATTGTTTCACGTTCAATGATTACCTCATTTCTTTCGATTGAAGTAACTTCACCCGTATCTTCATCCACAAAATCTTCCATCCAGGATTTCAAGACACGTGCAGCTAGTTTACGGCCTAAAACTTTCTTCAGGTTTGTTTTATTTGCTTTTACCTCTTCAGCAAGATCAAATATTTCAAGAATATCTTTATCATTCTCAAACCCAATGGCACGTAAAAGAGTAGTAACAGGTAATTTCTTTTTCCTATCTATATAGGCGTACATTACGTTGTTGATATCCGTTGCAAATTCTATCCATGATCCTCTAAAAGGAATAACACGGGCAGAATACAGAACACTTCCATTCGCATGAAGGCTCTGTCCAAAGAACACGCCCGGCGAACGGTGAAGCTGTGAAACGATAACACGTTCCGCACCGTTAATAACAAATGTACCCTTCTCGGTCATATAGGGTATAGTTCCCAGATAAACATCTTGAATGACCGGTGTAAAATCCTCGTGGTCAGGGTCAGTACAGTACAGATATAGTTTTGCTTTTAGTGGCACACTATAAGTCAGTCCTCTGTCAACGCACTCATCTATAGAATAGCGTGGAGGATCAACATAGTAATCTAAAAACTCAAGTACAAAATTGTTTCGGGTATCTGTGATTGGGAAATTTTCCGTGAAAACCTTATACAATCCTTCCTTTTTTCTGCTTTCCGGGGGTGTGTCGAGTTGGATAAAATCCTGAAATGATTGTAACTGAACTTCCAAAAAGTCTGGGAAGTCAAGCGGATTTTTAATCGACGCAAAATTTATTCTTTGATTAGCTTTGTTTGAAGACATGGGGATGAATTTATGAACCTAATATATATTGACAGAAAAGGTTAAGAACCTTCAGTGCTGAAGATTCCTAACCGAATAAACCTAATATAGGTATATGCTATTTAAGTTCAACTTCTGCTCCAGCCTCTTCAAGTTGTTTTTTCAAAGCGTCAGCTTCGTCTTTTGTTACACCTTTTTTCAATTCACTTGGAGCAGCGTCAACTAGATCTTTAGCTTCTTTAAGCCCTAGTCCGGTAAGTTCTTTAACCGCTTTAACAACTGCAAGTTTTGCAGTGCCAGCGCTCTTAAGAATTACATCGAATGAATTCTTTTCTTCAGCAGCGGCTTCTTCACCACCTACAGGTCCTGCAGCAACAGCAACAGCTGCAGCAGCTGGTTCAATACCGTACTCAGTTTTTAAAATTTCGGCTAGTTCATTAACCTCTTTTACAGTTAAGTTAACCAGGTCTTCAGCAAATTTTTTTAAGTCTGCCATTTTTTGTATTTGTTTAAATTGATTACTAATTCTGTTTGTTGTCTGAAAAATTTATTTTCAATAAATTATTCGGATCTTTAATTAAGATTCTCTTTCCGACAGAGTTTTCAGAACTCCGTGTATAGTATTACCGCCGGATTGGAGTGCTGAGATAACATTCTTAGCAGGAGATTGTAATAATCCAATAACATCTCCAATAAGCTCTGTTTTGCTCTTGATGTTTACAAGGTCTTTCAGTGTGTTTGCTCCAATAAAGAAGCTTTCCTGAACATAAGCACCTTTAAATACAGGTATCTTATCTGCCTTATGTTTATCAATTAGCTTAGCAGGAGCATTTGCTACATCAGAGAACATAATAGCTGTATTTCCTTTTAATACAGGATACAGCTCTTCATAGTTCTTATCTAATGATTCGAATGCTTTTTGCAATAAGGTATTCTTAACAACTACCAGCTTAATATCTTCAGTGTAACATTCTCTTCTTAATATACTCGTTTTCTCTGCATTTAATGTTGCAATGTCTGTGAGATAGAAGTTTTCGTATTTCTGCAGATCAGCTGATATTTGCTCTATTATTCGTTTTTTATCTTCCTTTTTCATTGATTTCCTTTTTTAATTGGTTTCTTCTAATGATTTTGTATCCAGTTTAATACCGGGACTCATTGTACTAGAAAGATAAACGCTCTTAATATAAGTACCTTTTGCTGCTGACGGTTTCAATTTGATCAACGTTTGGATAAATTCTCTAGCGTTGTCTCGAATCTGTTCCGGCGTAAATGATACTTTTCCTATAGAAGTATGAATAATACCGGCTTTATCAACTTTAAAGTCGATTTTACCCTGTTTAACTTCCTTCACAGCAGTTGCTACGTCGGGAGTTACAGTACCGCTCTTTGGGTTTGGCATAAGACCACGTGGACCTAATATACGGCCAAGTGCACCTATTTTACCCATAATTTGCGGTTGAGTGATTATAACATCAATATCTGTCCAACCACCCTTAATTTTTTCGATATATTCATCCAGTCCTACGTAGTCGGCACCAGCTTCTTTAGCTTGGGCTTCGACCTCCGGAGAACACAATACAAGAACTCTTACTTGTTTTCCTGTTCCGTGTGGAAGAGATGCAACACCTCTTACCATTTGGTTAGCTTTACGTGGATCCACGCCTAGGCGTACATCGATATCAACAGAAGCATCAAATTTAGTTGTAGTAATTTCTTTAACCAGAACTGCTGCCTCTTTTAGTGAATAGGCTTTCCCCACTTCAATTTTACTTAAAGCTAACTTTTGATTTTTTGTAAGTTTACTCATGTCTCAATTGAAGTTTTAAATATTAATATTCTGAGGAAATTTCCCTTTTACTGTAATACCCATGCTTCGGGCCGTACCAGCTACCATTCTCATTGCAGACTCCAGTGTGAAACAGTTTAAGTCGGTCATTTTCTCGCGTGCAATAGCTTCAACCTGTTCCCAGGTAATTGCAGCTATTTTTAAGCGATTAGGTTCAGCTGAACCTCCCTTTGCTTTACTTGCTTCTAACAGTTGTACTGCAACCGGTGGTGTTTTAACAATAAAATCAAACGACTTGTCGGCATAGTATGTAATTACCACTGGTAATATCTTACCGGCTTTGTCCTGAGTCCTGGCATTGAATTGCTTGCAGAAATCCATAATATTTAGTCCTTTCGAACCTAATGCAGGTCCTACGGGAGGTGATGGATTTGCAGCTCCTCCTTTAATTTGTAATTTTAGTTGTCCGGCAACTTCTTTAGCCATTTTCTTGATTTTAATTAATTGGGATTTTTCGAAACACTTTGAAGAATTTACAGAATCTGCGTAACCAAATATCTGATTATTCTTTCTCTACTTGCATATAACTTAATTCCAGCAGCTGTTTTCTACCGAAAATTTTAACCATCACTTTGAGTTTCTTTCTCTCGTCATTCACCTCTTCAACCACACCAGAGAAACTGCTGAAAGGACCGCTGATCACTTTAACATTTTCTCCAACATAGTATTTCATATCCATATCTTCGCCAGCTTCTTCCAATTCATCCATTGTGCCAAGAATACGCTTAACCTCCGACTCTTTTAAAGGTTGGGGGTTAGTTGTATTAGGCAGAAAACCGGCTACAAAATTGATATTCTTAAGTTCGTGAATAACCTCCCCTGTCAGTTCAGCTTCAATAAGTACATAGCCGGGAAGATAAGCGCGTTCTTTCATCACTTTTTTCCCGTTTCGCACCGTAAAAGTTTTCTCTGTAGGGATTAAGACTTGAGAAATATATTTCCCCAAATCGGTTTTTTTTATCTCTGACTCAAGATATTCTTTGACCTTATTTTCCTTACCACTAACGGAACGCAAAACGTACCATTTTTTTCTCTCTTCAGTCATTGTGTCTCTAATTCAGGATTATAAAATACCGTAGAGGATTTTTAATATCCACTCAAATAAAGAATCTATTCCAAATACTACTAAGGCAATTATTATGGAAGCAATTAAAACAATCACCGTACTGCCGGATAGTTCTTCTTTGGATGGCCAGGATACCTTATGAACTAATTCTGTATAAGAATCCTTTTATATGCAACTATTTTTTTCATCTATTTCAGATCATTTCTAGCACGGGTCGAGAGACTCGAACTCCCGACACCTGGTTTTGGAGACCAGTGCTCTACCAACTGAGCTAGACCCGTAAAGTTACCCTCCTTATTTCTTCATAAAGAAGAAGGTTCGGAGGGTCAATATTGATTATACTTTAATCCTTGTCAGTAAAGACAAATGATTTCGGTATTATTAGTCAATCAGCTCAGTAATCTGTCCGGCACCAACTGTACGTCCACCTTCACGGATCGCGAAACGAAGACCTACGTTACATGCTACTGGGTAGATAAGTTCAACGTCAATTGTAACGTTGTCACCTGGCATAACCATTTCTACGCCTTCTGGTAGAGAAATTTCACCGGTAACGTCAAGTGTACGGATGTAGAACTGAGGACGGTATTTGTTATGGAATGGAGTGTGACGTCCACCTTCTTCTTTCTTCAGGATATAAACCTCTGCTTTGAATTTAGAGTGAGGTTTAACTTTACCTGGGTGAGAAATAACCATACCGCGTTTGATTTCATCTTTGTCGATACCACGTAGTAAAAGTCCTACGTTATCACCAGCCTGACCTTCGTCAAGGATCTTACGGAACATTTCAACTCCTGTAACAACTGATTTCTTGCCTTCAGCTCCTAGACCGATGATCTGTACTTCTTCACCAGTTTTGATGATACCTGTTTCGATACGACCTGTAGCAACAGTACCACGACCAGTAATTGAGAATACGTCTTCTATAGGCATCAAGAATGGTTTGTCAACATCACGTGGAGGCAGTGGAATCCAAGTATCAACAGCATCCATAAGCTCCATAATTTTTTCTTCCCATTTTGGCTCACCGTTAAGTGCACCAAGAGCAGAACCTTGAATAACCGGAGTGTTGTCACCATCGAAGTTGTAGAATGAAAGCAATTCACGCATTTCCATTTCTACTAATTCTAGCATCTCTTCGTCGTCAACCAAGTCAACCTTATTCATGAAAACAACCAGCCTTGGAACGTTTACCTGACGTGCAAGAAGAATGTGTTCACGTGTCTGAGGCATTGGACCATCAGTTGAAGCAACAACTATAATAGCACCGTCCATCTGAGCAGCACCAGTAACCATATTCTTTACATAGTCAGCGTGACCCGGACAGTCAACGTGTGCATAGTGACGTTCTGCAGTTTCATATTCAACGTGTGAAGTATTGATTGTAATACCTCTTTCTTTTTCTTCCGGAGCGTTGTCGATTGAATCGAATGAGCGAACCTGTGAGAATCCTTTTTTTCCTAAGACGGTGGTGATAGCAGCCGTTAGAGTAGTTTTACCGTGGTCAACGTGACCGATAGTACCGATATTCACATGCGGCTTCGTCCGGTTAAAATGTTCTTTTGCCATAAAATGTCCTATTAATTAGTTTAAATAATATATGTATTCTTTGTATTTACGTCTATAAACAGTGAAACTCAAGACACTCGGCACTTCTGCCCCTAATCTTGATCCTAATGTCGTTCCATAAATTGTCGAGCCGATGGCGGGAATTGAACCCGCGACCTCTTCCTTACCAAGGAAGTGCTCTACCGCTGAGCTACATAGGCAAAAGAGTAGAAGACGGAACATACCGATTTACTTCGGACTTAACTTTTAGTCCCGTGCAGCACTGCGACATAATTTAAAAGAGCGGAAGACGGGACTCAAACCCGCGACCCTCAGCTTGGAAGGCTAATGCTCTATCAACTGAGCTACTTCCGCAAAAATGATTTATTGATTCAATAAAGTATCACTAAATCTAGAAAAGTGGGCAGTGATGGATTCGAACCACCGAAGGCGTAAGCCAGCTGAGTTACAGTCAGCCCCATTTGGCCACTCTGGTAACTGCCCAAAAATTCTGAGCCTCTTGTCGGATTCGAACCAACGACCCCGAGATTACAAATCACGTGCTCTGGCCAACTGAGCTAAAGAGGCTTGTATGCTTGATTTTAACCGTTCCTAAACGTTTTTAGGAATGAAACGGTCGCAAAGGTAGTGATATTTTTATTGATGACAAAACATTTGTTTGTTTTTTTTCAAAAGTTCTCCTTAGTTTTTTCTTTAGTTTTTATGATTTGTTTCTCAATTGCCATAATACACAGGTCGATAGCCTCTTCGAAAGTATCTGCAGTTTTATTTGCGAATGCATCTTTTTGTTTGATATTTATCTTAATTGCTGCATCTTTGTTTTTTGCCGATTCAGGTTTGATTACTTTCAGGATTACTTCTGCCTGAATAATATCATCAGAAAAACGCTGAAGCTTTTTAACCTTTTTCTCAGTAAATGCTTTCAATTGTTCAGTTGCATCAAAGTTTACAGATTGAATCGTTAGTTCCATAAATTTACCTCCTCTATTTTTTTGCTCTGGGATGAGCTTTTTGATAAGTTTTTTTCATTTCTTCAAATGTGACATGAGTATAGATTTCCGTCGAAGAGAGACTAACATGTCCCAGCAATTCCTTAACAGCATTAATTTCTGCACCATTGTTCATCATTTCGGTAGCAAATGAATGACGTATCACATGTGGACTCCTTTTTGAAAGAGTAGGGATGTCGTTCAAATGGTTCCGAATAATATTATAAACTTGTACAGGACTTAATGGCTCTCCATTTTCTTTAACAATCAAAAAAGGAGATTTGTTCTTAATTTCTTTGTCTCTTACTTCTATATATTTTAGAATTTTATTCTTTGTATCATCAGAAAATGGTATAAAGCGCTGTTTGTTTCCTTTTCCTGTCACTTTAAGACTGGAAGAGCTGAAATCAATGTCGCTGTCTTTTAATGAAATAACCTCTGCACGTCGCATTCCTGTTACATATAGCAGTTCAATTAAAAAACGATCCCGGCAGCCTGTAAAATCGTCAGAATAATTATCCGGACTATCCAGAATACGTGTCATATCTCTGTTGTTAACAAAGACAGGAAGCCTCTTTGAGGTTTTTAATCCTGAGACAAGCTTAACCGGATTTTTTCCTATTAACTCTTTTCTCTCTAAAAAATTAAAGAACGTTTTTAATGAGCTTAGCTTCCTGTTCACGGATGAAGGTTTCATTCCCTGTTCCATTAGCCTGCTCATCCATATTCTTACAATATCGCTGTCGATTTCAGATGGATTGAAACTACCAGTCTCTTCTACAACAAAATCTTTGAACTGAGTGAGATCTATTAAATAAGAAATCTCCGTCTGAGAAGAGTAGTTCTTCTCATAACGGAGATATTCTGTAAATTTTTCTTTCCACATTCAGTAGCCCTCAATGAAAACATTTGAACTACGAAGTTAAAGAATATATTCAGAATTCGGAAATTTTATTCTTCGTTTTCTTGCATTTTCTGAACGTAAACAGCGTGTTGTTTTTGTTTACGATTCTTCACAGAAGGTTTAATGTATGCCTGACGTCTGCGAAGCTCTTTAACTACACCTGTTTTTTCATATTTGCGTTTAAATTTTTTCAAGGCTCTTTCAATGTTTTCGCCTTCTTTTAATGGTACAATTATCATTTTATTTGAAATTTGTTAGTTTATTAGTTTGTGAATATTATTGCAAATGGGATTTATAGAAATATCAGTGTAATCGTTTGCTATACCTGATTATCTATAATAATACTGTTTTAAAATTTTTTCCCTGTTCTCTGTTTATCTGAGTGTTGCAATAACCTCCTTTCTATTTGGGCTGCAAAGATAAGAATAAAAACATTATGATCAACCTCATAATCAGATTTTTTGTTGCTTTTTGCACTCATTTATGCTTCTATGTTTTTCAAATAATACTACATACCTACTTTATAGTTATAAGGGGTTTACCAAGCCCTTACTAAGTCCAGTGCCTCCACATTATTATATAAGGAAGATAAGACCGAGGTATGAGTAAATTATAATCCAAAAAAGAGGTCATCCGCAAGAAAACTTGGGATGACCTCTTTTATTATATATAAAATGTAGTTTGAATATTATATTATTTAACCTCTTCGAAATCTACATCAGTTACATCATTATTAGTTGATGTGTCACCTCCCTGTGACGATTGCTGACCACTGTCTGCCCCTGGCTGTGCTCCTCCCTGAGCATTAGCTGCATTGTACATTTCCTGAGAAGCTGCCTGGAATACTGCGTTAAGTTCATTTGTTGCAGCGTCAATTGCTTCTAAGTTTTGTGCTTTATGAGCCTCTTTCAATTTATTTAATGCAGCTTCGATAGGAGCTTTCTTATCAGCAGGAATCTTATCTCCAAGATCCTTCAATTGCTTTTCAGTCTGGAAGATTGTTGAGTCTGCATGATTGAGCTTATCAATACGCTCTTTCTCTTTTCTGTCAGCCTCAGCATTTGCAGCAGCTTCCTCCTTCATTCGTTTGATTTCATCTTCACTTAATCCTGATGAAGCTTCGATACGGATCTTTTGTTCTTTTCCTGATGCCTTATCTTTTGCTGTTACGTTTAGTATACCATTGGCATCTATATCAAAAGTAACTTCAATCTGAGGTACACCACGTGGAGCAGGTGGAATTCCATCAAGGTTGAAAACTCCAATTTGCTTGTTGTCTTTTGCCAAAGAGCGTTCTCCCTGTAGTACGTTAATTTGTACAGATGGCTGATTGTCTGCAGCAGTAGAGAATACTTCACTCTTTCTGGTAGGAATAGTAGTGTTTGCATCAATAAGTTTAGTCATAACACCACCTAATGTTTCAATACCAAGTGAAAGAGGTGTCACATCCAGCAACAGTACATCTTTTACTTCACCGGTTAATACAGCTCCCTGAATAGCAGCTCCAACAGCAACAACCTCGTCAGGATTTACACCTTTATGTGGTTTTTTGCCAAATAGAGATTCTACCAGATCTTGTACAGCAGGAATTCTTGTTGATCCACCAACAAGGATAACCTCATCAATATCAGAATTAGTCAATCCTGCATCTCTCATCGCGTTATGAATTGGCTCTTTACATTTCTGTAAAAGATCATCAATCAGCTGTTCGAACTTAGCACGTGTAAGTGTTTTTACAAGATGCTTTGGAATACCGTTTACCGGCATTATATAAGGCAGGTTTATTTCAGTAGAAGTTGCACTTGAAAGTTCAATTTTAGCCTTTTCTGCAGCCTCTTTTAATCTTTGAAGTGCCATAGGATCTTTACGCAGATCGATACCTTCATCCTTTATAAACTCATCTGCCAGCCAGTCGATAATTCTATGGTCGAAGTCATCACCACCAAGGTGAGTATTACCATTTGTAGACTTCACTTCAAAAACTCCATCACCCAGCTCAAGGATAGAGATATCAAAAGTACCACCACCTAAGTCGAATACTGCTATTTTAGAATCCTTGTTCTGTTTGTCAAGACCATAAGCAAGAGCAGCAGCAGTTGGTTCGTTTACAATACGACGTACAGTAAGACCTGCAATTTCCCCGGCCTCTTTAGTAGCCTGGCGCTGTGCATCGCTAAAGTATGCAGGTACAGTAATAACAGCCTCTTTAACTTCCTGACCAAGATAATCTTCTGCAGTCTTTTTCATTTTCTGAAGAACAATGGCAGAAATTTCCTGAGGTGTATAAAGTTGTCCGTTAATGTCTACTCGAGGTGTATTGTTATCGCCACGCACCACTTTATACGGTACACGGCCAATTTCCTTCTGTACCTGTTCATATGTCTCACCCATAAATGTTTTTATGGAAGAAACTGTATTATGTGGATTTGTGATTGCCTGACGTTTTGCAGGATCACCTACTTTACGCTCACCGTTTTCAACAAAAGCAACAACGGAGGGTGTTGTGCGTTTTCCTTCGTTATTAGGTATTACAACAGGTTCATTGCCCTCCATCACAGAGACACAAGAGTTAGTTGTACCTAAGTCGATTCCGATTATTTTTCCCATTTTTGTAATCTATTTAATTTTATATAGTTTATATTTCTTATCAATTTGATATATTCTTCTTATCATCTCTTTCTCAAATCTTGTGCCAAAATTTTGATGGAAAAGCAAATCTGCCATAATGACTGATATAACTATCTCCTTTTTTTAGTTTTTTTGCTGTTTTCATTCTTTTCAACATATTTTTTTTACCTTTGGATTATTAGTTCAGAGTGTTTTCATTTTTGGTTTAAAAATCATTAACCAGTCAAAGCACTTTAATTTAATGTTTCAATTCTTAACACTATTAACTATGTATACAAAACAAGACCTGGATTTACTCAATAAAAAAGGAATCTCGGAATCTCAGATTGAAACACAACTGGATTATTTCAGATCCGGCTTCCCTTTCCTGCAGATTGAATCCGCTGCATCAATTGGGAAAGGTATTTTAAAAATTGAAGAGGAGGATGAGCCTAAATATATAGAGGCTTGGAATAGATATCTTAATAGCAATAAAAAGGTGACAAAATTTGTGCCAGCTTCTGGAGCAGCAAGTCGCATGTTTAAAGATTTATATGCTTTTTATAATTCTGATTATGATGAACCTGTAACTGATTTTGAAAAAACATTTTTTGAAAATATTCAGAATTTCGCATTTTACACTTCACTAGATGAAACTTGTAAATCATTAATAGGTAAAAGTGCATCAAAATTGCTGGAGGAGGGGAGTTACAAAGATATTATTGCTGCATTACTTTCAGCGGATGGCCTTGACTATGGTAATTTGCCAAAAGGGCTATTGCTTTTCCATAAATATCCCGAAGGCAACAGAACACCTGTGGGAGAACATTTGACCGAAGGTGTACTTTATGCCAAAAATGCAGACGGGTTGGTAAATGTTCATTTTACTGTATCTGAAGAGCATCTTCAATTGTTTGAACTGTTGGTGGCTGCAAGAAAAATAAATTATGAGCAAAAGCTTAATGCGAAATTTTCTGTAACATACAGTATTCAGAAACCTTCAACCGATACAATTGCTGTAGATATTAACAATGAACCCTTCAGAGATGAAGATGGTTCACTCCTGTTCCGTCCCGGTGGGCATGGGGCATTGATAGAGAATCTTAATGATATTGAAACAGATATTATTTTTATAAAGAATGTTGATAATGTTGTTCCCGACAGATTGAAAGAAAATGAAGCTCATTATAAAAAACTACTGGCAGGAGTTCTTATCACAGTACAACAGCGTGCTTTTAATTATTTAAACAGACTAGTGTCAGATGATGTAAGTGATGAGGAGTTATCAGAAATGCTCTCATTTACCAGGAATGAACTTTTTATTACCACAAAAGAGGAGTTTGAGACAAAAGATGATCTTAAAAAGTATCTGAGAAAAAAACTTGATCGTCCATACAGAGTATGCGGTATGGTAAAGAATGTGGGTGAACCTGGAGGCGGACCTTTTATTGCAGTTAATCCGGACGGCACCACATCACCTCAGATTCTTGAGAGTTCTCAGATAGATAAAAATAATCCTGAGGCAATGGATGCTTTTAAGAATGGTTCTCATTTCAATCCTGTTGATCTTGTTTGTGGAGTAAAATGTTTTCAGAATAATAAATTCAATCTGACAAAATACGTGGATAAAAATACAGGATTTATATCCCAGAAATCAAAAGATGGAAGAGATCTGAAAGCATTGGAGCTGCCGGGACTATGGAATGGAGCTATGAGCGACTGGAATACCATTTTTGTTGAAGTACCGATATCAACCTTCAATCCTGTTAAGACAGTAAATGATCTACTGAGGCCGGAGCATCAATAATTCTCTGTTTTTACTCTCAATTGCAATATTTCAGCCCTGAAAACGTTTCATGTAATAAAACAGGGAATTGAAATACTACTTATCATATGCTTTAATACTGGTTTTTGCATTACTGCAGTTATCCTGTAAACAGGTTAAATTGAGTGATGCCAGAGATCAGTATGTAAATGGTCTGTATTACAAAGCTTCAGAGTCTTATAGGAAGTTATATAGTGAATCTCATGGCAAAAATGAGGCTATTCGTGGAATAATTTCATTTGAAATGGCAGAGTCTTACAGGAAGTTAGGACGAAGTGCACGTGCTCTGTCGGCATATAGAAGCGCAATCAGGTATAAATACCCAGATACTTTAATGTATCTTCATTATGCAAAAATGCTTCATAAAGAGGGTGAATATGAGTTGGCAATTGAAGCCTATGATGAATTTTTAAAACTATCGCCGGGTAATATATTAGGAATTAATGGCAAGAAAGGTGTTGAACAGGCAAAGGAGTGGAAAGAGAATCCAAAACGATACAAGATAGAAAAATTAGATGTTTTTAATTCCGGCGGGTCTGAGTATAGTCCCTTTTTATCACAAAATGGTGAAGTGATCTATTTTACATCATCAGGGAAAGAAGCTACAGGTGAAGAAAAAAATCCTGTAACAGGAACTAAATACAGTGATCTGTTTATTTCAAGAAAGAACTATAGGGGTGAATGGCAAAAACATGAATTGCTTAATCCTGATATTAACAGTGCATTTGATGAGAGTACTCCTTCAATAACCAAAGATGGAAGATATCTGTTTTACACTGCCAGTTATAGCGATCGTGAACAATTAACAAGACCTGAAATCTATATATCTAGAAGAATAAATGGTTTATGGACCAAAGGAGTTCCATTTGAGATTAATAATATAGATTCTACTGCGATATTTGCCCATCCTTCGATTTCACCTTCAGGAAGATACCTCTATTTTGTATCAGATATGAGAGGAGGTTATGGTGGAAAAGATATTTGGCGTGCCAGACTTTCATCATCATTTAAAGTAGATACAGTTGAAAATATGGGTCCAATAATAAACAGTTCCGGTGATGAATTATACCCCTATGTCAGAGATGATAACAGTATATATTTCTCATCTGACGGACATCCCGGTATGGGTGGTTTAGATATTTTTGAAGCATATTATAATGATAAAATGAATGAGTGGATAGTTGAAAATATAAAATCACCTATTAACTCATCACAAGACGATTTTGGAATTACATTTGAACCTAAAGTAGAGAAAGGGTATTTTAGTTCTAACCGTAATGATGTTCGTGGTTACCATCATATTTATTCATTTGAGTATCTGCCTGCAAGAATAATAATAGAGGGTTTTGCAGTAGATCAGGACGATGAATTTATATCAGGAGCCACTGTCTCAGTAGTAGGGAGTGACGGTTTTCAGAGTAATTTTATAACAAGCAGTGATGGTGTATATAAATTTGAAGCAGAAAAAGATAAGACCTATTTACTTATGGCAAGTGCTGATGGCTTTCTGAATCAGAAGAAAATGCTGCACACAGCTAATTTGGAATCTGATACTACATATTACGTAGATTTTGAGATGATTCCATACAATAAACCTGTCATTCTAGATAATGTTTTTTACGATTTAAACAGTGCTAAACTTAGACCTGAATCTAAATCGGCTCTTGATGAGCTGATTGCACTGCTTAACGAACATCCTGAAATTTCAATTGAGTTAACTGCGCATACCGACCGGTTAGGTGATGAGGGGTATAATATAAATCTTTCGGCCAATCGTGCTAAGTCAGTAGTTGATTACTTAGTTCAGAATGGAATAGATCAATATCGGCTAAAAGCAAAAGGGTGTGGTAAGTCAGCCCCAAAAGTAATTAACAGAATTATTGCTGAAACATATGACTTCTTAAAAACTGGAGATATTCTTAATGAGGAATTTATAGGAAGACTTACTCCAGAACAGCAAAAACTTTCAGATCAGTTAAACAGGAGAACTGAATTCAGGGTTTTAAATCCTGAATAAATCAATATCACTAAAATGGAATCTCCGAAATAATATGTATTTTTGTTTGTTAGAGTTCCTGTTTGAAATAAGGATTTTCAAGTGAGGTTTTGTTTAATATATGCTGAAATCATTAACAATAGAAAATTATGCACTGATCGACTCAATTCACATTGAGTTTGATACAGGACTGACTGTTATTACAGGAGAAACAGGTGCCGGCAAATCTATTCTTTTAGGTGCATTGTCACTAATTCTTGGTCAAAGAGCTGATAGTCGCCATATTAAACATGGTGAAAGCAGATGCCTTATAGAAGGGGTATTTGATATTTCAACTTATAATCTTAAATCTTTTTTTGATGATCATGATTGGGTATATGATGGTAATGAATGCATATTGCGTCGAGAAATATGGAGTACCGGAAAGTCACGTGCTTTTGTAAATGATTCACCTGTTTATCTAAACGATCTGAAAGAAATTGGGGAAAAGCTAATTGATATTCACTCACAACATCAAAACCTTGCACTTAATGATAACCTGTTTCAATTGAATGTGGTTGATACTCTTGCAAGGACAGGAAAAGAGCTGAGAGAATATGTAGATGCATATAAAGATTATCGCTCATCAGAAAAAGAATTGAACGATATGCGTTTGCAAGCTCAGAAAAACAGAGAAGAGGAGGATTATCTCCGGTTCCAGCACAAGGGTTTATCAGAAGTTTCACTTAAACCCGGTGAACAGGAAGAACTTGAAGAAGAGCTTGAAGCATTAACTCATTCAGAAGAGATAAAGTCAGGTTTATTTGCAGTAATATCGATGCTTTCGGAGGATGAGAATAATATTGAATCTTTACTAAAATCAACAAAGGATACACTGCAAAATGTGCAGAATGTATATCCTAAAGTGGCAGAACTAACTGAAAGGGTGATGTCGGCATATATTGATTTAAAAGATGTTAGAGACGATGTCTCACGTAATTTTGAAGAGATTGAATATAATCCCGAACGTCAGCAAATAATAGAAGAGAGACTAAGTGCAATTTACAATCTGCAGAAAAAGCACTCTGTTGCAACAGTAGAAGAGTTGATTAAACTACGGGATGAAATAGATGAACAGCTGAAAAATATTGACTCGCTGGATGAAAAAATATCGGTACTTGAAAAGAAGACAGCCGAAAAACGCACTATAATGCTTAAAAAAGGCAAGTCATTAAGTAAAAAAAGGCAAGAGGCAGCTCCTGAGATTGAGAAACAATTGATGGAGAGACTTGCTTATCTGAAGATTGCAAATAGTCGCTTTAAATGTGAATTCAAAGAAAAATCAAACCCTGACATAACAGGTATAGATAACCTGGAATTTCTGTTCTCAGCCAATAGGAATACATCTTTACAACCCGTTTCCGAAGTCGCTTCAGGCGGAGAGATATCACGCCTGATGCTTTGCCTGAAAGCTATGATAGCAGGTGCAACCGCACTCCCTGCAATTATATTTGATGAGATAGATACTGGTACTTCGGGAGATGTTGCAGACAGAGTAGGAACAATAATGAGGGAGATGAGTCGCGAAATGCAAGTTATTACTATTACACATTTGCCACAGATAGCTTCAAAGGGAGATGCTCACTTTGTTGTTTATAAAGAAGATACAAAAGATGGTGTTACATCAAAAATCAAGGCTTTATCTCATGACGAAAGAGTTGAGGAGGTTGCCCAGATGTTGAGTGGTGCTGAGGTAACATCTGAAGCAATTGAAAATGCAAAAGCAATTCTTGGCATACAATCAGAATAAAAAATATGAGAGATAAAGAAATGATTTTCGGTATACGTGCCGTTATAGAGGCTATTGAGGCCGGAAAAGACATCGACAGAGTATTAATTAAAAGAGAACTGTCAGGTGAATTGATAGGTGAGTTGCAGCGACTTATTCGTGAATATGATATACCTATGCAAAGAGTTCCTGTGGAAAGAATTGACAGGATTACCAGAAAAAATCATCAGGGAGTTATTGCTTTTACTTCAGCTGTAACCTATCAAAAGCTTGAGAATATTATTCCTTTATTGTATGAAGAGGGTAAGAATCCCTTTATAATAGTATTGGATGGGTTGACAGATGTTCGTAATTTTGGTGCTATTGCTCGCACTTGTGAAGTTGCAGGGGTGGATGCAATTGTTATACCCTCCAGAGGAAGTGTTTCTGTGAATGCAGATGCTATTAAGACTTCGGCAGGAGCTTTGCATACTATACCTGTATGTCGGGAAAACAGTCTGAAAGAAGCCATTCTTTTCCTTAAAAATAGTGGAGTAAAGGTTGTTGCAGCATCGGAAAAAGCGGCAGAGCTTTACACAGAAGCAGATATGTCTGTTCCTGTTGCCATATTAATGGGTTCAGAAGATGTAGGTATAGCAGCAGAGCATCTGAGAATCAGTGATGAACTGGTTAAGCTGCCTCAGGTTGGCAATATTAAGTCGCTGAACGTATCAGTAGCAGCAGGTGTTATGATTTATGAAGTTCTTAGACAAAGGCGTAATCAATAGCTCTTTACTACACAAAAAGTTATAAATATACCTTTTAATCTCAAAATTGGTAATAATATGAAAAAAGTTATATCAACAAAAAATGCTCCTGAAGCAATTGGACCATACAGTCAGGCAATAGAGGTTAACGGATTTCTATTTTTATCCGGAATGTTACCTATTGACCCCACTACCGGAAATTTCGTTCCTGGAGGTATTATAGAACAGACTTCACAGATATTTATCAATATTAAAGCTATCCTATCAGAAGCAGGATTGAATATTGAGAATATTGTAAAGACAACCGTGTTTTTAAGTGATATGTCGCTGTTCGATGGGATGAATCAAGTGTATGCAAAACAGTTCAAAGACTCTTTTCCAGCAAGATCTACAGTTGCTGCAAAAACACTCCCGAAGAATTCACTTGTTGAAATAGAAGTAATTGCTGCCAAATGAAAACATTAGGTAATATTATATGGATACTCTTTGGGGGTTTTGTAATCGCAATTGAATATGTAATAGGGAGTATTACCCTAATGATTACAATTGTCGGAATACCTTTTGGTATTCAGTCGCTCAAACTTGCGGAGGTTGCACTATGGCCGTTTGGTAAAAAGGCAGTACATAGCAGTACATCTTCAGGATGCCTTTCACTATTGATGAATGTCATTTGGTTCTTTGTGGGAGGATTGCCAATAGTGCTGACCCACCTGCTTTTTGGGTTGCTTTTTTATATTACCATAATTGGTATACCATTTGGTAATCAGCACTTCAAACTGATGAAGCTAGCTTTTTCCCCTTTTGGTAAAGTAGTGATAAATATAAAATAAGTTTTACTCAAAGATTGCAGGTAAATTTTCCTCTTCCTCTTCCGGCGGATCTTTTTTAACCACGAAGGCACTGATCTCCCATAATGCATAAATTGGCAGGGTAACTACAATAAGTGAAAATGGGTCACCCGATGGTGTTATAAGTGCTGCTGCCAGTAGAGAACCCACTACTGCATGACGGCGGTATGTTCTGAAGAATGATCGGTAAATCAATCCAAGACTGGAAAGTAGCCAAAATACCAGGGGTAGTTCAAAGACTAGCCCCATTATTAGTATAAGAGTATAGAAATTACTCATGTATGAATCAAGTGATATCATATTATCTATAGACTCACTCAATTCAAAAGTAATAAGAAACCTGAAGATCAATGGGAATACTATGAAATATCCTACAAGGCATCCAACGATAAACATAAATCCTCCGAAACCAAAGGCCTGTTTTACACCTTTTGCTTCGTTTTCATAGAGTGCTGGGCTAATGAATTTCCATATCTCATATAATATATATGGGATAGTGCATAGAACTCCAAAAGCGAATGATGTTGAAATATAGGTCATGAACTGTGTAGTCATGTTTATATTCAGCATCTTCACATTAAATGACTCAGCAGAAAAATCCGGTAAGAACGGTATAAATTGGCTCGCCTTATCCAGAAATTTGTATGTTACAAAGTCAGAATTACGCGGTGCTAATATAACTGAGTCAAAAATATGAGGTATTATGATGAATCCTAGTATAGATAAGACTACAACAGCAATGATTATATGAATAATAGTCCATCGGAATTCTTCCAGATGATCCCAAAAGGACATTTCTTTCTCTGCCATGTATATACCCGTAATCTATAGGGGTTCTTAAAATAAATTTATTTATCGCCTGTTGTTTTATTATCTGAAGGATCTGCTTTGATATCTTCTTCAATATCATTCAACCCTTTCTTAAAGCTGTTAATACCTTTTCCGAGGCCTTTCATGAATTCAGGTATTTTTTTACCACCGAAAAGTATCAGAATTACTATAACAATAATAGGTATTTCCCAACCGTTTAAATTAATAAGTAATGGATTCATAGGTTTTTATTTATTTGAAATGTTTTTATTGATGTTTAATCTTTATTGATTTTGTTTTTCTATCTATCATAGACATTGCAAATGTATGGCTAATTTATGAAACTAACCAACTGTTTTAATATAAAGTTTGAAAAAACGGGACTCAATGTATCTGTTAAATCTCGGAATGTATGTTAATAATTAAATCCATATAAACCGGTAAATGATCACTGAACCCAGCGTTGTATCTGGGCCCTAGATTGGTTCTGAACGGCTTTTTGCCATAGTACCCGTGATCATCTTCCAAAAGAAAGTCTGCCTTATAAATATGTGCCAGTCTGTTTTTAACAAAGATATGGTTATTTGTATCTAAAAGATTTCCGGAAACTATTATATGGTCGTTTATATACCATCTTCCCTGATATTTATATGTTCCGATTTCAGAGTTATTATTTTTTCTATAAAACAGATTGAAAAGTTCCTTTTCTATTTCTGATTCTGAGTCAGATTGTAATATGTCATTATAAAGATCTGTACTATTAGCCCTGAGTATTTCTGACATACTCTTATCACTGGGTTGATCGTTAAAATCACCCATAATAATAAAATTTGCATTATTGCGCTTTAAAAGCACACTGTCTACTATGTTCCTTAGAGCTTTAGCTGATTCAATTCTTGCCGGCTCTGTCTCTTTCTGTCCTCCACTTCTCGAAGGAAAATGGCAAACAAATACATCAATGGTATCTTTACTTAAAACAAGTCCCGTTACATGTAGTATATTACGGGTTGGTTTTATATTTTTTTGGTTTAATCCGATTTTGTACTCATTACTTTCCAGTGGTTTAAACTGATGCCTTTGGTATAGCAAGGCATTATCTATTCCTCTATTATCTGGTGAATTTGTCATTACATACTCATATCCCTGAGCCATGAGTGGAGATCGATTGACAAGATCGAATATAACGCTGTCATTTTCAACTTCACAAAGACCAACCAGTGCCGGTGATTGCATGCCTCCGACTGCTGTAATGACTCTTGTAATATCCTGAAGTTTTTTACGATACTTCCAGGGTGTCCATTTCATAAAGCCATCAGGCAGAAAATCATTATCATCCTTTGCAGGATCATCTATTGTATCAAATAGATTTTCTACATTATAAAACATTACACGGAAATTGTCCTGAGAAACAATTTCCGTGAATGATATTAATAAAAAAATATTCAATATGAAAAGTCTGTGACCTAACATTTAAATATCACTGACATCTATTCTACATCTTCTGAAGATACATTTTCCAATATTTTTACAAGGAAATCCCAGAATTTTGCAACAGAGGAAATCTTCATTTTCTCATCGGGTGAATGAACATCAGTCATATCCGGCCCTATAGAGATCATATCCAGGTTTGGATATTTTTCCAGGAATAATCCGCATTCAAGACCAGCATGAATTGCCTTTACTTTGGTGTCTTTATTAAAAAGTGCCTTATATTCTCTTTGTGCCAGTTTAAGCAGTTTGGAATCCGGATTTGGCTGCCAGCCCGGATATCCATCGTTATGTAGAACTTTTGCACCTGATAGCTCAAATACTGAAGATACCATATTTACAATATATCTTTTTTGTGACTCTACTGAGCTTCGCTGACTAGTGCCTATTTCAATCAGATTGTCCGGCAGTATTTTTATTGAAGCCAGATTCGTTGATGTCTCAACAAGTCCAGGAATGTCGTGACTCATTCCAATAACTCCATGAGGACATGCATTAAGTGCCAATATTAGTTTTTCTGTTGTTTTTCTGTTTATAACTTTTGAAGGAATTTGCACTGATTCAAGCTGAATATCAAGATTGGGTTCAGTATGTTTCAATTCATTCTGTACATCTGCTAGAAATGTATTAAGTTTTACTCTGATATCCTCTTTATATTTCTCTTTTACTCCTATCAATGCATATGCCTCCCTTGGTATGGCATTGTGGAGATTGCCACCTCCAATTTCGGAAAGTATCATATTATATTTTTTCCTGGAAATGGAGTTTAAAAATCTTGCAAGAATTTTATTGGCGTTTCCGAAGCCTTTATCAATATCACTGCCTGAATGGCCTCCTCTTAATCCTTTTACATTTACTTTGAACCAGAAGTATTTTTTAGGAGCATCTTTCTCTTTATATTTGAAATATGCCTTAGTTCCTTTACCACCGGCACATCCAATATAAATCTCTCCTTCTTCTTCCGTATCCAGATTTATAAGAAGATTACCTGTCAGAAAATCTTTCTCAAGAGCGTTGGCACCTGTTAATCCGGTCTCTTCATCAACTGTGAAAAAGGCTTCAATTTTACCATGTGCAATTTCATCGGATGCCAGTACAGCCAATTCAGCTGCAACACCAATACCATTATCAGCTCCCAGTGTAGTACCGTTAGCTTTTACCCAGTCACCATCAATGATAGTCTCAATAGGATCATTGTCAAAATCATGTTCCACGTCTGAGTTTTTCTCACAAACCATATCAATATGAGATTGCAGAATTACAGTTGGCAAGTCCTCCTTACCAGGTGTGGCCGGTTTGGTTATAAGTATATTGCCTGCCTTGTCCTGCTTCACTTCCAGACTGTGTTTTTCAGCGAAATCAAGTAGATATGCTCTGATCTTATCCTCTTTTTTAGAAGGTCTAGGTATTTGAGTTATGTCATAAAAATAACCCCATATTGACGAAGGTTCTAAATCTTTAATTGTCATAGTATGTTTTATTGAAATGTTTGTAATCGATAAAAATAGGTGAAAAAAAACTTCATGCAATAATTTTAGCATCTTTAATAGGAAAATATCGTGATTAATTAGGTAAATAATCTATCTTTGCTACTCGAAAAGAAGGATTATTATGTTACAAACAGTAATTATAGGTATAGCAGTAGGATTTATAGCAATACTTTTAATGGGTATTCGTGTTTTCTTTACCAAAAAAGGAGAATTTCCAAATACTCATATAGGTGCAAGTAAAGCTATGCAAGAGAGAGGCATAAATTGTGCTACCTCTCAGGATACTGAGTATCGCTATAAAGAGAGCCCAATATTGAAATTAATGAAAAACGAAAAACTATAAAATTCCTTAATAATGAAGAATTTCTCCAATTATATAGTCAGTGGAGTGCTGGCTATTGCAGTTATTGTTCTATTTATCCTGCACTTTACATCAGGAAAATCCGGAAAAGAAGCCGACAGTAGAGATCTATCAGTTTTATTAAATGACTCCTCAGTTACTTTGCCAATAGCTTATGTTAACGTCGATTCTCTCTTAATGAACTACAATTTTGCAAAAGATTTAAATGAGTCTCTATTAAGAAAAGAGGAAAGTACCCGTGCTACTCTAAATCAGCGTCAAAATCAGATTAACTCTGCAGCACAGGAATTTGAACGTAAATTGCGTAACAACGCGTTTTTAAGTCAGGAAAGAGCCCAGCAGGAGCAAGAGCGTATTATCCAGATGAATCAGGAATATCAACAACTTGCTGATAGATTATCTCAGGAATTCATGATCGAACAGCAGAAGTTAAATCTTCAGATGGAAGATACAATTAAGGTAAGACTGGAAGAGTTTAATCGAGAAAGAAATTACGAAATTATTTTCAGCAATATCTCAACAAGCACACTAATTTATGCTAAGGATAAGTATGATATCACTGATGAAGTGGTGCAGTTCCTTAATAATAAATATGGTCCTGCAACTGCAATAACAACAGCAGAATAAGCTTCTGTGATATTTTATTGAATAGTAAAGAAGGGCTCTTATTTTAAGAGTCCTTCTTTGCGTTTAATTTATTAATTTTACTACATGATGAAATCGTTAAATAAATACCTGCAGAAACAGGGTCAGAGATATCATGATGATGTTTTTGACGTTAACTTTAATTCTGACATAATTGTAGTAATACCCTGTTATGATGAACCGGATATTATAAACACTTTGGAGAGTATAAGAAGATGTGACAGGCCTGAGTCTGTAAATTTATCAGTGATAGTAATTATCAATTCGGCAGTTAAAACTGATATTGATGTTGTAAACAGAAATACTAAAACATATCAGGAGGTTAGTTCTTATTCAAAGAAAATAGATGAACGCTCTTTTATTGTAAGAGCTGCTAAATTAGAGGGGTTACCAAACAAACATGCAGGTGTTGGATTAGCACGGAAAATAGGGATGGATCTTGCAGTAGAGCATTTTTATAAGACTGAAAACTATAGGGGAATTATTGTCTCTTTGGATGCCGACTGTGAAGTCTCTGACAATTTTATTACCACCGTTTATAATACTTTTAGAAGTGATGGTAATCTTAATGCTACCATACACAACTTTCATCATAGAGTAGAAAGTAGTCAAAGTAATATTGAATTTGCCGTAAGACAGTATGAGTCATATCTTCACTACTATAGTGAATGTCTTAAATCAACCGGATTTCCTTATTACTATCATACGATAGGTTCAGCGTTTGCAGTATCAGCAAATGCTTATGTGAGAGTTGGGGGTATGGGGCGTCAGCAGGGAGGGGAGGACTTTTATTTTCTACAGAAAGTGTTTCAATTAGGTGGGGTGAAATTGCTTAAAGAGACTTTTGTTTATCCCCTTGCAAGATTTTCAGAACGTGTTCCTTTCGGCACTGGACCGGCAATACAAAAGATTCTGGATGAACCTGACGGTGTTCTTAAGGTATATTCTAGACAGTCTTTTAAAGAGCTTAAAAGGTTTTTTGATATGAAAGAGTTCTTCTTCAAGAAGGATGAAGAAATTATAACTTTAAAGGTAGCCGAATTACATCCTGTTTTGATTGATTTTTTAAACGAAATCGACTATCTGAAATTATTAAAGGATTGCAATGAAAATTGTGCGACACTGAATAGTTTTGTGAAAAGGTTTTTTCATAACTTTAATGCTTTCAGGATAGTAAAATACTTAAATTATGTACATCCTGAACCTTTTAAACTTGAAAAAATCACTATGATAACTGACAAAATAGAATCTACTGTTTGATGTATTGATGTAATTTATTATTTTTGTGTTCAAATTGTAAGTTTATCCTTTCATTATTCTAAAATCATTATTATATGTTTGCTTTTAGCTGGGTTGAAATAGTAAGTGCTTTTTTGGTTTTGTTTGCAATTATTGATGCTACAGGTTCTGTGCCAATTTTCCTGAATTTAAGAAGTCAGGGGAGAACAATTCATGCGGAGAAGGCAGCTATTTACTCTTCAATTATATTGATAGGATTCCTGTTTATAGGAGAGGGATTACTCAGACTTTTTCAGGTTGATATCTCTTCATTTGCTGTGGCCGGAGCTGTTGTGTTGCTTATTATTTCAATAGAGATGATATTCGGAGTAGAGATTTTTAGAAATGACAATCCATCTGCTGATAACTCTTCAACACTTTTTCCGGTTGTTTTCCCACTAATTGCCGGACCAGGAAGTTTTACCACTCTTCTTACTATGAGAGCTGAATTCCACACCATAAACATAATTATAGCTGTTCTCATAAACCTAGTGATAGTTTACCTTGTATTGAGGTATCTGGATCAGGTGAAGAAACTTTTAGGTGAGAGTGGGGCATATATACTCCGAAAGTTTTTTGGTGTGATACTCATGGCTATTTCAGTAAAACTCATCACCTCAAATATGAGTGCACTAATTGAAACTGTTAATGCTGCTTTATAACTGTTTAATAGAATTATGACATTCTAATTAATAAACAGAGAGTTTTACAGGAAAAATATGTATATTTGCGGTATTAAAAGTTATAATATAAGATTGAAGGTATTAGGTTGTAACTCAGTCAAGTAGGATTGTTAAGTTAATTAATGATCCATTTCATTAGAACTATTTTATTACATATAAAAATCAACAACATGAGAATTGTAAGTATCTTAGGAAGAGAGATTTTGGATTCAAGAGGTAATCCAACAGTTGAAGTAGATGTATTAACAGAATCGGGTGCATTTGGTCGTGCAGCTGTTCCATCAGGCGCTTCAACAGGTGAGAATGAAGCATTAGAACTTCGTGATGGTGATAAGAGCCGTTACCTGGGTAAAGGTGTTTTACAAGCTGTAGCAAATATCAACGATATTATAGCTCCTGCTTTAATTGGTATGAATGTATTGGAACAGACTCAGATTGATGCAAAAATTCTGGAACTGGACGGTACTAAAACAAAATCTAACTTGGGTGCTAATGCTCTTTTAGGTGTTTCTCTTGCAGTAGCAAAAGCAGCTGCTAACTATCTTGGATTACCCCTTTACAGATATATTGGTGGTACAAATACTTATGTTTTACCTGTTCCTATGATGAATATCATCAATGGTGGATCACACTCAGATGCTCCTATTGCTTTCCAGGAATTTATGATTCGTCCTGTTGGAGCAAAATCATTTAAGGAAGGTCTTCGTATGGGTACTGAGGTATTCCATGCATTGAAGAAAGTACTTCATGATAAAGGATTAAGCACTGCTGTTGGTGATGAAGGTGGTTTCGCTCCTAACTTAAGCGGTGGTACAGAGGAAGCACTTGAATCAATTCTTACTGCAATCAAGAATGCAGGATATAAACCAGCTGAAGATGTTACAATTGCTTTAGACTGTGCTGCATCTGAGTTCTATAAAGATGGTATTTACGATTACTCTTTATTTGAAGGTGAAAATGGCAAAAAACGTAGTCGTGAAGAACAGGTTGCTTACTTAGAAGAGCTTATAACAAAATACCCAATCGATTCAATCGAAGATGGTATGCATGAAAACGACTGGGAAGGCTGGAAGTTACTTACAAATAAAATCGGCAGCAAATGTCAGTTGGTAGGTGATGACTTGTTTGTTACTAATGTTGATTTCCTTAAGAAAGGAATCAAAGAGGGTTGCGCTAACTCAATTCTAATTAAAGTAAACCAGATTGGTACACTTTCTGAAACTCTTGACGCTATAGAAATGGCTCACAGACATGGCTATACTAGTGTTACTTCACACCGTTCAGGTGAAACTGAAGACTCAACAATTGCTGACATCGCAGTTGCAACTAATGCAGGACAAATTAAAACAGGTTCTGCCAGTCGCTCAGATCGTATGGCAAAATACAACCAGCTGCTTCGTATTGAGGAAGAACTCGGTGATAGAGCAGTATATGGTTATAAGAAGATTAAATAATAGTCTTGTAGCTTAGTTTATAACCACCCTGACATCCAGGGTGGTTTTTTTTGACCTTTATTTCCGGATAATTTTTACAGTTTTATAAATTAAAATTATCATCTTTGCAAATAATACCAATTTAATGTAAAACTCTAAATACCAACCTATGAATTACTTTTACTTAGTTCCGATTGCATCAATTGCAGCATTATTATGCGCATTCTATTTTTTCAGAAGTTTAATGAAAAAGGATGAAGGCACTCCAAAGATGAAGACAATAGCCGGTTTTATACGTGAGGGAGCAATGTCTTATCTGAAACAACAATATAAGGTTGTAATTATTGTTTTTATTATTCTCTCTCTCATTTTTGTGACAATGTCATTTTTTGGACTACAAAATAAGTGGGTGCCCTTTGCATTTCTAACAGGAGGATTCTTCTCCGGACTTGCAGGATTTTTTGGTATGAAGACTGCTACTTATGCTTCAGCAAGAACTGCCAATGCAGTACAGAAATCATTGAACAGTGGATTAAGAATTGCATTCCGTTCAGGAGCAGTAATGGGACTTGTTGTAGTTGGACTTGCTTTGTTGGATATTTCACTCTGGTATCTGATACTTGATTTTTTTGTTGATAATGCAGATCATGGACATAAATTAATTATGATAACTACTACGATGCTGACATTTGGTATGGGTGCTTCAACTCAGGCTCTCTTTGCCCGTGTTGGTGGGGGAATATATACAAAGGCAGCGGATGTTGGTGCTGATTTAGTTGGTAAAGTGGAGACTGGTATTCCTGAAGATGACCCGCGTAATCCCGCTACCATAGCAGATAATGTTGGAGATAATGTTGGTGATGTTGCTGGTATGGGAGCTGATCTTTATGAATCGTATTGTGGATCTATATTATCTACTGCAGCATTAGGAGCATCAGCTTTTGCTCTTAATCCAACTATGCAGGAAAATGCAGTATTTGCACCCATGCTGATTGCCGCTATTGGTGTTTTTCTTTCAATTCTTGGGATATACCTGGTAAAAACCAAAGAGGATGCAACTGTTAAACAACTTATGGATTCACTTAACAGAGGAGTTAATATAAGTGCACTATTTATAGCTATATTCACTTTTGGGATACTCTATATATTAGGTTTCAGTAATTGGATAGGATTGTCATTCTCTGTAATAACTGGTCTTTTGGCAGGTATAATCATTGGACAAGGAACAGAGTATTTTACATCATCATCTCATAAACCGGCTATTGAAATTGCAAACAGTGCAAAAACAGGACCAGCTACTGTAATAATATCAGGACTTGGTACTGGATTTATTTCTACTGTAATACCTGTACTATCTATTGTTGTAGCTATTCTGATTGCATATCTGTCAGCTATACGGTTTGATGTTGCTAATATGCTCACAGCCGAGAATGTAAGCATGGGGCTATATGGTATTGCAATTGCAGCTGTAGGAATGCTTTCAACTCTGGGCATAACACTTGCAACAGATGCTTATGGACCAATTGCTGATAATGCAGGTGGTATAGCCGAAATGAGTGGCTTGGATCCTGAAGTAAGAAGAAGAACAGATATGTTGGATTCTTTAGGTAACACAACAGCAGCAACCGGTAAGGGATTTGCTATAGGCTCAGCAGCTTTAACCGGTTTGGCTTTACTGGCTTCCTATGTAGAGGAGATTAGAGTTGCTCTCTTAAGAGTAAATGACAATGTACTTGAATTTGCTGATGGTCATACAGTTGATGTAGCAAAAGCAAGTTTTGTTGATTTTATGAATTACTACCAGGTTACATTAATGAATCCAAAAGTACTAGCTGGAATTTTCCTAGGTTCAATGATGGTATTTCTGTTTTGTGGCCTTACAATGAACGCAGTTGGAAGGACTGCAAGAAATATGGTTGAGGAAGTACGTTACCAGTTCCGTGAATTTAAAGGAATTCTTACAGGTGAGGATACACCTGATTATGCAAGATGTGTTTCTATTTCTACTAAAGGAGCTCAGAGAGAAATGCTGTTCCCATCATTGCTTGCTGTTACTGTTCCAATTGTTACAGGATTGATTATGGGAGTTTCGGGTGTAATGGGACTCTTAGCCGGGGGATTAGGTACAGGTTTTGTAATGGCTATATTTATGGCAAATTCAGGAGGTGCATGGGATAATGCTAAAAAGTATATCGAAATGGGAAATCTGGGAGGCAAAGGTAGTCATGCCCATAAGGCTGCAGTAGTAGGCGATACAGTTGGTGATCCATTTAAAGATACTTCAGGTCCTTCACTTAACATCCTTATAAAACTTATGAGTATGGTTTCTATAGTAATGGCTGGACTTACAGTTGCTTGGAGTTTGCTTTAAACACTTCTTTCAGTGCGTATTTTAGTGAATTTTATTAAAATGCATAGATGGTGATATGGCAATATTTCGTATATTTGAAGTCCTAAATCACTTTGTTAAAGCAGAATCACTAACATTTAAATATTAATCAATTATGAGCTTTCTAACGAACGACAAATTAACAATTGTAGGAGCTGCCGGTATGATCGGTTCCAATATGGCACAAACAGCTGCCATGATGCGTTTAACTCCAAACATCTGCCTTTATGACCCTTTTGAAAAAGGACTTGAAGGAGTAGTTGAAGAAATGCGTCACTGTGGTTTCGATGATATCAATTTTACATACTCATCAGATGTAAAAGAAGCATTTACCGGATCTAAGTATATGATTTCATCCGGAGGTGCACCTCGTAAAGATGGCATGACACGTGAAGATTTGCTGAAAGGTAATGCTGAAATTGCAGCACAATTAGGAAAAGATATAAAATCTTACTGTCCTGAATTGCAACATTTGACTGTGATCTTTAATCCTGCAGACATCACTGGTCTTGTAGCATTAATCTACTCAGGTCTTAAACCTTCACAAGTTACTACATTAGCTGCGTTAGATAGTACAAGATTACAAAGTGAACTGGCTAAACATTTTGGTGTAGCCCAAAATAAAGTTACTAATGCACGTACATATGGTGGTCATGGTGAACAGATGGCTGTATTTGCTTCTACTGCTAAAGTAGATGGGAAACCATTAACCGATTTGATTGGTACAGATGCACTTACCAATGAAGAATGGGCTGAACTTAAAACTCGTGTTACTAAAGGTGGTGCAAATATCATTAAGTTGAGAGGTCGTTCTTCATTCCAGAGTCCAGCTTATACATCTGTTGAGATGATACGTGCAACTATGGGTGGTGAAGCTTTCCGCTGGCCAGCAGGTTGTTATGTGAATGAGCAAGGTTTCGAGCATATCATGATGGCAATGGAAACAACACTTGATAAGAATGGTGTTTCTTTTGGTAAAGTAAATGGTACAGAAGCTGAATTAGCTGAACTGAAACAGAGTTACAGCCATCTTGTTAAATTACGCGATGAAGTTATTTCTATGGGTATTATTCCTACTACCGATCAGTGGAATAGCGTAAACCCAAATCTCTAATAGATTGACTTTATATTTGAAAAAATAGAGGTGAATAATGAGTTGATAATAGTAAAGCCGGCAATATTGCCGGCTTTACTTGTTAACAATCTGTTTGTTAAATACTTTACAGAGCTATGTTATTTTTTCTCATATGATAATAGTCGCTGGTTACCTTCCAAACTTCGTAGTTTAGTAATATCCTGTGTTACTTCCAGAACACCTAGATATTCATTATCCTTACCACGAAGGGCACAATATTCAATAACTATAAACCGATCTTTTTGGAATCCTGATATCCAGAAAATAGCTTTATTTTCCTTACCACTTTTGAAATCAGTTAGTATTTGCTCCACAACATGTACACTGCCCGGTGGGTGACACATCCTTACATCACGACCTATTATTGAACGGTTTCGTTCAAATACCCTGTTGGGACTATGTGAAAAGAACCTAACCTTATCGTCTTTATCTACAAAAGTTATATCAACAGGCAAATATTGGAAAAGAGCTTCAAGTTCGTTAATGTTAAAAGCTCCTGAAGATAATCTTATCCCATCAGTCTGAACATAAGTCTGCTTTTCTACTTTCATATTTGCCGGAGCCCACTCATCTTCCGGATCAATCAAGCAGTATCCGAATTCAGGAGTTTCCTGATATACTTTATACCATTCCTCTTCATTCAATGTATCCATCGACATAGGGAAAAGAATCTCCTCCTCTTTTTTAATCATTCCTTCAATCATTTCAACAGTAATGTCAAGTGAGTTGATGAGAATTAGTCTTAAATCCTTTAAATCAGTGATAGGAGAGGTGAGTGCTTCATGAGATTTATTAAGAAGCTCACGTGTCTCATCATGCTTCCCCCACATTACTTTAGGAGGTCCGGTAATAAGATGCTTTTCAAGAAACGGAAAAAGAAGATACTCTTTTCTTTTGTAATGCTTATCTATATCTGAAAAATTGTTGAAAATAGAACGAAGCTGAAGAACATAGCCAGGAACCTCAGAGTCTGTTATGTTATCTATTTCTTTACTTACCACTCTATAAGCTTCTATTTGCTTACGGATCGCACTGTTTTCTTTAATGAAAGTATCTACAGGATGTCCAGGAAGTACATCTTTTGCTCCATCTAAGTCAATACTTCCATCAAGTACAGCAGTGTGTAAATCACAAAACTCCAGAATCTCCTTTTCAGTAAGTGAATTACTTGTTATTAATTCCTGTTCAACCTCTACAACTTCGTTATAGGGAATATTTCTAAGTGCATTAATAAGATGTCGACGCAGCAATGCAGGATTTCCTCCATTGTGAAGCTCTAGTAAAAGGCTGCGAAGCTTCTCTTTGCGCATTGTTGAGTTATTAATAAATTCGCTCATATCGATATTTTTTAATTTAGTAGTGATCAATTTTACATTAAAACCTTTAAATCTTCATCCACAGTTGTTATCCCTGAGATTCCAAACATATTAATCAGCACATTTGCTACATTAGGTGAAAGGAAAGCAGGTAGAGTGGGGCCCAGATGAATATTCTTGACGCCCAAAGAAAGTAGCGCAAGTAAAACAATAACAGCTTTCTGTTCATACCATGCAATATTATATACAATAGGAAGGTCATTTAGATCATCTAGTCCGAATGCGTCTTTCAAGGCAAGTGCAATTTTAACTAACGAATAACTATCGTTACATTGTCCAGCATCTAGCACACGTGGAATACCATTTATATCTCCTAACGGCAGTTTATTATAGCGATACTTTGCACAACCAGCAGTCAGAATTACAGTGTCATTAGGCAACTTTTCAGCAAACTCAGTATAATAATTTCTACCTCTTACTCGTCCATCACATCCACCCATAACGAAGAATTTACGAATAGCACCATTTTTAACAGCTTCCACAATTTTATCTGATAAAGCAATTACCTGGTTATGAGCAAAACCTCCCACTATTTCTCCATTTTCAATCTCTGTGGGTGCACTACATCTTTTAGCATGTTCAATAAGTTCAGAAAAATCCTTAGGGTGACCATCATTGCGATCCTCAATATGTTTAAATCCCCCGAACCCTGATGCACCTGTTGTATATACTCGATCTCCATAAGTAGAATTTTTTCTTGGAGGAACAATACAGTTGGTTGTAAATAGGAAAACTCCATTAAATGTCTCAAAGTCATTGATCTGATTCCACCAAGCACCACCATAATTACCCACAAAATGACTATATTTTTTAAACGCCGGATAATAATGTGCAGGAAGCATTTCACTATGAGTATAAACATCAACACCTGTACCTTCAGTCTGCTTGAGCAGCTCCTCCATATCCTTCAAGTCGTGTCCACTAATAAGAATACCAGGATTATTTCTAACACCAAGGTTTACTTTGGTAATCTCCGGGTTTCCATAACTGGATGTATTTGCCCTGTCAAGTAATGCCATTACCTGTACACCATACTTGCCGGTCTCTAGAACAAGAGATGTCAGATCATTAATGGAGAGAGTGTCATCAGTTAAATCCACTAAAGTTTTTTGTATAAAACTGTATATCTTACTATCAGTGTAACCTAGATTATAAGCATGTTCAGCGTACGCAGCCATTCCTTTCAAGCCATATGTTGTTAATTCACGAAGTGATCTGATATCAATATTTTCACTTGTTAATATACCCACTTTCAATGCTTTTTCTGCCATCTCTTCCTCAGTTTCACCAACCCAGTGAGCACCATCAAATTTGATGTCATCTATTTTGCCTCCAGCTGAAATCAGGCGTTCTCTGGCAGCGTTTCTCATCTCATAGGCCATCAATATCCGGGTAATAAATCTACTTTTATCAAAATTTGCATTGGTAATGGTCATAAATAAACTGTCCACTATAAACCTGTCAATCTCACATATCTCGATGCCAAGTTTTCTAAGTCTCATAGTATAATGAGAAATACCTTTACACAGAAACATTAGCAGATCTTGTAAATTGGCCACATCAGCTGTCTTACCACAAACTCCAATTATAGTACAACCTTCATTCTTACTGGTTTCCTGACATTGATAACAAAACATTTTCTCCATTTTCAGTTATATATTTTAAATATTCTGCCCCAAAATTACCTTCTTCAATTCTTCAATTGTGTAACCAATGTTACAACTGATCATTTTAACCTATTTTATTAAATAGAAGGGGCAGTTTTTTATGTATCTTTGTTTTCTAACAATCAATGAAAATGGAATTATTTGCTTGCCCCCTATTTTACGACCTAACAAAGAATGAAATTGATGAGATCCTATCGCGTTCAGTAAATGAAGTTGTAACATTTGAGAAAGGTCAACATGTAGTCCGACAGGGTGATATAATTCATTCACTTTACATACTTGTTGAGGGGTTGGTCAGAACGGAGATGGTGACCAAGGATGGTAATGTTGTTGAAATAGAATTTATCGAACCAGTACGACCCTTAGCTCCTGCATTTCTTGTAGCAACCGAAAACAGATATCCTGTTGATGTTATATCTATGCAGAAAAGTGAGTTTTACATAATTCCTAAAACGCTATGGTTAAAGGAGATGATGAATAACGAGCAACTTCTTACCAATTTCATGGAATTAAATTCAAATATGACTGTATTTCTTTCCAAGAAGGTTCAGATGATGTCTATCAAATCATTAAAAGGTAAATTATCGCTATATATACTTGAAAACACAACACCACAAAATAACACTTTCATATTAAGAAGGACTCAAAGTCAGTTGGCCGAATATTTTGGAGTGCAGCGTCCTTCACTTGCACGCACTTTGGGAGATATGATCAGAGAAGAGTTGATATCTATTTATAAAAGAGAAGTCAAAGTTTTGGACAGAGGGAAACTGGAGAGCATGATTTAATCTTTTAGTAAATAATACATTTCCATGTTAAAAATGCAAATAGATAATAAAAAATTATATATTTGCAATTAAAATATCTGAAAAGTAGTTTAAACAATAATAATCTAAAGTCATGAGTAATCAATTAACAAGAAGAAATTTTATCAAAACGGCTGCCGTTGGAGTAGTTGGAGTTGCTGCCTTTCCACAATTCCTTTCATCATGCAAACAAAGTAAAGAATCAACCTCAGCCGAAGGATTAGTTCGTTTGGGTTTTATAGGGCTGGGACAGCAGGCAATGTACCTGTTGAATGGATACATAGGTATGCCCGATGTAAAAGTAGTAGCTGGCTGTGATGTGTATGGTGTTAAAAGAGAGCGTTTTAAAAAGAGAGTTAGCGAGTACTACTCAAGCAGTGAAAATGAAGTAGTGGTAGATGTCTATGAAAATTACACAGATTTAATTGCGCGTGATGATATAGATGCTGTTGTGATAGCAACGCC
>Ga0265293_10000661_pt1 | contig 80372 bp, 76 predicted proteins | sample Munlanlewell138R_FD_192505 | JGI IMG/M metagenome (GOLD analysis project Ga0265293, IMG submission 192505) | Leachate microbial communities from a municipal landfill in Southern Ontario, Canada - Leachate well 138R | ecosystem: Engineered > Solid waste > Landfill > Unclassified | place: Canada... | reverse complement strand
AAATAGTTATTTACTAAAGATTGTCCCATAATCGTTTTTTAATTATGGAGTTACATATAAGATTATGGCATCTTGCTTTTAAATGGGAATTTACTCTGGAAAAGTACAGTATGTGCCGTCCTTTCAGAACTTTTTTTTGGAAGAATCACTTCCAAATCCCAACGGGATGGTACGAAACAACCTAGGACGTAAGTCCTAGTGATGGATAGGATGAATCGATTTTAGTACTGAAAGGACGGCACAATTTGAATATGTATTATTCCTGAAGTAACAATCTAGGTTAACTCATTTCTTCACCTTGAGATTTTGAAGTAAGTTTTTGTAATTCAACTCTGAGTGCAGAGCAGGACTATAATTCATGATGAGTCGTGACTTTTCAATGTAAATGAAAGTGATATAAATTCATAATTTAATTGCACCCACACAAATCCATATAGAGCCTTTAATAGTTTTATTGGGCTACCCCTTTAAGTCGTAGATTGTAACAGCAAATTTACTTCACTTCCAAACCCTGATTTTTGATTGCCCCCCCCTATGAAACTGTCATCCTGAACCTTGGAGAAATTTTAATTTTTCTAAGGTAAGGATCTCTTATAAACTATTTATTATCAATCTTTTTCACAACAAAGATAAATAGATTTAAACGAAATTGCTTATTGCGATTTAAATCGATAACCCATTAATTTTATTCCGGACGACAGTGATTCATCATCCGATTCCTATCGGATCATCACTCATTTAAAGTTCCTCATACTGCTCATACAACAACTGCATAAACGCATTACATCGCTTACGTTCCTTGCTCAACACATCCGCATCGAATGTATTCACGATGTATTTTTGATAATCTAAATGGAAAGTAAACTGACCTTGAGGCGTTACCCAGCCAAATCCTCTTGTTGTGGTATGCAATGCAAATTCTGGCACATTTGGATTCAAGAGGTCTTTACTCCACGGATAATCGTTTCCTGTATCAACTTTCATTTGATAAAGTAATGTCTGTGCAATGTCGGCTTGCGAACCCACTTTGTCAATCACCATTCCTCTTGCTGATTCTTTCAGTGCTGGTCCATATAACAACAATGGAATACGGTAAAATTCCGAATCATTTGGATTTGAAACATACGGAGAAGCGTGTCCATGATCGGCAACGATAACAAACAAGGTATTCTTGTGCCAATCTTGCTTTTTCGCTTCTTCAATAAAGTCACTTAAACTTTGATCAGCATAAATTACAGAATTCATAAAGTTCTTTTCTTCACCTTCCCATTGTGGTTTATTGTGACTCGGGAAATCATAAGGTGAATGTGTGCTTCCAGTAAATGCGCATTCTATAAAAGGTTCTTTTTGTTGATTGATTTTTTCCAAGAACATTTTGAATAAATCCTCGTCATAATAATTCAACTTTCCTTTCTTTAATCCAGAAGGGAAATCTGATTCATCTTGAATGCGCTCAAAACCATGGTCTGCAAAATAGCTGTCGATATTTCCGTATTTTAAATCACCACTAAATAAATATCCAGCGGTATATCCTCTTGGCTTTAAGCTTTGATTAATTGATTTTAATTTTCTGTGCTTAAAGGGTTGCATAGAAATAGAAATTTCAGGTAAAGCAGGATAGCCCGAGAAAATACTTGAATTTCCAATTTCAGAAGTACTTCCAGTAGAATATAAATTGGTAAATAAAACACCTTCTTCTGTAAGTTTATCAAATTCTGGTGTTCCTCCAGGTTTTCCTGTGAAGCGATTGCTTATAGTTGAAGTCCAGCTTTCCAGAATAACGAAAACTAAGTTAGGCGAAGTGTTCTCTAAAATATAATTATCGTGTTTCTTTTCGTAAGTGAAGAAATCACTTAATAATTCTTCAATTTCTTCCTCTTCATAATTACTTAAATACTCACCGATATTAGAGCGTTTAAACAAGAGATAGCTCTTCCCGAAGAAATAAGGAGAGTTGACGGAAATGTCATTTACAATGTATTTATTTGAAAAATATGATGCGTCTATATTGATTGGGATTTGCTGAAATCCGCCACGCCCAAAAACAAAGTAAAATCCAAGTAAAAGAGGTAATATAGGCATGAAAAGCACGATTTTAGTCCAAAGTGGACTGTTTTCTACTGTAAATCGTTCTTTTTTGAAAAGCCAATTCAATATTTTCCAACCGAAAATGACTTCTAAAAACAGGTAGAATACAAACCAAAATGTCATGCTGTAATCTGCTGTTCTAAATACTTCATCAGGATTCCCAAGGTGCATAAATACGCGAGAAGTCAGTTTGTGATTCCACTCCCCGTAGGCATTTATTTCTCCAGCGTGAATCATAGAAACCAGGATCAATTCAATGATTATTACAACTTTAAAAATGATGAAGAGAAACTTCTTTTTAAAGACAATATAGCTTAGAATAAATAAGATTGGTATTGCACTTAAGAAACTGGCCATGGCAATATCCAGACGAATAGAGTGGAAGAAAACCTGTACCCATTCCCAAAAAGAGCTGTCTGAGAGCTTCTTTAAATTGTGAATGGTGAAAAGAATACGTTGAAAATCAAAAACTAGAATCCAGAAAATTAGCAAGAATAAAAAGGCCAATCCTATTTTTTTAAAGATTTTCATAGTATAAAGTCAGTAAGTATAAAAAGAGGATTTTTATTGCTCAGTGTGAATTTCCAAAGATTTACATTCAGAAGCTCTTTCGTGTAACTCTTTTGGTGCCATTTCTTGAAATGGCTCGCATAGTTTATCACGTACCTCTTTTGCTTTTGTTAAGCTATCTTCTCCAGCTTGTGTTGGAGCACGATCAAAAAAGGAGGCTGAAATTTTGTTGACTTCATCTCCTGCTTCAATACAATCACAAAGTGGTTGACTATTGTTACAAGATACGAGCAAAGTCATGAGTAAGAAAAGGCTTAATACTTTCATTATTCTGCAGTTTTATCCAATACTTTTGGAATTCTAAAATAGTCTGAATCTTTTTTAGGTGCATTCCTCAATGCTTCTTCATGCGTAATTGTTTGCTTTGGAATATCTTCTCGAAGCACGTTTAGGCTATCAGACATAAAAACTAGTGGTTCAACTTGATCGGTGTTAAGTTCATCGAGTTTACTCATGAAATCAGTAATGTTTTTCATGTCTTTTTTGATGGCTTCTTTGTCTTCCCCTTTAAATGAAAGTCTCGCCAAATGAGCAATGTGATCGATTAACTCGTCTTTAATATCCATATTGAATTAAAATTATAGGTACAAAATTAATCATTTTTTTGCGGTAAAACAGGGTAAATCTTATTTTGGTGAGTTGTTATTAAAATAACTCCTCTCTGTGGCGAAGAAGTCAAGATTATACCGTCGATGTAATCATTATTCTTAGCTTTATTTTGAGAAGAAAAATACACGATCAAAAGCATAGGAATTTCAAGTCTATGATTTAAGAAGCCTACGAGAACTCATAAATTAATTCACTTATTTTATGAAGTCCAGTAAAAGTTACTGCGGTATATAAGAATGAATGACTTGGTATGTTTCTTCTTTGATTGTATTGATCTCTTTTTTCATAATTTCATCCTTATTTATCATGTCATGAAAGTGGATTTTGACTATTCCAGGCATGGCAGGGGAGTAGAATTCTTCGGGATCTGAAAAAAGCTTGAAATGATTAATAAAAGTGATGGGCAGAATGGAACAGGATGCTGATTTTGCCAATTGAAATGCGCCATCTTTAAACGGTGCCATTTGTGGTGCACTATCTGGAATTCCTCCTTCGGGAAAAATAACAATTCCCCATCCTTTTTTAAGCGCTTTCTTTGCCTGAATAAAAGCCTTAGCAGAACGAATAGTACTGCTTCTATCGACTGGAATATTCAGTTTTTTAAAGAATGTTTTGACCAATGGGTAATTCAAAATTTCACTTTTCCCCATAAATATGAATTTTTGTTGAGGTAAAGCACTGTATAAAATAAAAATATCTAAATAAGAAGTGTGATTGGCAATAATGACATAAGGCTCTTCACTTTGTGGGATGATTCTGTTTTGTTCAACTGCGTAAAAACAAAAAATCCGCATGCATCTAGACCACATTACATTAATCTTAAAGCTGTGGTGTTGTAGCTTATCGAAGGAAAGGACAAACAATAGAACAGGATAAAAAAGCAATAAGGTCAGACCGAATATCACTCCAATATAAAGCTTCCATGAATAGTAAATAATCCCAAGAATGTATTTCATTTGTGTTTTTAATGACCACCAAATATAAATATTTTGCTTAGGTCTTCAACAAAAGATTATTTTTGTAGTTAACTATTTTTTATACACAAAAATCAGTTTTATTATGACACGTGTTTTAACAGGAATACAAAGTACAGGAGTTCCACATTTAGGGAATTTATTAGGAGCAATTGTTCCAGCAATAAAAATGGCGAATAACAGTGATAATGAATCGTTTTTATTTATTGCGGATTTACATTCGTTGACATCAATAAAGGACGGCGAAACTTTAAGTAACAACACTTACGGAGTTGCGGCTGCTTGGCTAGCATTTGGCTTAAATCCTGAGAAAACAGTTTTTTATCGCCAAAGTGATGTTCCGGAAACTACAGAACTTGCTTGGTATTTAATGTGTCATTTTCAATATCAAAGACTAACTCTAGCACATTCTTTTAAAGATAAAGCAGGAAGAACAAGTGATATAAATGCTGGATTATTTAATTATCCAATGTTGATGGCTGCTGATATTTTGTTGTATGATGCAACAGAGGTTCCAGTAGGAAAAGACCAAATGCAACATATCGAAATGACAAGAGATGTAGCTCAAAAACTAAATGCAAGCGTTGGAAAAGATGTTTTGGTGCTTCCAGAAGCGGTCGTTGAAGAGCATACCACACTCATTCCTGGAACGGATGGTGGGAAAATGAGTAAGTCGAGAAATAATTACATCAATATCTTTTTATCAGACAAAGAATTGAGAAAACAAGTGATGAAAATTGAGACTGACAGCACGCCAATGGAAGATCCAAAAGATCCAGAAACGTGCAATGTGTTTACGCTTTATAAATTATTAGGAACAGAGGAACAAATAAAAGCTTTAGGAGATCAGTACCGTGCAGGAAACTTTGGATATGGTCATGCAAAACAAGCGCTTTTCGAGCTCATCATTGAGAAATATAAAGTAGAACGTGAAAAATTCAATTATTACATTAACAACAAAGACGAAATTGATGATATTTTGAGTGCTGGTGCCGAAAAAGCAAGAAGTGTTGCACACAAAACATTATACAGAGTTAGAAGAGAACTGGGATATTAATTTCCTTTTTTCAAACGGAATAGTTTTGAGGGAGAAGTTAAAGATGCTAAAGATCCGGACCGGGTTGAGGAAAATCAATAAACTTTTTGAATTAATTCCTCAGTAGTTCCTTTTTTTTAGTATCTTTCGAATAGAATTAATATTAACTAATAAAAACCTCTCAGCTTGCAATTTGAGAATCTTATTTAAACCACATCCACCAGGATGTGGTTTTTTAGTTTAGAGTATTGACGGAGAATCCTACCTAATAATTTCATAAGTATTATATTTGTTTTTGAAAAAATCAAATGGAACATAAAATCACATCAACAATTATCACCTTTAATGAGGAGCGAAATATTGCACGCTGCATTGATGCATTAGCCCCAATTTCTGATGAAATAATTGTACTTGATTCTTATTCTTCTGATAGAACAATTGAAATTTGTAAGAGTAAAAACGTTCGCATAGAGCAAAGAGAGTGGAAGGGTTATTCCAATGCTAAAAACTATCTGAATCAGTTGGCTACACATGAATATATATTTTCTGTTGATGCGGATGAAGCTCCAGATGAAATTTTACAACGTGCTATTTTAGCCATCAAAAAAGAAGGTCTAAATGGCGTTTATGAAGTCAACCGATTAACCAATTACTGCGGAAAATGGATTAAACATTCGGGATGGTATCCTGATGTTAAAATTCGCATCTTCCCAAAATCTACAAGTCAATGGGAGGGTGCTTATGTGCATGAAGAATTGGTGGTGGAAGGAAATCCAGTTCCTAAAAATTTGGATGGACATTTATTGCATTATTCATATTATTCTCAAAAGGAGCACAGGCAGCGAGCAGATAAATATTCAGAGTTAACCGCCGTTAAAATGTATGAAAAAGGGAAGCGTGTTGGCCCTTTAAAACCCTACATCAGTGCTGTTGGACGATTTGTGGCCATGTTTTTTATCAAAAAAGGATTTTTAGATGGAAAAGCAGGCTTTACAATTGCACGAATTTCTGCATTGTCGAACATTTATAAGTACAAAGAACTAAGAAGATTACAGCATGAAAATAGATGATTTATCGGGAAAAACGGTTGTAATTAGTCGAACAGACAGTATAGGAGATGTGATTTTGACTTTGCCTTTATGTGGCTGGCTAAAGAAGCAATTTCCAACTGTACGTATCGTATTTCTTGGGAAATCATACACTGTTGATGTTCTAAGATGCTCTCCTTTTATAGATGAAATTATTCGTTTAGAAGATTGGGAGAAAGTCTCTTTTGAAGAACAAGTGAAAATCGTTAAAGCCATAGACATTTATGCTTTTGTGCATGTTTTTCCAAACAAACACCTTGCGAAATTGGCTAAAGCAGCAAAAGTCCCAATAAGAGTGGGGACTTCTCATAGGATTTATCATTTATTGACTTGTAATGTCCGACCAAACTTTACCCGTAAGAATTCTGATTTTCACGAAGCCCAATTGAATTTTGAATTATTGAGAAATTTTGGTGTGAAGACTTTGCCTAGTAAAGAAGAGTTGGTTGAATATATAGGTGAATTTAAACCACAAGTTAAATTACCAAACCAATTGAAGAGCCTACTGAAAGACGGAAAGCGTGTGATACTGCATACAAAGTCTCAAGGTTCTGCTGTAGAGTGGCCTTTGGAGAAATACGTACAATTGGCAAATGATCTGGTTGAGAGAAATTATACTGTTTATTTTTCAGGAACAGAAAAAGAAGGTTTGCAATTTCGTGACGCCTTGCCGAGTCACCCTCAAGTTATTGATCTTTCAGGAAAAAGTAGCTTAGGTGAATTAATTGCCTTTATTAATGAATGTGATGTGTTGGTTGCATGTAGCACAGGACCTTTACATTTGGCAGCTGTTTTAGGAAAGAAAGCAATTGGCTTATATACTGATTTGCGTCCCATGCATCCCGGCAGATGGGCTCCAATTGGAGAAAAGGTTATTGTGATTATAGCGGAAAATATAGAGATTCCGAAATTAGAAGATATTTACACCATTTCAGTAGGAAGAGTGATGCAAGTGATTGATAGATAGGTGTAAAAGAAAAAAGTTACTTTTAAAAAAAGTAACTATGATATAATGCACCCGAAACTGTGGGTGGCTTTAAAGAAAACCTCAAAGGTTTATTTAAATTTAGTTGGGTCGTTTGCAGCCTCTCTGTTGTATTTAGCTTGTAAGCGTAACCAAATAAACAAACCTACAAAGCCAAGAGCGATTACTGCGTAGTTAAAAATGTTCCCTACCGTTTCGAATAGTATATCTGTAGTCCACAATAGACCGTCTCCTAGTGCAATAACAAGTTCTGTATAAGTCATAACAAATGTTTAAAAGACAAATATAATATTTTTTCAATTGAATCTTTAAAAACTCTATATTTATCTCAATGAATAGATACATTTGTTGTCTGTTTATTAAAACCTTGAACATTCATGATAAAATACTTTGCCAATAATAATTCATTTATAGTTTTACTAATTCCTGTGTTTGTTGTTCTGCACATGTTGTTGGATTATTATTTCCCATCTTTTAGCATGTCAACCGTTGGACAGGAGAACCTGTGGAATTTAGATTTTGGCTCACTAGATCCAATTTATTCTAGGATTTTAGCACTTGTTTTTATTTGTGTAAATGCTGTTTTAATTAATTTCGTATTCAATAGTTTATCTTTCTACGACAAATTTATTTATCTACCAAGTGTACTTTATATATTGATGGTTTTTCTATTTCCAATCAGTCTTAGATTTGGTGAAGATTTAGTTGGACATTTATTTTTTATCCTTTCCTTTTATCAATTATTAAGCATAGAACAAAACGAAGATGCCAGGAATAATACATTTTTGAGTGCTTTGTTCCTTGGCGCTGCGGCCACTTTTCTACCTGTTTATTCTGCCTTCTTTCTTGTTATTTGGTTTGGACTTTATACCATTCGACCATTTGTTTTGAGAGAATATATTTTACCGATTTTTGGATTTATTTTCCCTTTTCTATGGGTGGTGTTGGTGAATCCATTTTTTCTTAGGGAAATGTTCTCTTTTTATTCCTATTTGAGTTATACGAATGTTAGGGATTTTGTGATTTACTTCGCCTATTTAGTTGTTGTAATTATGGCTATTTTGGCCAATAAAAAGATTTTGGAACGCAGAATTAAAAGCTCTATACGTTACAAAAGAATTATTTCCGTAACCTTTGTTTCACTCTTGTTTTCGATTGTTATAAGTACATTGATTTTAATTTCTCACGAAACCTATTTTTACTTTACCACAGCAGTTGCAATCTTGCCGTTTATATTGCCTTATGCCTATCTAAACGTCAAAAGAAAATGGCTTCCAAACACTCTATTCTACTTGTTAATCATCTTAAATATTGTAAAATTCTTTTATTAAGAATCAGTTAATCTGATGACTAGTCGACTTGTATTTGATTGTCTAAAATTCATATCCACATCCCTTACAAAAAGCCGCTAATTTTTCATGTCCTTCTTCACCACAATTTGGGCATTCAAAAGCTTTTATATCTTCAGATTTTAGTGCTGTAAATTCATAGGAGACAATTCCTGTAGGAACAGCAATAATGGCATAACCAAAAAGCATAATAAATGAGGCCAACGCTTGTCCCAAGGGAGTAACGGGAGCAATATCACCATATCCAACGGTGGTAATTGTGATAATAGCCCAATAAATACTTCGTGGAATACTTGTAAACCCTGCTTCTTTTGGTTCAAGAACATACATTAATCCTCCTAGAATAATTACAATCGTTAAAATTGAAATAAGGAAAACAGCTATTTTATGTCGACTATTTTTTAAAGCTTCTCCAAGAATATCCGCACCCAACATATAGCGGCTTAATCTTAAAATTCTAAATATTCTAAGGAAACGAATTGAGCGAAGTAACATTAATGATTCTGCGCCATCTACAAATAAACTTAGATAAGACGGAAGGAGTGAAAATAAATCTACTATTCCCATGAAAGAGAATACATAGGAAATGGGCTTTCGTAAACTGATGATTCTTAAAATGTATTCAATCGTAAAAAGCCCCGTAACTATCCATTCAATTGTAAGAAAAGTGAAACTGTATTTTTGATTTAGATAAGTAACACTTTCCAGCATCACTACAATTATGGAAAGAAAAATAATGATTAAAAGCAGTATGTCAAAAACCTTTCCTGGCTTTGTATATGTTCCGTAAATAACTTCCTGTATTTTTAACTGCCAGGGCCTTAGTTTGAATTCCTTATTTCTAAATGATAAAGTCTTATCGATTTGATTTTTCATATTTCACCAACTGTAGATATAAATGTACTTAAATTTAGGAGAAAATCATTTAGAAATTTTTTGAATCGATTATTGTTCTCCTCCAAATGTTTTTAATATTCACTACAATTTATGGTTGAAGCCCTCCAAAATCATAAAAGACCAAAATTCTTCTTATTCTTCAATATTTTGTATTTTTGAACAATGGATATACAGGAGTTAATTCAACGCAGATTTACGGGAGAGCTTAACAACGAAGCTGAATATATTGAGCTTTTGGTACAGGTTTTCGCCGTTCTTATCTTAGGACTAGTGCTTTGGAGGATTATGATTGTTTTTCATAAAAAGAAAAAAGCAAAGCGCAGAAGTAGTGTTTACTTTGAGAATACTTTCTCTAAAAACTGGAGAAAGTAAATCAAATTTAGGGTAGAAGCTTATTCATCAAAATCAAATGAAGAGAGAACAAAACATGGAAGAAAAGAAAGTTGCAGTAATAGGAGCAGGATTAGTAGGAAGTTTATTGGCTGTTTTATTGGCAAAGAAAGGAATGCAAGTAGATGTTTTTGAACGTCGACCAGATTTAAGAAAAGCCAAGGCAATTGGTGGGAGGTCAATCAATTTAGCGCTTTCTAACCGTGGTTTTAAGGCCCTTGAAATGGCTGGGTTTGATCAAGAAATTAGAGATATTTCAATTCCAATGTATGGTAGACAAATGCATGATGTTGAAGGAAATTTAACCTATCAAGCTTACGGAAAAGACAATGAAGCAATTTATTCTGTTTCACGTGGACAACTGAATCAAAAGTTGATGAATTTGGCAGATGATTTCGAAAATATCGAATACCGTTTTGATCGTGCTTGTGAAGATATTGAATTATCAAAAAATGAAATCTCTTTTATAAATAACCAAACCAAAGAAAATGAGCATTATACGTATGCACATATTTTCGGAACTGACGGTGCTTTTTCTGCTGTGCGTGGCGTCTTGCAAAAAACTCCAATGTTTAATTATTCTCAAGCATATTTACCCCACGGATACAAGGAACTCTCTTTCCCTGCGAATCCTGATGGAACGCACTGTTTTGATAAAAACTGCTTACACATTTGGCCTAGAGGAGAATTTATGTTGATTGCCTTGCCCAATTTAGATGGTAGCTTTACAGTTACTTTGTTCTTCCCAATGAAAGGAGAAACCTCTTTCGAAAGTTTGGATACAGAAGAAAAAGTTGTTGATTTCTTCAATAAAACATTTCCTGATGCAGTGCCAAATATGCCTACTTTAGTTGAAGATTTTTTCACTAATCCAACTTCAACCTTAGTAACAATTCACTGTAGTCCGTGGAATTATGAAGATAAAGTGATGTTGCTTGGCGATGCTTCTCACGCTGTTGTTCCGTTTTATGGACAAGGACTTAACGCTGGATTGGAAGATTGTACAGTCTTTTTTGACATGTATGAAAAACACAAAGGAGATACTCAATCCCTATTCGAAGAGTTTAGTAAAAAAAGAGTTCCAGATGGAGATGCAATAGCAGATTTAGCATTGTATAATTATATTGAGATGCGTGATTTAGCGGGCGATGAAAACTTCTTATTGAGAAAGAAAATCGAGCGTAAATTTAGCGATTTGTACCCGAATAAATGGATGCCCTTATACTCGCAGGTTACCTTTAGCCATATTCCTTATTCTGAAGCACTAGCTGCTGGAAATAGACAAAGGAAAATTATGGACGAGGTGATGGAAATGGAGAATATCCACGAGAAATGGGATGATCAGAAAGTAATTGACAAAATTTTATCTTTGATTGTATGAAAAATTTAGTGTTTTTATTCTTTATCAGTTTGTTCTTTAGTTCGGCTATCAACGCCCAATACAAACCGAAAAACAAGAAAAAACAGTTCTATGGTAATCAAAGATTGCAAAAACCACTCTATAAATGGGTGACGGGAGATTATTCAAGACATGGAATACAATTTTCATTTGGACCGACTTATACATTTACAAAAACCAGCATAGAAGAAGGTGAGTTTTTAATAAAATCAGACAATTTAGGAGCCGATTCACTTATTCGTTTTTCTAGAGAAGCAAAAAGTAGAATTGGAGTTTTCGCAGAATTAGGAATGGTACATATTACCAAAAAACCAAGGAAATACGTTCATTATTACGATTGGGGTGTAGGTTTTAAGCTTTTTGGAGGAAGAGAAATCACAAAATCGAAAGTGTATGACAATAGAGATACCTTGATTGGTAAACTTGACGGAGAGGGGGAATTCTATAACGGATATTTATACGGACGATTGAGCGCACACAATGTTTTTCAAATCAATCCACAATTGTTTTTAGACAATGGTCTTGGTGTAAATCTAGATTATGCTTTAATGAAAGGAAATACTGCTTACAATGGATTTCATGTTCCAGTAGGAGAAAAGTTTCACGGTGATTTAATAAGCCAGTTGCATTATTCTATAGGTTTAGGCATAAAACCAAGAGTTGACAAAGGTTTTTTCTTTGTGCCTAGTATAGAGATACCATTCTTAGGAATTCATGAATGGAATGGAGGTTCTCCAGCAATTAATTGGTTTTCAAGTAAATATTATCCTGTGATGTTAAGAATGAAATTTGTTTGGTTGTTCAACCGAGACCCTAACAGGTGTCCGCCAGTAGAAATTAATTCAATAGATAAACAACACATGAAACAGCAGAAAAACAAATAGATTTTATCTTTTGTTCTTAAAAAAGGACTTCATTAATTCACCACATTCTTCTGCTAGAACTCCTCCTACAACTTCGGTTGTTGGGTGTAGAATGTTTTCATAGCGAAGTGCACCGCGTCTTTCATCTTTTGCACCGTAAACGACCTTGCTGATTTGTGACCAATTTAGCGCACCAGCACACATTACGCAAGGCTCTAATGTGACATAAATTGTACATTTTTTCAAGTATTTCCCACCTAAATACTCAGCTGCTGAAGTAATACTTTGCATTTCCGCATGCGCAGTTACATCATTGAGTTGCTCCGTTAAGTTATGGCCCCTCGCAATGATTTTATTATCAGCAACAATTACTGCTCCTACAGGAACTTCATCTAGTTCAAATGCACGTTGTGCTTCATCAAGTGCTTTACGCATAAAATAGGTATCGTCGAAGGGTGTAATCATGGAATAAATTTTAACATTAAGATTAGAATAATATTTTCAAGTGCAATTTTAACATTCTTAAAAAGTAATTTTCAAGAAAAATAAATTAATTTTCTTCTATTTGAATTTCATCAGTTTTAATATTGATTTGATCAATGTTCTCTTTCTTAATTGTGTCTTGGTTTAAATTCTTTGCATTGATAATTAGATAGATAAGAAAAGAAATGACCACGGAATAAATAATAAACCGAACCAAGGTTTTCCAGCTTTTTGAGAAGTTTTGATGCTTTTTGAAGTTGAATTCCAGATTTTCCATGGCTTTTACGGTTATATTTAGTAACCTTATTGCGAATTTAGCGTATTTCTTTATCTATAACACTACAAATTAATAATTATGAATTTAAAAGTCTGCCCTAATTGTAAGGAAGAATTTGAAGGAAGAAGAAACAAGAGGTTTTGTACAGTCGCATGCAAAAATCAGTTCCACAATGAAGAGTATCGCAACTCTAATCATACAGTAATTAATCTGAATAAGACACTTCTAAAAAACAGAGTGATTTTAAAAGACTTATTTAAAGTCTACAGAAGCTCAGCGATTCCCTTAAAAATTCTCGAAGCGCATGGTTTTAATTCAAAATTCCACACCCATTTATTTAACGCTCCATCAGGAGATCGCTATACAATGGTTTATGAAGTAGGATATAAAACTTCTTTTGACAATCAAATTCATATTGTAGAAATGGAAGATGTTGTATAAAATAAGGTAGCATTTGTTCATACAAATTCTTATTTTCGCAGCATTTAAATCTAAAATAAACCTAACATAGATATGAGTAAAAAATATATTTTGGTTACTGGTGGAGCAGGTTATATTGGCTCTCATACTGTTGTCGCATTAATCGAAAAAGGTTTCACCCCTATTATAATCGATGACTTTAGAAACTCCAACAGAGATGTTATTCAACGCTTGGAAGAAATCACGAATCAAGAAATTATTTATTTCGATGCTGCATGTCAAGATGCTCCTCGACTCAGAGGCGTTTTTAGTCAGTTCCCAATTTATGGAATCATTCATTTTGCTGCTGATAAAGCGGTCGGTGAATCTATGGAGAAACCTTTGAAATACTTTAACAACAACTTTGGTAGTTTAACGAGTATGCTAGAATTGGCAGAAGAATTCAAAGTTGAACGTTTTGTTTTTTCTTCAAGCTGTACCGTTTATGGGGAACCTAAAACTATTCCAGTAAACGAAGACTGTCCTGTTTCTTACAGTTCTCCTTATGGATTTACAAAGAAAGTTTGTGAAGAAATGATTCAACAATTTGTTGTAAGTTGCCCTACTGTAAAAGCTACTTTACTGCGCTATTTTAATCCTGTTGGAGCTCATTTAAGTGGGATAATAGGTGAAGAGCCTGATGGAAAACCAAATAATCTCTTACCGTTTATTACGCAAACTGCCGCAGGAATTAGAAAAGAACTCACTGTTTTCGGAGATGATTACGACACGCCAGATGGAACTTGTATCCGTGATTACATCCATGTTGTTGATTTGGCAGAAGCTCATGTAGCAGCTTTGGAAAACATAGATGATATTTATGTTAATCCAATGATTTATAATGTTGGAACAGGCCACGGTACGAGCGTATTGGAAATGATCCAAACTTTCGAAAAAGAAACGGGAATAAAATTACCTTATGTAATCGGACCACGAAGAGATGGCGATATTAAGGAAATTTATGCCAATACTGATAAGGTCAATAAAGAGCTGAATTGGAGTTCTAGAAAAACTATAAAAGACGCAATTACCTCTGCTTGGTCTTTTGAGCAGTATATTCGTGCAAAAAGAAAAAATGAATGAGAAACTTTAGTTTATTGTTAATTCTTATTATTAGTTCATCATCATTTTTTGCTCAATATGAAGCAGAGAACGAAGGATTATATTCTCGTTTTCGCCCCGGAATAGGATGGTTTTATAGTGGTTTTAAGCCCTTTGAAGAAGAAAAACTGCACAAGTATGACCGTTTAATGTTTGATGTTGTCTACAATGATTGGCGCGGAGACAGAGACTACTTTGATAGTCCACCAACTTCAATCGGATTTAACACTTCATTGATGTTCGACGTAATTTTAACCAAAGGAAACACAATGAGTTTTGGTTGGGGAATTGGCTATAGTCATTACAGTAATAGGAGTAAATTGCAATTCACCAGAGATCTTGTTAACAACACCACTCTGATTTCAGAATTTCCTATTGGCAGTGAGCCCAAAAGCTCTAAGTTTGGTGCAAACTACCTAGAAATACCTTTAGAACTTAGGTTCAGAACCAAAGGACACAAGCATTTCAAGTTTATGGTAGGAGGTAAGATTGGGTATCAATTGAATGCTTTCTCCAAGGAAACGGTGCGAATAGATGGTAGAAAATATTCTAGTAAACAATACAATTTCGCCGATTCTAATCCATTGCGCTACGGTGCTACTGTTAGAGTCGGAATTCGCAATTGGGCAATTTATGGAGCGTATTATTTCTCGCCTTTGTTTACCAATAAAGCAAGCGCAGACTTAATTCCGATTTCTGTTGGAATAACGGTGTCGTTGTTTTGATTTGCTTTTAGAGGTTCAAATTTTCTCCAGCTCCCGTTAATGCTGGATATAGCCGTTTATAACGGTTAATATCCGATAATTGACCTCATTTCTAAAATCGGAAGTTTCAAAAAAAACTTTAGTATTCAAAAATCTCTACAACCATTGTTATGGTTGAATATAGTCGTTTATAACGGTTAATAACGCTTGTTGAAGTGATTCTTAAATACCCAATATTTTCCCATAAAAAAACACCCCGCTGAAATTAATCTACGGAGTGTTTTAAATATTTTGTTTAGTAATGGAAGATTTAGTATTGAAAGATTTACCACGAGTTGAAAACTCGCGGTAGCCCTTTAATTACTAAAACTTCAACACTTCATTAAAAGTCTCACTCGGACGCATAACACTATTAATGTTTGCTTCCGGAGCATTGTAGTACCCCCCAATTGGTGCTGGTTTTCCTTGCACTTCGTTCAATTCTTTAACGATTGTTTCTTCGTTTTCTGCTAGTTTAGCCGCAATAGGAGTGAATTTCGCTTTCAAATCTGCATCTGTTGATTGTTTTGCTAATTCTTGCGCCCAATATAGTGCTAAATAGAAGTGACTTCCTCTGTTGTCTAATTCATTCACTTTACGCGAAGGAGATTTTCCTGACATCAACAAAGTAACTGTTGCGTTGTCTAAGGCTTCTGCTAAAACTTTCGCTTTTGGGTTGCTTGTCACTTCAGAATAATGTTCTAAAGAAACAGCCAATGCTAAGAATTCACCTAAAGAATCCCAACGTAAATGGTTTTCTTCAACCAATTGCTCAACGTGTTTTGGTGCAGAACCACCAGCTCCAGTTTCGAATAATCCACCTCCGTTCATCAATGGAACGATAGATAACATTTTCGCACTTGTTCCTAATTCTAAAATTGGGAATAAGTCTGTTAAGTAATCACGTAGAACGTTTCCTGTAACAGAAATCGTATCTTTTCCTTCCTTAACACGCTTCAAAGAGAACACTGTAGCGTCATAAGGTGCCATGATTGTGATTGCTAATTTCGAGGTATCGTAATCTTTCAAATAAGTGTTTACTTTTTTGATTAATTCACGGTCATGCGCACGGTTTTTATCCAACCAGAATACTGCTGGAAGTCCACTTGCTGTTGCACGGTTAATTGCTAGTTTCACCCAATCCTTAATGGGTTCGTCTTTGGCTTGACACATTCTCCAGATATCTCCTTCTTCAACTGTGTGCTCAATTAAAACGTTGTTGTTTGCATCGATAACACGCACAGTTCCATTTGCTGGAATTTCAAAAGTTTTATCGTGAGAACCATATTCTTCTGCTTTTTGTGCCATCAAACCAATGTTCGAAACACTTCCCATTGTTGCTGGGTCAAAAGCTCCGTGTTCTTTACAGAAATCAATAGTTGCTTGGAATACATTTGCGTAAGAACTGTCTGGAATTACAGCTTTTGTATCTTGCTGCTCTCCATCTTTGTTCCACATTTGTCCTGAAGTACGAATCATTGCTGGCATTGAAGCATCAACAATTACGTCACTTGGAACGTGTAAATTTGTAATTCCTTTATCAGAATTTACCATTGCGATGTCTGGACCATTCTCCATTGCTGCATCCAAATCTTTTTGAATTGCTGCTTTTTCATCTGCTGGTAAAGTTTCAATGCGACTAAGTAGGTCTCCTAATCCGTTTGTAACATCTACACCAATTTTTTCAAATGTTGCAGCATGCTTTTCAAAAACAGGTTTGAAGTAAGAACGCACCGCATGGCCAAAAATGATTGGGTCAGAAACCTTCATCATTGTTGCTTTCATGTGTAGAGAAAACAAAACGCCTTTTGCTTTAGCGTCTTTAACTTGTTCATCTAAGAATTTAATTAAAGCCTTTTTACTCATCACAGTAGCGTCAATCACTTCTCCTTTAAGTAAAGCTAAATTTTCTTTTAAAATCGTTTTATTCCCGTTTGAATCTAATTCAATGCGCACTTTTGTTGCGTCTTCTATAGTAACAGATTTTTCATTCGACATGAAATCACCTTCTGTCATTGTAGCCACATGTGTTTTAGAATCTGAACTCCAAGCCCCCATTCTGTGTGGGTTTTGCTTAGCGAATTCTTTCACTGCTCTTGGTGCACGTCTGTCAGAGTTACCTTCACGTAAAACTGGATTTACCGCACTTCCTTTTGCTGTGTCGTATTTTGCCTTAATCGCTTTTTCTTCGTCGTTCTTTGGGGCGTCTGGATAATTTGGCAATGGATATCCTTGTGATTGTAGTTCACTGATTGCTTTCTTAATTTGTGTTTCAGAAGCTGAAATGTTTGGCAATTTGATAATGTTTGCCTCAGGCTTCTTCACCAATTCACCAAGTTCCGCTAAATCATCAGCTACTTGCTGCTCTTTTGTTAATAATTCTGGGAATTTTGAAAGGATTCTTCCCGCTAAGGAAATATCTCTTGTTTCAAATTCAATTCCAGCTTGACTTCCAAATGCACGAATTACCGGCAATAAAGAATGAGTAGCCAACATTGGAGCTTCATCCGTTAGCGTGTAAATGATGTTTGATTTAATCGGTGCCATACCTTATTTTGTTTTATGAGCGAATGCTCGATTATCGTATTTTTTCGAGTTGCAAAGATAGGAAATAATTATTAATGGTTAATTATCAATGATTAATTGTTAACGGTGTTTGCGTTGGCATGGAATACTAAAATCGGTAAGTTATTCATCCGCCATTCATTGCCATTCGTACCGACGCTTTCCTAAAGAACCCCAATTTCGAAGAGGTTGAAATTCAAATACCAACTCGTTAAATATTAAACATTAATTAATTTTATATCAACCGAAAAGTAGCTTCATACCCTTCTCCAATTTCGCATTGTGCCAAACTGTTGATGGCGTAATCTGTGAGTTGTAGAATGCGTCCATATCCACCTGTAGTTTGTGCATCACGCATTAAAACAAGTAATTGTCCTGATGGAGTGAGTTGTACTGTTCCGGGCTGAACAGGAGCTGTGATGATTTCAGGGGTACTTATTTTTGGAACGTTTCCTAATTGAATTGCCATTCTATTGCTGCTGGAATTCACAAAGTACTTTTGGCTCAAGAGTTTTTGCTGATCACTTTCGCTTAATGTGTTGAACTCAGGACCTGGATAGACATCTAATTTTGTTCTGCTGAATTTGTCATGAATTGGAATCACACGGGCATAGAAGTTGACATCATTGAAATGTGTTTTGATATAAACCAATTGCATTCCTTTTTTTAACCTGGCGTTGGGCAATAAAGTAGGATGAAAACTACCACTTCCCAGTACTTTTTCAGTTGAAAAGCCACCTAAAATTCCTAAATATCCATAGTTTCCTTTTTTAACCCGACCAATCTCTAATTTACTTTCTGCCGGAACGTAAATTGGAGAAGAATGAGAAATCACCTTTCCATTGAGCTTGCAATGAAATTCTGCACCAGTTAAAACAATAAAAGTTTGTGCGTAAAAATAGAGCGTTGGGCCATTAATTGTGAATTCTATGACAGGGGCAATCTTATCATGTTGTAACAAGTGATTGGCTAAAACAAAAGCGTGGAAATCCATTGCTCCACCAACAGGAACACCTTGTTCACGAAATTTCAATCTACCTCCATCTTGAATTGTAGTGTGTGTTCCAGAGTTTAAAACTTCAATCATTTTAGCAGGTTTTTTTGAATGGAATAGGTTCCAGATTTAACTTGATCTTCTATCTTTTTATATTGGGCATAATCTATGGATTCAAAGCGAATGTAATCTCCTGCTTTAAGAAGCGAAGGATTTTCTTCTTTAACGTCAAAAAATCGCAAAGGACTTCTGCCGATAATATTCCAACCTCCTGGCGATTCATTGGGATAAATCCCAGTTTGAGTTCCTGCAATACCTACAGATCCAGAAGCTACTTTCGATCTTGGACTCGCTTTTATAGGGAAGGAAATTCTTTTACTTAGGCCACCCAAATAAGGAAACCCAGGTGAAAATCCGATAAAATAAACAGGGTAGATTGGCTTTGTATGAATTTGTATGATTTTAGAAACTTTCTTCTTTTTTGTTGTTGCTATTTCCTCAATATCTAATGCAAAAGGAGCTTCGTAACAAACTGGTATAGTATAAACAGTGGCGTTTTCTTGAATCTTTTCTAATAGATTGGCTTGGTTGAATTTTTCTACAAACATTTCCATGGCCTTATCCACAGATACATCAGGATTCAAATAAAAAGCACTTTCATGATAAGCAATTGTAAATCCTTCGATAATTTCAGAAAAAACATCAGCTAGATAATGGGAATACTGTGTTAATGCAATATTGATTCTTTGATCGATTTTGCGAGGATAGCTTATGAGAATTCCATGGTCTCCAAATCGTGAAATAATGGGTTTCTTTTTCATAGGTCTATCCTTTCTAGTTGTTTCGGACGAATATTAAATTAACGTTCTTGAGCACTATAACAATCTTAATCAAAGACAAAAAGCCGTCTTTAGTTCAATCATTTTACCCGAAATTACATTAATTTTATTTAAAAACAAGGATGGATAATTATGAATTATGGATATTGAATTGTGATCTGTAAGAATCAGATGCAGAATTATGAATTCGACCAGCATCGGTTAGGAACTACAGGAATATCAATTGTTAACAGTTAATTGCACATCGTATAGTTGTAACCCAGAAGCTGGTGCGTTATACGATAGCTTGATTCTATTTCCACCATCGAGGGTTAAAAGAAACTCTTCCCATGTTTTTTGGCGCTGACCTAGTTCGAAGAGCATTCCCATCATTAAGCGGATTTGATTGCGCTTAAAACCAATTCCTCGGATTTTTACTACATAGCTTTTCTCGGGAAAAAATGAGGCTGTGAGTTCTGTGTTTTCTATGAGTTCGCAGGAAAGCACTTCTCCTACGGTTTGTGTTTCTGGGTTTGGGCGAAAGGTATAAGAATAGAAGTCTTTTTCACCTACAAACAGAGCAGCCGCCTTTTGCATCATTTCAATATCCAAATCATTCAAGATATTACACATAAATGCGGCACAATAAGGATGGAACTTTTCTCCATAAGCAAAGTAATAATGGTATTCTTTTACTTTCTCAGATTGAATAATATTGAATTGAGCAGTTGTTGGAACAACAGAAAGTGCTTTTACATCAGCTGGGAGGTTGTTGTTGAAATCATTTAGAAAGAAGGCTAAATCATCGATTTTTTTATCTGTGAAAACTTCTACATAAGTATGATTTACTGAGACCTTTGCATCTGTTCTGCCTGAGGCTAAAACTTTGCTGGCAGTATCTGGCAGCACCCAATTCAGGGTTTTTACCATCATTTCTTGCACTGTAATTACTTTGGGTTGTTTTTGCCAGCCGTGGTAGCGAAATCCAAGATATTGAATTTCCATTAAATAATAAAAGCGTGTTTTCATACAAAAAGAATATTGCAATGCCTTTGTAGCACTAACTTAGTGTGATACCGATTAAGAATAAGAAAGTCGGAATCATTTCGGGTTTGAAGATATAAAAAAAGCAGTCCTTTTGAAGAACTGCTTTTAAATATTATGACTTTAGAAATGAATCTACTTGTTTTCACCTTCTTTTAAAGGTACTGCTTTTAGTTTTCTGTTTTCAACAGACTCTACTTGTCTAACACTCTTTTTTTCTAATTGCATATTTTCAGGTTCGACTCTTCTTTCCTGCATTTTTTTGACTTCGCGTTCTTTTTGCACTTCAACTTTCTCTACATTTTTAGATGATTCTTGAACTTTCTCTTGTGCGAAACTTGGAGCTGCAATTAATAAAGTAAAAGCTCCAAATATGATCATTGTTTTTTTCATAGTCGTAATTTTAAAGTAAATATATAATAATTAAATACAAATACCAACAAACAATTATCGTTCCATTAAAGGTATAAGCATCTGCTCAATTGTTAAAAATCTTCTTCATTAAGAGTGTATTCATCAATACCACCATATAAATCGTCACCGCTATCACCTTCTTCATTAAAATTTTCTTCTGATAAGGAACTCGTACTTCTGCTTGATCTTAGAATGTTTGTTCGGGCAATATTTAATCGAATTTCTGTTTTAATTGTTCCGTCTTCTTGTTGGAAAGCTTTTGCATAAGGTGTTCCAACAACTTCTACCAAAGCGCCACTTTTTAGAAAGTCTAAAATTCTCATATTTGATCCTTCTTTTTTCCAAATAGTACAATTTACCCATGTAGTTTTTGTGCGTGATTCCCCAGTTTTTTTGTCTCTCCAGTTTTTATTATGTGCCACCGGAAAGTTTATTGCTACCACACCCCTGTCCATTTTTCTTACCGTTGCGTCTTTACCTAAATTTCCTATTAATCTTGTTTCAAATACCGTTGCCATGTTTGTGTTTTGCTTTTTGAATTGTTATCTGTCTGAATTGTTATGAAATTATAAATATAGTCAAACTGAGAGGAATTGACAATTGTAGGATGTAAATGAAAAATGAAAAGTGAAAAGTGATAAATGATAAACTACATTGATTACGCATTTATCATTTATCATTCTCCTTCCCCCACCTATTCATCAAAGCAACAATTCCTAAAAACAAAGCGATATAAGTCACTCCTTGTTGGGTTTCGATGGTGTCTTCAGATAAAAATGAGCCAATTGCAATAAGGGTAAAACAGATTCCTACGAAGTTTTTTAATTTGATATTTCTCCATAAAAACCAAAGCCAGAAGCCCGTGAAAACTATAAATCCAAAGATTCCGAAGCTAATCCAGAAAGTCATGAATTGATTGTGTGCTCTGTTCCAATGTGCTTCATCCAAGTGCGTGTCGGATTCTTCGTAAGCACTATTAAAAGCATCTTGTAAATCGCCAGTTCCAACTCCAATTAGCCAATTGTCTTTTATGATTACTCTCCCTGCTTTCCAATGTTCAAAACGTTGTAACAGTGAGTTTCCATCGGGATCTCCTCCTATTGAATAGTGGAAAACCTCATTCTTTAATCCTGCCAATTTCAACCTCAAAACTCCATAAGTAAAACGAATCGAAGTCATTCCGTTTTCTACGTTTTTAATGTCTTGATCAGACATAGATTCCATTCCTTCCTTATCTTTTGTTAAGCCTTTTGAGGCCATATAACGAAATAGAATTCCTTTTAATTCATGCCCAGATTTGGTATGTCCAAAATAATCTATTTCAGAACGTTCATTCCAAGCCTTCTTGAGTTCATTCCCAGCAATACAAGATAATATATGATGACCATTTTCAAACCACAACGAGTTGGTATCATTGTAATATTTCTCCCCGTATTTACTGTGAGTAGGGAGATTTTGGAAAATTAAAACGGGTTCATCAGGAACCAGATAATCGTACAATTGATAGGCGCCAATTCCAATAACAGCAAGTAAACAAGCAGATGTAATTGCTTTTACTGAATTACTTTTAAGGGTTCCAATAAAGTAGATAAAACAACCTAGAAGTAAAAAGAAGAGTGCGACATATCCATTAAAAACCTGACTAACAATAGAATAGTAAACAAACCAAATAATTGGGATTGTATAAAATATCCAATATTTTTTATTTTGTAGAAGCAAATAGATTGATAATAATGCTCCTGTTACAATGAGTAAAGCATAACGAATATGTGAACCAAAGAGCGAAAAATCTCGGTAATCTTCAACTTCATTGCTGTTCATATAATTGAAGTTGATAATTGAAGTAATCAACAAAGCGGCTAAGAAGCCATAAAACACATAATTTAAAAAACGCTCTTTTATTGGATAGGCGACCATTATTATTGGAATGGCAAAAAACGGTAATTTGGTATTTAAGTCTCGGAATGCGTAGGATAAATCTGTAGTGTAAAGCACTCCAAAAATATGAAATGCAAAGACAAGTACTACAAACCAAAAAACATAGTTCCTCTTACTTCTTTGCCAGTAGTTTTTAAAGTCGGCATTCAACAGAAAGTTAACCGCTAAAATAAGGGTAGCTAAAGACATCACAACTTTGCTCACTGGAATTCCCACAGCAAGAGCAAAGACGGCAAACATATTAATGTTGTCGTGTGTTTTAGGGCCTAAAAAACGGTTAAGCATGCAGTTGTTTTAAGGTTTTAAAATAGACTCATATTGTGACTTGTTATTCAACACTTCAATCGCTTTTTTAAGGGGCTTATCATCTTGAAAAGCATTGAGAACACGACCTTCTTGGTAGTAATAACGAGAAACTATTTCGTTGGATAACAGTCCTTTAATTTGACTTTCAAATAGATTCAAATCATCTTCTTTTGAAGCACTAACTACTTTTTGAAGCGCCTTGAACTCTCCATCAATTCTTTTATCATATCCTTCTTGTTTCGCAGCTTCTAAAACCCTTTCTAGGTATTCCTGTGTTGCTGTTTTGTACTCAAAGTCTTTTTTCATTACATAGTCTTTAAATTCCTTGTAAAGTTTATCAGTAATTTTAAAGTCTTTAGCAGGAGCAATTTCAGGATTTTTTTGTGCGAACTCTGTAGCGAAATCAAAAACAATATTTTCTCCCATTAAAACAGCAGTAATTCTTGCCAAGTTTTCTTCTTCGATATTTATGTCTGGTTCAATACCTCTTCCGTCAATCACTTCTCTTCCATTTTTAGTGTGGAAAATCTTAATTAGTGAATCTGGAACTTCGTCTACCTTTCCGTCATTTTTATGGTAATAATCCAACTTCTGAACACATCTTCCCGATGGAGTATAGTATTTCGAAATTGTTAACTTCATTTTTGCTCCATACTTTAAATCAATTGTCCTTTGCACCAATCCTTTCCCAAAAGTTGTACTGCCAATAACAACTCCTCTGTCTAAGTCCTGTAGCGAACCTGAGACAATTTCAGATGCAGATGCCGAAAAGCCATCTACCAGAACAACAATAGGAATTTCTAAATCAATAGGATTGTTTCTTGTTTTATAAGTTCTGTTTTCATCAGCAATTCTTCCTTTTGTTTTTACAATTTCTTCATTCTGTGGGACGAAAAAGTTGACAATATCAATGGATTCAATTAATAGTCCACCCCCGTTCCCACGTAAATCTAAAATGATTTTCTCCATGCCTTGGCTACTCAATTCATCATAAGCGCTTTTCACGTTTTTGGATGCCGTTTGCGTAAAAGTGCTCAACTTGATGTATCCAACTTTTCCTTTCTCATCTACCATTCCAAAATAAGGAACATCTGGAACTTTGATTTCGTCGCGCTCTACTTTTATTTTGCTTATCCCTTTATTTGGCCTTTCATATTCCAAAGTAAAAGAAGAACCTTTCGCCCCTTTTAGCGCATCAGAAACAACGTCGGAAGCCACACCTTTCATGCTTCTTCCATCAATAGATATAATTTTATCTCCTGCTTTCAATCCTGCTCTTTGTGCAGGCATATTTTCATACGGCTCTGCAATAAAAACATATTCTCCAGATTTTCTAATCAAAGCCCCAATTCCACCATATTGACCAGTTGTCATTAATCGATAATCTTCAATATTGGATTCGTGATAATAAACAGTGTAAGGATCCAGCTCTTCCAACATGGCATCAATTGCGGCTTTAGAAATTTCACCAACTTTTGGATTGTCTACATAATACTTATCTAAATTCATGTAAATCAAATCGATAAGCTCAAGGTTTTTAATTACCTCAAAGCCATTCGACTGAGAAAAACTGTTGTTATTTATTCCAAATAGAATAAAAAATGCAATCGCATATATATTTCGCATATAAAATCTTGTTTTAAACTTCAAATGTAATTAAAAAATAGGGTGGTTTTATGCCCTTCTCTCCACTAAACGAAGAAAAAGCGCTTCTATTTTGTCAAGAATCTTTTGATAGGTTTCTTCTTCATTAGAAGTGTATATTAAAAACAGTGCCAATTGCTGTTCTTCGGGAGTCATAGCTTCTTCAAGAATATACTTTTTCTTGCGTACTGCTTCTCTAATCAATCGCTTGATTCTATTGCGGTCTACAGCTCTTTTGAACTTTCTTTTAGGAACGGAAATAACTATTTGAAATCGCTTTTCTGTCTTTAAATCTACGGCAAGATAACGCAATAAAAAGGGATAAACTTTTTCTGTTTTCCCTTCTTCAAAGATGGTATCCATCACTTTTTTACTGCAGAGTTTGTATTCTTTACCAAAACTTTCGTCCATGCCGCGAAGATAGTTTTTTAGAATCCAAAAATTATCAATTATCAATTCTTAATTGTCAATTATCTAAAGCGCCTTATCAATCACGCTTTTCAAATCTGCCCTTGAATGAACACCCGCAGAACGCCAATTGATTTCACCGTTTTTGAACAATAAAAATGTTGGAACGCCTCTTACTTTATATTTCTGAGCTGCTGCTTGATTTTTATCAACGTTGATTTTTATCACACGAATTTTTTCTCCGTATAAATTTTTGATTTCATCAACAATTGGATTCATTGTTTGACAAGGACCACACCAGTCTGCGTGAAAATCGACTAAAACTGGAATATCGCCTTTTATGATTTCATTAAAACTACTCATGATTGTATATTTTTTATTGACTCTCGTTCATTTTTCTGTGTTTCCAGATTTCTCGAGATAGGTTGTTCGCTCTTGTGGGTCAGTTGTTGATGTTTTTCTACTGCTTCAGGGTCATAGCCAGTGAAGAGATTTATCCAAATCAATCTTCCTAAACGGAAACTTAAAGGTGCTAAAACAACCAACACGATTAATATATTGATGATATAAACCCAATATGGAGTGTCTTGATAAATTAAATAAGTCGAAACAAACGTTGCAACAGATAATGCCACTGTTATTCCATAAGACGCATACATTGCACCGTAGAAAAAACCTGTTTCCTTTTCGTATTTATGTCCGCATGACAAACAGCGTTCGTGCATTTTGTCAAACTTCTTCAAATTGAATATACTGTTATGCTCAAATATCTTCCCTTCATGACAACGAGGGCAAGTATTTGTGAGTACACTTTTAATTCTACTTTCTTTCCAAGCCATGGTGCAAAGATACGAAGAAAACCGAGTAAAAGAAAGTGACAATATTTACAAATTCAGGTTTTATATCTAAGATTTACAAAGCTATTTTTGAGTTAAACCCTATGATACTTGTCAAATCTAAAAATATCATCGAACTTTGCACCTCATTTATGGAAAACAAGAAAAACATACGTGCTTTATCCAAAGCAGAATTAAAGAAGGAATTCACTGAATTAGGTGAGAAATCATTTCGTGCAACGCAAGTTTATGAGTGGTTATGGCAAAAAAATGCTGCTTCATTTGAAGAAATGACCAATTTGAGTGTGAAGCTGCGTGATCAATTAAAAGACAAGTTTTTTATTGACCATATTACGCTGGATGAACAACAAATTTCGAAAGACCGAACGATTAAATGCGCATTTAATGTTGGTGTAGGGAAAGTTGTTGAAGGAGTTTTGATTCCTAGTAAAACGAGGATGACCGCCTGTATTTCCTCTCAAGTAGGATGTAGTTTGGCCTGTGAATTCTGCGCTACTGGAAAATTAAAATTATTGAAAAACCTTTCAGCTGGAGAAATCGTAGATCAAGTTGTTTACCTTAAAAATCTAGCAGAAACAAAATACAATCAAAACCTAAGTAACATTGTTTATATGGGAATGGGCGAACCGCTCTTGAACTATAAAAACATGATGGACAGCATTGAAAGAATCACTTCCAAAGATGGGTTGGGAATGTCGCCAAAACGAATCACTGTTTCCACTGCTGGAATTGCAAAAATGATTAAGAAACTTGGGGATGATGATGTAAAATTCAACCTTGCTGTTTCTCTACATGCTGCGAATGATAAGAAACGTGATAAAATCATGGCCATCAATGAAACCAATAATCTCGCTGCATTAGCTGAAGCAATTGGCTATTTTTATGCGAAAACAGGAACAAGAGTAACTTATGAATATATCATTTTCAAAGATTTCAACGACGAATTAGAAGATGCCCAAGAATTAGCGGAATTCTGTAAAATCGTTCCTTGTAAAGTAAACATAATTGAATACAACACCATAGACGACGGAATCTTCCAACAAGCCGATGCTAAAAAAGTAGATCGTTTTGCAGCTTACCTAGAAGAAAAAAACATCATTGTTAATGTTCGCCGAAGCAGAGGGAAGGATATCGATGCAGCGTGTGGTCAGTTGGCGAATAAGAATGAAGTGGTGACGGAGAGAATGATGAAATAATTGATAGGGTGGTTAGTTGGTGAAATAAAAAAAAGATCCCACAAAAAACAACTTTGATGGCATTAATTCAAAGTTGATTATGATGAAAGGTATTTATGGGATTGAAATTAGGATCACTTTGAGATAATAGATATTCCTTTTCGAATTAAATCGACCGTCAGCCGACGGACTTTTTTCAATATACCCACACAGAATCATATAGAACCTGAATTTCTTTTGAAATCAGGTCTCGGGATGACAATTTATATTTTCTTACCTCCTTTTTGATATCCCACTCCTTCAACTGTCATTCCGATACATCGGTAAGCTTACATCGACATTTCGACAATGCTCAATGCGGCGCAAGCTCAGTGCACCACAGCACAAGTGGGGTTTAAGGACTGAGGTTCCGATGGCTGTCGGAACTCTTTTTATGTGAAAGACAAATGCTGTGACTAGACGAGTATTGTATTGATAACTACTCCACTAGTTGTTTATTATCAATCGTTTCACCTCCGAAATTGCCTCTTCTAGCCCTTCTGGTTTCTTTCCTCCCGCTGTTGCGAAGAAAGGTTGTCCTCCTCCACCTCCTTGGATGTGTTTTGCTGCTGAGCGAACAATGTTTCCAGCGTGTAGTTCTTTTGATTCTACAAGTGCTTCGTCAATCATTACGCTTAAGGTGCATTTTTCGTCATGTTTTCCACCAATGACAGCGAAAAGGTTTTCTACCTCGCCCTTCAATTGGAATAACACGTCTTTAATTGCGCCTCCATCTAATGGAACAATTGCTTCTAAGAAGTTCATTCCGTTTTTCTCAACGATGCTTTTCTTTAAGTCTGATTTGATGTCTTTCGCACGTTCTTTTTCGATTTGCTCTAATTGCTTTTGCATTCGGTGGTTGCTTTCTAAGATTTCTTCAACCGATAGAACAACGTTTTTTGTGTTTTTGAATAATGCATTCACATTATTCAATTGCTCTAATTTGTCGTTGATATATTTTTCAGCTGTTTGACTAGAAATCGCTTCTATTCTTCTAATTCCTGAAGCAACAGATCCTTCGGAAATGATTTTAAACCATCCAATGTTTCCTGTGCTTTGAACATGTGTTCCTCCACATAATTCGATGGAATCTCCAAATTTAATTACACGAACAGTATCGCCATATTTTTCTCCAAAAAGCATCATTGCTCCAAGCTCTTGCGCGTCTTTGATTGGTGTATTTCTCAATTCAGTTAATGGCTCATTCTGACGTATTAAATCATTCACAATTTGCTCAATTTGCTTTATTTCTTCTTCAGAAACTCTTGAGAAATGTGAGAAGTCAAAACGCAAATATTCTGGATTGACCAAAGAACCTTTTTGAACTACGTGGTCTCCTAAAACGGTGCGTAATGCATGGTGCAATAGATGAGTAGCACTGTGATTCGCAGCTGTAAGTGTTCTGTTTCCAGAGTTGACAACCGCTTTAAATGTTGCATTTGGATTTTTCGGCAGCTCTTTTACTAAATGTACAATTAGATTATTTTCCTTCTTCGTATCGAAAATTGAAATCTTTTCTCCGTCAAATTCTATATATCCTTTATCCCCCACTTGTCCTCCACCTTCAGGATAGAACGGAGTCAAGTTAAATACCAATTGGTAAAATGTCTTTTTATTTTGTTCTACTTTTCTGTAGCGAGTGATTTTTACATCTGCCTCCAAGTGGTCGTAGCCAATAAATTCTTCTTTATCGTCTTTTTGAACCTCTGTCCAATCATCTGTTTTTAATGAAGTTGCAGAACGAGAACGGTCTTTTTGAACCTGCAATGCCTTTTCAAATCCAGCTTGGTCTAATGTCAACCCCGCTTCTCTTGCCATTAATTCTGTTAAATCGAATGGAAAACCGAAAGTGTCGTACAATTCAAAAACTTGCTCTCCTGGAATTTGCTCAATCCCTTGTTCTTTTTGATGTGCTAAGATTACTTCAATTCGTTTAATTCCATGCTCTAAGGTTCTAAAGAAGCTCATTTCTTCTTCACGAATTACATTTTCGATTAGTGTTTGATTGTCCACCAATTCTGGGAAAGCTTCGCCCATTTCTGCTACCAATATTTTACTCAATGGTGCTAAGAACGGCTCATCCATTTTTAAAGTTTGGTATCCGTATCGAACAGCTCTTCTTAAAATTCTTCTGATTACATATCCCGCTCCAGTATTTGAAGGCAATTGTCCATCAGAAATTGAGAATGCAATTGCACGCACGTGGTCCGCAATAACACGTAAAGCGATATCTGTTGTTTCATCTTTTCCGTACTCAAAACCTGATTGTTTAACAATTTGTCCAATCAAATTTTGGAATAAATCAATGTCATAATTGGATTGAACACCTTGAAGGACCATTGCCAAACGTTCCAATCCCATTCCAGTATCTATGTGCGTTGCAGGTAGTTTTTCCAAACTTCCATCGGCTTTTCTATTGAATTGAATAAATACCAAGTTCCACACTTCAATCACTTGAGGATGGTCTTTATTTACCAATGTTTTCCCGTCAACTATTTTCTTTTCTTCTTCTGAACGAATGTCTACGTGGATTTCAGAGCAAGGTCCACAAGGTCCCATTTCTCCCATTTCCCAGAAGTTATCGTTTTTATCTGCTTCAATGATTCGGTCTTCAGAAATCCATTTTTTCCAGAAATTATAAGATTCAGTATCTCTTGGAACACCGTCTGTTTCGTCTCCTTCGAAAATAGTGATGTAAAGATTGTCTTTGTTAATTCCGTAAACTTCTGTCAACAATTCCCAAGCCCAAGCAATTGCTTCTTCTTTGAAGTAATCTCCAAACGACCAGTTTCCTAGCATTTCGAACATCGTGTGGTGGTATGTATCTACCCCAACTTCATCCAAATCGTTGTGCTTACCAGAAACACGCAGACATTTTTGAGTATCCGCCACACGTTTGTCCTTGGCAACGGCATTCCCTAAGAAAAACTCTTTGAATGGAACCATTCCCGCGTTCGTAAACATTAGGGTTGGATCATCCTTAATTACCATTGGTGCAGAAGGTACTATTGTGTGTCCTTTCTCTTCAAAAAAAGAGAGGAATTTATGTCTGATGTCTTCAAGTTTCATTGGGATTCCCTTTAAAATATTATGATCTTAGTTCTGTTAATCAAAGTTAACGGTTTTGCAAAGTTAGATTATTTACATAATTTTGCGGTGTTTTACAGTTAAATAATGTCAAAGACTAAGTTCAGATACAATCCAAAAACACTTTCTTACGAAAAAGTGAAACGCTCAATCGGCGAACGCATCTTGCGTGGATTTATATTTATTGCGCCAACAATCGTTTTAAGTTTGATTTTCGCTTTTTTTATTGCATACCGTATAGATTCTCCAAAAGAGAAGGCACTTCAAAAGGAATTGCTTGAGTTAAAAGGAGAGTTCAAAAATATTCAAACAAGATTAGAATTGGTTGACCGAGTTACTGAAGTGATTAAAAAACGTGACGAAGAACTATACAGAACAGCCTTAGGAGCAAATGAATTTCCAGCGGAATTGAGATTGATGGGTGTTGGAGGTAGTAATGCTTATGATGCATACAAGAAAATGTCAAACAGTGAATTGCTGATTGAATCTATTTCGAAATTAGATGAGGTAGAAAGAAAATTGCACGCACAAAGTTTATCATTTAAAGAATTGGTTTCACTGGCTAAAGAACGCGAAAGCAGACTGGCTTCCTTACCAGCAATTCAACCAGTTAACAATAAGGAATTGAAAAGAATGGCATCTGGTTACGGATGGAGAATTGACCCAGTTTACGGAACACGTAAAATGCACTGGGGTGCAGATTTCTCAGCGGAAGTAGGAACAGATGTTTACGCAACAGGAGGAGGAGTAGTTGAGGAAACCCGCGTTAACAGCTGGGGATACGGAAAAGAATTGGTTATTAACCATGGATTTGGATACAAAACGAGATATGCTCATCTAAGTACTTTCCTTGTGAAAGTTGGTGATGTCGTAAAGCGTGGAGATCTAATTGGACTCGTTGGGAATACTGGAAAGTCTACAGGTGCTCACTTGCATTATGAAGTAGAGAAAGACGGACACAAAGTAAATCCTATCGATTATTTCCACTCTGATTTAACACCAGAGCAGTACGAAGAGATTGTTGAGATTTCTAAGAATGCTATGAAGTCAATGGACTAGGGGGTAATTGCGAATGTGGGAATTACGAACGATTTTAGCCCTCAGCGCATTTAATTACGAATGAGGAATTACGAATTTTGTTAATGAGGAGATTTTCGTGAAGATGTAGATTAGCCTTTAATCTTTCTCTCTTGATAACTTTATTTTCATTAAATTAGCCACAATAATCTCAAGCTATGATTAAAGCGTCTGAATTAACAAAATTGTATTATTCTATTGGTGAAGTGGCCCAAATGTTTGAGGTCAATACTTCATTAATACGCTTTTGGGAAAAGGAATTTCCAACAATCAAACCTAAAAAAAACAAGAAAGGCAATCGCTTATTCTCTCCAAAAAGTGTTTTGGAAATCCAAAGTATTTATCAATTGGTTAAAATTGACGGACATACATTGGAAGGTGCTAAAAAAGCATTGAAAAATGGAGAAGTCGAAATTACACAACCAGATCTAGATAAAGAAGAATTAATCAGAAGATTAGAAGGAATTAAAAAGAAACTGGAAGCGTTGAGATAGTGGAGGGGTGTTTTGTTTATTCGATAAGTCGTGAAGTTGTGAAGTTGTTGAATCGATGAAACGTTAATTCGTAAATCTGTGAGACATCTTTAGAGCGTTCAGTTTTTCAATAATTTTTCATTAGAATACATTAAAAAATAATCATTATATAAAATGAGTAAGTCAATAGCAGTGGGGGACGAATGTCCAAAGTTTACCTTGAAAAATCAAGATGGAAAATCATTCAACGTAGAAGATTCGATTGGTAAAGACAACTTGGTCATCTATTTTTATTCAAAAGACGAAACTGCAGGGTGCACCAAGCAGGCGTGTTCATTTAGAGATTCCTACGAAGAATTTATCGATTCAGAAGCCAAAGTAATTGGCATTTCAAGTGACGATGAAGAAAGCCATAAGCAATTTGCCCAAAAGCACAATCTGCCTTTCACATTATTAGCCGATCCCGATAAAAAAGTACGTAAAGCATTCGGCGTTCCAACAAATCTATTAGGATTAATCCCAGGTCGTGTGACCTATATTATAGATAAAAAAGGAATAGTGAGAGGAGTCTTTAATTCCCAAATGAAATTCGACAAGCACGTGAAGGAAGCGTTGGTTGTTTTAGAAAAACTAAAGTAATAGTTATGAATTATGAGAGATGAAGTACACCGTGTGGAATCGGATGTTGGATTCATCCTTTATTATCTCTGTGAAACCTTGGTGCTTTGCGGTTAAAATACCTCTCTAGGCGATAAATCAATTTTTTCAATATTTCCCTTCAACTTTAAAGAATGCTTTTTAACTTTATACAATAATTAATTAGTTTAAAAAGTGAGTTGTTGTAGATCATCTCCTCAATACTCCTTATTCAATACTCAATACTGATCTCATGATTTTTGTAGAAAACGAAGGCATCACAGATCCAAGGTTGAATCTCGCTTTGGAAGAATATATAGTACGAAATTTTAGTGCAGAAAACGATTATTTACTGTTCTACATCAATGAACCCTCTATCATTATTGGGAAAAATCAGATTACAATTGAAGAAGTAAACCAAGAGTATATCGACGGGAATAAAATCCATGTTGTACGAAGAGTGAGTGGAGGTGGAGCTGTTTACCACGATTTTGGGAACCTAAATTTTAGTTTTATCACCAATCACGATATTACGAAAATGCACAATTTCAAAAAGTTTACCGAACCTGTGATTTCCGTACTCAATAAGCTCGGTCTCGATGCAGAACTCAAAGGACGAAATGATATCTTGGTGGGCGACAAAAAAATCTCCGGAACAGCACAGTTCTCTACAGGTAAACGCATGATTAGTCACGGAACTTTGTTGTTCAATACCGACCTGGGTGAAGTAGTCAACGCATTAAATGTAAAACCAAGTAAATTGGAATCCAAAGGGCATAAGTCTGTGCGCAGCCGTGTGGCCAATATCAGCGACTTCATCGAAGAACCTATGTCAATTGAAGAGTTTAGAGCACTTCTCCTCAAAGGACTCTATTCAGAAACTGATGCCTTCAAAACTCATCATTTAACAGCTGAAGAATGGGAAGGCGTTCACCAACTCAAAAAAGAAAAATATGACTCTTGGAATTGGAATTACGGCCGTGCACCAAAATTCAATATCCAAAGAGAAAAACGCTTCACCGCAGGAGAATTAGATGCCCGCATTTTTGTCGAAAAAGGACTCATCCAAGAAGTCCATATCTACGGAGATTTCTTCGGAAGAGATGCTGTCTCAGAAATCGAACAACTCCTCCTCAATATCCCCTACGATAAAACCTCTATTACAGAAGCACTAAAAGATACAGATATAACCAACTATTTTGGAGCATTGGAAAAAGAAGAGTTTGTTGGGTTTTTGGTGGGGAGGTAGGGGGTTCGAATAAAACATCCTTTTTAAGAAGAAGATGTCCTGAAACTTTGAAGAAAAAAACTCCGTAAAAGATCCTTCGCAAAACTTAAAAACAAGTTTTTAGAGTTTTACTTCAGGATGACAGGCTGGTGGGGTTGTGGGTTCAAAAAAAGGGTAAAAAAGTGGTGGCGCATCGCGCCACCACTTTTTTACCCTTTTTTTGACTTTGTCCCTTCTTGCATCTGTCATCCTGAAAATCGAGAAAATCTATGATTTTCCGATTGAAGGATCTTTTTTATGCCTAGTTTTTTCTAAATGTAAAAATCAAAAAGCCAAGCAAATTCCAAAAAGCACACAAAACCTCAATTTTAACGCAGTTGAAATTCATCACCAACCCACGTTAAACATTAATAATTAAACACTAATCATTAGAAAACCATTAGATCTTAACAAACCCAACACTAGGCACACTTCCGTCCCCATCATAAACAATAGTATACCTCCCATTCGACCATGCTCCTGTTTCCAACACAAAAACATTCAATCCTTTTTCTAATTCTTGTTTTTCTGTAATCACATGGATCAATTTTCCAAAACTATCATAAACGCTCAATGCAATCACTCCATTTTTCGGCATGACTACTTTAACTGTCAATTGCTCTTTTACTGGATTTGGATAAGGGAATACAATTACCGTCTGATTCTCTGACATTGTTTTACAGACTTCGTTGTTGCTGAAATCCTCCTCAATAAACTGAGCTGGCTGTGCAATCGTTCCTTCAATACATAAGAAATTCTGTAAGGAATCTTCCACAGTTACTTGGGCACTTGGAGAGGTGGAGAAAATGTAGATTTCTTCCTCATCGGCTTGTAACATGCCTTTCCAAGTTTCCTTAATAAAGCCAGTGCTTGGACTGTTCAAAACCAAGTCGATTTCTGTAATTGGCGTAGTTCCTTTGTTTTTTAAACGAACACCGATTGTTAAAAAGCCATTGATGTCCTGACTAAATAATTGAGAGATTTCTAAATCTGTGCGCTGTTCCATTACAAGGCGCTTTATGCTCATGCTATCTGAACAATCCCATTGATTTCCTACCCTTAATTTTACAGTTTGTTCTGTTCCAATCAGACTGTCCTCAAAGATGATGCTTGTATCTGCTTGTGTTGAATTGGCGATGTTCCCAAAGCTCCACAAATATTCACTTTCTCCCGAACTTGTGCTTTCAAAAGCAATAGGATAACCTGTGATAAATGCTTTTGGGGTATAGGTGAAATCTGCATTCAAATAAGGATTGATCGTAACACTAGAAATCTTAGTGTTCATACAGCCAAACCCTGATTTTACGATCTGCTCCAATGTATAAGTGCCGCTATTTGCAAAGTTGTTCGTTATGTTGAATCCACTTATTGCCGACTGACTATTAAATTTCCAATCTACTTTCGCCACACTTCCGTCTGGAACAAAAGAAGCATCTGTAAACGAGGTTTCTAGTCCAGCGCAATTTTGATCTATGGTAAACTGTATTTGAGGTGTAGCATGAATTTTAATGCTCTTACTCACATTATTGCTGCATCCATTATTTGCTGTTGTCGTCAATCCTACAGTATAGGTACCGTATAAACTATAAGGTTTTTGAGGATTACTTTGATTGGATTGTGTACCATCGCCAAAACTCCATTGGTTATTGCTAATTGTTGAAGGCTGGGCCACTGTTGAAGTATTCTGAAAGTGCACGGTTTGGGTCTCGCAAACTTCAGTAAATGTAAAATCAGCGACAGGCGTAGGTTCAATGGTTTTGGTTTGTACCAATGTATCCACACATCCGAAAACATCCGTTCCTATCAACATCACCTCATAATCTCCATAGCCAGTAAAAGTATGAACAGGATTTTGTCCATTGGCAATATTGTCCACCCCACTCGCTGGATCATCAAAATTCCACTCCCAATTGTCAATCGTTACCGCACTCATTTGTCCTCCGTTGAATTGAATTTCTTCATCTTCACACTGATTTGAAGTAGCATAGGTTAAAATCGGTAAGCTACGCACCTGAATGGTGTCTGAAATATCATTAAAACACCCAGCTGAGGTTTCAACTGTAAGATGAACTGGGAAGAAACCGCTTGTGTCATAAACTTGTGTTCCATTTGCTATTGTTAAAGTGTCGTTATTGGCAAAAGCCCATTCCCAGTCTATTATGGTAGAACCATCTGTTGTTGTCGACTGATCTTGAAAGTTAAAAGTATCCCCCAAACAAACTTCAGCTGGAATTTGCATTTGCACAATCGGTGCATCGCCAAGAATTGTAACATCTATGGTGTCTTTGGCTATACAGCCATTCGCATTTTCTGCAATTATGCTGTAAGTTCCAGTTGTGTTGATTTCTATTGTTGGGGTAACTTCTGTTGTGTTCCAAAGGTAGCTGGTGACATTATTCGCGCCACTTGTTAGACCGATGGAGTTTCCAGAGCAGAGGTTGGTATCTGGGCCTAGGGTAGCTGTCATTTCAAAATCATCTCGTATAAACGTTAATGTATCAGAATAAAAAGTACATCCATAATTGTCAATAACTTCAACGTGAATGTCACCAGAAGAATCGATTTTTAAGGTGTCTGAGGTAGATCCATTTGACCATAAAAATGTAAAATTAGTAGTATCAAGCCCCGTATCCCAAATGATTGAATCTCCAAAGCAAAAAGTAGTATTAATAGGATATTCGAAGTTCTTAATTTTCACTTCGATGGTGTCGCTTGAAATATTCCCAAAAATGTCTTCCACTTCTACCCAGTAAGTTCCAGATTGAGTTGGAATAAGACTGTCTTCAGTTGAGCCATCTGACCATAAATAGGAGGTGAAATATTTACCTGCATGAAGAACTGAATCACAAAGTGAATAAACGAGATCTCTTCCAAGGTTGATAGGTGGGGCATATTTGTGTTGAATTTGTTTATTAACTAGATTTCTAAGAGAGTCCGTTAATACTGTGTTGAATAGGAGAGTTTGGCCAAAGGAGCCATCGAAGTAGTAGTTTAGGTTTGAACGCCCTTGTCCAAGGATAGCTTCATTGGTAAAGGAAGCTAAACCATTAGAGGATATTGTTTTAATGTTATGATTATGTCTAAATATAAACTCAGATCCTGATGAGATATTTAGAATATGCGGTCTGGACATTTCTAACGAGTCAGGTACGTAGAAGTTTTCAAATCGAATTGATCTACCAAACCCAGAATAGACCTGTGTGTTGGTGTGTGGATAAACGTCTATTCCATTAGCAGTTCCAAATCTCCAAATTGTGGAGTAACTTAGGTTGCTTGTAGGAAATGTATTCTTTTTCACTATTGAAAATATTTCTCCTTCATTTAAATTTGAAAGATTTACACCTTCAAGATAATTTGAAGAGCTTGGTGTGAAATTAATGACATTTTTGAAATTGATTTCATGGTTTGTAATGGGGATAGGTCTTTTTGTCTCAATTGATTGAGTGAAATGATGCCCATTTCCAGATAAATCTGTCCATTGTTCAACTTTACCGTTCATGTCTAGAATAACACTGTCAGGGTCTAACATAAACTCTAGTTCAGGCCACGTTCGGAAATCAACTAAAGTGAAAGTGTAAGCATTAGACCAGTTGGAATTACTGGGTTTGACTCTCCAATAATAATGTGCATTTGAAGTTAGGTTCTGTGCTAAAAAGGATAGACTTGTTAGGTTCGAATTATCAACGATCAGGTTGTTAAAATTAGGGTCATCTGCTATTTGAAGGTGATAACTACTGGCCCCTGTAAATTGATTCCATTCTAATTGGACTTCTGATTGATTAAAAACGGAACTATCTTTTGGGTAAACAAGATGGCTTTGGCCAAAAGCAATTGCACTTATGTTATAAATTACTAAAAATAAGGTTATCGCTTTAATGTTTTTCATGGATGAAGCACTTTGTTTTTTAAACAAAAATAGGGAAAAGTAATGAATGAATAAACTTGTCAATATAATTTCCTCTTATTGTTAGACAAATTCTAAATGTCAAAGAGAATAAAGAAAATAGATTATTAATATATAGTTTTCATTAAATCATTACATTTGCTTTTTGCTTATACCATGCTAAAATGAAAAGAGTTAAAGCCCTTCTTAAAAAATATTTCTCCTCTTTTGTTTATTTCTATAGATACCTCGGTTATAGAATGTTTATAGTTCTTTTACTGGGATTACTTATTGGTTTACTTGATGCCTTTGGTTTAACTATGTTTTTGCCACTTTTGGAATTAGCAGATGGCAATGCGCAAGCGAATGGAGAAAACATGGGGGGCTTAGATTTTATTGTAGAATTTTTAAATAATTCTGGGATAGACTTAACATTATTTGTGGCTCTATTAATACTCTCGATCTTTTTTGTTTTTAAGGGAGTTGCGACTTATTTTTCTGAGGGCTATAAGGTTAAATCTGTACAATATTTTATGTCGACTTTGAGGTTAAAACTTACAGATTTATTTACAAGATACTCCTTTAAATCTTTTGTGTCTGCAGATATGGGGAGGATACAAAACTCATTCACGACTGAGGTATGGCGAGTTGCTGGTGCTTACTCGGCTTACTCAAAAGGAATACAAGAAATAATAATGACTTTGGTTTACATGTTTTTTGTTTTTCTAATTGATTGGAAATTCGCATTGTTGGTTTGTGTTGGAGGAGGATTAACAAACTTTATTTATAGCTCTATTTATAAAAAAACAGCCAAAGAGTCAACGCAATTAACGCAACACAATAGCAACTACCATAAAGGTATGATTCAATTCGTAAATAATTTTAAGTATTTAAAAGCCACTGGACTTTTAAATAAATATTCAGATAAATTAAAAAAAGATATAGAGGTGATTGAAGGGGCAAATCGAAAAATCGGATTTTTAAATGCTCTGGTTATGGGGATTAGAGAGCCGATTTTAATCGTAATAGTCTGTATTGTAATCTCTATTCAGGTGTATGTTTTGGAGGGTAACTTGGCTACAATTTTAATGAGTTTATTGTTGTTTTATCGTGCGTTGACACAATTACTTAATTTTCAAACGAGTTATAATACTTTTTTATCTAATTCTGGTTCATTAAGTAACGTTACTAAATTTGAAGAGGAACTTCTTGAAGCAGAAGAAAAAGTTGATGGTGTAGAGTTTAAAGTATTTCAAAATGAAATACAATTAAGAAATGTATTTTTTGGTTATACAAAAGGAGATGATATTCTTAAAGATATAAGTTTAAGCTTTAAAAGGCAGAAGACATACGCCTTTGTTGGTGAAAGTGGAAGTGGAAAAACAACGCTTGTAAATCTGATCTCTGGATTGTTGCCTATTAGTGCTGGGAGTTTGAAAGTTGATGGCGTTGATATTGCTCAGATTAATAAAGCATCCTTTCAGAAAAGAATTGGTTATATCGCCCAAGAACCAGTCGTTTTCAACGATACAATTTTTAATAATGTGACTTTTTGGGATGAGCCTACTGATGAAAATTTAACTCGGTTTAATCATGCAATTCGACAAGCATCAATTTATGAGTTTGTAAACTCCTTAACAGAAAAAGAAAATACATTATTGGGGAATAACGGAGTAAATCTATCAGGTGGACAAAAACAACGAATTTCAATAGCACGTGAATTGTATAAGGAAATTGATATTTTAATCCTAGATGAAGCTACTTCTGCTTTAGATTCTGAAACAGAAAAGGAAATTCAATATAATATTGAGAAGTTAAGAGGGGAATATACTATTTTAATTATTGCACATCGTTTATCTACAATTCGAAATGTAGATGAAGTGTTTTTAATGAATAAAGGTAGATTGGAAGGACAGGGCTCTTTTGATAAATTGATACATACTTCAGAACGTTTCAAAAGAATGGTTGAATTACAAGAAATTTAAAAGCATTATACTTCAATTTAAGTTATAATCTTAATTTAGCAACTCAATAAAAACGCTTGTTATGATCCCAATTACCAAACCATTTCTTCCTCCTAAAGAAGAGTACCAAAATTACCTTGATGGGATTTGGGGACGAAATTGGTTAACCAATAATGGGCCTTTATCTAAAGAATTAGAAGTTAAATTAAAAGAGCGTTTGGACGTTCATGATTTATTGTATGTGAGTAGTGGAACGATTGCTTTACAAATGGCAATAAAAGCCTTAGGTCTTACAGGAGAAATAATTACTACACCTTTTTCCTTTGTAGCAACTACAAGCAGTATTGTGTGGGAAGGTTGTCAACCTGTATTTGTTGATATTGATGAAGAATCCTTAAATATAGACCCCACAAAAATAGAGGCAGCCATAACAGACCGAACTTCCGCTATTTTGGCTACCCATGTCTATGGAAATCCTTGTGATGTTAAAGCGATAGAAAAAATTGCTAAGAAACATCAATTAAAAGTGATTTATGATGGGGCGCATGCTTTTGGTGTAGAAGTATATGGAAAATCTATTTTTGAATATGGAGATATTAGTATTTGTAGTTTACATGCTACAAAATTATATCATTCAACCGAAGGCGGATTTATAGTTTGTAATGACAATGAGTTAATACATAAAATGAAAGTCATGCGTAATTTTGGCATCTCTGGTTATGATTCTTTTTCTGAACTAGGAATAAATGGAAAGAACTCTGAGTTTCATGCGGCGATGGGCTTGGTTAATTTAAATTATATAGATCAAATTATGATAAAACGTTTAGCTCTGGTTGAATGTTATGACCAACACCTAAAAAATCTTCAGATAGGTCGTCCAAAATGGCATGAGGCTTCAAATAATAATGGCGCTTATTATTCCATCTTATTAAAGTCCGAAAAAGTCTTATTGGAAATTGTTGATACACTAAAACAAAATGAAATAGGAACGCGACGTTATTTTTATCCCAGCTTAGCTTCGGCTTTACCGTATTTGAAGAGCAAATCGTTTTCTGTAACTGACGATGTTTCAAAAAGAATTTTATGCCTACCATTATTTAGCGATTTAACGATAGAACAGGTAAATGAGATTTGTGAATTGATAAAAAGAGAGATATGATTATAAAATTAGATCAAATTCTAAATTTTCTAAAGAATAGTAAGATAAGATATCGTGTTATTGGTGAACCATACGAACATTTCACAATAGCCTCACTTTTTAATCCTGTAATGAATGGTTTTTATTTTTTTACTGGGAACTCTGTTTTCACACAAGATATTTCAAATTCTTTGATTCTGATTGAGAGTGAATTAGCGATTGGTAAAAAACCGATAAATAATGCTTTTATTTTAGTAGATAATGCACAAAAAGTTTTTTATCAGTTAATGAGTTCTTTATATTCAAAAAAATCTACAGGTTTAATTTCTTCTTCTGCCGAAATTAGTGCGGAAACTAATATGGGGGTAAATGTAGAAATAGGTTCGTTTTCCATAGTTGAAGCAAATAAAATTGGTAAAAATACTAAGATAGGAAGAAATTGTACAATCCATGCAAATGTGGAGATCGGTGATGGAGTAACCATCGAAGATGGAAGTATAATTGGTACGACAGGTGTTGCTTGGATATGGGACGAAATTCAAAAAGAACGAATTATTCAACCTCAAATAGGTGGAGTGAAAATTGGGAATAATTGTTTTTTAGGGGCGAATACGATAGTTGTAAGAGGCTCTTTAAATGAAAATACTGAAATAGGTAATGATGTTTTAATCGCTCCTGGTTGTAGATTAGGACACGGGACAAGAATAGGAAGTTATACGCATCTTGCAAATGGTGTTATTACAGGAGGTAATGCTAATATAGGTAATAACTGTTTTGTCGGTTCAGGTGTGATTTTTAGACCAAAGGTGAGCATTGATAATGAGACTGTAGTTGGTGCTGGTGCTGTGGTTGTTAAAAACACATCAAAACCAAGGTTAACCTTAATTGGTGTTCCTGCTAAAGAATCAGTCACAAATGAGGTTCAAAGTGGTATTCCAAAATTGATAAAAAAATAGTAGAAATGAATAATAAAAAAATAGGACAATATAATGTTATTGGTTCAAATGTTAAATTAGGAGTAAACGTTACAATTGGGAACTTTTGTGTTCTTCATGATGGTGTTATTATTGGTGATAATACTGTGATTAAAGATTATGTGGAATTAAGAAGCGGGACTCATATAGGTAGCGAATGTATCATAGATTCTAGAGTTTCTAGTTCAGGAAACTGTAAAATTGGAAATGGAGTTACCTTGAGATATGATACAATTATTGCTCGAGGATGTGAGATAGGTGACAATACTTATGTATGTCCACGTGTTATGACCAACAATCTTGATAGTGGCGGACAACAAATTGGAGGTGCAAAAGTTGGTGAGAATTGTTTTATTGGAACAAATGCTGTGCTTCAGCATGGAATAGTTATTGGTAATGATGTTACAATTGGAGCCATGAGTTTTGTAAATAAAGATTGCGAGGATAATTCTGTAATGATTGGAACGCCTGCTAAAAAGATTGAAAAATAAGTATCATGGGTACAACACCAATAGTTAGTATTTGTTGCCAAACCTATAATCATAAAGATTTTATAGTTGAAGCGCTTGAGAGTTTTTTAATGCAAAAAACCGACTTTCCTTTTGAAGTTCTTCTCCGAGATGATGCTTCTACGGATGGAACTGCAGAGATTTGTAAAGAATACGCTCGTAAATATCCAGATATTATCAACTTATTGGCTTATAATGAAAATCAATTCAAAAAAGGGGTAAGACCTTTTCCTGATAATGTAAAAAGAGCAAAAGGGAAATATATTGCTTTATGTGAGGGAGATGACTACTGGACAGATCCGTTGAAATTGCAAAAACAGGTTGATGTTTTAGAGAAGAATGATGATTGTATCTTGGTAGGTGCAGGTTTTCAATCTGTCTATCTTAATGGTGAAAAAGAAAATTATATTGCATCTATAAATAAAGATGGGAGTTCAAAAGGATTTTTCTTTACTTTAGAGGATGAATCAAAAACGTGGCTTACGAAAACTTTAACTTCACTTTTTAGAAATGATCAGGAAGTAATCCGGGAATTATCAAAATATACACCTTCATTTGACACTCATCTTTTTTATCATTTATTAAAAAAAGGGAAAGGGTATTACTTTAAGCAAATCATGGGGGTTTATAATAGACATGACGGTGGTATTGCTAGTTCGCTTGATTCTGTAAGAAAAAACCTAGTGAGTTTTAGAATTCACAAAGAAATGTTCGATATTAACCAAGATGAATATTGCAGAAAGAAATATTTTATTGCTTCCATAGATATAATTAACGATTTAGTTTCTTTAAAAAAAGGGTATAAGAATATTAATTTGTTTACGCTAATATTTAATTCATTTAAATTAATAAAAACAAAAAGTGAAGTTATTATATTTATTAAATGTTTAATACCTATACAGATTAAAAATATTTTTAAATAATGAAAATCCTAATCATCTCTTATTACGCTTTCCCTTTAAACGCTGTACCTAGTTATCGTATTGAGTCTTTCTGTGAAGGTTTTACAAAACAAGGAGCAGATGTTACTTTATTGACTCGCCATTGGAATAAAACCTTTACATCGTGGGAAGACGTTTTAAAATCTGATAAAAGACCATCTGAAATTAAAAATGAAAACGGGTATCGTCAAATATTTTTGCCATATAAAGCAAAACCAAAGGAAAGTAGATTTCGATTAATCAGTATGTTATCTGTTTTGTGCTCTTACTTGAAAGGAGATCTACAACCTGAGACAAATAGCTTTAAAAACTTCAAAGATTACACATTGGATTTACTCCAAAAAGAGGGTGATTTTGATTTGATTTTGGTGTCAGCACAGCCTCTAAGTTTAGTTAAGTTAGCTAATTATTTAAATAAGAAAACTAAGGTTCCTTATGTTGTAGACATGAGAGATTACCTTAATAATAAATACTTATCAAATACAAATAATTTAACACTTCGTGAAAAAGTTTTGAACACATTAACGGCTTTTCATATTGAGAGGTGGTTGAGAAACTCCATTCTTGTTTCAACTGTTACTCCTGTATTAAAATCAGTTTTTCAAAAGGAATATAATAAAGAAACAATACTGGTCTTAAACGGGGTAGAACAAAAGTATTTCCAGAATAAAAACATTGTGCGAAAACCTAACAAAATATTCACTGTCAGATACTTAGGGTCTGCCTACGAGGGGTTTGACTTTAAACCAGTTATAGAAGGCTTATCTAAATTTTTGAATGAGAACTCAAATGTTAAAATTAATATTGAGCTTATTGGGATGCATAATTCGAAGATAGAAAGAGAATTTGAAGATACTTTTACCCCTGATATATTAAGAATTATAAAGAAAAGAATTCCAAAAGAGGAGATTGTTGAAAAGTCTATAAATTCTGATGTATTAATATTAGTTTGGAATCTATATAAAGGAAATTACGGAACAAAAGTTTTTGATTATCTTTCATCAGGTTCGCATATTTTACTTTCTCCTTCAGACAACAGTATTGTAGAAGAATTAATTCAAAACCATGAAAATGGTTCAATTGCTAATACACCTGATGAGGTTTTTAAAGTGTTAGAAGAACAATACAGTCTTTGGAAAAAAGGGTGGAATAAAACTGAAATCAACAGATACCCTCAGTTTGCACGTGAAAATATTGCTGTAGAAATGTATAAAAAGTTAAATAAGGTCCTTAATAAATAATTTATAAAAATGAATATTCTCTTTTATACAAGTTTTAACGAAAGGTCTATTACTTTAGAATCAACTGCATTTTATTTAATGGAAAAACACAATTTAAAACTACTTACAACTGCCAAAAAGGGAGAGATTCATAAATACCTTATTGAGAATGGGATAGAAAGCTTTTCTTCATATGAAAAACAGAAAGGTTATATACATTTAAACGAAATTAAGTACTTAAGAAAATTTATTAAGCTACACAACATTGATATAGTTCATGCTCATTTACAACTTCCCTCTTTATATTCTTCAATTGTTTACACCTTTTGTAAATTTAAACTCTTGACAGTTCGCCATAATAGTGACGTGATTTATCTACAGGGAAATAAAAAAGAAATCTTTATTGAAAAAATAACTAACACACTAAGTCCTTGCATTGTCGCTATTTCAGAAATAGTAAAGTTACAATTGATAGAGAAAGAGGGTGTAAATCCTAAAAAAATTTTTCGTATCAATAATGGATATAATTTTGCTAACCTTCGAGATTTAAGTAATGATGATTATAAAATAAAACTAAAACATAGTTTTAATAATAAGTTTATTGTTTTACTTCCAGGACGTTTTATTGAAACTAAAAGACATAAGATTGCTTTACAAATGATGGTTACATTGATAAAGAAAATCCCTGAAATTCATTTAATTTTTGTTGGAGAGGGGCCATATAAAAACGTTGTTAAACAACAAATAAAAGAATCTAAGTTAGAATATTTTGTGAGTATCTTAGATTTTACATCTTATATAGCAGATCTTTATGATCTTGCAAATATTGTAATTCAAACTTCAGAGAGTGAAGCAAGTAATAATGTCATAAAGGAAGCTCTCTTTTTTAATAAACCTGTTCTTGCATGTAAAGATGTTGGTGATTTTAGAGAATATCTTCATAGCTCTATGTTAATAGATAAATATGACCCACTGAATGAACTAGAAAACAACATCATGACTTTATATAAAAAACCAAATATTTTTAAAGAAGCTATTACAATTTCAAGAAATAATATGTTATCTTTATTTAGTATGAAGAATGTTGGTGAAAAGTATGACAAAATTCATGAAAACTTAATTTAAAACACCAAATGCTTCAAAGTCGCATAAAAAGTTTTAGTGGCATAAATACTCTTATCTGCTTTGATAGCTAGTTTTAAATATTTTATGGCCTCTTTCTTGTGTTTATTTAAAGCCAAATCAACTGCTAAAATGGAATAATTTTTCATTATAAAATAAGAGGACTTATCTCCAAGGAAAGACATGAGTTGCTTATTTTCTGTTGTGTATTTAATAAATTTTTCGAATCGTTTTATAAGCTTTGATGGATCAGCCATCGTGGTCACACTTCTTTCATCGTGAATAACTAAAGCCCATGAAATATCTTGTCCAGTATGAATCTTAAATTGAGAGGCCAATCGCATCCATAATTCATAATCTTCGCTGGCTGTGAGATCTCTATCCTCATTGAATAAGTTTTTTTGTGCAATATCTTTTCTAACCAAAACTGCGTTGCAAGCAAAGGAGTTACCTTTATACAACTGTTCATTTATATTTGGCGGAATTATTTCCAAATGCACTTCTTTGCCCTCAATGTCAATGTAGTGATGTGATAATGCAATTACTTCAGGTTCTTCATTGTTTTCAATAATTTTCAATGCATTCGCTAAATATTCTGGGTACATTATATCATCAGAATCAAACCACAACACATATTCTCCATTGGCGTGTTGGGTTCCAAAATTTCTTGCAGCAGCTCTTTCAGCGTTTTCTTTTTTGTAATATCTTACTTTTTCTCCGTAAGCTTCAGAGATGACCTCTTCCGTGTTGTCGGTGCTTCCATCATCTACAATAATAACCTCGAAGTTGGTGTAGGTTTGTGATAAGATGGTATCAATTGTTTTACAGATGAGGTGTGCTCTATTGTAGGTGGGAACAATAATTGAGAAATGTACATTGTCCTTTTTTAAATTCATTTAATTTTTGGAATAGGTGAAATATTCAATTTTTAAAGATTGTGAATTTACATAAAATATTTCGTAAAATACTTCTAACTTGTTTTTGAACTATTAATTTAATTTGGCTTGCATTATTATTAAATTTGCGCTAAGAAATCACTTCTTTTAATTTAAACGCAATTCCCCCAAAAATCCTTACTTTTACACCGACAAACCAACTTTCAATAACAGTTAACTTCCGATGAGCAAAACAGTCCACAAAACAATAATAGACGCCAGCAAGAAATCAATCATACCTGATTTCAAAGAGTTATAACAATACAAGGATTTATTCTTCACTTTAGCGTGGAGAGATTTTCGTGTTCGTTATGCTCAAACCACCATCGGTTTATTGTGGGCAATTCTACAACCAGTAGTAACATTACTAATCCTATCTTTAGTTTTCGGTCGTTTTGTTGGCGTAGAAACAGAAGTGCCACACATCTTGTTTACAGTAGCTGGTATGAGTGTTTGGAGTTATTTTTCTTATGTAATGACTAATTCCGGAAGCTCAATTATTTCAAGCCAGAACATGATTAAGAAAATCTATTTTCCACGATTAATAATTCCTTTATCTAAAGCAGTTGTTGGTTTTATAGATTTCGGTGTTGCTTTGTTAATTATGATTGTCCTAATGATTTATTTTCAAGTTTCACCTTCTGCAAATGTTTGGTTAGCGCCAGTATTTATTTTAATAGGTGTTATTGCTGCTTTGGCAGTCGGTATTTGGCTAAGTGCATTAACAGTTCGTTACCGAGATTTTCAGCACATTGTCCCTTTTATGGTTCAAATAGGATTATACATTACTCCAGTTGCTTATCCAGCAGAGTTTGCGGTAAAACAACTTCCAGCTTGGGCTGGAACGCTTTATTATTTAAACCCAATGGCAGGAGTTGTTCAAGGTTTCCGTTGGTCAATGTTTGGAGGTGATGCTCCAGGGCCTTTGATGTATGTTTCAATTCTTATGATTTTGGTGATATTTGTATCTGGGCTGTTTTACTTTAGGAAAGTTGAAGGGGATATGGCGGATTATGTATAGCATAATCAGTATTGAGTCTGGAGTAAGGAGTTTTGAGGGGGAGTAAGGTTTTAATTATAAGATTCTTCTTTTCAAATTTTAGTTTTTCGAGAGAGTTTAGAGTTTTGCTTTTGGCTTATTGATTTCGCCTCTATACTCAAAACTCACTACTCTATACTGAAATTATATTTTCTTCAATAATTTATCCTATCTTTACCCCAACCATAAAACCCTCTATTACAGAGAACACCAAAATCAAAATGAAAAAAATACTCATTCTTTCCTATTTTTATCCACCTGCAAATTTCGCAGGAGGTCAACGTACTTCGGCAATGGCAAAGCATTTCCATGAGTTTGGGTATTACCCAATTGTAGTTACTCGTCAATGGAATGAGGGGCAGACGGATTTGACAAGGAATATAAAATGCAATGATTTATTGGTGGAGCACAACACGACCCATGAAGTGCATCGCTTGCCGTATAAGAAGGGTTTTTGTGATCGTTTATCGCGATCTCCGTTGTTGAAGCCCATAAAGAACAAGCTTTCAAAGAGAGAGTGGAAGTTTTATACTTGGAATGCCAAGCAATTTCCTTTTTTGGAGTATTCGAGGAATCTACTTGAGGATGATGCAGAAATCAAAATTGTAATTGTGAGCGGCGCTCCATTTCAGGCTTTTTCTATAGGCTATCAATTGAAAAATGAATTTCCATATATACAATGGATTCCAGATTACAGAACAGAATGGTCTACCAATAAGGTGGAGACATCTAACAGTTTTATCGGCAGGAAAATCAACAAAATAGAGGAGGAAAACGAGAGAAAATGGACTTCTAACAGTTCGTTTTTCACGACGGTTTCAGAAGCGTGGAAGAAGAATATTTCGGATTTTATTGTTGTTCCTGGAATTGTTGTAAGCAACGGTGTTGACAAGGAATTGTTTACCAAAACTTACAATTGGGTCTCCAATGTCAACGTGCTTAACTTATTGTATTTGGGGTCAGTTTATCCCTATCAAGACTTCACAAAGTTGATTCAAACCATAGTTGAGATGAACGATGAGCCAGATTTGCCTAAAATCCATCTAACATTTTTAGGGTCTTTCACCAATGAGAGCGAGCGCAAGGCATTAGAGGAAAAAACGAAGGCACTCATTCCAAACGTCACCCTGAAAAGAAGGAAATCTCCAGAATTCATTCAAGATTTCATAGATAAAACAGATGTGCTGTTATTGTCGGAATACATTGGACTTAAAGGCTGTTTACCCGTTAAGATCTTCGATTATTACAATTCCAACAAACCCATGCTCCTTTGTTCTTCCGATAATGATGTAATGGAAAAATTCATCAAAGAAACCTCCTCCGGCTACATCGCCAACACCCAAGAAGAATGTAAATCCATTCTAGAATCCCTTTTAGAAAAGAAAAAATCCGGAGAACCACTCATAGGTCCAAGAAATACAGAAAATGCGGAAACGTACACGAGGAAATATCAAATAGAGAAACTCAGTAGGGAGTTGGGGATTATGAGTTATGACAAAAAAAATTGTGTTGTCCTTTGAATCATTGAATCATTGAATCTTTGAATTTTTCAATCATTGAATCATTGAATCTTCCAATTCCTATTTGATCAAAATTCATCATTACCCTCTACCTCTCAACCCCAGAAAAACCTCTTTAATCAAAATTCCCATCCATTTTTCCTTTCTTTTTATATATATTTATTTACTTATATTGATTTTTAATCCTGTACTAAATTAAAATACAGACAAATACAAGGCACTATGAAAAAACATTTACTTTTTGGAATATCTCTATTATCGGGGATTAGTTTTGCTCAGCAGGAACTACCAAACGTTGAACGTTGCTACTCTCATAAATTGATAGAGCACCAAGAATTAAAGACACCTGGCTTTGCTCAGCATGTTAATGAGCAGTTTGAAATCGCCAAGAATAGTCCGCTGGTGAAAGGACAGGGAGCAGTTTATACAATTCCTGTGGTGGTGCACATTGTATATGATGGGGCAACTCCAGCTCAGAACATTCATGACAGTATTGTGTACAATCAGATCCATAATTTGAATTTAGATTATAACCGTTGGAATTCAGACACAGTCAATATGCGAAGTGATTTCGATATTGTGGCAGGAAGTCCTGACATTGAGTTTAGATTGGCTACAATCGACCCTAATGGAAATCCTACGACAGGGATTACACGAACAGCCTCTTCAAAATACTCTTTTGCAGATATTTCTGTTTTCACAACAGGGAATTTCGGACCATTAGAAGAAGTGAAATCAACACAAAACGGAGGAATTGACCCTTGGGACCAAAGTCGTTACATGAACATTTGGGTTTGTAACATGGAAGTTTTTGGAATGACTCCTTTATTGGGCTATGCTACACCACCTGCAAATTTACCGAATTGGCCAACAGGAACAACTGCAGGAATGCAGGATGGAGTGGTGATTCAGTATCAGGCTTTTGGCTCTAACAACCCTAATAACTTGCTTTTAGGAGGAGCAACTCACGAAGTTTTGGGAAGAACTTTAACCCATGAAGTTGGACATTATCTAGGATTGCGTCACATTTGGGGCGATGGAGACTGTACAAAACAGGATGGAATTGACGATACTCCAAATGCAATTGACCAATCGGCAGGTTGTGATTCAACATTCAATACATGCGTAGACAATATTCAAGGAATAGATTTACCAGATATGATTGAAAACTATATGGATTATACCGATGAATCTTGTCAAAATTCATTTACAAAAGGACAAGTAGCTTTAATGCATGGCGTTTTAGAGAATCAGCGTTATGACTTAGTATATAACAATCCTGCATCCCTTGAAAAAGAAGGGTTATCAGCATCAATTTACCCAAATCCAGCATCCAGTATTCTAAATATTCATTTAGATAACGCTGCAGTCAAAACAGTAGAAGTTTACAACACTTATGGACAAAGATTAATAAACTCAGAGCAGAACGGTTCATCAATCCAATTAGATGTAAGCAGTTTAAACCAAGGTGTTTATTTTCTTAGAATCGTAACAACAACAGGGGTTTTTGTTGTGGAGAGATTTGTTAGGGAATAATGAGTTTTTAAGGAGATAGTTACTCACTCCGTAAAGCTCCTTCAATCATAAAACCTACAGGTTTCATTGATTTTCAGGATGACGGGTTTCAGAGGGGATACATTCAAAAAAGGGAGGAAGAAATAATTCTGGGACGGAATTATTTCTTCTGCCCTTTTTTGACCCACTACCACACCACTGATGTCATCCTGAAGTAAAGCTTTAAAAATTTGTTTTTAAAGTTTTGCGAAGGATCTGTACGAAGTCCCTGATTATTTCCTATGTTCTAATGTATTCTTCCGAAGCCTTTTCACACTTCTGTCGGAGGTGCTATTTTTTTTTGGGGTTTTGTTTTTAAGCTTTGCGAAGGATCTGTACGAAGTCTTTGAACTTGCTCCGTTTGCTTTTGCGTTTTCACAAGCACCACTTTATATTCGCGTAGTCTTTAAGGTCAGGGATTTCCACAAAACCTGTTTTTTAATTTGACGTTGTAAGTCGCTTGTATTCTCATTATTTGTAATTTAATAAATTGATGAAAGCTAGGGTAAGCCCTATAAATGCACGTTTTTAATAGATTAATTTCTATAATTCATATTTAATTGTTAAAAATATTTACTTTTGCTTTTAACTTTCTTTCGATCCATAAAAATCAATACGGTATGACGAAAATATTAGTTACTGGAGGTGCAGGATTTATTCCTAGCTGTTTAACAAGTGAGTTGGTTAAGAACCCTAATTATAAGGTTGTTTCTGTAGATAATTTCTTGACAGGCCATAGACTTAAAATTTCTAAAAGTCAATTCGATAATTTCGAGTTTATAGAGGCAGATTGCAATAGTAAAGAGCAGATGCAAGAGGTTTTCGATAATCACAAATTCGATTATGTTTTCCATTATGCTGCTGTTGTGGGTGTGAAAAGAACCACTGACCATCCATTGGCTGTTTTAGAAGACATCGAAGGATTGAATAACATATTTAAGCTGAGTTCGGCATCTAATGTAAAGCGAATATTCTTCTCTTCTTCTTCTGAGGTTTATGGAGAGCCTGTAGAAATGCCGCAAAATGAACATACAACACCTTTAAATTCGAAGCTGCCTTATGCAATTGTAAAGAACATTGGCGAAGCTTATTGCCGATCTTACTTTCATGATTTCGGATTGAAATACACCATATTTCGTTTTTTCAACACTTTTGGTCCTAAGCAAAGTCCGGAGTTTGTAATGAGTAAATTTATTCGTCAAGCACTGAGAAATGAGGATATTACTATTTATGGTGACGGAAGTCAATCCCGTACTTTCTGCTATATAGACGATAATATTACAGCTTGTATTCGCGCTTTTGAGGAAAATAAGTTTGTAAATGACATCGTAAATGTTGGAAACGATAAGGAAACAACAATTCTACAATTAGCAAAAACAGTTATCGATAAAACGAAATCCAAATCGAAAATTGTTTTCCTTCCACCACTAAAAGAAGGAGATATGACAAGGAGACAGCCAAGTACTGAAAAAGTAAGAAGCTTGTTGAATAGAGAGTTTTTGCCTTTAGAGGAAGGAATTGAAAAAGTACTCAGTTCACCTTTGTTTAAGCAATTGAACGATTTGTAAGAGGAGGGTAGTTGCGAAAATTTTTATTTGAGAATAGTTTTGTACATGTATAGACATTAGACGCTTAGATGTTGGACGTTAGACTTCTTGTCTAACATCTTCCTGTCTAACATCTAACATCTTCTTGTCTAACCTCTAACGTCTTCCTGCTAACGTCTCTCTTTTTGTTTCTTTAAATACCATTCTAGCACAAACCTGTTCTTTAGGAAAGCAACCCCTTCCCCACAAGCCGATGAACATAATCACCCCGTACTATGAACCAAACCATTTCTTAGCTGTTTAAAGAATATGGCAGAGTACAAGATTAAAGATTTAGAAACCCTTAGCGGTATAAAAGCGCACACCATAAGAATGTGGGAGAAGCGTTATTCCTTGTTGTCTCCTGAACGCACAGAAACTAAAATCAGAACATACACCGATGAAGATTTAGTGAAGTTGTTGAATGTGGCTATTTTGTATGAAAGTGGTTTAAAGATCTCCAAAATCGCAGAGTTTTCCGATAAAGAAATCCAGGAAAAGGTCAAAGATATTTATGATAATAGTCATTCCTTTAGTGCTGTTGTGAGTTTATTGGTGCAGGCTATGGTGGAAATAGATTGCGTTACTTTCGAGCGAGTGCTCAATACTACCATACAGAAAGAAGGATTAGAAATGGTTTATAAAAACTATTTGTTTTCTTTTCTAAACAGAATCGGTGTGCTTTGGATGGTGGGGACAATTACTCCAGTTCAAGAGCATTTCGTTTCTAACTTAATTCGACAAAAGATAATTGTAGAAACAGACAAACTTCCTATCGTTGATAAAAGGCGGATTGATGCTGTTTTGTTTACTCCAGAAGGCGAGCTGCATGAGATCAGTTTACTTTATTACAATTATATATTGAGAAAAAGGAACTATCGAACTTTGTATTTAGGGGCAAATCTTCCATTAACTGATTTGAAAAATGCCTTGTCTTCTACAAATCCAAAGAATCTTATCGTTTCTATGATTGCAAATATTAGCGAAGAATGTTACACTGATTATCTCAAGCAACTCATTAATGAGGTTAATTTACCCGTTTTCCTCGGTGGAGCTGTGGTAGATAATTACGGTTTGCCAGAATCAGAAATGATTTTCCCTATCCAAGACTGGATTGTGGTTTAATTTCCTCGTATATCGTGTAGGTATTCCCCAAGATGGTTGATTTTCTTTACTTCCTTTTAAATTGTTCAGTGATTTAGTTATTTTTGTGACTTGATTACCGTGGTATCTTTGTCTATTGTTAAAGATTTCGTATATTTGGCACAGTTTTGTTCAATAAAAATAGCATAACTCTAAACAAAAGAAAAATGTCAACAGTAGAATTTAATAATACGCTAACATCAATGGAGTCCTATTTACTGGCTTTTGCGATGAATTATACAAAAAACCTCGAAGATGCTAAAGATTTAACGCAAGAAACCATGTTAAAGGCAATCCGCTATAAGGATTATTACAAGCCTAAAACAAATTTCAAAGCTTGGATTTTCACCATCATGAAAAACACTTTCATTAATCAATACAGAAGAAAGGTGAGATCAAAAACTATCTTTGATAATTCAACAGATTTATATTTGTTGAACAACTCAACAGAAAACAGAGATTCACCATATAACTACATTGCTGATGGGGAGGTGAATGCACAATTGGATACATTAAGTGCAGAGTACAAAGAGCCATTTGAAATGCATTACAACGGTTACAAATACAAAGAAATCGCTGAGAAATTGGATATTCCTTTGGGAACTGTAAAAAGTAGAATCTTTATTGCACGTAAGAAATTAATGGAGCTTTTGCCAGAATATGAGCACTATAATAACTAGTAGTTAGACTGATATTGAGTGTAAAAGAAAGAATTCAGGTCAGGACGAATTGGGTACTGTTCTTTTCTTTATTATTGCCCCACAAACTGAATGTAATACAATGGAATTGACAGGTACAAGAGATGTAGTTCTCGTAGATGAAAATGATCAGGTTTTAGGAACAATGGAGAAGTTGCAAGCCCACCAAGAAGGTAGATTGCACCGTGCTTTTTCAGTGGTCATTTTTAATGATGAGGGAGAAATGCTGATCCATAAAAGAGCAAGTGATAAATACCATTGTGGAGGTTTGTGGACAAATGCGTGTTGTTCGCACCCCCGTTTAGATGAATCTCCAAAAGAGGCGGCTTTGCGAAGAATGCAAGAAGAAATGGGTTTTACTACACCAATTGAGTACATAGGACAATTTATTTATAAAACAGAATTCGAAAACGGACTCATTGAGAATGAGTTAGACCATGTTTTTGTAGGGAGATTTAACGGAGAACCAAAGTTAAACCTAGAAGAAGTCGAGGATTATAAATATATTGGAGCGGATGAATTGAATAGAGATATTGAAAAACATCCTCAAAAATACACTGTTTGGTTTAAAAAGATTGTGGAAGATTATACCCTTGAGAAACTAGCAGATTTGTCTTTGTAATCTGAATTCAGCAAAGTATTCCTTGCTATATTTGAAGAATTCGCTGGTGAAATTAAAATGAACTAATTGTATATGATTAAAATAGGACGCAGAACGACTTTTAACGCAGCACATCGCTTGCACAATCCCAATTGGTCGGACGAAAAGAATAAAGAGATTTTCGGAAAATGTAATTCGGTGAATTATCATGGACACAATTACGTTTTGGAAACATGGATAAGAGGCGATATCGATCCTGAAACTGGATTTGTGATTAACTTAACTGACCTTAAAAAAATCATTAAAGAAGAAATAGAAGAAGAATTTGATCACCGAAATCTTAATTTAGACGTTCCGGCTTTTAAAAACTTAAACCCTACAGCAGAGAATATAGCAAAAGTGATTTATGAAAAGTTAAAACCTAGGTTGGCGAATTATAAGTTAACAGTTAGACTGTATGAGACACAGAATAACATGGTGGAATACACGGGGGAATAATTACGAATCGTTTAATTACGAATTAGATCTAATTCGTAATTAACTTCGTTGAGGGCTAAAGCCGTTTATAATTATATATATGAAAACCATTACTGAACAACAGTTAAACAATCTCGATAAACGCTACAGAACGAACTTAATCAATTGTTTGAGTGGTATTAAAAGCTTGAATTTAATCGGCACGAAAAGCGCTGAAGGACAAACAAATCTCGCTATTTTCAATTCTGTAATTCACCTTGGGGCAAATCCTCCCTTGATGGCTTTTGTTCAGCGACCAGCTTCAGTGGAGCGTCACAACTTCGAAAACATACAAAAGACTTCTTATTTCACTATCAATTCGGTTACTAAAGAAATCCACAAGCAAGCCCATCAAACAGCGGCACGCTATGAAAAATCAGAAAGTGAATTTGACGAGGTTTCCCTCGAAAAAGTGTTCATAAATGACTTTTATGCTCCGTTTGTGGCGAAATCTCCGCTGAAAATAGGTTTAGAATGTGTGGAAATAATTCCCATTTCAATAAATAATACACAGTTGGTAATTGGAAAAGTAAAACTTATTCAGTTGAATGAAGAATTCTTAAAAGAAGATGGTTTTTTATCTTTACATGATCAAGAAATCGTTGGAGGAACAGGGTTAGACAGTTATTTATCAACCCAAGAAATAGGGAGATACAGCTACGCAAAACCAGATTTGCCGCTTGAGGAGTTATGATTCAATAGGAATCGGATGAAGAATCCTTGAATCTTAAATCTTTAAATCTTTAAATCTTTGAATCCTTTAATAAATAATATATGACCCTATTTTGGCACAGAAGAGACTTGCGAATCAATGACAATGCTGGACTTTTTGCTTCATTGCGCAAGGAAAAGAACGTTCAAGCAATTTTCATTTTCGACACAAATATTTTAGAAGATTTAAAATCAAACGATCAGCGGGTTTTGTATATTTATCAGCATGTTCAAGCCTTAAAAAAAGCATATCAAGAGCAAGGAAGTGATTTGTGGGTGTTCTATGGAACTCCTTTAGCTGTATTTCAGAAATTATTGAATGAGCACAAGGTGAGCGCTGTTTACACCAATAGAGACTACGAACCTTATGCGAAATTGAGAGATGCCGAAATCGAAGAACTTCTTAAAATTCAAGAAATTCCTTTTCGTTCACTTAAAGACCATGTGATTTTCGAGAGAAATGAAGTGTTGAAAGGGGATGGAACACCATACCGAGTTTTTACACCTTATATGAATCAATGGAAGAAAGAGCTAACTTCTTTCCATTTGAAATCTTATCCAACCGAAAAGTATTTTAGAAACTTGAATCAAAGCGAAGGGCTTTCTAATTTGATTTCCCTCAAAGAAATGGGCTTTTCAGAGGAGCAAACACAAGAATTTCCAGCGATAAAAGCAAGCGATGAAATTATTAGAAACTACCACGAAACAAGAGATTTTCCATCAGTTTTAGGAACAACTAGGATGAGTTTGCATTTGCGTTTTGGAACGGTTTCTATTCGAGAATTGTGCAGACAAGGTCAACAAAACGAAAAGTATTTTAATGAATTAATCTGGAGAGATTTTTATCAGATGATTTTAGATTATTTCCCGCAGACAGTTGATCAATCCTTCAAGCCGCAATATGATAATATTCCATGGGAGAACAATGAAGCGCATTTTAAGGCCTGGTGTGAGGGAAAAACAGGCTATCCAATTGTCGATGCAGGAATGAGGGAACTCAATGCTACAGGGTTTATACATAATAGGGTGAGAATGATCGTTGCGAGTTTTCTAACCAAACATTTATTGACAGACTGGCGATTTGGTGAAGCGTATTTTGCTGAAAAATTACTGGATTATGAAATGGCGAGTAATGTTGGAGGATGGCAATGGGCAGCTTCTTCAGGAGTGGATGCGCAACCGTATTTTCGTGTTTTCAACCCAACAAGTCAGCAAGAAAAATTTGATCCTGAAAATAAATACATAAAGAAATGGATTCCTGAATTTGGAACAAGCGAATATCCGAAACCAATAGTTGAGCACAAAGAGGCGAGGGGAAAAGCGATAGAGACGTATAAGAAGGGAGTTGTGATCCGATAAGAATCGGATGATGAGTTATGAGTGAAAATGTACTAATTGATTTTCTTTTTAAACATCCCTTTAATCTTTTTACGAAATAAAAGAGCAATGACTGCTAACAAGATATAAGGAGAAGCCATAATGTATAAAATGGCTGAATTGATATTGTTTCCATTGGTGTTGTCAAGGATGCTGTCATCAATAGAATCACCACTTTGTTCAGCGAGTAATTTACATTGTGAACACTGTGCTTCTACATCTCCGGTAAAGAAAAAAATAAAAGCAACTAATAATAAGATATAAGGAAGCCATTTTTTCATGGTACAAAGATAAACATTAAGGTCATCAAATCATAAAATATACTATAAATTACAACTGTTATGCGAGAATATGACTAAACGCAAAACCCACCTTTTGAAAGACTTATTTCTTCAATAATACCAATTGCTTTTTCCTTTCTTTCTTCGAACCCACCTTCGAGAACAGTGAAATCTACTTTCTGCTTTTTCAATTCAGCCAAATACAGTTCAAATAACTCCTCTCTTTGGTTTGGGCTCTCTCTGAGCGGATCTTCTTCCCAAGGAATTCCCTCATGACTGCATAAAAAGTAGTGAGAAAAACGTTGGTTTTCCAATAATGACCTCACACTATCAGCAGATTTATTGTATTTGAAAGTCGACCAAATATAAAGTACAGTATTCTCTGTGTCATAAATTTTTAAGCCATTTTTCTCTTGCTCATTTCTTAATTGGTTTTGCTTCAATCCGATCTTTTCAATGTCCTCAAAATCGTATTTCCCATCAAGTTTTAAAAGGTACTCTCTTGCATATTCTGGAAACCATTGCGCATCAAAATGTTCTGCAACAGCTTTCGAAAGACTTGTTTTACCTGAGCTTTCAGGTCCTGTGAATGTGATTTTCAATGTTTTTGAGCTTTATATATTTTATACCAAGAGAAAAAAGCGAAAATAGCAATAATGGTATAAACCAAATAATGGAATCCTGTGAGGTAGAATCCACGTTCAGCATATAAGAATATTAAGGCTGTATCAATAACAATCCAATAAATCCAGTTTTCTAACACGCGTTGGGTAACCATAAATGTGGCTACGAGACTAAAAACTGTAGAAAACGCATCGAGATATGGGTTTTTTTGATCGGTGAAAGTCACCATGACATAAGCGACAAGAATTGTTACAGCAGTACTCGCTAAAATATTGATTAAATGATATTTCAATGGCCACCTGATGATTAATCGCTCTTTTACGGGCATTTTGTTCCAGGAAATCCAACCATAAATTGCCATTACGAAATAAAAAACCTGTAAACTAGATTCAATGTATAAACCAACGCTGTAAGTCAAGTAAATATAGATTGAAGTGCTGACCATTGCAAACCACCAACCCCATCTGTTTTTATATGCAATTAAAATCAAATAGAAAGTTCCAATAATAACTCCAGCCCATTCTAGTTTTGAAGTATCAATTAAACCTTGAATTATCTCATTAATGATTTCCATAGCGCGAAAATAATCAATTATGAATAATCAATTACGTTCCGATGGCTATCGGAATACGAATTTTTAAAAAAATCATAGCTTCACTAATTCCATAACTATCGGATTGCAATTCTTTTAAATGCTTATCGGGTACTTTACCAGCAGATTAAAAATATACATAAATATTGTTTGATTAGAACATGAGATCCCACACACAACTGTCATCCTACTATCGCTTTACTGGTAAACATCCCGATAAGCATTTAGTTTTATTTTATTCTTCACCAAATAAATACCTTTTAATATCAACTATCTGGTCTTTTTCAAAAAAGCAATAACTCCCCAACCATTTTTCATTCATCAATTCAAGATATTGTTCATGGCCGATTTCTTGTCTAAACCGTTTTTGATATTTTCTAGTTTTAGTTTCACCATAAGCTTCTGCATTTATTGAATAAAGAGGAACACCAATTTTTTGATTTAAGGAATTGTCTAGACTATTGTAGGAAGTCATAACCATGTACAATTTTAAATTATTTTCTTTCGCATAGTCTCTAATTTGTGATAATGGGTAACAAGCATCGCTTTTGCATCCATTTGAAAATACATAAACCAAGGATTTTTCATTTTGAATTAATTCTGTCATTAATTGTTTGCCCGATACTTCATAAATATATCCATCTTTTGTGGAATCAAAACTCTCCAGTTTTTTAATAGATGATTGCTGTTCTGGTGATAAATAAGTGTAATAATTGTCATTTACAAAATGAATAACGCAAGATGATAAACTAAGTAAAAGGAGGAGTATGAAATTAGCTTTTTTCATAATGACTTTAGATTTTAAATTTCATAATTAGTACGTTCTTACTTTCTTTATCAGAATAATATTATTCAAATATATAATAAAAAAGCCAGTTGGAAAACCATAATTCTAGATTGTTAGTATTGATTCCGAAATCATTAGACTACAGATAAATGCAAGTTGTTTTCGGTCCTGTCTCGAAAATCGGGAAACACCAAGAAATAAATACTTATGAATAAAACGAATAAATCTAACTCTTAGGAATAAGCTCGTTTGAAAAACTATCTTGTGTGAACAAGCGGATAAGCATGATTCGTAATTACCAATATTTGAGATAAAAAAATCGGAAACAACTAATCTATCTCAAAAGTTGGTTTTTCTTTTTCATTCTCCTTTTTCCATGCATCAATCTTTCTTTGCAATGCATTCTTTTTCTTCTTTTTGTTTTCTGGAGAAAACTCGTCTTGAAGCGTGTCTTTGCCGAAATCCATAATTATCTTCTCTTCTAGTTTTTCTTTCGGCTTTAATCCTTGAATTGTACTGTCTCTTCTGTTAATTCCAAAACCTTCTTTTAGTACACTTCTCAGATCTTCTTTGGCTTGTTCACGCTGCTCTTCTTTCAGTGCTTTTTTCGCCTCTTTGTCCCACGAGAATTTTGGATTATCTATTGTTCCAAACATTCTTAAGAAGATTCTAAATCCTGTTCCATCATCTACAAGGTCTCCAAACTCTGAGCTTTGAGAACCTTTTATTTCTCTGAATCTAAAATCAAAAGAGTAATCAATGTCGTTGTTGAAAGAATGGGTTCCAGATAAATTTACATCTAAAGCATTTGAAATTATGGTCATTTTCGGAATGGTAATTATCCCGTTTTTTACAGTAAATTCATTTTCGAAAGAATCAAATTTCAGGTTGAGTAGGCGCTTTTCAAATTCATTTATTTTTGATCTTGCTATAACTAAACTTCCTCCTGAAGACCTTAAACTTTGAGTGATTTCCTTAAAAGGTAAGACATTCACCAAGGCACCATCCGAAATCCTAATAAAAGCTTTCACATCAAATTCTTCTTTGATGATTTTCTCTTCGTATAAATCAAAAGGACCTTTGAAATTTAGTCGAATTGCTGCCCGACCCTGAATATTATCTGAGGTTATCACTGTTTGGTCGAAGTTATTCCATTCTTTAAATAATGCTTTGAAATTCACCGCATCGGAACTTAAAGTTGTTTCCACGATCAAATGCATTGGGCGCTCTTCGGTGATTTTTAAACTCCCACTAATTTTTGAAGTCGCACTTACTCCTTCTACTAGTGGAAAGGACAATTGATGTCTTCCAAAATCCATTCTTCCTTTAATATCGGTGTATTGGTGACCACTATATTGAACTTTATCCATTGATAATATCACTTTTCCATCAATGTCGTTTGGTAAAATCCACGATCTAGTTTTCTCTTTTTCCACGTTTGTTGTAGACAGATCGTCCAAATATAAAGCTTCGCTCATCACGGTGGCATCTACTGATAAATTACCGTCTCCATTGAAATAATCCGCTAAATTATCAAATTGACCATCTAAAATCAACGAGGAATTGTCTATGGATAAAACCAAATCTGTAATTCCAGCAAATTGGTTTCTAATGGTAATTTCTCCATTGCTAATATTGAGTTTTCTTTGGTCATTTATAAATTGCGCACTTATATTATGTAAAGCCAAAGTAGCCCTTAAATCATAAATAGTAATGTCATTTTGATTCGTCTTTGGTTGATTCAAGCGCACATCAAAATCACCTTTTAAAGCAATGTTTCCCGAAAGTTCTTGTAATGAAAAGGGACCAAATAAGCGATGAATGGCTTTTAAATCTAATAATCCATCTGCTTTTCCAGTGAGGCGAGGTTGCTCGAAATCAGAGATAATTAAACTCCCTACGAAATTCTCGTTCAATGTATGGAATTGTAATGTCGAAAGAGAAAGTTGTTCCTTTCCATCTATTACTCCATTAGAATATTTCCCTCTTAAATTGATTTGAGACAAAGAGAATCCTTGGTTAGAAAGACTTCCGTTACTTACATCAAAATTGGCATAAATTGCAGGAGAAGCGGTTTTTTCCGTTGAACCTTTGATGAATAATTCAAAATTTACATTTCCTTGACCGTTAATTTCATCGACTACCTCAAGTTCTTGCAAAGAGAAATTGGTGGCTACTTTTGCTAAATCTAGATTCTTTGCACCTATGTAAAAATCCAAACTGTCATTGCTTACTCTTCCCTTAACTAAAAATGGAAGTTCATTAATGGAAAGTTTTGCCGAAATAATTTCAAAAACATCGTTAATTTGATCCATTTGAATGGAAATATCACATTTTGCCTTTTTATTTTCAATTAAACTAAGAGATTTTGACTGAATCGTTTTTATATCAAATTGCGTTTGTGCATTGAGAACAAACTGCTTTTCATTGAAGGAACCCTGGAATTCCAATGTTTTGAAATATGCAGCATAAAATTGTTGAGTCGATTCGTTATCGAAAGTAAAATCTGTTGTTTTGAGATTAATTTTCTTAAGATTAAACTCGAAAGGGGTCACGGTAGTATCCTCGCTAGGCTTTAGGAAATCGTAGTTTACACTTCCGTTTTTTAGAATTTTTAAATTGAGTTGAGCCCTTTCAATATCAATTCGGTGAACGTCCAATTTACTTCCAAAAAAGTCTAGTGGATTAAAGCGTAAATATATTTTTTTAGCAAAAATTGCCGTATCACTTGTTTGAAGGTTATCAAACTTGCTGTGAATCAATACATCATCAAAAGAAAGCGTTAAATCAGGAAAGCTTCTCCAAATTCCGACATCTATATAACCGATATGTACACGTTTATTTAGGTATTTATTGGCCTCAGCTAAAGCATAAGATTTAATATCTTCTTTAAAAACCATAATTAACCCACTGATTAAAAGCATCAAGGAAACCACTATTCCAGCAACCCATTTGAATATTTTAAATGCTTTTCTCCAATTCATAAAACAAAAATAATAGCTATTCAATACAAACACCAAAATCGCCCCTACTTATTAACGTGGAAAGTACTAAAAAGATACAAGGGCCGATAAATCGGCAGGAAGAGGGAGAGGGGAGTGGTTTTCCTTCTCTTTGGATTGGAGTTTTAATGATTGTGGTTTAAACTTTACGAATAAGATATTTTTACAGAAAGAGAACTTGTGCGAAAAGCTATATTTCGGTTTCCACCTCAGTGTTCTCTCTTCACCACAGGTGAATACTCTGTGAATCTCTGTGAAAATCCTCCTTGTTCTCTGTGTAAAATAAATTCGCCACAGGCGGATATAAAGGGAGAGAATCTAGGGAAAGGTGGAGTAGTTTTTTGGACTGACCTCTGCTTTTCTATGCGATCCCGACAACTGTAGAGGACTGTGCCTCTTTGCGGTTAACCAACCACCACAGGCGAAATCTGTAAGAGCAAGAAAGAGAGCAGGAAAGTACAGGATTCATCGCCAACAACACATTGTTTATCCTTTATAATTCATCATTCGTCTTTCGCCTATCTTTCATATTTTACTCTTCATAATTGCCTACCTGCTTGTTAACTAATATTTTATAATTTTATTTTATTGTAATACCAATTATTTACTTATATTTGTTGCGAATCCTAAATCAATTCAATTATGAAGTATTTTATATTATTGTTTACTGTAACAGTTTTAAGTTTAACATCTTGTAATAAAAGTGGGGAAGACTCTAGGTTCTCTAAGAATGTCAACTTGCCTATAAGCCCTTGTGATTATATCACAAAGCAAATGATTGTAAGTCATTTTGGTGTTTCAAAATCAAAGTTGGAATTAGAGGGCATAAGCAACAGTTCAAGTAACAAAGATCCGCAATGTGGCTATTATTGGAAAAATGAAAATAATGCCTCGAATTCTTTAATACAATCAGGACACCTCGGTTCAGAATCTCCAATTAGTCACATTAAAATCGGGAACTTCAGAAAATACGAGGACATTCATTCAGCAAAGAGAGATTTTAAAAAGCCTTATTGGGTTTCATCTAGTGGTGAAAGAAATCAGCAACTCACTTATTTAGTAGATGATAAAAATCACGATTGGTTGGAAGAAAAATACCATAAGCTAAATAATGATTTGTCAGGTGAATTCATTAGAGATATAAAACTTAAGGAGGTTTATGGTGTCGGTGACCAGGCTTTTTATGATGAGGAGAATAAATCTTTAGATGTCCGTTTTGGAACCTTCTCATTTTCTATTTTTATTGAAACGGAATTTGATACTGAAACCAATATTTTAATAGCTAAAAAACTTGCCAACGAAGTTTGGGAAAAGCTATAAGATTGACTTTACTTTCAATTTGTTTATAAAAAGATGACGAAAGAAGCTTACTAAATGGCGTATCTGTATATTTAACAATATATTTGCATCAAAAATATAGATTATGAGTTTAGTAACAGTTGGAAGTGTCGCATTTGATGCTATTGAAACACCTTTTGGTAAAACCGATAAGATTATTGGAGGAGCAGGAACATACATCGCTTTTTCTTCTTCTTATTTTATGAAAAGTCAAAATATCGTTTCTGTTGTTGGAGAAGATTTTCCTCAAGAGATGCTTGATAAATTGAGTGATAAAGGAGTAAACCTAGAAGGTCTACAGATTAAAAAAGGTGAAAAATCTTTCTTTTGGTCTGGAAAGTACCACAATGACATGAATTCAAGAGACACTTTAATCACTGAACTTAACGTATTAGAGCACTTCGACCCAATCATACCAGCGTCTTACCAAGGATGCGAATACTTAATGTTAGGAAACCTAAGTCCAGATGTTCAGTTGAAAGTTATCAACAGAATGGAAAAGCGCCCTAAATTAGTTGCAATGGATACCATGAATTTTTGGATGGATATTGCAATGGACGATTTGATGAAAGTATTAAAAGAAATCGATATTTTAATCATCAACGACGAAGAGGCTCGTCAACTTTCAGGAGAATATTCATTGGTTAGAGCAGCTAAGAAAATCCGCGAGATGGGACCTAAGTATTTAATCATTAAAAAAGGTGAACACGGAGCGTTGTTGTTCCATAGTGGACATGCATTTTTTGCACCAGCCTTGCCATTGGAAGATGTCTTTGATCCAACAGGAGCAGGTGATACTTTCGCAGGTGGATTTATTGGGTATTTAGCATCAACGGATGATATATCTTTTGAAAATATGAAAAGAGGAATTATTGCAGGTTCTGCGATGGCTTCGTTTTGTGTTGAGAAATTCGGAACAGAAAGATTAGAGAATTTAACTAAAAGTGAGATAGAAGATCGTATTCAGGAATTTGTTCAATTGACAAATTTTGATATGGTGAAACCTATTTAAACCTTACTATTATGGAGAAAAGAGAATTTATTGAAGCGCTTAAAGAGCTTACGGAAAAAGAAAATGTCTTAAGTACGGGAAGAGAAATAAATGAATTGCGTACGCAGTTTGAAGATTATCTAATTGAAGCAACTAGGCAATTTCAGATTGCTGAATTAGAGGCGAAAGATAAAAATGAAGAATTTACTCAAGAAGATTGGATGACTCCACTCAAAGAAGAATTTTATGAAATTTTCTCTCCATACAAAGAAAAACGCAAAGCAGTTATCGATGCCAAACGTTTGGAAGAAGATGAAAATCTGAGAAAGAAAAGAGCATTAATCACGCAGCTACAAACCGTGATTACTGACGAAGAAAATATAGGTGCTGCTTTTGCCGCTCACAAAGAAATTAATGAGAAGTGGAAGAAAGTTGGTGATATCCCTCGTGATAAAAGAAGTGATATTCAACAAGAATATAGCCGTTTGCTAGAGCAGTTTTTCTACAACATGAATATCTATAAAGAAATCAAAGATTATGATTTCAAAAAGAATTATGAAGCGAAGAAAGAACTGATTGTTCAAATTAAGGAGCTAAGCAAACTCGAGAAAATCAAAGAAGTTGAAGCAGCAATCAAGCATTTGCAAAATGAATGGGAAGACGTTGGTCCAACCAAACAGGAGCATTGGGAAGAGTTGAAAGATGAATATTGGTCGACAGTAAATAAAATTTACGACAGAATTCGCTCTTTCTACGATGAGAGACGCGAGAAGATGCAGGAAAACATCGTGAAGAAAAAAGAGCTGATCCAAAAAATGGAAGAGTTCTTGACCAAAGAGTATGATTCTGTAAAAGCATGGACAAACCACACAAAAGAAGTGCTAGAGCTTCAGAAAGAGTGGAAAACTATCGGATTTGGGCCTAAGAAAGAGAATGATGAAGTATGGAGGAAATTCCGTGGTTTATGCGATCAATTCTTTGCTCTAAAAAGTGATTATTTTAAAGATATCCAACAGGAATTTGATAAAATTGCTGAGAGTAAAAGGAAATTGATTGAGAAAGTAAACGCGTTAAAAGACAACACGGATTGGGGACCAACTACAAAATCAATTATTGAACTTCAGAAGCAATGGAAGAAATTAGGAAGTGCTGGTCAAAGAAATGAACAAAGTTTATGGAAGGAATTCCGTGCTTCATGTGATGCGTTCTTTGATGCTAAACAGGCTCATTTTGATGAAAAAGACAAAGCATTTGAAGACAACTTAAAAGCAAAAGAAGCGTTAATTGAAGAAATCAAAGCATTTGTTCCCTCAGATGACAAGAAGGAAGCAATTGCTGCGCTACACGACTTTTCAGAACGTTTTTCAGCCATTGGATTTGTCCCAACAAAACAAAAAGACAATATTTTCAAAGCTTACAAAGCCGCATTAGATAAACAATATAATTCTCTAAACATGAAGGGTGACGAGAAAGAAAAGGTTATGTTTGAGGCGCGTATTAAAACTTTACAAGGAAGTAGTAACGCTGCAGAAATGTTTGAAAAAGAAAGACAAGCAATTCGCAACGAGATTAACACCATCAAACAGGAGATTATTCAGTTTGAAAACAACCTTGGTTTTTTTGCTAACTCAAAAGGAGCTAATGCATTAAAAGATCAAGTTGAAAATAATATTAAAGCAGAGCAAGATAAGTTGAACGCACTTAAGGCCATGCTTAAAATGATACCAAATGAATAAAATTTACAATACTTGGATTTTCATCATCTCACTGCTAACCCTGCCTTTTGCATTCGCAGTGGGATTGAATGAAGTCTTTGGTGTTTTTGGATTGAAAATTCACGGAGATCAGTTTGAATATAAAGAACTTGTCTTTGGAATTTCAGCCGGATTGATATTTTTATTAGGTGTTACTCGCTCCTCCAGAAAATGGTCGGGAATTACTATTGTGAACCAAACTGATCGTTTTCTGTTCAATTGTGGAATTAGTCCAGAAAGAAAACAACGTGTTATTATGAACAATAGCATTGAAATCGTTGGGTTCTTCTTGATTGGATTGGTCTTTATCATTTTCTCAAAAGATGCAGTTTTCATCTCTTTGATTTTCCTTATTTTTATTGTCGACTCAGTTATAAATACACTGCGCGGTATTGTTGGTGGAAAATACCGTGTGGGAATGACTAAAAAAGCAATAGTTGCTGTTGATAGAGAAGTGGTAGCGATTTATTTTAAAGGGTTAAAACGCGTGACTATTACTAATAATCAACTCTTTTTTGAATACAACAATAACGATTTGGTTTTGGACTTTCAGCTCAACACCGTTCCGCCAGAAAGGCTAGAAGAATTTATGCGATTATTGCGACTAAATGTCGATGATAAACAAGTTTATTTCTCTGGTTTTGAAGGGGAGTAATTGACAATATACAATTGATGACTATCAATTATTATTCACATATTTACACTTTCAATTTTTAAAACAAATTATGGATTTTTGGATTAAAGCCGCTCAACTAATACTATCACTCGCAATTCTCGTTACACTTCACGAATTTGGTCACTATATCGCTGCCCGTGCGTTCAAAATAAGGGTCGAAAAATTCTATCTTTTCTTTGATCCTTGGTTTGCTTTATTGAAAAAGAAAATCGGAGATACTGAATGGGGAATTGGATGGCTTCCATTGGGAGGTTATGTTAAAATCGCCGGGATGATTGATGAGTCTATGGACAAAGATCAGATGGCCCAACCCCCAAAAGAGGATGAATTCCGCTCGAAACCTGCCTGGCAACGTTTAATCGTAATGGTTGCTGGAGTTTTGGTTAATGTTGTTGTAGGTTTCTTTATCTATATCATGGTTGTTGCCGCTTGGGGAGATAATGTCCTAAGCAATGATGCTCTAAAACACGGAATTGCTGTCAATAAGAATTTTGCTGAATTAAATTCAGGTATTGAAGATGGTGATATTATTCTCTCTGTTGATGGTGAAAAAGTTGAAAACGCACAATTGGTCAACTTGCAAATCTTCTTACGTGGATACAGAACTTTAGAAGTTCAGAAACCTTCTGGAGAAAAGAAAGTTATCGTTTTAGATAAAAACATTAATGATTGGATGTGGGAAAATGATGCTGTAATGGCTTTTAATCCTAGAATGCCAACTATCGTTGATTCTGTAATGCAAAACAGAGATGCATACACAAAAGGATTAACCAAAGGAGACAGCATTGTGAGTATAAATGGAAATCCAACTCCTTTTTTCCATGATTTGCAAGCCCAATTAGCTAAACAAGAAGGAGATTCAACTTTAGCAACTGTCGGGCTTTATAGAAATGGAGAATACAAAGAATTGGATGTTTATACAGATGCCAATAAAACAATTGGTTTCCAGCCACAATTTCCAGATTGGCTAAAATCAACTCATACAAATTATACCTTTAGTGAATCGATTACCAAAGGAATGCAAAAGGCTGGATGGACAATGCACGATTATGCTGCTCAATTGCCTTTGATTTTCACTTCGAAAGGAGCACAAAGTGTTGGTGGATTTGGTGCCATTGGAAATCTTTTCCCGGCAGCGTGGGATTGGCAAATCTTCTGGACAAACACAGCATTTCTTTCTTTGGTACTTGCAATTATGAATATTCTACCTATTCCAGCATTGGATGGTGGACATATAGTGTTCTTATTGTATGAAATGATCACAGGAAAAGAAGCACCTCAAAAAGTACTAGAATATGCTCAATTGATCGGATTTATCGTCTTGATTTCCTTATTTATTTATGCCAATGGAAATGATGTTTATCGGGCTTTCTTTGAGTAGATAAAGATTTTGTAAAACAGTATTTAAAATGCATTTAAGCATCTAGGCAATCGTTTTTAAACGCGCTTAGGTGCTTTTTTGTTTCTGATTTAATCTTGTTTCAGATTTCTATTTGTATTGTTCCTTTAAACTAGATGCTTACGTTATTGGCTGATATGTGCCGTCCGTCAGCTGACGGACTTTTTTTATCACACCCACACAGAATCATAGAGAACCACTTTTAACCATAAAAAGAGCAACAACAACTCTGAAACTTTAGTTTTTAGTTTATAAACCGTTTTGTTTTTTCCAAAACAAGCAGAATTAAAAAGTTATTTCTTTGGTTTTCAGATAAAAATAATTAAGTTTAGGTCAGAAACAGGACTATGGAAGATCTAAAACTACCGAGGTATATCGCTAGAAGTGTTCAAGTAGCAAACACGATATTATTATGAAAATCATTATAATCAACGTGTTTCTCTTATTCTCATTTTTTCTTTCTTCCCAGGTAGAGACGAAATTGATTGTAGGGGGATTTAAAGCAAATACGATTACTCCTTTTGATCTATTTCCATTGGCCATGTTTAATAATTCTGATTATTCTCAAAATTCAGGGTATAGGAATTATGGAATAATTACTGGATTAGAATTGAATAAGAAATTAAGTCTATCAGTTGAATTGATGTTTATGAATTTGGCTGATGGGAGTTCTTATGGAGGGACTCGAAATCAAAACATGAAAACTTTAAAAAGTGGACTAAACTTAAGCTATAGATTTTCGGAGAATTGTGTACTTAGTCCTAAGGTTGGTTTACGCGGTGGTTTTACACCTTATTCTGATATTATTGGTAAAACTGTAGACCCTGGAACTTTAAATAGTGATGTTATAGGCGAAGAAACTGGCCAATTTGAATTTGCTTCTTGGAATTCTTATGGGAGTATCGATGCAATGCTCTCTGTAAGATTGAAAAGTTTTGATTTAGAGATTGGAACGGAATTAAATTACCAGATTTATTCTTTAACCTATAAACCTTATTATGGATTTAATTCATTCGGAATTCATAAAACTAGAGAATTTGGTATTGGTTTAAAAGCTTCTATTTTATTTATGATTCCATTAAGGAGCGAAAATGGACCTGAGACTACTAAGTAAATTACGAAAATGAAAAAGATAAGTATTCAAAAAAGTCTTAAAGAAATAGTGTTTTTAAGCACTTTTATATTTTATTCAGTACTTGTTTTTGGTCAAAAAAATAGTCCAATCTATGTTGGAATAGCCGAAGGAGTTCATATAAATCCTAATTTTTATAAAACAGATCTTCAGATAGGAATGCATTTTGAATTAGAGTCAAGCAGTATTAATGCATTTGGGATATATCAACTGTATGGAAATATGAAAGGTGAGAACTTTTCAAGTTTTTTATTTGCAAGTCATTTGCTTGGTTTAGGAGTAGAGCACAGAACAAATGTTGATAAAAGAGTTTCATTGTTTTTAGGTGCAAGCTTATTAACGGAGGTTGGAACAAATTTTAAAGACGGTTATATTGCTGGAAACTACCCCAGCTATCCAAGAGTGGGAAAAGTAAATGAACTTTATCATTCAACGCCTTTGGCAAGCAGTGTTTATATAGGAGTTGATATTAAAATTATTGAAAACCTTCACTTTAATTTCTCATTAGAAAATAATTTCAGATTTATGAGAAAAAGAAAATTAATGATGGAGTTAGCTGATTTTGAGGTAAGCACTTTCAAAGAATTAATAAATGAACAAAATATTGAAACAGAAATTCTTGATAAATTAGGTTTGCGAGTAGGAGTAAACTACAATTTCTCATTTAGAAAATAGTGTTGAAATGGAACTCATATAAATCGATAAAACATGAAAACAGAACTGAAAATACTTGTATTCTTATTGCCCTCTTTTATGATGTTTAGTTGTAAAAAGCAAGGGTGTACAGATGAGTTTGCAGTAAACTATGACTCTTCTGCAAAGAAAGGGTTGGATGGTTTTTGTATTTATAAAACCCCTGAATTAGAAGAGTATGTTCCCAATTATGGAGCAAATACTGCAACTTTAGTGGCAATTGATAGAGGGTTTAGATATGAACACAATAAATATGGGCCTGAATTAAAATTTTGGATGTATACTTTATGCGCTGGTTTTTCTATAAATGGAGAAGTATTGGTTTCTGCAGGTGATGTTTCAATGAGTGTTTATTCTCAAGAACCAGTAACACCTTATATTAAACACTTTATGCCACTTAACAAGAACTCAAATAATTATTATCAAAAAGTGCATACCAATCTAGTTTTTTTACCTCCATCTTATTTTCCTAATCCTATAGAATGGAAAGGAACAGGAGGTGATTGGCCAGCATTTAGCACTTCAGATTCTAGTGGTTTTTCAGGAAAAAGCACCGTTCAATCAGGTGGTCCACTTCTTTCTTACCCTTATATTTTTCAAGTAAGTTCTATGCCAAGTGCAGATTCTTTAATCCTTGAAATCATTGGTCAAAGAAAACACATCATAAAAGTTATTCCATCAAGTGAATCTTCTCATATTTTTAGTCAACAAGAAATTGAATCCGTTGGAAGAGGAAATGCAATTCTTCGCGTTGTTTCTGTTAGGTACGAAAAACAATCTGTTGGAGGGAAAACCTATTACATGTTAAACCAAAAGAGATCAGTGAAAGAAGTGTTTATCGATTAAAATCAGTTCTAAAACTAAAAAGGCACATTTATGATATATTGTTTAAGCTTATTACTCGGAATGAGTTCTTCAAGTTTTGCTCAAATCCAAACCAATTTGATTGTGGATATTTCTAGGACTTAGCTCCTAAATTGGTGATTACCATCTCGTTGGGATTTTGAAGTGATTCTGCCAGAAAAAAGTATCTGAAAAGGACGGCACATATTGTACTTTTCCAGAGTAAATTCCCATTTAAAAGCAAGATGTCTTAATTTTATATGTAAGCTCTAGATTAATAAGCGATTATGGGACATTTTTTAGTGAACAATTATTTGCATATTCCATCACACCCACACAGAATCATAGAGAACCACTTTTAACCATAAAAAGAGCAACAACAACTCTGAAACTTTAGTTTTTAGTTTATAAACCGTTTTGTTTTTTCCAAAACAAGCAGAATTGAAAAGTTATTTCTTTGGTTTTCAGATAAAATGAATTAAGTTTAGGTCAGAAACAGGTCTATGGAAGATCTAAAACTACAGAGGTATATCGCTAGAAGAGCTCAAGTTGTAAACACGATATTATTATGAAAATCATTATAATCAACGTGTTTCTCTTATTCTCATTTTTTCTTTCTTCCCAGGTAGAGACGAAATTGGTTATTGGAGGCTTTAAGTCAAAAAAGGTAACTCCATTAAATATGTTTCCGTTTGATTTAGTTAGTAATAATTCTTTTGAAAATCGAATTTATAGAAATTACGGATTAAATATAGTAGTAGAGTTTTATGAAAAAGTGAATGTCTCGCTGGAAGTAGCATTTCATTGCCAATAAATAAGAATTTTAGGCACTAATCTTAATTGATAAAATCATGTTTCATAAGTAGAGAATTGATTTTTTGAACAATAAAATACAATGCGAATAAAAAAACATGAATTTTTGATTCTAACCCATTACAAACGACAATAATATTGTATTTTTAAACTCAAACTTATAATTATGAAAACAGCAGTACTTTTATTTACTTTTTTGTTTATTCTTACTTTTTCATTCGCACAAGAATTAAAGCTTAAGTATGAAATAAACATGAAATCTGATGACCCTGAAATGCAAATGCAACTTCAAATGTCAGAAGGTTCGACCTTAACAATCTATTCGAAAGATGCGAGTTCTCGAGTGGAGATGAACATGGGTGGATTAATGAAAACGACTACTGTTTTAGATTTGGATAAGAAAAAAGGTCTTATCATTATGGATGGAATGTTCGGTAAACAAGCTGCAACTTTCGCAGGCGGGGATTTTGATAAACATACAGAGCAAGATGATGATGTTGAAATTGAATTCTTAAATGAAACCAAAGAAATTCTTGGATATTTATGTAAGAAAGCAATCGTTTCTGTAGAAGAAGAAGATGCTGAAGTGATCTTTTGGTACACAGAAGAGTTAGATTATTCTAAAGCTTATCTTGTAGATAATTCAAAATATAAAATACCTGGTGTAGCTTTGGAATATTCTATTGAACAGCCTGAGGTGACAATGAAGTTTACTGCTGTTCTGCTTGAAAAGAGTGTGAAAAATCCTAAAGAAATTTTTAGTCTTGAAATACCAAAAGGGTATACAGAAAAATCGTTTTTTGAAATTAGTAATATGTCTGGACAATAACTTTCAACTAAACTGTCGCTTAGTTTCTCACTAAAATAACACACAATGAAGATAAAATCAATATTAGGAATTGCAGCAATAATGTTTTCAATCACTGCATTCTCACAAGCAACAAAAGGAAAAGTATCTTATGATATATATTTTTCATCGGATGACCCGAATGTTTCTGCGTATGCCGATAAAATGGAAGGAAGCGTATTAGAACTTTTCTTTATGGATGGGAAATTACGTTCTGATATGTATGCTGGTGATATGATGACCAGAACCTCTATTTCTAATAAAGATCAAGACACAATTTTGGTTCTTCTTGACGGAATGATGGGGAAAATAGCAATGAAGGTTACAGAAAACGATATGAACGAAGAACAACGTTTGGCTTATGAAAATAGAGAGATTGAATTGATAGATGAAACTAAGGAAGTTATGGGTTATTCTTGTAAAAAAGCAATTATTACTGTTGGTGGTTCTGATGAATCTATCGTATGGTACACAGAAGAAATTCTTCCAAATAATAGAAAAAGTGAGTACTTATTTGAGGAAATCCCTGGAACACCTCTAGAAATGTATTCAAGTTGGGGAAAAATGAATATGAAAATTGTCGCTTTTGAGTTTAAAGAAAAACTAAAGAAAACGGATGCTATTTTTAGTACTAAAATACCAGATGGGTACACTTTAAAAACCCAAGAAGAGATGAAACAATTTGGAGGTAGATAATAATTCGTTTTTCTATGTATAAAGCTTTAGCAATTTTATCATTGTTCTTATTTTCAGGTTTAATGAGTTGTAAAAATATTGTTAGAAAATTCGATGAGCAAGTTCATAAATCTTATGAACGAAATAATTTTTCGAGTCAAACAGTTGTACTCGGCAATCACAAAATATTCTATTACGATAACAAACGAGAAAACGCACCTGTTTTGTTGTTTGTACATGGTTTTGGAGGAGATGGAAAAACAACTTGGAACTATCAAGCCAAAGCATTTGGAGATGATTACCGTGTGATTATTCCAGATATTCTTTGGTTTGGAAACAGCGAAAGTAAAGAAACTCCTGAATTGCAATCACAAATTGATGCTATTAATGCTTTAATCGTTCACCTTTCTCTCGAACAAGTTCACTTAATTGGAATTTCTTACGGTGGATTTATTGGTCTTGGCGTTGCTCAAGAAAATGAAAGTAAATTAGCCTCATTAACAATAGTTGATTCTCCGGGAGTTCATTTTTCGGAAGAAGAACAAAAAGCATTTTGTGAAAAAGTTGGAGTGGCAAACATTGCAGATGCTTTTGTACCTGAAAATAGCGATGAGGTGAAAAGAATATTTGGCTTTGCTTTTCGTAAACCTCCAAAACTTACTGCAGGAATGAGAGAGCAAACACTAGGGGTTTATATGAGCAAAAATCCAGAAGAACAAAGAAAAATGTTAAATAATCTTCCGAAAAATCGTGAGAAATTCGAGGAATTAAAAATCAACAAGCCTGTCCTAATTCTATGGGGGGAAGATGATGAAATCTTCTTAACTGAAAATGCAAAAGAACTAAAAGAACAGCTGGATGCTCAATTGATAATTATACCAAAAGCTGGACATTCTTTACCTGCAGAACAACCAAAGGACTTTAATAAAGCCTTGAGAGATTTTATAGAAGGACTTTGATCATTGGGATTTTAAACTTATATCTTTTAATCTTTACTATTTTTACGAAAAACTCACAAAACCCACATCATGACATCAAAAAACATCGAACTTGTTTTTGCAACACAAAATAAAAACAAAGCCTATGAAATTCAAGGACTTTTGCCTTCAAACACAATTGTAAAGACTTTGCAAGATATTGATTGTGATGATGATATTCCAGAAGATCAGCCTGATTTGGCTGGGAATGCTATGCAAAAAGCACGGTATGTTTATGAGAAATTCAATGTTAATTGCTTTGCAGATGATACGGGTTTAGAAATCGAAGCATTGAATAATGAGCCAGGAGTTTATAGTGCCCGTTATGCTGGACCAGAAAAGGACAGTGAAAAAAACATGGATTTAGTTCTTGAAAAGTTAAAAGATAAATCCAATAGAAAAGCACAGTTCAGAACAGCAATTGCCTTGATTTTAGACGGTAAAGAATATCTTTTTGAAGGAAAAGTAATTGGTGAAATCCGAAAAGAACGCAGCGGAGAAAAAGGGTTTGGCTATGACCCAATTTTTGAACCAGAAAACTACGGAAAAACCTTTGCAGAAATGACCTTGGAAGAGAAGAATGACCGCAGTCACAGAGGGAGAGCAATCGAAGCCTTAGGAGAGTTTTTGAGAAAAATTTAAAATACCTCCTCGGGTACTTTACCAATAGATTAAAAAAACATTAATATCGACTGATTAAAACGTGAGATCCCTCACAAATGGTACTTTACAATAAATTGTTAAAGTACCATTTGCAAGGGATGACAGAGCTAATAGTGATGGTTCAAAAAGGAGGAAGAGAAAACAAGTACGCTCAAGCGTACTTGTTTTCTCTTCCTCCTTTTTGATTGTCCAACCACACAACTGTCATCCTACTATTAATAAAATTAAAGATTTTATTAATAGTAGGATCTCTTCTTTTCGTCGCTTTACTGGTAAACATCCCGATAAGCATTAAATTTAATTGACTTTAAGTTTCAAACTTCAGCTTCTAAAAACTTCACCATTCAGTAGAAACCCGATTGTTGTATAAAAAGATTTAGTGTCTAAACATCTAGAGTCTAACAGTCTAATATCTAGTGCCTAGCAGTCTAACATCTAACATCTTTTAATCTAACATCTTTTAATCTAACATTTGCTTTGCTCAAAAGATAATATTGTTCTTTAAGCCTTTTTGAACAGCTTCAACCTTATTATGAACTTGCATCTTTTTATAAACGTTTTCAATGTGTTTTCTCACTGTTGATGGACTAATCACTAGGTTTTCTGCAATTTGATGGTGATTCAAACCTTTTGCAATTTGTTCTAACACCTCCTGCTCTCTTTTTGTGAGATTAATCTCTTCATGCTCCCCTTCTTGTTGGATTTGAATAGGATTTCTTAAAAGATTTAATGCCTTTAAAGCGATTGATGGATTCATGGAGGCTCCTCCATTGAGAACTTCTTTTAGTCCGTTGAAAAGTGTTTCAGGATCCGTGTCTTTAAGTAGGTAGCCATTCGCTCCAGCCTTTATAGCATTGTAAATATTTTCATCGTCGTTAAAAACAGTAAGCATCACAATTTTAATCTGAGGATATTTAGCTCTTACAATTTCTGTGGCTTTAATTCCATCCATTTGAGGCATTAGAATATCCATTAAAATCAGATCTACATTGATGTCTTCTGCCAGCATTTCTATCAATTCAGCACCATTTTGAGCAATAAATTTCAACTTTAATTCATCGAAAAGCTCAATTTTTTCCTTAATGGCTAAGGCTAAAAATGAATTGTCCTCTGCAACTGCTATTCTTATCATTTTCTCGTTTTTTTGTAAAGATAAAGATTGCTAAACCTTTGTATAATAAGTCAAACTACGTATTTTTTATAAATTCAACTGTCACACAGGTTCCAACTCCTAACTCTGATTTTAACACATAAATTGCATTGATTTCTTCTGATCTTGCTTTCATATTTCTCAATCCAAAACCTTGTTTTATCGACTCAGCTTCAAAGCCAACACCATTGTCTTTTACTGTGAATAGTATACTGTCTTGCACTTCTTTCATGCTGATTTCAATTCGCGTTGGTGAAGCATATTTAATAGCATTATTCACAGATTCTTGCAAAATTCTAAACAAGTTTATTCCTTCAGCAGGAGTAAATTCAAAATCTGTATGGTGAACGGAATTGTCAAAATTAAAGTCAATGTCTTTTGTACTTTCTTTGGCAATTTCAAGAAAACTTAAAATCCTGATTTGCATATCCTCTACAGACAATTTATCCTTGTTCATTGCCCAAATAGTATCTCGTAATTGAGAAATTGTAAGCCGTGCAAAAGAGGAAAGATCTGAAAGTTTGAATTTTAATTTATCCTCGTTGGAGATGTGCTTCATATTGTCCATTGAGGAAATAAGAAAAGTCAGCTGAGAACCGATATTATCATGTAAATCTCTTGAAATACGCATTCTTTCTTTATAAACTTTATTCTTCGTTTCCTTTTCGGCAATAAGGTCTTTCAATTGATTCTCTTTTAGAAGATGTTGCTGTTTTGTTTTTAGCTGTCGATAAATTAAAATCGCGATAAATAGAAGGAAAGCAACTGTAATTAAAACACCGATTAAAATAGAAGTACGCCGGCGTACTTTCTCTTTTTCTTGAATAACATTTGCTGTTTTTATAGCCAATTCTTTCTCCTTTCTTTCTGTATCAAATTGAACTTCTAACTCTGCAATTACTTTGTTACTTTGCTCATTCAGGATTTTATCTTTTAAAATTTGATTCTTATTTCTATAAAATAAAGCTTGTTTGTAATCTCCAATCTTCTCGTATGCATTGGCCAATTGATCGCTATTGACTTGACATAAATAAGTGTAATTAATTTCTTCGCTGATTTTCATTGAAGCCAAATAACTCTCTATCGCTTTCTCTACTTGGTTTTGAGCGAAATAAACCGCTCCTATAAATCCATAATTCTCTGCTAATCCGTTAATGTCATTTTTGATTTCTCTGATTTTAAATGACCTTTCATAATAGCTTAAAGCCTTAGAATATTCTCCTTTTGCGAAAAATGCTTGTCCAATATTGTTCAAACTATAAGGAATGCCTAAACTGTCTTTTTTAGCTTCAACGATGTAAAATCCTAAATAGAAATAATGGAGTGCACTATCTAAATCTTCGTTCATTTGATGCAAAACGCCAATGTTGTTATATGATGCAGATAATGCTGTTTCATCGTCGGTTGTTTTAAGAATTGAAATCCCTTGTCGCATATATTCAAAGGACTTTGGAAGATTTCTTCGCTTCATTTGGTAGCCAATAGAAGCGTAAGTCGAACCAATTCTAACAGTGTTTTTACTTTTCTCATAAGCTTCAATTGCTTTGGTCATTGACAAAACGGAAGTTTCATATTCTCCCAAATAGTAATATGCCAATCCCATTTTTTCATAGACCATGCCTACCCGATCATCGTCCTTGATTTCTTCAGCAATCTTCAAAGCATATTTGTATTGTTCTACAGTGCTTTGACCTTGGCTATTCATTATTTCAAATGGAATTGCGACAATAGTATCTATCTTTTGATGAGAAGTAAGACCTGATAAAACTTGTTTTAGATTTTCGAAAAACTCAGTTTGAGCACTAGAACATACTCTTAGAAGGAGAAATATAATAAGAGTAATGTATTTTATCATAACTTTTAGATTTTGATACCCAATCAAAAATATAAATATTCTTGGTTTAGCAATTAAAAAACCACAACATATTCATGTTTAGATAGGTATATGGTCTTATCTTGGTCCAAAATTGATTGGTTTTCATAGTTGACTGCCATGATTTGCTGTGCTTCCAATCAACCACTAAATAATGTATTCCAAACTTTCCATAGCTATATCATTAGAAAACCTTACTTTTATTTATTGTTGATTTCTCACTTTTTTAAAGTGGATTAATTTTATTATATCTCTAAATATTTATAGCATGGCAAAGGTTAAAACAGCTCATTTCTGTCAAAATTGTGGTCACGAATCTGCCAAATGGTTGGGACGTTGCCCATCGTGTAATGAGTGGAATACTTTTGTTGAAGAAGTCATAAGCAAAGGAAAAAACGAGGTAACTATTTTTTCGAAAAGCACTAAGCGTACTTCCAAGCCAATGGCCATCCACGAAATAAAGGACAATCCTCAACAGCGAATTCAAATGGTGGATTTGGAATTAAACCGTGTTTTAGGTGGAGGATTGGTTCCTGGCTCTTTAATTCTTTTTGGTGGAGAACCCGGAATTGGAAAATCTACATTGATGTTGCAAGTGGCAATGCAAGAAAAAAATCAAAAAATCTTGTACGTTTCTGGAGAAGAAAGTGAACAGCAAATCAAAATGCGAGCGAGTAGAATAGGGGAGTTGAATGAAAACTGCTATTTGTTAACTGAAACGCAATTGGAAAGTGTTTTTAAACATGCCGAAGACTTGCAACCTACTTTATTAGTGATTGATTCTATTCAAACTATTCATACTGAGATTATCGAAAGCTCACCGGGAAGTATTTCTCAAATTCGTGAAAGTACAGCGCAATTATTGCGTTTTGCAAAACAAACAGATACTCCAGTGTTTTTAATCGGACATATTACCAAAGAAGGTTCACTGGCAGGACCAAAGGTATTGGAACACATGGTAGATACTGTTCTTCAATTTGAGGGAGACAGAAATCATGTTTATCGATTATTGAGAAGTATTAAAAATCGTTTTGGTTCTACCAATGAATTAGGAATTTATGAAATGCTGGGAACTGGACTTCGACAAGTGGAGAATCCATCTGAAATTTTAATCTCAAATAACCAAGATAAACTTTCAGGAAGCGCGATTGCAGCGACTCTTGAAGGATTGCGTCCAATGCTCATTGAAGTCCAAGCACTAGTCAGTACAGCAGCTTATGGGACTCCACAACGAAGCGCCACAGGATTTGATTTGCGAAGATTAAACATGCTTTTAGCGGTAATGGAAAAACGCTGCGGTTTTAAACTTGGGGCAAAAGACGTCTTTCTAAACATCGCAGGAGGAATTAAAGTAAACGATCCTGCTATTGATCTGGCTGTTGTTGCTTCGATTTTGTCATCAAACGCTGATTTAGCAATTGAAAAGAATATATGTCTTTCTGCTGAAGTCGGTTTGTCAGGAGAAATTCGTCCAGTGAATAGAGTTGATCAACGTATCTCAGAAGCAGAGAAATTGGGATTTGATAAAATTATTGTTTCTAAAGACAACAAAGGAATTAAACAAGAAAACTTTAAAATTGAAATTGTTGGCTGTACAAGAATTGAAGAGGTTTTAAAGGAGTTGTTTAGTTAGTTCGAATTTTTTATTAAGAATCATTATTGTCCGATAAAAATTAATACACGGGATTTTAAAAATATATAATCCTGATATACATGTCATTATGTTTTTAATATTTCATTTTCCTCAAAACAAGGCATCATAAAGTGTGAGCTGGTTA
>Ga0265293_10000660_pt1 | contig 80394 bp, 78 predicted proteins | sample Munlanlewell138R_FD_192505 | JGI IMG/M metagenome (GOLD analysis project Ga0265293, IMG submission 192505) | Leachate microbial communities from a municipal landfill in Southern Ontario, Canada - Leachate well 138R | ecosystem: Engineered > Solid waste > Landfill > Unclassified | place: Canada... | reverse complement strand
CCTGCTGCCCAACATGCGAGAAGGTGACCTGCAGCTGCTGATGGTCGGCTTCAACAAAGCAGTTCGCGAGCAGGCAGCGCTGGCGGCCGTGTTTTCTGGGGCGTAAATGAGGGGGTGTTTAAGGATAGTCACCGCTAATGGTTCACGTCCCGTTCAGCGATTGGACATTAGGCAAGTCTTTGGGCGTGGATGAGGCCATTTGCGGAACAGAGGATGAGAGGAATAGAGCGATGGTCGGTCAGCTCGTCAAATGGGTCGAAGAGCTTACTGCTGAGAGAAAACCGTATGCAACAGCACTTGGAGCGAGCAAGTTTCTATGGCTGACTACATATTTTGGCCGGGAGGTGGTCGATGAAACCGCCTTTCAAGTTGTTCCTCTTCTTCCTGCGCCTCCGGGTCCGATTCTGCCGTCCGGTTTGGCTGACACCGAATGGTCGATCATGGATGGCATCACATTGGGGGCGACGATGTATTACGTGCGCGAGCATCGGAGCGCAGATCCAACGCTCCATTTTCATGAGCTAGTGCATATTGTGCAGTATCGATTGCTCGGGATAGAGAAGTTCTTAGATATCTACGTACAGGAGCATACCTCTCGCGGTTACCGGGCGAATCGCTTGGAGCAAATGGCATATTCCGCAGAAGCAGCCTTCAACAGAGGCAAGACGTTCAAGATCGCGCCCATTCTTCGCCATCACCTTCACCAATGTGGTTGGATCTAGCGAGGAAAAGAGGTGGGTGAGTGTAGGTTCCGGCCAGAGCTGCCGTTCGACCAAGATAAACGTAACGACAAATCAACGCTCATTGCATACGTTCGGGATTTAGCGCGCCGAGAAGCGTGGTCCAACGCTTTTTTCAAGACGCCATTTTGTGTTCGCTTATGTCCTGGACTTGGTACTAAGTTGCGGGCAAGCGTTTCGAGGAGGGCTCGTTTTTGGCGTGGCATTTATGTTTGAGTCAGGGGCTCGCAATGCATACATGGTTCAAACCGTGTATCACTGCATTGAGCCTCGCGTGAACTAGTCGTGCAAAGCACTGTTGATCAGTACCGGATACGTAGGTCATGACCGAAAAAGCAGCTGTTGTCGCTCCCGGCTCGGGAAGCATTACGCTCAGATTCTTGGAGCTTTGTCAGTTTCGTCGACTGGGCAAGGTTCAACTAGACATCGATGAGAAGACTACTATCCTCGTCGGCGCCAACAACAGCGGAAAGACCTCGGTGCTTGCGGCATTGCGGCATTTCCTGTCCGAGGGCTCGGCATTCGGCGCCTTCGACATCAGCCTTTCGCAATGGACGAAGCTGCGGGAATTGGGCAAGCAATGGGAGGGTTTGGCCGAGGATCCGGCAACAACCGCTGGGACCGACACCACCGACTGGACGACTCAGCTCGCCACGTTGCTGTCTGCAATGCCGACGCTCGACCTGTGGTTCAACGCTGAGGCAGGCATGTACCACTTTGTGGCGCCGTTCCTGTCCAAGTTCAACTGGCATGGCGGCGCGGTCGGTGTTCGACTGCGCCTGGAGCCGGCGTCCGATGTGGCCTCGCTCAAGAATCTCGCTTGGTCCTATCACACAGCCCGCCTTCCTGTAAAGGACATGGGCAGCGACTCGCTGGCCTGGCCCATTGATCTGCTCGACTACTGGTTACGGGAATCTTTAAAGATGGGCCAAGTTAGGGCCTATAAGCTCAATGCAGAGAACAACCCATTGGAAGAGAAGGCCGCCTACAAGACACAGGTCTTGCCGGCCGACGCGGTGCCCATCGAGCGTAAGCACCTGTCAAAGCTGATTCGTGTCGATTTCGTGCCAGCACAGCGCGGCTTAGGCGGCGAAGAGGCAGACTCGCGGTCGGCCTCCGGTCCCCATCGCGTAGGCATGTTCTCCAACCAGCTGCTGCAATTCGCACGGCGGCACCTGAACGTGGCCCCGACCGGGCACGGCCACCGTGCGGATCTCATCAAGGCCGTGGCCGAGGCGCAGAAGGCGCTCGACGAGAAAATCCACGACGCCATCGCACCGTCCGTGGATGAGGTCAAGGAGCTCGGTTATCCGGGGCTGCACGACCCTCAGGAAATCCGCTTCCGGACCCGCATTCAAACCGCGGACCTGCTCGACCACGGCACCGCGGTCCAGTACAGCATGAAGAAGGACTCCACGGAAGACTTGCTGCCGGAATACTCCATCGGCCTGGGTTACCAGAACCTCCAGTCGCTCAGCTATCAGCTGGTCTCTTTCAAGGCCGCTCGCCTGAGTCCGGAAAAAGGTTCGCCAACACCGGTACACCTCGTGATGATCGAAGAACCCGAGGCCCACCTGCATGTCCAAGTTCAACGCATCTTCCCAGACAAGGCGCACAAGCTCATCAGCCCGAGCGACGAGGAGGCGAGGGCGCTGAAGAGTCAGCTGCTCATCAGCACGCATTCGAGCCATCTCGCGCACGCCGAGGACTTCGACCGGCTTCGCTATGTCCGGCGAATCGCCAAGTCTAAGGGCCACCCGATGCCGACCACCGAAGTCGTCAACCTTGGGCAGGTATTCGGCAGCGATGACGCCACGCGTCAATTCGCCGAACGCTACTTCCGCGTCCAACACACCGACTTGCTGTTTGCCAATGCAGCCATCTTCGTCGAGGGTGTGGCTGAGCGCATGCTGGTGCCTTTGTTCATGGAGCTCGACTACGAGTCTCTGAATAAGCGCTACGTCTCTTTCCTAGATATCGGTGGCAGCCACGCCCATCGGTTGAAGCCCCTGGTCGAGAAGCTGCGCATCCCCACCATCGTCATCACCGACATCGACCCCGTGGAAGTGAAGGTCGGCGCCAAAGGCCGGCCGGTTCGAGTGGCTGTTGCCAACACCGGCCAAGCGGGACTGGAATGCGGCAATGCGACGCTGCGCAATTGGCATCCGAAGCTTACGCAGCTGGACGACTTCAAGGCTCCCAAGCCTGAACACCTGACGTGGACCGAGGTGCCTGAGTGCATGGTGCGGTTCGCTTGGCAGCTGCCGGTCGCGGAGGCCGGCAACACTTGGCCGAGCTCCTTTGAGGACTCTCTCATCCTAAGCAACATAGAGTGGTTCAAGGAACTTTCCGAAGAGAAAGAAGACAAGGCCGGCAAGAAGGTCAAACCTCCGACTGGCGCGCTGGGCGCGGTCGCCTCGACGGTCGCCGAGGCCAAAACGCATCCCGAGCTGGCGAGCGCACTGCACGCGCTGATGCATGACTCCTTCAACAAAGGAGACTTTGCCGCGAGCATGTTCGAAAAGGTCGCCGCTGGCGAGACCATTGCGTGTCCGAAGTACGTCGCGGACGCCCTCGCCTGGCTGCAAGCACAGCTCGAATGAGCTCGGACGTGGTGCAATGAGCAGCTCCGTGGTGTGCGAAGGCAACGACCGCGATGATGGCGTCGTCGAGGAGATTTGCGGGTATCTGACCGAGCAGCCGCCGCGAAGCTTCTTCCTATTCGCCGGTGCCGGTTCCGGAAAAACGCGGACGCTCGTCGAGGTGTTGCGTCGGCTCACCGGGGTGGTGCCTCACGAGGCCGGTGGTGTGCTCAGCCGTCGCCTGCGCGTGGGCGGCCGTTCCATACGTGTCGTGACTTTTACGAAGAATGCCGTCGCGGTGATCAACGCGCGCCTAGGAAGCAACGACCTGGTCAGCGTCTCTACGATACACTCCTTTTGCTGGGAGCTCATCGATGGCTTCGACGAAGACATTCGTGAAGCACTCGTCGCGGTGAAGAAGGTCGAGCTTGAAAGAGAACGCGAGAAGGCGTCTGCCAAAAAGCGCGGCGTCAGCGCTACCGACCTCGAGAAGTTCGCCGAGATCGAGGGGGAGATCGACCAGCTCAGCAAGACTGAAAAGTTCATCTACCACCCGGACCGGAACACCTACGGGCATGGTGCACTCCAGCACCGACACGTCCTCGACGCTACGGCTTGGTTATTGCTAAACCGGCCGACGCTCAAGACCATCCTACGGGACCACCACCCGATCATCCTCATCGACGAGTCCCAGGACACGATGAAGGGCATGCTGGACGCGCTGATGGTGCTCTCGGAACCCCGAGGTAGCGGACTCACGTTGGGCCTTTTGGGCGACCACCGGCAGCGCATCTATTCCGACGGTCATTCCGACTTGCCGGGCTTGGTACCCGAGGGTTGGGCGAAACCTGAGCTGCAAATGAATCATCGTAGCCAGCGCCGCATCGTCACCCTTATCAACAAGATTTGGGAATCGAAGATGCAGGGTCGTACGCAGCCTGCGGCGGGCGTCACGCAACATCCCCGAACAGAGAAGACAGGTGGCATGGTGCGCTTGTTTGTCGGGGACGCATCTCTGTCCCCCGAGGAGAAGCGTGATCGCGAATGCTGGTGTGCCGACCAGATGTGGATGGCGACCCAGGCCGACGCCTGGAAGGACGGCGGCTATCAGCTCCTGGCTCTCGAGCACAAGCTGGTCGCAGCCCGTGGAGGGTTTCTGAGGGTCTACGAGGCGATGGACCTGATCGATCCCAACGCCGCCGCACCCGTCGGCAGCGGCGAGAACAATGGGCCTTCGGCTGCGCGCCTGCTTCTGAATGAGCTGGCGCAGCTCGAGGACTGTGTCCGTCCCGACGGCACGGTCAACGAGTTCGCGGCGACCGAGGTGCTCAGGCGTAGCGGGATCCTCGACCAACTGCCGGTCGATGCGGCAAAGCGGCATGCCCGAACAGACGAGATGCTCCACGCTATACAAGCTTTTGCCAACGCGTGTGTCGACCAGAACTCGACCGTGGCAAAGGTCATCGAACCTATCCTCGCGTCCAACCTGTTCGACGTGCACCCCCGGTTGGTGGAGGAGTATGCCGACAAGTCGGATCCCCCACCACCCCCAATTCCCCGCAAGGAAACGGAAACCACGCTAGCGAGGATGCGCCGCGGTTGGTGCGCGCTCTTTGCCGCACCCTGGCAAGAACTTGGAAGGTACCGGCGCTATCTCGCCGGCCACTCCGAACTGGCTACCCACCAAGTGGTGAAGGGCTCGGAGTTCGCGCACGTAATGGTCGTGATGGATGATAGCCAGGCGGGAGGCTTCCTAATCTCGTACGACAAGCTCTTCGGAGGCAAAGAGCTGAGCGACAAAGACATGTTGAACGTGGATGCCGGTAAGGAAACGACCATCGATCGCAGCCTGCGCCTGCTGTACGTTACCTGCAGCCGAGCTCGCGAGACTTTAGCGCTCGTTCTATGGTCTGCGCAGCCCGCCGTGGCACTCGCACACATTAAGGAAAAAGGATGGTTTGCTCCGGAGGAGATTCGAGCCATTCAATGATGTTCAACAAAGATAAGGTGGCTAACGAATGCAATTTCGCGCACATGGCTGTATTCGCTGCGAACAGTCATTCAAAGAACCAAGCAGAGACCGCAATGGGGCCGCGAGGGGACAATGAGAAAAACACGGGAGGCCGGTCCCGGCCAGAAGCGGTCCTACACAAATCGATGCACAGAAATCCGCTCCTGTCTCGTAGCGGACGTCTGCAACGCCCTGTTCTGAGGCTATATCACCCAGCTGAATATTCATGTTCTCGACGAGGGCAACCTAAAGCCGGCAAATCATGCGAAGACGGCGTCATTCGGCGAGTGTTGTGGACCTTACGCTGAGTGGGCCCTCTTCCTGCGAAGGGGTGTTTTCGGCCCAAGTCCATATCCAAACATTCCTGAACGTTGCCGTAGCAGGCAAATGTCTGTCGATGATGCATCCCGCAAGTTCTCGCGAGCGCGGAGCCCAAAGGTTTCCGTGCAGATGCATCGGCAGGTGCGGGATGGGCGTTGGATCCCACCCGCCGCGCGTGTGCACGATGCGGCCATCCACTAGCCACGTAATCCCTTCCGGCCGCCACTCGATCGCATAGTGATGGAAGTCCACGGTCGCGTCGAAACCCAGGCAGATGCGGCAAGGTGAGCCTCGATATCCGAACGCCATGGTGGATCCAGCATCGCCGGGATTGAAATACACATTGGCCAACATCCTCGTGGGATCGTCGCCGATGAACTCGATATCGATCTCCTGACGCGGCGTATCCCGATGAAGGAAGAATCCGGTGATCAGGCCTGGACCTGCCGCAGTCTTGATCTCGGCTTCGAAACGTCCGTAGGCAAACGGGGCTACCGAGGCGAAGGCGCCTGAGCGAAATGGCCGGCCGCGAGCAGTATCCTTGCTAAGGATAAGGCCGACGCCTGTCTCGCCGTGAACGAGGCCGTCTGTGGTGAAGGCCGCCATATTACCCGGGAACGTTTCGGTCAGGGTCCAAAACGCGGAGGGTGAATCCTTCATCGAAACCTCCAGAATGGAAGTCACGGCCGGGGTCGAAATTGGTCGGTCGGACAGAACCGGTTGCCAAGCGGATGTCGGTGGCAGAATCCATGGTGACTCATCCAGGGGCTCCGCGGGACGTTGCAGTCCCGAGGGCGCCACAGATCCTGCCGTTTGTGGACGGCCGACCCTGAAGACGCGATGGACTCGTAGTGCACCAGTAGGAAAGGGCTGAGCAGGCTCCGGCAGCTCAAGAAGCGCGCAAAGCGGCTTCCATCTAGCGTCGTCTCCGTCGTGTGAGCACAAGACCATTGTCCGGGAAGATGGGGGGGCGATCGGTTGACGCATTGCGCGAACCGCACCATCTTCGAATATGTACTTGGCATTGAGTTTCGCGAATACCGTGTTGATATCGCTCAAGGGTATGGGTGGATCGATGATGGCGTCGAACGTCTCGAACATCTGTACAAGATCGTGCGCTTGAACGGGCGGGTCGCAGTCATCGAACACTCGCACACGCAAGCCCAGCATCGAAAGGGCCATGGCGAGTTCGTCATGCGCGCCACCACCGGTCCAGGCCAGGACCGGACCGGCATGTGTTTTGTCCGTCGGGAGCAAAGCAGAACTCGTGTCGATCGTTCCCGCGCGCGCCAGAAAGGGAAGTATGGAATAGACGTTGTCGGAGCCCGTGTCTAGTCGTTGTAGAACCGCTGGTGAAGAGAGCGCTAGGGCTTCAAGCGCCTCAAAACGATAGTTCATCCAGAGATCGACCGGCCCGTTCACGGGCATCGCCTTCAATAAGATCTCGGCACCTTTACGCGATAGGATATAGCCGGAGAGAAACCAAAGTCCGCGCACAGGTCGGAACAGGTCGTCGCCCAGGACAATGCGTTCAGCTGTGCCATCTGCATCCGAATAGGAAACGTAAAGGAGCCTAGGGCCGCCTTGTGAACGGCAATGTCGAAGGGCAGCCTGCCATCCGCGATCTATGGCCATCGCGGCTCGCCTTTTGAACCAGACGTCATCTTCAAGCACAAGAACGTATTCGTCAGGGCCCTTGGTGATCGCCTTCCAGACCTCGATATGCGATCGCGCGACGGCCACTTCCTGGCGGGTCATTCTGACGGGTTCATCAATGTCGAAGCAGGCGGCCAGCTTGGCGTCGGGCTGCACGTACAGTTGGTCGCCAACCCGATAGTGGGTATCGACATCGCTTGTCGCCGCCACGGCACGGCCGTCGCGCGCGTCGATGGCTGCAAATCGGTAAGTGATGGAAGTCAGCGGGGTGCCATCGGCGGTTATGAAGCGGCCAAGTTCACGACGCATCTGTCGCCATCGTCCCGGCTGTCTATCAAGATTAATGACTATGATGGCGCCGATCCGGTCGTCGCCGGCGCCGAATGAGGATATCCGAGACCTCGGCGAAAGAGCCGAAATCGCACGCCTCAAATGAAATGAAAACTTGCTTATCGCATTCGATGCATCCTGAATGTTCATTGCGCTAACCCGATGGCAGCCATTACTCTTCAGGTATCCATGTTGCGCCAGTTGCGGCCATCACTGCGGTAGGAGAGTTCCCAGCGTGTTTCCGCGATCGCTTCCCAGTTTTGCAGAAGCGCGAAGTCCAGCGATTTGCCCGCCATTATAAGGTTGTGTGCATGCGCGGCTAGGGCGGCTGTCAGATTCCCCGGACCCGTGGTGGACTGAATGGCTGGACGAGGATCGTCGCCGAGTAGTCGCCCCGTGGCGCGCCTGAGAGCATACCTCAGGACGGGATGACGAGCGGGCGCCGCGATTGGATCGTTGTTGACGTAGAAGATCCGATCGGCCGTCGGTAAATCCGGCCGCCAGATCTCTGAGGCTGGCACCATGCTGCGAGAAGGGATGTCGTAGCATAGCGGTTGCAGCTTCAGACCGTCGCTCTCGAACAGGAGCGGCCAGTCGTCTCCCGACAGCACGTCATCCGCATCGACGTACAGGCCGCCTTCTGCGACTAGGAAGCACAGCCTGAGATAATCGCTACGCATTGCGGGGTGGCGACACCGCGAGAAAGCCTTGAGTTCTCGCGGGCCGAATGTATCGCTGATGTAGGCGGCGGCGGACACGTCATCGAACATGCGAAACTCGAACCCGTGATCCCGAAGGCGCTCCCAGCTGGCGAGGCATGCCTTGACGTCCTCGGGGAGGTCCGACAGGTCGTGCCAGAACTGTACGAGGGTTCTAGGCGGCGTGGCGCCGGGTCGGCGGCGCTCCTCACTGCTAGCAGTTGAGACCTGATCCAATTGGTGTAACGTCAAGGCACGGATGAAGTCGGAACGAAGTGGCTCATTCTCCTCGAAGCCAACTGGGTACGCAGACAGGGGCAGCATGTTGGGAAGGACCTCTTGGGCGGTTCGGATCGTACAGCTCGTCGCCACGCGTCGAGCGCGATCTAAGAAGGCACTCGGCTGGCGGGTTCGCCCGATCGTTGAACAACTGCCTGATAGTTTTCCGACGCCTTTCTCATATAGACACGGCCGTCGACCACAAAGCCGTCCAGGCCATGCTCGTGGGTATAGGCGTCCAAGTCCCTGATGTTGTTGATGAAGCCTCGCCCGTTAAAATTGAGTGAGGTGTTGCACAGCACTCCGTAACCCGTTCGTGCCTTGAACGCGCGCGCTTTCCCGGTCCGGGTAGTCGCTGACAGTATCAAACCAAGTAAGGCATCAAGGCCGATGCGTTGCCGGTATCTGGACAGGTTATAAAGACCCATAATTTATTGATATACAACCGACAACGAGAGGGGAAAGGGCATTCACGCAGCCGGTTCGCGCGCCGTCGCCGCCCGCTCTACGGCCAAGGCCGACCGCGCCTCGTCCAGCAGCTTTCTTCCCTCTTTGAGTTCAGCCTCCAGCGCAGTGTTCTTTTCTTGGAGGTAGGACCGCTCTGCGCGTTCGCGCGATAGCGTTACATGCACCTCGCGGAGTTCCAACATGAGGGCCTCAATGCGCTTGCGGTGTTCGGCTGTGTCGGCCTCTAACTTCTTTTGCACCGCGGCAAGCTCCGCCGCTTGGCTCGTCTTCAGTTGCTCGACTTGGCGGCGCGCCTCGTCCAGTTGGCGCAGCAGGTGGTTCTCGGAACGTTCAATAACTTGCTGCAGACGGGCGATCTCTTCCGCATGACCCAGCTTCAAATCGTCCGCCGCGTTCTGATGGGACTTGCGCTCCTCCTCGAGACGTTGCGCACTTGCCTCGAGGGCTTGTCGGCCGAGGGCCAGCTGTCCCCGTAGCCCCTCGGCCTCAAGCTCCAACTCGCGCCGACATCGGGCCTCTTGATCGGCGAGGCTCTGGAGTTGAACGAGTTCCGCTTCCCGCGCTGTGGCCCGCGCCTGGGCCTCGGCAAGCTGCTCTTCGAGGCCTTGAGCTTGGTGTTCGAGCACCTGCAGCCGGGATTCGTAGCCCTCCCGCTCTTCATCGAAAACTTGCTTCGCGGCTGCAACCAGTTGGTCCCAGACCTCGCCCAGGGCGCGCTGGACGGGGAGGGGAAAGCCGGGCTGCTGAGCGCGGCGGGCCTGTTCGTCTTGCCACTCCTTCAGGTACTTCTGGACCGTCGTCGAGGAGCCCCCGGTTTTCTCAAGCACCTGGCGGATGGAAGGGGTGCGGCCGGACGCGGCGAGCAGTTCATCAGCAGCCTGGAAGACTTTTTCGCGGATCGAGAGGGTCATTTGGGTGCGCCGGTCACGAACAAGACGGCGCGTATCGTAACGTAAACCGTGGCGTATGTCTTAGTTGGCGGTCTACTACTTGCGATAATGGTTATTCTCGCAAGTAATAGTTAAACTCTCGGGCATGCCCGATAAACTCCTTGCTCAAGCCGTCCCTCTGACGCCGGCGCTCGAAAAGACAGCGGCCTCCGCCGAGCGCTACCTAGACGCTCAGTACAGCGCGGCGACGCGTCGCGCCTACGCCGCTGATTGGCAGGCATTCCATGCCTTCTGCGCGAACCACCGCCTGGTCACCTTGCCAGCGACCCCCCAAACAGTCGCGCTTTTTCTGACCAGTCAGGCGGAGGAGGGCCTCCAGCCCTCGACGCTTCAGCGGCGGCTCGCGGCTGTGCGGCTCGCCCACCGCGCCGCGGGCCACGAATCACCGACCGGAAGCGAGCTCGTCAAAGGGATCATGCGAGGGGTGCGACGCACCCATGGCACGGCGTCCTTGCAAAAGGCACCGCTCATGGCCGACCAGCTGAAAGCACTGGTCGATGGCCTCGACCTTGCAACGGCCGCCGGCGTGCGTGATCGAGCGCTCCTGCTCGTTGGCTTTGCCGCGGCCCTGCGCCGCTCCGAACTCGCCGCACTCGCGTGGGAAGACATTGAGTGGGTGCCCCAAGGCATGCGGCTGCACATCCGCCGCTCGAAGACGGACCAAGAGGGCTCGGGCTCCGTCGTGGCGGTACCCCACGGCGGTGATTACTGTCCGGTAGTCGCCCTGCGCGCATGGCGGGGCTTTCTCGGGGTGGACGCGGGCCCCGTGTTCCGTGGGCTCTACCGCGGTGGCACGCCGCGGCCGACGGGACTCTCGTGTTACGCGATTGCATTGGTCGTCCAGCGCCATGCAAGTCGTCTCGGCTGGGAAACCGAACAGTACGCCGCTCACAGTCTGCGTTCGGGCTGGGCAACCTCCGCCGCCCTCAATGGGGCAAGTCTCGCAAAAATGCGCGAGGTGACACGTCACAAGTCGCTGCAGACACTGCAAATCTATATCCGGCGTGCCGAGGAGTTCACGAATCACGCCGGCGAAGGACTGCTCTAACGGTTGCTTTAGTGCCTCGGGCAGAGCTAGCCTAAACACTCCAGTACTTGCGAACGAGCTCAGCCTTTCGAATGCGGCGGATGTATTCTTTTCCGCAGCAAGTCTCGTGGAGGGCCGCTTCGCATGGGAGCCCGCGATGAGAGGCTTTCACATACTTAGGCGCATGCCCCCCCCATGGGCGTCCGGCGCTTCCCCTCGGCGACCCGCTCAACGACGGGCGACGGATTTTCCGTACGCCGAAGCTCAAGAGACGATTCGCTGACCTATGCAGCCCATTAGACATTCAGTTCCGCTTGTCTTCCAGGGCGCCACGAGTTATCGGTGGACGGTTTTCAGTCCCAGAGTCGGTCGAATTGCGCGGTTCTACAGTGCACTCGAATACGATCATTACTGCGCTATTGAGAGCGATCCCGAAGTGGAGGTTTTCTGCGAACAACCCGTGCGGTTTGAGATTGCACTAGGCGAAAAACGCTACGCAAGCGTTTTGGACATGTGGGTTCGGTATCGAAATGGGCACGAGGAGTACCGAGAAGTCAAACCTGCGGCCAAGGTTACCGAGGCGAGCTTACAAATTCAGGCAGCACGGAGGTGGTGCGAAACCCAGGCAATCCCCTTTAGAGTGATCACGGAAACTGATCTGGGCCTTGATCCCCAGGCGTTGGCCAACTGGAAAAAGATTCTCCCGTACTTGGCCGACACAACATGGACAGTCCGACACGGGTTGGACGCCGCTATCGAGCGCTACTTGCGAAGCCGTGCTTCGGTTACCCTCGCAGAGCTTGAATCGTGCTTTCCTGCGGCACCGCCGACCGAAGTCCATCGCGCGACTTTTGCGCTGCTGTACCGTGGCACAGCAGCGGCCGATTTATCGGGAGAACCTTTGACCCGTCGCACCTTGTTCCGGTTCCGCGACAATGGCTAGGCGACGCTCCATCACGAGGTCACTTACTGAACAAGCGGCACTCGAGCCATGGCCAACCGTGGACGAGAGCGTACTCGCGCCTCCCAAAGACGTGCAGTACCGTGCCCGCAAGCAAGCGATCGATGCTTATCTCGCGGGCGAGGCAACGCTCGCCCAAATTCACCGCACCACAGGAGTCGCACCAGCCACTGTAATTCGGTTAGCGAAACGGTGTCTTGAGCTCCACCCAGATGGCCGTGTCTGGGGTTACCGCGCACTGGTGGGGTACAGGCGAGTCCGTGAATATCGCCGTCGCGCGAACATAACGCTTAGGCCCACAGATTACCGCCGCCGCGGGGGCTTAGCTGGTGCTTTTGGATGGCTGCTCGAGCAACACCCGGGCCTCAAGCAGTTTCTTGAGGACAAGTACCTTAAGCGGGGATCCAAACGAGAGATTCACGAGAACCGCATCAGTACACAGACACTGCATTCCGCGTTTCTTGATGAATGCCGCCGGATAGGGATTCACGAAAATGAGTATCCGTTCGCGCAGAAGGACAAAGGCCTGCGTAGCTTGTATCGCTACATCAACAAGCTGCGAAATGCCCGGATGATTGAGTCTGTGCGGGCACGCGGTCGCGCTAGCGATGCCCAATTGCTCGTGGACGTGGGAACGGGTCCTTCTCCGATTCGCCCGGCGCGCCCTTATCAACGCATTGAGTTCGATGGTCATCGTATCGATATGCACGGTACCATCGAAATATCCACTCCTCTGGGCACCCATCTCGTTGCTATCGACCGCCTCTGGTTGCTGGCGCTTGTCGACGTGTACAGTGAGGCCGTTCTGGGGTATTACATCAGCCTCAATAGCGACTACAACCACCACGACGTTATGAGGTGCCTCTACTACTCGCTCATTCCACCACTGAAGCCCGAGCAGGTAATTGAAGGTTTGCCGTTTCCGAAAACGGGTCGCGTTCCCAATGAAGTCCTCCCCGAATTGCAGTGGACGGCATGGGATGAGCTATGGTTTGACAACGCCATGGCGCACCGTTCAGCGAGCCTGCGGGCGGTAGTAACGAGAACACTGGGTGCGACGCTCGTAGAGAGCCGTGCGCGACGACCAACCGCTCGCCCCTATATTGAACGCCTCTTTGGATTAATTGAGGAGCACGTATTTCATCGCATTCCGGGAACCGCAGGAACAGGCCCACGCGACCCGCGCGGCGAAGGTGGCGCCAAAAAGGCATTGCGACACAGAATCGATCTTGCAGAGATCCGCCAATTGGCCGATGTCGCGGTTGCGGAGCATAACCACCGCTCGTCTTCAGGTCTCTTTGCGCACTCTCCCATGGAGGTCGTGACAAGTTATGTTCAACAAACTGAACAGTTGCTGAGAAAGTTACCTCCCAACGCACAGAGAGAAGAAGCCATTTTGTTTGAACGCGTTGAAGCGGTGGTTCATGGTAACCCGCTTCATGGACGCAGGCCTTACATTGATTACCTGTACGCGCGATACACAAACGACATTCTCGCCCGTATGCCGGAACTCATCGGGGAGAAGCTTATCCTCTTCGTCAATCCCGATGATTTGCGTGTAATCCTTGCCTATCTGCCAGATGGCTCAGAATTGGGTTATCTGCGCGCATGCGGAGCATGGAGCAGAACACCGCATTCAATAGAAACGCGCCGCCACATCCACAGGTTGGTGAAAGAGAAACGTCTGTCCATCCCTTACGATGCCGATCCGGTTAATATCTATCTGAAACATCTTATGAAAAAAGCGCAAAAAAACCGCAAGACCGCCAATCAGATCGCGCAAGTGTCCGCCATTTCTCCGATGGCAACGCTCTCGACTCCTGACTCGGATGCTAGCGACATACGGGAAGAGGAATTCCTCGCTCCGATTACGTCGAGGCGAGTTCTCAAGACACAATTCTGAGGCTTTCTGCCCTTGCCCCGCCCAAGCATACCGATTGGAAGCCACCCGATCGAACGAGGGGAGTACCGAATAGGGACGCCCGCTATCGAGGACGCGTATTCGCACATTTTGCGGTGGGTGCGCTCTCGTGTCTCGGGTGGAATGGTTACCGGCTTGTCGCGCATTGGAAAAACCACCGCCATAAAGTACTGGAACGTCCTGCTGGCGGAAGATATGCCGACACTAATGCGAGTCACATTGCTGTGTATCCATAAACAGGTGCGAGCGGTAACCGAAAACCACTTCCTGGAGTGGTTTCTTGAGTCGGTCAACCATGAGTTCCCCAGCTCCGGCAACGCAGAGAGAAAACGCAAGCGTTTAATCGAATTCTTATGCGAGCGAATTGCAGAGTCGTGGCAGAGAAGAGCGGTGCTGTTTTTCGATGATGCGCAGGAACTTCATCCAGACCAGTACGGTTGGCTGATGGCGATAACGAACGAGCTGGAAAAACGCGGATACCAATTAACCGTCGTACTAGTCGGGCAGCCGGATCTTGAACATCAACGCTCAGCTTTCGTCAGGGCGAAGTACTTGCAGCTGATAGGGCGCTTCATGGTACATTCGGTACAATTTCACGGGATCCGAAGCGTCGACGAGCTCGCATACTGCCTTCGTGCCTATGATGACGTCGCCCGCTCAGAGTATCCCGTCGGAAGCGGGTATTCCTTCACTCGGTTCTTTCTTTCGGAGTCGTTTGATATCGGTTGGCGCTTGGAATCGATGGCGCCGCTGTTTTGGAGTGTGTTCCGAGAGGCCGTACGAGCGCATGAGAAACTGCAGATCCCCATGCAGTACTTCACGTATGTCGTGGAAGAGTTACTTGTTTCCTGCCAGGATACCGACCCTCGCGAAACCATAACCGCCAAGACCATACAACAAGCGGTCGAGAACAGCGGTTTCAAACAACGGGATGTGCTCTTTTCGAAAGCCGAAACGACGCGCACAGAGGGGTAGGCGGTCAGGCCGGCTTCCGAGCACGTAAGCGCTCCAGCTCCGATTCACAGATTGACAAGCGTGTCGCCGCCTCAGTCCGTTGAACATGAGCATCACGCGCATCCACATGAAGAGCATCGATGCGCTTCTGCAGTTCCGCCAATTCCATCTGTCGCTGGGCGTGAACCGCCCGTTCCTCGCGCAGTTGCTCTTCAAGGCGGCTCCGAACGTCAGCCGCATCTGAAACCCGTTGGCTCTCGGCAGCAAGGCGACGCTCGAGGTCTAGCACTTGGGTCCGCAGCTGTTTGATCTGCGCCTTCAATCCCTCCACCTCGGCGAGCGCGGTCTGGTGTTGCTTTTCAACTAACTTGACTCGCTCATCCGCCACCTGCACGCGTTGGTCAGCTTCTTCGCGATATGGCTCAAGACGCTCCCATGCCTTGTCGAACGCTTGCTCCGCAAGGGCTAAAACCTCCGGCGGTACATCAGGTCGGTCTCGACGTGCCACCAATTCCGTGAGCACGGTCTGGACATCCTCGTGGACATCGCCAGTAGAGCCTTTGCCCCCAGCCTTCAGGACCTTATTGACCGACGGCCATTCCCCCGAGGAGAGCATGTCAAGGATGATCCCTCGGTTATGGTATTGCCGAGCTTCTTTTCCATTGGCAACGCGAGCCATCGGGGTCTTTACCTCTATTGCTCTGGGGAGAGCGCCACGGCGAACGCCCAGCAACCGCCGCGTCTGGACAGCTCCTCACCTCAGCCTGTGGGCAGAGGCGCCATCGGCCATTCTGATGCTACAGACGCTTCAGACAGTGGGATCAACGGGAAGTGCTGTGACCTGCGCCGGGATCTGCGCGGTAAAAGAGTTGGGCCGATTATTTACGGACTCAGTTCATGCTTTTTTAGAGATTTGGTTCAGATTAAGAAATTGCTGTCTATGTTGGTGACACTTTTGGTTCAGTCGGACAGGCCTTACCCGGATGCGCTGTAGGCCGTGCAGCTGATTTAACATAATAGGCATTATGCGCCCTTTGGAGGATGTATTCGGCGGGGCGTCCGCCAGCAGCTGCGACATCTCCGCCGGTGTTTTCTTTACTGGCCGCGCACGTCGGTGCTTCTGACCTGCATGCTACCGCTGGTTAGCTGGAGTGTGACGTGGCGGTAGCAGTATGCGCCGACGTCTTCGTGCACGACGTTCAGGTCATAGCGTCGGGCGAGTGCCCGGGCCATGGCGATGTTCTGCTCGCCTACGCGGAAACCGGAGTTGCCTGCCGTGGGAAACATGTTGCCGCCACCGAAGATGCCGGCCTCGTAGTCCTCCAGATGGGTGCCGGACTTGCGAATGGCGGTCGCGAGCAGTTCCATGGCCTCGTCGCCGTAACGGCCGTCGCCCTGTCCTGCGCCCCGTGAGCCAAGGACGAAGTGGCACATACCGCCAAGGCGGCTTTTTCGGTGCCAGAGCGTGATGGAAACACACGAGCCGAGCAAGGTGCGGACCTCGCCGATGCCTTGCCCGAAATAGACTTCGCCGGGCTTCAGATAAACGTCCTGTCGCACCCTGTTCATCGTCCGAGCTGATAAACGGAGGGTGTCACCATACGCAGTGATGTGCGGATGCCGTTGAGGCTTTCGGAATGGCCAGTAATGAGAAAACCGCCGGGTTCGAGATGTGCGATGAGGCGCTGTACCAGCCGCGCCTTGGTCGTCGGGTTGAAATAAATCATTACGTTGCGCAGGAAAATGGCATGGAAGCGGCCGAGTGCGGGCCATTCACCGTTGAGGTTCAAGGGGCGGAACTCGATGCGTTCGCGGATCGCCCGGTCCACCATGAAGCTGCCCGCCTGGGAGCGAATGCCCTTCAAGCAGAACCGCTGCAAAAACTGCGGCGGAATGCGTGCGGTGTCTTCGAGGGGATAGATACCCTTGCGTGCCGCTTCGAGTACGCGCGCGCTGATGTCGGTGCCCAGGAGGCGCCAGTTGTCCGTCCGGCCATCCGCCAACACCATGCCGATGCTGTAGGGTTCTTCACCCGAGGAACAGGCGGCGCTCCAGATGCGTAGTTCGGGAACGTTGCTAAAGCGCGGCATGAGCACATCACGCAAGAAGTCGAAGTGTTTTGGTTCGCGAAAGAAATAGGTCTCGTTGGTAGTCAGGTGGTCGACCATTATCTGGCGTTCGAGGGCCTGGTCTTGCCGTGTGACGAGGTCATGGTATTGACGGAAGGTGGCGAAGCCGTGGTGGCGCCGCCGGCGTCCAAGGCGGCCGCTGACCAGGGCCTTCTTGGCATCGGACAGGTGGATGCCCGCGATCTCAAAAATCAGGTCGCGAAACAGCGCAAATTCCTTGTCGGTAATGCTGCTGTGACCCTTCACCCTCGCCCTGCCCTGCACGCCGTACGCGGTGGCGGAATCAGACGCCGGCTGAGCGATGCATTCCTGTGCGACTTCCACACGAACGCTTGCGCCCTCAGGCATGGTCGACATCAGTGAGTTCCTCCGCGAGGTCTGCTGTGCGTTGGAGCGAGGGCGCTATCTTCTCGCGAAACCAACGGACGTGCTCGGCGATGTTGAGGCTGCGCCCTTCAAATCAGAGATTTCCTGAGAGGGTCTGGGCTATGGAGAGAGGTGCTCCGCGAGGGCTCCCTACCCGCGGACTGGAACGAACGGAGGCCCACTCGGCTGTGAGAAAGTCGAAACAAGAACCCCGGTCGCCCGGGGTTCCGTACTTCCATCATGGTTGTTTTCTCAATCGTCGTCCCTGCGGTAGAGCGTTCCCTTGCGCTCGGCCAACGCGGCACAGTGGATACAGCGCTGCACCGGTATGCCGCTGCGCATGGCAGCGGCCAGGCGTTCTTCGGGAATTGGCTGGCCGCAGTCCACGCAGGTGTCCACGGTTTCGCCGTGCAACTTCTCGCGGATTCCCGAGATCGACATTTCAATCTGTTCGATGGTCGCCAGGCTGGCCTGATCCAACTCGTCGGCTTCTCGTTCGAACATAAGGCCTCCTCGTAGGATTTCGAGGAACTGTCTCGAAACTAGACCCTGGCACCACCCGCGCGGTCGCGCGGCGCGTGATACCGTGTGGCCAAATCCTTGGTTTGGTCGGCAGCGACTAACAAAGTCATGGAAGACCACGACAGGCCCACGAGGTTCCCCTTGGAAAGGGGATCGTTTTCACGTCGTGAATACCCTTGGACACGTCGATGGCACGGGTTGTTGGCCATCGCGCATTCCACGAGCACGCTGTTGAACTTTGCTTTGCCGGCTAGCATTTTTACCCGCCAGTCACGCGGGCTCCCCCCGTGCGGCGCAGAGTTCGACGGGGAGAATTGCCGACGATAATCTAAACGCGGTCCCGGACCGTGAAACGCCTGACCGCTCGCAGCGTTTTGGCGAGAGTTCCATGCGGCTCACGCCTGGTTTGGAACAGGCAACCAGCGGAACGGCATGTGTCACCGGACTGCCTCTCCGGTCATACAATCCGCGCACCGCGCACGTACACGCATACACGATGGAGTAATGTGCCCCATGGCGGACATCCCGCTTTCAGAGAAACCCGCCATCGAATGGCACACCCTGGCCTCCGATGAGGTCGTCGAGCGACTGGAAACGGACGGCCGCCGCGGCTTATCGCAGGCCGAGGCCGCGTCCCGCCTCGCCCGCTTCGGGCCGAATCGCCTCCCTCCCCCGGCCCGGCGCCCGGCCTGGCTGCGCTTCCTCCAGCAGTTCAACAACGTCCTCATCTACGTGATGCTGAGCGCCGCGATCATCACTGCGGGCCTGGGTCACTGGATCGACACCGCCGTACTGCTTGCTGCCGTGCTCATCAATGCCGTGATCGGCTTCATTCAGGAAGGCAAGGCCGAACAGGCTCTGGACGCCATCCGACGCATGCTGTCCCTGCGTGCCGTAGTGGTGCGCGGCGGCGAACGCATGGAACTGCCGGCCGAATCCTTGGTGGTTGGTGACCTGGTGGTCCTCGCCTCCGGTGACAAGGTGCCGGCCGATCTGCGCCTGGTGACGGAAAAGGCCCTGCGCGTCAATGAATCCATCCTGACCGGCGAATCGGAGGTGGTGGAAAAGGCCCTCGCGCCGGTAACGGCCGGCGCCGCCCTTGGCGATCGGCGTTGCATGTTGTATTCGGGCACGCTGGTTTCCTCCGGGCTCGCCACCGGCTTGGTGGTGGCAACGGGGTCCGGCACGGAACTCGGGCGTATCGGCGCCATGCTCAAACAGGTGCAGGAAGTGACCACGCCCCTGTTGCGCCAAATTGATACCTTCGGGCGCTGGCTGGCCGCGGCCATTATCCTGTTGGCGGGGCTTACCTTCATCATCGGCGTGGTGGTCCGCGGCGAGCCCGCCAGCGAGATGTTCATGATGGCCGTGGCCCTGACGGCCTCCGCCATTCCCGAAGGCCTGCCTGCCATCATGACCATCACCCTGGCGCTCGGTGTGCAGCGCATGGCCCAGCGCAATGCCATCATCCGCCACCTGCCCGCCGTGGAGGCGCTGGGCTCGGTGACGGTGATCTGCTCCGACAAGACCGGCACGCTCACGCGCAACGAAATGACCGTGCAGCAGGTGGTCATGGGCCATCGGGTGTACACCGTCAGTGGCGTAGGCTATGCGCCCGACGGTGCGATCCATCTGGACGATGTACCGGTATCGGCGGAACAGCCGGAACTCCTGCATGCCGTGCGCGCGCTGGTATTGTGTAACGACGCCCAGTTGTATCACCGCGAAGGCGGTTGGACCGTGGAAGGCGATCCCACCGAGGGCGCCCTGCTCGCCCTCGCTTACAAGGCCGGCCTTGATCCGAACGCCGAGCGTCAAGCGCTGCCGCGCACCGACGTGATCCCCTTCGAGTCCCAGCACCGCCTCATGGCCACGTTGCATCACGATCACGAAGGTCATGGTTTTATTTACGTCAAGGGTTCGCCCGAACGCATCATGGACATGTGCGACTGGCAGGGCGCGGGCCAGGCCATCGACCGGGACTACTGGATCCAGCGCGGCACCGAGGCCGCCGCCCGCGGGCTGCGCATCCTGGCCATCGCCGTGAAGAACACCGACGCCTCCCAGCGCGAGGTGCGCTTCTCACACCTGCGCGACGGCTTCACCCTCATGGGCATGGTGGGCATCATCGATCCGCCTCGCGACGAGGCCATCGAGGCGGTGGCCCAGTGCGCCGCGGCGGGTATCCGCGTGAAGATGATCACCGGCGATCACGTGGACACCGCCCGCGCCATCGGCGCGCGCATGGGCATCGGCGTGGACAAGCCGGCGTTGAGCGGGCCCGAGATCGAGCTCATGGACGACCAGGAACTGCGCCGCTACGCGCCCCACGTGGATGTGTTCGCGCGTACCAGTCCGGAACACAAGCTGCGCCTGGTCGAGGCCTTGCAAGCCGCCGGCCAGGTGGTGGCCATGACCGGCGACGGCGTGAACGATGCGCCGGCACTCAAGCGTGCCGACGTGGGCATCGCCATGGGACTGAAGGGCAATGAAGCGGCCAAGGAGGCCGCGGACATGGTGCTTGCCGATGACAACTTCGCCACCCTCGGCAACGCGGTGCGCGAGGGCCGCGGCATCTACGACAACATCCGCAAATTCATCCTGTTCATGCTGCCCACCAACGGCGGCGAGGCGCTGGTGGTGATTGCGGCGATCCTGTTCGAACTGGTGCTGCCGTTGACGCCCGCCCAGGTGTTGTGGATCAACATGGCCACCGTCAGCACCCTCGGTCTCGCCCTGGCCTTCGAGCCGCCGGAACACGACGTGATGGGCCGCCCGCCCCGTGACCCGCACGAGCCGCTGCTGTCCGGGTTCTTTATCTGGCGGGTGGTGATGGTCTCGTTGCTGATGGCGGCAGGTGCCCTGGGATTGTTCCTTTGGGAACTCGACCATGGCGCGAGCTTGGAAAAAGCGCGCACCATCGCAGTGAGCACGATTGTGCTGGCGGAGATGTTCTATCTGATCAATAGCCGCCATATCCTGCACTCGGTGCTCTCGCGGGAGGGCCTGTTCGGCAACCCCTACGTGCTTGGCGCCATTGCCGCCTGCGCCTTATTGCAATTCGCCTACACCGAGGCCACGCCGTTACAGCGCGTGTTCGCGTCCACCCCACTGAGCCCCGCGGAATGGCTGCGCGTGGTCGTGGCCGGATTGATGGTGTTCCTGCTCGCGGAGCTGGAGAAGCAGGCGCAGCATCTGTTGAACATGCACGGAGCCCGCCGCTCCACCGGTGCCTGAGACATCGGAATCGGCTGGTCTGCGCAACGACGCCGGCACGGCGACGCACCTTTTCGTCACCTGGCGCAGTACCTTTTCGTCATCCCCGACGCGGGTGCCTTTTCGTCACCCCGGCGAAACCGGGGTCTGAACAACTGTTCCGCACCACGAGACACCTGGATTCACTCTCGCCACCACGCGTGCCAGCGCCACATGGATTCCGGCTTACGCCGGAATGGCGAGTCCGTAGCCGCGCCAGCGGCGGGTCAGTCCGCCTCCTCCCTGTCCCCCCGGCGCTGCCGCTCCAGCTCTTCGTGCAGTCGCACGTTTTCTTTTTTCAACTCGACCATTTTCAACTCGCGACCGACCATGAGGCGGTTGAGCGTCTCCAGTTCATCCACCCGTTCGCGCAACGCGTCTTCCGCAAGGCTGCGTTGCCGGCGGGCCTGTGCCTCGGCCAAGGCACGTTCCACCGCGGGTGTCAGCTTGGACAGGCGGTCTTTCAGCACGTAATCCGTGGCACCGCCCCGCAGGGATTCGATGGCCACTTCCTCACCCATGGCGCCGGTGACGAAAATGAACGGCACGTCCGGCAACCGCTCCCGCGCCATCTGCAGCGCGGCGAACCCGTCGAAGGCCGGCAGCTTGTAATCCGCCAGGATGATGTCCGGCATGAATTCCGCCAGGGCGCGGGCGAAATCGCCGCGTGTTTCCACCCGCAAGCTGGAGAACTGGAAGCCTGCGCTGCGCAGTTCGTGCTCGATGAGCGCCGCATCCGTGGGCGTATCCTCGAGCAGTAGTATTCTCAGTGCTGTGTTGGCGTCGTTCATTGCACCGGTGGTTTGTTGGTGAGCAGCCAATAGAATCCCAACGAGGCCACGGTGCGCGCGAACTCGTCGAATTCAACCGGCTTGGCGATATAACTGTTGACCCCGAGCCGATAACTTTCGGTGATGTCACGGTCCTCTTTCGAGGAGGTGAGCACCACCACGGGTATGCAGCGCGTGCGTTCATTGGCCTTGAGGCGCCTGAGCACCTCGAGGCCGTCCAGTTTGGGAAGCCTCAGGTCGAGCAGGACCACCTTGGGGGTGCTCCCTATCTGGCGATCGGCGTATTGGCCCTGGGAAAACAGGAAGTCGATGGCCTCCGCGCCGTCCTTCACCCAATAGAGTTTGTTCGCCAGATTGTGGGCGCGCAGTGCGCGCATGGTGAGTTCCGCGTCGGTAGGCATGTCTTCCACGAGCAGTATTTCTATATCCCCGGGGTCACTCATGTGATTCTCCTACGGGCAGGCTGAAGAAGAAGGTCGCGCCGCGACCTGGATGGCCTTCGGCCCATACGCGACCACCGTGCCGCTCCACGATGCGCTTGACGATGGCAAGCCCCACGCCGCTGCCCGGAAACTCCTCGATGTTGTGCAGGCGCTGGAATAATCCGAACAGACGGTCCGTGAAACGCGGCTCGAAGCCCATGCCGTTGTCACGTATGTAATAGACGATCTCACCGTCGCGGGTGCCGCTGCCGACGTCGATTTGCGGGGCTGGCGCGCCACGCGTGGCCTTCAGTGCATTGCTGAGAAGGTTGAACAGCACTTGGCGTACCAGCAGGCGATCGCCGCGCACCGGCGGCAGCGGGGCGATGTGCGTCCGCACCTCGTGGGCGCCCGCCGCCGGTGCGATGTCGTGCCACACCGACCTGACCAGGGTGTCCATGTCGATGTTCTCGTACTGCAGTTGGATGCGCCCGACCCGCGCAAAGTCCAGGATATCGTCGATGATCTTGGCCATGCGTGCGGTATTGTCGCGAATGACATCAAGGATCCGCTTTCCTTCCGCGTCGAGTCGGGGGGCGTAGTTGTCCATGAGGACCTTGGAATAGCCGTCGATGGCGCGCAGTGGCGAGCGCAGGTCGTGGGAAACCGAGTAGCTGAAGTTCTGCAATTCCTGCAACGCAGCTTCCAGGGCCATGGTGCGCTTCTGTAGCTGAAGGTCCAGGGTCCGGTCGGCCTCGAGGGCGCAGCTGGCCGCGATACCGGCGATCAGGCTCCACTGCCCCTGGCGTTTGATCACGGAAAACTGGTGATTCTGCACCACGTCGATGACCTCGGCGGCGCCACACTTGGGAATGGCGTAGGTGCACACGCCCAGCATGCGATAGCGGCCGATGATGTTGTTGACCGTCGCTTCGTAGTCGTAGAAATCCCGCCAAAGGCCGGGTTCCAGCCAAAAGGTGTTGCCCGTGAACCGCAGCCCGTCGAAACCGCGCGCGAGCGCCGCCTCCAACTTGTGGATCCAACCTCCGAGGACACGGGTCTGGTCGAAGACGCCATCGATGAGATACCACTCGTCGTGCGGCATGATCTCCAGCGCGCCTTTGGCGATATAGTCATCGAGGTGCGGCATGGCCCTGCGTAACGCCTGCTCAGCGGCCTTGTGATCGAGCGGTTCGGAGGTGATCCACATGCAGAATTCGTTTTGCTCCAGCCCTGCCTTGAAATAGGGCACGAGGGTATCCGTGAGATCCTCCGGGGTTTCATAGAACTGGCAGAAATGGGTCCCCCAGGTGACGTCTCCCACGCATTCGATCCCGCTGTGACGCAGAAAGGTCGATTCATCATTCATCGCATTGCTCCGCGCGTGGCAGTGCTACGTGGAAAGAAGACCCTTCGTCTAGCCGGCTGTCGGCCCAGATGCGCCCGCCGTGGCGGGCCACGATACGCTTCACCAGGGCCAGGCCGATGCCGGTGCCCTCGAATTCCGAGGTGCTATGAAGGCGTTGGAACACGCCGAACAGGCGATCGACATACGCCATCTCGAAGCCCACGCCGTTGTCGCGTACGCAATAGATGATTTCGTCGGGGTGCTCCTCGAAGTCCACTTCGATGTGGGCGATCTCGCGGGGGCGGCTGAACTTCACTGCGTTACTGAGCAGGTTGATGAATACCTGTCGCAGCAGGGCGCGGTCACCGCATACAGGGGGCAGTGCAGCGAGTCGGAAGTCGTAGCGGCGCTCGGGTTCGGTCTGGCGTACCTCTTCCCAGACCTCCTGCACCATGGACGTCATGTTGACCTCGACCCTGCGCATCTCCGCGCGTCCGGTGCGGGAAAAACTCAGAATGTCGCCGATGAGCTTGCCCATCCTGTCGGTGTTCTCGCGCACCACTTGCAGCAGGCGCTGCCCTTCTTCATCCAGTTGCTCCGCGTAATCGGTGAGCAGGATCCGGGAGAAGCCGTCGATGGCGCGCAGCGGGGTACGCAAATCATGCGATACCGAGTAACTGAAACTCTCGAGTTCCTTGTTGGCGGCCTCGAGCTCGGCGGTGCGCGCCTTCACCCGTGCATCCAGTTCATGGTTGAGGGTGCGCAATTCCTGCTCGGCCCGCTTGCGCTCGGTGATGTCGAGAAAGGCCACCACGGCGCCGAGCACCTTGCCCTCCTCCAGGATGGGCGTGCTCACGTATTCGATGGGAAACCCGCTGCCATCGCGCCGCCAGAAGTACTCATCGGTACCGCGGAACACCCTGCCTTCCGTATACGTGCGCTGGATGGGACATTCGGACGCGGGATAGGGACGGCCGTCGGGACGGGAATGGTGGAAGACCTCGTGGCCATTACGACCCACGAGTTCTTCGGGAGCGTAGCCGAGCATCTTTGCACCGGCGGGATTGACGAAGGAACAGCGTCCGTCAGTATCGAACCCGTAAATGCCCTCGCCCGCCGACTCCAGCAGCAGTGCATTGCGGCGACTGAGGCGGGTTACCTCCTCTTCGGCCTTGCGGCGTGCCGAGATGTCGCGGGCCGCGGCGAACACGCCGCTCACTTCACCGCTCTCGTCGCGATACACCGCGGCGTTATAAATGACCGGCGTGGCGTGGCCGTTGATGTGGCGCAGGTCGAGGGGGTAGTCCCGTACGTAGCCTCGCTCGAAGGCCTTTCGGTAACCTTCGCGCGCCTTCTCGGGCTGGGTGAAATACTCCGAGAAATCGGTGCCGATGAGTTTTTCCCGCGGCAAGCCGGTCGCCTCCTCGGTCGCCTTGTTGACGTCCGTGATGCAGCCGTTTCGGTCGATGGTCACCAGCGGGTCGAGGCTGGCCTCGAGCAGGCTGCGGTTGTAGGCATTGGCCTTGCGCAAGGCCCGTGCGGCGTTCCGCAGCTCGGTAATGTCGCGGGCGGCGGCATACACGCCCACCACCTCGCCTGCTTCGTCCCGATACACGGAGGCGTTGTACAGCACCGGGATGGTGTGGCCGTCGGCATGGCGGATCTCCAGCGCGTAGTCCCGCACTTCGCCTTGCTCGAAGGCCTGGCGATAGCCCGCACGGGCGTGCTCCGGGTCGGTGAAGTAGTCGGAGAAATCGGTGCCGATGAGTTGCTCCCGGGAGCGGCCGGTGGCCTTCGTGGTGGCTTCGTTCACGTCGGTGATGGTGCCGTCCCGGCCGATGGTCACCAGGGGATCGAGGCTGGCCTCGATGAGACGGCGGTTATAGGCGTTTGCCTCACGGAGCGCCTCCTCGGCCAGCTTGCGTTCCGTGATGTCCTGAACCGTGCCGATGGAACACAGGGGCCGCCCGGCATCGTCATAAAGCGTTTCGGATTGTTCATGGACGTATTTGACACGGCCGTCCGGAAACAGCAGCCGGTGGTCGATGGAATACGGCGTGCGTGTCGCCACTGAGCGGGTGTAGGCCTCGTCGACGGCAGCGCGGTCGTCGGGGTGGATGAGGTCCAGAAACGCCTGATACGAGGCTCCGAACTCCTCCTTGTCGATCTCGAAGATGCGATAGATTTCGTCGGACCAGTAGAGCACACCGCTGACCAGGTCCAGTTCCCAGTTGCCGATGTGGGTCAGCCGCTGCGCCTGGCGCAGGCGGGCCTCACTCTGCCGGATGGCCTCCTCCACCTCGCGCAAGCGGGTGATGTCACGGGCCGCGGCGAGCACGCCCGCGATCTCGCCGCCGGGGTCCCGGTACACGGAGGCGTTGTAGAGCACCGGGGTCAGGTGGCCGTCCGCATGACAGATCTCCAGCGGGAAATCACGCACGAAACCCTGCTCGAAGGCTCTCTGGTAGCCCTCCCTGGCCTTGCCGGGGTCGGTAAAGTACTCGCAGAAATCGGTGCCTATCAGCGCGTCGCGCGGGTGGCCCGTTACCGCCTCGGTGGCGGCATTCACGTCGGTGATGCGCCCGTCACGGCCGATGGTCACCAGGGGATCGAGGTTCGCCTCGATGAGGCTGCGGGAATAGGCGGCGGTGGCCTGCAACTCCTGCTTGACCTGCACCTTTTCGGTCACGTCCTGGATACTGAGTACCAGGCCTTCCACGTAGCCGTCCGGCCGCCGGACGGGCCGCAGGACCCAGTCGAAATACTTGGTACCCCACTCGGGATGTGCTGGATACGTGAACGGCCGTTCGGTGATGAAGCTCGGAAGGCCGGTTTCCACTACCAGGCGAAACATGGCCTCGTTCTCCGGATTGGGGTAGAGCGCGAAGTGGTTTTTGCCCACGAAAAATTCCGGATCCCGTTGGTCGGCGGCCGCATACGCCGGGTTGACCTTGATGAAATTGAAATCCCGGTCCATGTAGGCCAAGAGCACGTTGACGCCCGAGAACACCTTGTCCAGCAGATCGGTTGAACGCTGCAGTGTCTCCTCGGCGCGGGCTGAATCACTGATGTCTTCCACGCTGCAGTTGATGAAGCGGGGCACACCGCCGCTGTCGCGAAACAGGCTTGCACGAAAGTGGCAAAGGCGGTACTCGCCGCCCCTGCGCAGGCGCACGTCGCGCTCGATGGGCGGACCGCCGGTTTCGAGCAGGTGCGCCAAGTCGGCACGCAGGGGCGCGGCATCCTCCGGCGCGCACATTTCCTCACAGGAGCGGCCAGTCCATTGCGCGGCAGGGCGCTGCGCCAGGGCGGCAAGATGCGCATTGACACGCAACCAGCGACCCTCGAGATCGAGATGGCCCATGCCCACCGGGGCGGCATCGAAGGCGGCCGCCAACAACAGCTCGCATTCGGCGAGCCGACGGACGGGGTCTGTGTGGGGCTGCTCGTTCACGGCACAGAGACATCCGTGCCGTTATCGGAACCGAAGCGCGCCGGCCGGAAGGTGAGGACGAAGCGGGCCCCGGGGTGGTGGTCCGGATCGAATACCAGATCGCCGCCGAACCCCTGCATGATGCGCTGTGAGGTCGGCAGGCCCAGGCCGGTCCCGTGACCTTCGGCCTTGGTGGAAAAGAACGGATCGAACAGGCGGTCCCGGGCCTCGGGGGGCACACCCCGCCCGGTGTCCGTGACCGAGACCCACACGCGGTCTGCCTCGGCGCCCCCCTCCACGCACACCTCGCGAACCGGGGCATTTTCCAGGGCGTTGAACGCGTTGAGCAGGAGATTGATGAACACCTGTTCCAGCGGCGCCAGGGTACCCCACACCCGAGGCAGGTCCTCGGGCAGCGCGACGCGGATCGCCACTTTCAGCTTGCGCACATCCGCTGCCAGCAAATCGAGGGCGCGTTCCAGGGCCACCTGCACCTGCACCGGCACCAGCACCTCACCCGCGGGCCGGCCGAGCACCAGCAGGTTGTGCACGAAGTCCGCCATGCGCTGCAGCTCACGCGTGGCCTTCGTAAGCGCGTCCCGGCTTCTTGCATCGGTGCTCTTTTCCCGGGCGTAACTCACGTAGTTCATCACCCCCATCAGGGGATTGTTGAGCTCGTGGGCCACGCCACTGGCCAGGGTGCCGATGGCGGCGAGTTTCTCGGCCTGCACCAGCACCCGTTCGGCGTTGGTGAGGTCTTCGATGGCTTGGGTCAGCGCCCGGTTGGCCTGTGCCAGCTCTTCGCTGCGTCGGCGCAGGACGAGCTCCGCGCGTCGCCGTTCTGTGATGTCTTCGAGGATGTGCAGGCAGAACAAGTAGTTGCCTTCATCGTCGTGCGTAACGAAGGCGCGCGAGCGGAACACGCTGCCGCGTACCTCAAGTTCATGTTCGTGTACGGGGCGGCAACCCGGCAGCGGCCCCGGCAGGGGTGGGAAGACCTCCCAGTAAGGCCGCCCGAGGGCCTGCTCCGCATCCTGGCCGGCCAGGGCGCGATAGGCTCGGTTGATACGGGTGATGCGCCCTTGCGTGTCGTGCATGAAAATGGCGTCGCGGATCCCGTCGAAGGCGGCCCGCCACTCATGCTCCGCCCGCGTCAGGCGTTGGCGATCGTCGTCCAGGTCCTCGAGCAAATTGACTACCGCGCGGCGGGTCTCGCCGAGTTGGTGTTCCCGAGCCTGGGCCTGGGCGAGCTGCCGCTTCAGGTCTTCCAGTTCCATGGCCATGGCCCTACATCACTTTGGGCCCTTCAAGCACTGAATGTGTGATGGTGCGGATCTGGTCACTGGTGAGCGGCTTGCTGGCGATGCCGAAGCGCAGGCCGTCGCGGGCCGCCTGGGCCAGTTCATCCAGGTAATCGGGCCGGAATGCCGTGACGATATACACCGGCACCCGCGGGCAGACCTCGTGCAGGCGACGGAGGGTCTCGACGCCGTCCATTCCCGGCATGCGCAAGTCGAGAAAAATCAGTGCCGGTGCATTGCGGCGCGCCAGCTCCACGCCTTCCGCACCATCGGCGGCGGTCTCCACCTCGTAGCCCACGTCGCTGAGGGCGAACACGAAGGCATCACGTACTGCCGGATCGTCATCGATAGTGAGAATGCGCCGGTTCACGGGGACTCCCCTGCATTTGACGGGATCGCCGGGATGCTTACCGAAAGTGTAGTGCCGCGGCCTGGCCGGTCCTGATAGACCAGGTCGCCCCCCAGTTCCAGCATGATGGCGCGGGAGATCGATAAGCCAAGGCCGGTTCCCTTGCCCGGGCGCTTGGTGGTGAAAAACGGATCGAAGATCCTGTCCCGGATCGCAGCGGGGATTCCGGTGCCGGAATCGGTGACATCGACGCGTATCAGGGTACCTTCCTGTACGGCCCGGATTGACACCTCTTTGCGTGGCGCGTTTGCGAGTGCGTCGCGTGCATTCATGAGCAGGTTCACAAATACCTGCTGCAGGTGCCCTTCCTTGGCCCGTACCGCCGGAAGTCCATAGGGCAGGTCGAGCTTCACTTCGATTTGACGGGCTTGAAATTCCTGCATCATCAGGTCGAGCGCGGCACCAATCACGTTATGGAGACTGAGCTCGCCCGATGGCTCATCAATGGGACGGGCGAAGGCAAGCATGTTCTTTAGCAGGTCACGTATACGCTCCAGTTCCCGCGCGGCGCGCGTGAGGACATCCCGCACGGTGTCCGGGGCGCCCAGGTTGCGCCGCGCATAATCCACATAGTTCATGACGCCCATCATCGGGTTGTTCAGCTCATGGGCTATTCCGGCCGCCAGGGTGCCCAGGGCCGTCAGTTTTTCCTCCTCGACGTCCTGCCGCTGACGCGCTCGCAACTCGTCCATGGCCGCTTCCAGGCGCCGGTTCGCTTGTCTCAACGCCTCCTCCGCCTGCTTTTGTTCGGTGATGTCCCGTGCCACAGCAAGCACAGACCTGACCCGGCCGTACGGCCCGGGCTCGGCGACCATACGGGTGTCGAACACACGTGTCCCCGCGGGGCCAGGCACGAACAATTCCACCGAAGCAGGCTCCCCAGTGGCCAACACGCGCCGCATGTTCCGGTACCACAGACTGCGCGTCGGGTCGGCGTGCAGAGCGTTTGGGGTGTTTTCCCCGGCAGCATGGCCGGAAGGAAACAGGGTGCGATTGGCGTAGACGCACCGAAGCCGGCGATCGAAGCGCATGACGATGTCCGGCCCGTGTTCCAATAGGCTGCACGATTGCCTCACACGTAGCCGCAGCCGTGCCTGGGCGCGCCTTTGCTCGGTGACCTCACGCACCATGCCGATGCCGCCCGTCACCTCGCCGGAGGGGCCGTGCAGCGGCGCGAAATCCATGTCGAAATAGCCATTCAGCCCGGCTGCGCGATCGACGACACGCACACCCCGGGCATAGCAGCTCTGGCCCGCCAGCACGCGTTGACAACACCGTCCTGCCCGGTTCCTGGCGAGCGACGGAAACACCTCCGCTACACGCCGCCCGAGCACCTGCGACGCCGGCCTGCGCAGGATGCGTCCGGCGGCAGGGTTCCAAAGGCTAAGGCGCGTGTCGCCATCAAAGGCGAAAACCGCATCCGTGGCGGCCGCGATAACGTCCTCCGGGAGACCGGCGCGCTGGACCGCGCCCTGTAAACACCGCAAGTGTTTGCCCGGGGGGCGTGACGCCTCCGCCGCCACCCGTACGCGCTGAGCCTGTCCTGCGTGACTGAGCCGTCCGGAGAACGACACCGGGGCGCCGCTGTCCAGGCAGGCCTCCAATTGCACCAGCAGCCGGGGCCGGTCCTCCGGGTGGAAGGCGGTTACGAAGATTTGGTAATCAGCGGCGACGGTGCCCGGCCGGTAGCCGAGCAGCACATAAAGTCCGTCCGACCATTCCATACACCCACTACCGGGGGCCCACATCCAGGTGCCGAAGGCGAGCAGGCGCTCAGCCGTGGCCTGTACGCGCCATGGCCGGGCACAGCGGTCCCGTTGTACGCGCGGCGCCGCATCGGCCGAGGGCATCGGCGGGTGGTATTTTCCGTGCTTGCCCATGGGCATGGTTTCGTGACTACGGAAAAAGATACGTGCTGTGGGAGGCTGGCCGAGGCGGCGTTAGCGGAAATCAAGCAACGGGTGACACGTCCATCAAGGGATGGTCGATACCCGGCGCGTGTCGTGCGTCCGGGTGTTCCAAACTGGGAAGAAGGCCCGGCCTGCTTCCGGGTCATCCGCGCAGGTGGGCATGGCAAAGCACATTCTGATTGGCCCGGATACCCTCACCCGCGCCATCGAGACCATACGGGGTGTCCATCGGGCCTGTCGCAGGCTGCCAGGCCTTCGTGGTTCAGGAGACCTGCGTGATGAGTGACCAAGTTACCTACGTCTTCCTGATATTTGTCGCTGATCACGAGGTGGAGGTCCGAGCGTGGCTTTCAGCGTGGAGGACGGCATTGGATCGATGTCTGCCGGGGCAGTATCGCCTCGAAATCATCGATGTGCTGCGTGAGCCCGAGCGGGCGGAAAATGACCAGGTGTTTGCCACGCCCATGCTGGTACGCAGTCGCCCCGCCCCGTCCGTGCGCATTCTCGGTGACCTGTCCAGACCGGAACAGGTGCTTGCGCTGCTTGGGGTGGACATGCCACCGGCCTCTTGAACGCCCAGATGAAAATTGAAGGGCGCACCGTGACATGGGCCAGACGGTGCAGGTCCGTTCAGCCGGGCACCACGTGGACGGTGGCGAAGCCACCGCCCGGGGTGCGGAAGTTGGTGGCCTGACCGCGATAGAGCCGTGCCGCCAGCAATTCCATCTCGCCGCCATAGACGAAGCAGCGTACGTCGAACTTGAGCTCGGCCGCTTCCGCGCCCACCAGCACCTGGCGTTTCGGTGCAGGTACGAAGTCCTGGGCCACGTAGTCCTGCTCCAGCAGCCGTTCAAAGGTACTGCGCGTGAGTTTGGCGCCTTCGTATGCCCCGCGGCCGCCGAATGCGCCGGCCGGCTTGAAGTAGAGCTGACGGCGTTCGCGCCACAGCACCTCGGCATCCTCACGGCGCACCACGCGGGTGGGGAGTACCACGTCGAGGATGGCCGCCTGCGCCTCCGGCGCGAGGCCCAGTGCCGACAGCAGCAGCGGGTCGCCCAGACGTGCCAGATGGCGTTTGTCGGCGAACAGGGCGTGGGCGCGGGGATGCGGCGTGAGCACCACGGCATCGTTCAGCCAAGCCTCGCGCAGCGGCGTGAGCGCGGGTGCCTCCAGGTAAAAATCGGTCAGGCGGTTGTAGACCAGATCGATGAGACGCCCCTCGTGATACAGCCCCCCTGCCCCGCCTTCGAGCGCGTGCGGGTCGCAGATCACCGTTTCGATGCCGGCGTTGCGAAACAGGGCAGCAAAAAGGCGGAATTCTTCCCGCAGGTATTGCGTGTCCGGGTCGGCGTCCACAATGGCGATGGTGCGCGGCTTTTCGGTCGGGCGCGTGGCCTGCCATTCGCTCAGGAAACTCGCCAGGATCCGCCGCTCCGCCGCGGCGGCGTCCACGGCCGGGTCGGACATCGCGCTGCAGCAGCGCCGTTGCTGCTTCATCAACTGCACGCTGATCAGGGCGCCGCCCGCATTGGTGTTGATCTCGATGAGTTTGGGACCCTGCGGGGCGAGGTGGAAATCGAAGCCGTAGAGTACTCCGGTGTTGCCCGGGTCGTGCTGTGCGACGACCGGCGCGGTCGGGCACACCGTGTCGGCCCAGGCCGGGCTGGTGAGCAACCCGTGTAACGCCTTCACAGCGGCGGCCATGCGCTGCCGGTCAGCTTCGGCAATGAACACCGGTGCCACGGCCACTTGCGGGAAGGCGTCGCCCGCGCCGAGCACGACGCGCTCTTGCGGCCAGAAATTCAGGCGGTTGAGCCGCACCGCGGCACAGGTGGGATCGGGCTCGGCAGGCGGTTCGGCCAGGCCGCAGGGGACATCGGCAGGACAGGCAATCATGCTATGGCCTTCAGGAGAGCCAACTCTCCACCTTTTTTCGATCGGGCACGCCGCCGGCGTGCACCACCTTGCCCTCGACGACTACACCCGGGGTCGACATGACCCCGTACGCCATGATGGCGGCGATATCCTGCACCTTTTCCAGGGCGAGGGTCACGCCACATTCATCGGCGACCTGCTGGATGAGCTTGTAGGTGGTCTCGCAGTTGCGGCAACCCGAGCCGAGTACTTTCACTTCTTTCATCGGAATCACCTTCGGTCCGAAGACCGGGTTCGTTTGGATTCGCCTGTGTGCGAACGCACTCAGGTCAGCAGATTGAAGCCCCAACCCACCAGCGTGAACGCCACCACCAGCACCCCCGCAAACAGCGCGAGGGCGGGCCACTTGATGACCTTGCGCAGGATCAGCATTTCGGGAATGGACAGTGTGGCGATGCTCATCATGAAGGCCAGCGTGGTGCCGAGGGCGACACCCTTCACGAGCATGGCCTCGGCCACCGGCACCACACCGATGGCGTTGGAATACAGCGGGGCGCCTGCCAGTACCGCGGCCGGCACGCTGTACCACACGTCACCCAGCTGTTTGGCCCAGTCGAGCGGCACGAAGCCATGGAACAGCGCACCCACGCCCACGCCGATGACCACCCATTTCCACACCCGCCGCAGGATCTCGCGGACTTCCGTCATGGCATAGGCGTGTCGGCCGCGCAGGGAGTTGTCGGGCTCGGCGAGGGCCGCCTCGCCCATGTGGATCTTCCACACGTAGTCCTCCACCCAGCGCTCCGGACGAAAGCGCTCCATGATGGCACCGCCTGCGTAGGCCACGGCCAGCCCTGCAGCCACGTACAACAGCGCCAACTGCCAGCCGATGAGGCTGGCGAGCAGCACCACGGCCACTTCGTTGATCATGGGGCTGGCGATGAGAAAGGAGAATGTCACGCCCAGCGGGATCCCCGCTTCTACAAAACCGATGAACAGCGGCACCGAGGAGCAGGAACAGAACGGTGTCACGGCGCCGAGGATAATGGCGGTGGAGCGCGCCAGCCACTTGGGCTGGCCGCGCACAAAGGTGCGCACCCGCTCGGGTGAAAGCAGGGCCCGCAGCAGACCCATCACGTAGATGATGGCCACCAGCAGTGCAAAAATTTTCGCCGTATCGGCAACGAAGAAATGCAGTGCCTGCCCCGCCGCGCTCTCGCCAGACAGGCCCAGCAGTTTGAAAACGACCAGATCACCCAGAATCTCGAACATGCTGCGTCCTCAGCGTTGTGCTTCCAGCTGCACGTAGGCGCGGCTGAGATTGCCACGGTGCAGTTCGGCGAAATTCAACAGGGATTCGAAGGCAGGCGCATGGGCAAGGCGCGCAATCACATCATCGATGGGCTCCCAGTTCCCGGAAGCCTCGGTCAGCTCGACCACCAGCCAGTCCAGGTAATCCCCCGTGTCGCGGCGCGCGACCTCCAGACCGACGGGCCGGCCGTGGCCCGGGACGATGTGTCTCGGGGCCAGGGCTTCCATGCGACCAAACGCCTCTCGCCATGCCGCGGCATCAGACCAGGGCAGTACGCCCAGCAGACGCTCCACATAAACCAGGTCACCGCTGTAGAGCACACCCTCGGCGGGGAGCCAGACGACGGCGTCGCCCGGGAAATGGGCATCGCCCAGCCACCGGAGGTGGAGGTCGACGCCGCCGATACTCAGTACGGCAGCGTTCCCGTCGACCGGTGCCGGGGCGTGGAACGGGCGCGTGCCGTCCAGCCGTGTCTTGAGCACGGTCTGCAACTGCTCCATGTGCTGGCTCGCAAAGCGCTGTTGGGTGTCCACCGTGCGCGCCAGAGCGATCACCTGTGCGCCCTTGTCGGCGAAATAGCCGTTGCCCAGCCAGCGATGGTCCTGGCTGCCGGTATTGATCACGTGCGTCACCGGCTTGTCGGTCACACTGGCCACGGCCTTCTCGATGAGTGCCGCCCCGGCCTTGGAGGCGCCGCTGTCGATGAGCACCACGCCTGTGTCGGTGACTACGAAACCGAAGGTGGCGTTAAGCCCATGGTTTTCGTAAGTCCGGCCTCCCAGCTCGCCCACGATGGCGTAGCCAGGCCCCGCCACGTGCCGGACCTCAAGCTCCGCTGCAGCGGCGCCGGAAAAAACGACCAGGCCCAGCACCCACAAAGACTGAAACGCTTTAATCACTGTTCAAGACCTTTCCAGTACATAAAGGCAAAAAGCATTTGATCACGGGGACACGGGAAATCCATTGTGGGAGCGGCCTCAGGCGCGATGGCACCGTATGCCGAGGCAATCTCGGCCTGAGGCCGCGCCTACCCGGAGAGATTTCCCCGTGTCCCCCGTGGTTAGGTTTTTCTCTTCGCCGGAACCTGCGGGCGTTCGTACCAGGGCCGGGTGGCGTTGACGATTTTCACCACCGACAGCATCACCGGCACTTCCACCAGCACGCCGACCACGGTGGCCAGCGCCGCGCCTGAATGGAAACCGAACAGGCTGATGGCCGCGGCCACGGCCAGTTCGAAGAAGTTGCTCGCGCCGATGAGGGCCGACGGCCCGGCCACGTTGTGCGGCACCTTGAGCTGGCGGTTGAGCAGATACGCCAGGCCCGAGTTGAAATAGACCTGGATCAGGATGGGCACGGCGAGCAGCAGGATGACCAAGGGCTGTTCGATGATCTGGTCGCCCTGGAAACCGAACAGCAGCACCAACGTGGCGAGCAGTGCCGACAGCGAAACCGGGTGCAGGGCCGTCAGCACGCGCGTCAGCGCCTCTTCCCCGCCCCGGGCCAGCAGGGCGCGCCGCCACAGCTGCGCCGCGATGACCGGGATGACGATATACAGCACCACGGACAGGAACAGTGTGTTCCACGGAACCGTGATGGCCGATAACCCGAGTAACAGGCCCACGATGGGCGCGAAGGCGAACACCATGAGGGTGTCGTTGAGCGCCACCTGGGTCAGGGTGAAGTTGGGCTCGCCCCTGGAGAGATTGCTCCACACGAACACCATGGCGGTGCACGGGGCGGCGGCGAGCAGGATGAGCCCGGCGACATAGGCATCCAGCTGTTCCGCCGGCAACCAGTCGGCGAACAGGCCGCGTACGAACAGCCAGGCGAGCAGCGCCATGGAGAAGGGTTTCACCGCCCAGTTCACGAACAGGGTGACGCCGATGCCCTTCCACTGGGACTTCACGTCGGCAAGCGCGCTGAAGTCCACCTTGAGCAGCATGGGCACGATCATCAGCCAGATGAGCAGCGCCACCGGCAAGTTCACTTGGGCGAGTTCCAGACTGCCGATGAAGCGGAACGGGGCCGGCAGGAAATGGCCGAGGGTGATGCCCGCGACGATGCACAGGGCGACCCACAGGGTCAGGTGACGCTCGAAAAAGCCCAGCGGCGCCCCCTGGGCGCGCTTGGCCACCACTTCGCATTCGGCGGTCACCGAATACCGCCCTGTTCATTCGCCAGTTGACGCATGATCCCTTCCACCCGACCGCGGATGTCGTCGCGGGTGGCGCGGAACACCGCCATGATCGCCTCCTCGCTGCCCTGGGCCTTGGCCGGGTCGTTAAGGGGCCAGTGGATCTTGCGGGTGCCGGCGGGCAGCACCGGGCAGTGCTCGTCGGCATGGCCGCACACGGTCACCACCACGTCGGCCCACGCCAGCATGGCCGGGGTGAGCCGGGTGGACTCCTGGCCCGAGATGTCGATGCCCGCCTCCCTCATCACGGCGATGGCGCGCGGATTTTTGCCGTGGGCCTCGATGCCGGCGGACTGCACCTCGATGGCGTTGCCGCCGAAATGGCGGCCCCAGCCCTCGGCCATCTGGGAGCGGCAGGAATTGCCGGTGCAAAGGAACAACAGGTGCAGCGTGTCCATGGGGTCCTTTCAGCCGCAGCAGCGGCTCTCGGGTCGATTGGGCATTTGGGTGAGGTTCTGGTGATCGGTGCTGTACGGGGCCTGGTCCCGGAGGCCGTGGGCGGTGGTGGCCAGCACCTCGGCAGCCCAGGCCGGTAGCTCGGGGCTGATTTGATAGAAAACCCATTGGCCCTGGCGCCGGTCCAGCACCAGACGGCCATCGCGCAGCGCGGCCAGGTGCCGGGAGATCTTCGGCTGGATCTCGCCGAGGGCGTGGGTCAGCTCGCACACGCAGAGTTCACCCTCCCGTTGCATTAGCACCAGGCAGCGCAGTCGGGTCGGGTCGGCCAGCAGGCGAAAGAAACTGTCGGCGAAGGCGTTCATGGTGCGGAAATATATGCCTGTATCAATATACGGTCAAGCAGATATATGTTTCGCTACGCGGACCTGACAGGTTTGCCTATAGTGGCAGGCAGTGCGCACGGCGCCCCTGTCGCAGGCCCGCACGTGCGCTCGTAATTTGCTTTTACACCAGTAAGTTGCGCGCACTTGTTCAAGCGACACGAGAGAGTGCTTTAAAAGTGAAATCGAGTCTTTTTGCCAAAGAATTTCCCCTGGAGCCCGGGCTCGTCTACCTGAACCATGCCGCCGTGGCCCCCTGGCCCCGGCGTACCCGTGATGCGGTCAGCCGGTTTGCCGAGGAAAACTGCCGCGTCGGGGCACGCGACTACCCGCGCTGGATCACCGTGGAGAACAGCTTGCGCGAACAGCTGCGGGCGCTCATCGGTGCGGCCTCCCTGGACGACGTTGCCCTGGTGAAGAACACCTCGGAAGGGCTTTCCTTCGTCGCCCATGGGCTGGACTGGGCGCCGGGTGACAACGTCGTGATCTCCGACCAGGAGTTTCCTTCCAACCGCATCGTCTGGGAGTCCCTGCGGCCGCATGGGGTGGAAGTACGGGTCGCGAACATCGCCGGGCCGGACCCGGAAGGCGCCCTGCTCGCCCTCGCCGATACCCGCACCCGGCTGCTGGCGGTCAGTGCGGTGCAGTACGCCTCGGGCCTGCGCATGGACCTGGAGCGCCTGGGGCAGGCCTGCCGCCAGCGCGGCACGCTCTTCGTGGTGGACGCCATTCAAAGCCTGGGCGTGCTGCCCATGGACGTGGAGGCATTCGGTATCGATTTCCTGACGGCGGACGGTCATAAGTGGCTGCTCGGACCGGAAGGCCTCGGGGTGTTCTGGTGCCGCCCTGCGTTGCGCGAGCGCCTGCGGTTGTTCGAATACGGCTGGCATATGGTCGAGCACCCGGGCGACTACGAGCGCCGCGACTGGGTCCTGGCCGCGAGCGCGCGGCGCTTCGAATGCGGTAGTCCCAACATGCTCGGTGTCCACGCCCTGCAGGCCAGCCTGTCGCTGCTGCTGGAGGTGGGCGTGTCCCGCGTCGAGTCCCTGGTGGCCGAACGCATCGACGTCATCGTGGAGCATTGTCGACGTGAAGGCTGGACGCTGCTCACCCCCGAGGACCCGGTGCGCCGCGCCGGTATCGTCACCCTGCGGCGCCCGGACTGCGCGCCCGAGGCGCTGTTCGAGCACCTGCGTGCGCAGCAGGTGGTGTGCGCCCTGCGTGGCGGCGGCGTGCGGCTGTCACCCCATTTCTACACCGAACCGTCCGCCATCGTGCAAGCACTGGATGCCATTACGGCATGTCGAGCCCCGGTTTGAGCGGCATGCGCCTGGGGTGATAGCATTTCGCGAACTTCCCCCCTCCCCTCCAAACCGTCTCGACGAATGGCCGAAGAAAAGAAACGGGTCAGTCTCCAGGTCTTGCGCCAACTCATCCCCGTGAGCCAGCTCACCCAGGACAACCTGCGTGACCTTGCCGACAAGACCTACGTCGAGACCCTTTCAGCTGGGCGTCAGTTGTTCCAGGCGGACGACAACGATAACTACTCGTTTTATCTGATCGCCGGTGAAATCGGGCTGGCGGACGGCACCGGTGAGAAGGTCGTCGTCGGGGGTAGCCAGGCCGCACGTTTCCCCCTGGACCACCATCGGCCGCGCCAGGCCACGGCCACGGCCAGGACCAATATCGAATTCCTGCGTATCGACAACGACCTGCTCGACATCCTGCTCACCTGGGATCAGAACGCCGGCTACATGGTGACGGAGATCGAGGAGCAGAACGACGCGGACGATACGGACTGGATGACCAACATCCTGCGTTCGAGCCTGTTCCACCGCATCCCGCCGACCAACATCCAGGCCATGTTCATGCGCATGCAGCCGGTGCCGGTCAAGGCCGGTGAGGTCATCATCCGTCAGGGCGATGAAGGGGATTATTACTATTACATGAGCAAGGGCCGCTGCCTGGTCACCCGTGATGCCAGCAAGAGCGACAAGGTGATCAAGCTGGCCGAGCTGGACGCCGGCGCGAGCTTCGGCGAAGAGGCGCTCATTTCGGGCGCACGGCGCAACGCCAATGTCACCATGCTCACGGACGGCACCCTCATGCGTCTGGGCAAGGCGGATTTCGAGGCCTTGCTGAAGGCGCCGATCCTGTCATCGGTCAACTTCGAACAGGCGCAGGAACTGGTTAGAAAGGGCGCGGTGTGGCTGGACGTGCGACTGGAGAACGAGCACAAGAACTACGCCATCCCGGGCAGCCTGCACGTGCCGCTGTATCTGCTGCGTATCAAGGCGCCGGCCCTGGACAAGGGCAGGAAATACATCGTCTATTGCGACACCGGGCGACGCAGTTCCTCGGCGGCCTACCTGCTCTCCGAACGCGGTTTCGACGCCCACGTCCTCAAGGGCGGCCTCATGGCGATCAAGCAGGAACATACGGCGTGAGGGAAGAAAACGGCCCAACGCAAAGACGCGAAGGGCGCCGAGGCCGTAGATACGTTGGCGCGCAGCGCCTACGTGACAGCCGCGGTCCGAAGATGTCACGAAGCTTCGCAACGTGACCTACCAAACCCGCACGGCCGCCGCGAACAGCCGTAGACACGTTGGCGCGCAGCGCCTACGTGACAACCGCGGTTCGAAGATGTCACGTAGCTTCGCAACGTGACCTACCAAACCCGCACGGCCGCCGCGAACAGCCGTAGGTCACGTTGGCGCGCAGCGCCTACGTGACAACCGCGGTTCGAAGATGTCACGTAGCTTCGCAACGTGACCTACCAAACCCGCACGGCCGCCGCGAACAGCCGTAGGTCACGTTGGTGCGCAGCGCCTACGTGACAGCCGCGGTTCGAAGAGGTCACGTAGCTTCGCAACGTGACCTACCAAACCCGCGTGGCCGCCGAGAATAGCCGGAAGAAATTTTCGGTGGTCTGTTCGGCCAGGGCCTCGAAGGGCAGACCGCGCAGTTCGGCAATGTGCTCCGCCACGTGGCGCACATAGCCCGGCACGTTGCCCTTGCCGCGGTGCGGCACGGGGGCGAGATAGGGGGAATCGGTTTCCACCAGCAGGCGATCCAGCGGCACGCGCCTGGCCACCTCACGCAGGGCATCGGCGGTACGGAAGGTGACGATCCCCGAAAACGAGATGTAGAAGCCCAACTCCATGGCGCGCTCCGCCGTGGTCCAGTCGTCCACGAAGCAGTGCATCACCCCGCCCACCTCAGCGGCCCCCGCCTCCTCCAGTACCTTGAGGGTGTCTTCCTTGGCATCGCGGGAATGCACGATGAGCGGCTTGCCCACCTGGCGCGCGGCGGCGATGTGGCGGCGGAAGCGCTCGCGCTGCCATTCCAGATCGCCTTCGCTGCGGAAGTAGTCGAGCCCGGTTTCGCCGATGCCGACGATGCACGGGTGTGCGGTCATGGCGACCAGGGTCGCTACGTCGGGCTCGTCGGCGAGTGGTTCGTTGGGGTGTATGCCGACGGTGGCAAACACGTTTTCATGGCGTTCGGCGAGCTCGCGCACTACGGGCGCATTGTCCATGTCGATGGACACGCACAGGAACCAGCCGACGCCCTGCTCGCGCGCATGGGCCAGCACGCCCTCCAGGCTGCCGCCGAACGGGGCGCAATCAAGACGATCGAGATGACAATGGCTGTCGACGAGCAAGGCAGTCATGGGGAGGGCGCGCGCGGCGCAGCTTACATGGTGTGGGTCTGGCGATCGGACTTGAGGGCGCCGGCCAGGTAGGTTTCGATCTTGGTGCGGGCCGCGCCGCCGTCCTGGTCGGAGAACTGCACGCCGATGCCCGCAGCGCGGTTGCCCTGAGCGCCCTTGGGGGTGATCCAGACGATCTTGCCGGCGACGGGCAGCTTTTCGCTCTCGTCCATGAGGGTGAGCAACATGAATACTTCATCCCCCAAGTCATAGGGCTTGTTGGTGGGGATGAACAGGCCGCCGTTGCGGATGAAGGGCATGTAGGCCGCGTACAGCGCACTCTTGTCCTTGATGGTCAGGGACAAGATACCCTGGCGTCCGGCCATTGCTGATTGCATCGGTCTACCTCGATCGCGCCATGGTCCTGGGCCGCGGGAAAACCGTTGCCCAGTGGATGAGAATCTCTTCGAGCACAAGTTGCGGGTTAGCGTGGCCGCGCAGAAGGCGCGGCGCCTCCTGCAGCCGGTCGAGTACCCGGTACAGTCGCGTTAAGTCTACCGAGTCCGCCATCGCCTGCAAACGCCGCAGTTCATCATCGGCGGCCATCGCCGCGCCTTCACCCGCCGCTTTCACGCGAATGAGTTCACAAACTGTGACGTAGGCCCAGTGCACCGCCGCCTCGGCGCCCCCGCTTACCCAGCCGCTGGCTGCGGATGAGATCGCACCGCCCAGCGCGACATCGGCCAGGCCCTGCATGATGGCCGTACGCCGTTCGGCGCCGCCGCCGGTGGCCAGTTGCACGGCAGCAAGCGGTGCACCGCCCGCCAATGCCAGGACCTGTGCCGCATCCATGCCGCCGGGTAGCTGCGCCTGTAACCAATGCAGCGCGCCTGCATCGGTGTGTACGGGGCGGAGCTGGATGATCTGACAGCGGCTGCGGATGGTGGGCAGCAGCGCCGCGGGCCGGTCGCTCACCAGCAGCAGCAAGGTCCCCGCCGCCGGTTCTTCCAGGGTCTTCAACAGGGCGTTGGCGGCACTGTCGTTCATGCGTTCGGCGGGCGCGAGCACGATGACCTTGTGGGGCGCGTACTGGGGCTTGAGTTCCTGGAAGGCGGTCGCCTCGCGGATCTGGCCGATGGTGAGGTCCTTGCCCTCCTCCGCCGGATACACGCGCAGCAGATCGGGATGGTTACCGGCCGCGTGCAGATGACAACCGCGGCAGTGCCCACAGGCGCGCTGTGCGTCAGCGCTCTCGCACAGCAGGCGGGCGGCGAAGGCCTCCGCCAGCCGGCGCTTGCCGAGACCTGCGGGGCCTGCGAACAGCAGCGCATGGGGCAGCCGTCCCGCACCGGCGCGACGCAGTAGGGATTGCCAGACGTCCTCCTGCCAGGGGAAGGGCTGGGGCAGGTCGCTCATGGGTGCAGCACTTCGTCGATGACGGCGTCGAGCTGGGCCATGACCTCGGGCAGCGGCCGCCCTGCATCGATGACCCGGTAGCGCGCCGGCCAGCGCCGGGCGCGGGCCAGGTATACGGCACGTACACGCTCGAAGAATTCCGCCTGCTCGCGCTCGAAGCGGTCGGGTGCCGAGCGCTTGCCTGCCCGTTCGAGGCCGGTGGCTACGGGCAGATCGAGGACGAGGGTGAGATCCGGTTGCAGCCCGCCCTGCACGAAGGCCTCCAGGGCGGCGATGCGCTCCTCGGGCATGCCCCGGCCGCCACCCTGGTAGGCGTAGCTGGCGTCGGTAAAGCGATCGGAGACCACCCAGGTGCCCGCCTCCAGCGCCGGCAGGATGACCTGCTGCAGGTGCTGGGCGCGGGCCGCGAACATGAGCAGCAGCTCGGTGTCCGGGTGCATGCCGTCGTTGCGGTGATCGAGCAGCAGCTCGCGAACCTGCTCGCCGATGGGCGTGCCGCCCGGCTCACGGGTCACCCGCACGGGCTTGCCGGCCGCTTCGAGCCGAGCCTTCAGATGGGCGAGGTTGGTGCTCTTGCCGCTGCCCTCGAGGCCTTCGAGGGTGATGAATCGTCCGCGCATGCAGGGTCCCCGTTCAAAAACGGGCGTTATGGTATCACCCGCTCGCCGGCTTCAGGCGGGCATGCCGCCTTCACCTTCCACCTCGGGTTTCTTGCCTTCCAGTAAATTGTGGAACGCGCGGCGCAGGGTCTTCACCGCAGCGGGGGCCTCGACTTCCATGACTTGCTCGATGACCCACTTGTTCTCCTGGCCGCCCATGAGCTGATCCACACAGGTGCCCAGGTAACGCAGGAAGGGGTAGCTGGGCTCGCCGTCCGTGAAGCCGAACTCCGCGTAGGCCTCGGCACGCTCGTTGAGGCGCTCGATGAAGGGGGCGCGGTAGTCACCGGGGCCGGCCTCGTCGCTCATGTTGTCGGCCAGTGTGCCGGCGAGACGGCGTGCCAATTCGGTGACGAAGCGTACGCGGTCGTCCTCTTCCAGTTCTTCGTAGGCCAGGCGATCGGTCACCTGGATGAGGAAGATGAGGATCTCGCCGATGACCGCCAGCTGCTGTACGTTGGAGCGGTAGTTGAAGCCGGCGTTGTACATCTTGTTCACTGCGTTCTGGCCGATGCGCCAGGCAACGAAGGCAAGTGCACCCGCGATCTCATCGATGGAAACGGATTTGTCCTTCTTGTACCAGCGGCTGCGTACGCGCATTGCGTGTTCTCTCCCGGGCGGATTGGCAGTGCCGATCCGCCATGCTAGTGTTGAAATATCCAAGGATTTTACTTGGCAATTACCGGCTGGCCAAGCAATTCCATCCGAGGCCATCAATGACGCCCGAATTCGCCCGCCTGCGCGCCAGCGTACAGCACAACTGTCACATCTCGGACGCCCTGTTCGCTCGCGATTATTCCCTTTGCATCTATCTGCTCAAGATGCGTGAGTATTTCCGCTGGGAGCGCGGCTTCGGCTATGGCGATTCCCTGCCCGACAAGGAACTCGGCCAATGGCTGGTAGAACGCGAGCACCTGTGGCACGGGCTGGAAGATGCGGAATTTGCGCGGATTCCCTTCGCCAGCCGTGAACTGGATCCCTTCGCAACCGATGAGTTGAATGCGTTGCTCACCATGGAGGGGCTGGTCTACAGCGGTGGCTACGGCAACTACGCCAAGCCGCTTTTTTTTCTCGCCGATCTGCAACGGGAGGAAATCCTCGACGGCCTGCACGTTTATGTCGCAGGACGCGAATATGCCCGCGACATCACCGCACCACCGGCCATGAGTATCGGCGAGACGGTATTCGTGCGGCGCGAATCCCTGCAACGCACGCTGTGGGAACGCCTGGAGGAATGGCGCTGGCACAAGCGGGACAATGCCATGGGCCGGGCGGTCGCCCATTACGATTTCGAGGGAAATTTCACGGCGGCCCTCGACGCCATGACCGATCGCGAGATCGACAGCGTGATCCTGCACGAGATGGGCGAAGTGGAAGCCGGGCGTCGCCTGGGCGCAGGTTGGGAAAAACTGCTCGCCGGTGTGTTTCGCTCCCGCGCCGAATACACGGCACGCGCCGTGCGCGACCACCTGGCCGATTGCCTGGTGACCCTTCCTGCCCTGATGACACGCGAGGCCGTGCCTTCCATCCACTTTTTCTTCGCCAATCTCACAGGTATGCGCCGTTCCCTGTTTCCCTCGCTGGCGCGAGCCTACGAGGCCTGGCTCGGCGGCAATGCGGGCGTGCTGACGCAGGTGGTTTCCGAAGGCAAGGACCACTGGGAAAATGTCGCGCATCGCTTGCTGGCTGCCTTCGGTCGTGATGGCCAGAAAGGTGTGGAAGCGGCGGCGGTTTCAATTGAATTTTGAATTCCTGAAGGGGACACGGAAGGCCGGTGCAGAGAAGAGTTCCTCTCGCCAAGACGCCAAGAACGCCAAGGAATCAACAATTCTCCACACGTTGAACCCCGGAATGTCACGTAGGCGCTGCGCGCCAACGTGACCTACGAAATACCTTCGCGTTCATTGGCGGACTTTTCCCCGTGACCTTTGTGGCCTCCGTGGTTGAAACGCATAAAAAAACGCCCGCGATCGCGGGCGTTTTTTTGCAACCGAAGCGGAGCGATTAATAGCCGCCCTTGCGCTTGGTCTCCGGCAGGCCGGCGATCTTGCTCGCCTGCTTGGCGGGTCCGCGCGGGAAGCTTTCGTACAGGGCCTTGGCATCGACGCTGGCATCGTTCCAGAACTCCTTGAAGTGCTTGACCATGTTGCGCTCGTTGGGCTGGTTGCCGTTGTTGTTGAAGTACTCGTCGCGCAGGTACTCGATGATGTCCCAGGCGCGTTGATTCAGGGTGACACCGTCCTCCTGTGCGATCGCCTCGGCGACTTCGCGGTTCCAATCGTCCTGGTTGACGAGGTAGCCGTGATCATCACATTCGATGGTGCTGCCGTTTACTACGTAGGCCATGTGCTCTCCTTAAGGCGTGGTTTACTGATTTATAAGGAAAATTTGCGGGGCTGGATTATACCGCCTTGGACGCGATGAACAAGCCGCAGCCAAGATGGCGGTGTGCGCCGACGCCGTGTTCCTGTAGCCGCACGGAATCCTCCAAGGATAAGTCCGCCACCATCAGGCTGCGTGTCTCCAAGGGGCCGGCATCGGTGTGCAGCGTGGTGGTCTTGCCGCACAGGAACTTCTTTGCCCGGATCCCCTGCTCGCGCAGTTCGGCCACGCAGGTGTGCAGGAACACCTCTTCGTCCCCGGGGGCCTCGATGCTCACATAGCGGGCGTACAGCGTGCCGCTCTTGCTCAGCTGGCGCGGCTGGGCCTCACCGATTTCCATGGCGTGACCGGCGACGTCGATGCACTGCCCGGTGAGGGCACGCGCCGCCTCGACGCGCGCCTTGGGCAGGCGCAGCACGAGCTTGGTGCGTCGCGACAGCAACAGCACGTCTTCCGGGCGCTCCCAGCCGTTGCCGGAATCGGCGCCGTGGATGGTGTGGATCCCCGCGCCCGCCTCATCGGCCAGCCAGGACAGTACGCCGGCCACGGCCGTGTACAGCGCCTGTGCGTGGTCCACGGGTAACGCTTGGCAGGTGATGGAAAAGGCCAGGTCGATGACGTTGTCGGGAACGACGAACCCGGTTTCGTCCGTGTCTTCTTGCCAATACATGTCAGTCTGCCGGCAGCCGGGCCCGCAGCGCATCGCGGTCGTACCACCATGCGTCGGGAACCAGTACGTCGAGGATCTTCGCCAGTCGCGACAATACCAGCGCGGGATCGTCCAGCTGCATGCGTTCGCTCCAGAAATCGAACAGTTCCTGGCTGTCGACGCCGCTGTGCTGGCGCGCCACGTTGCCGAGCAGCTGCGCCACGAAGAACTGCAGGTCGCTGCGCTTCTTGCCCTCGGCACGCAGGTCGACGATATAGCGTGCGGCAGCCGCCGCCACGGCAGCGCCGTCGGCCTTGGGCGGGGTTTCCTCCACCAGGCGCTGCAGGATGGCCACAGACAGCTCCGGATCGATGGGGTAAGTCACGCCGAGCCAGACCCCGTGCGCCAGGGCCTTGGCGGCGTCGGGTGCGTCGGTCTGGGACATGACGTCACAGGCCTGCACCGCCTGTTCCCAGTCTTCGAGGGGAACTACCACATCGAAGGCCTCGCGGGCCCGTGTATAGGCCTCATCCTGCCGTTCCAGGTCCAGCAATATATAGGCGGCGTCGAGCAGCGCCCGGGCGTGGTCCACCGGCGCCAATCCCCCGGCCAGCGCCGCATCCAGGTCGGCCAGGCGTTTTTGCAGCAGTTCGCTGGACTTCACGACATCCTGGGAACACTCGGCGTCGCCCGGTAAATCGTCTTTCAGGTATTTCATGTCAGGTAAACGCCGCTTCGAGGCGGTCCTCCCAGTTGTCCGGGGTATCCGAGAAATTCGGCTTGACGTCGATCCGGAAGAACATCTCGGACCTGGCCCGTTCCTTCACCACCTCGACCAGCGCCTCGAACGTCTCAAGCTGCGGGTTCTGGATGAGCACTTCGCTCAAATACAGCATGTCGCGTCCTCTCGCACCAAAACGGAAAAAATCATCCGGGTTTGTCCTTGGACCCAGGAAAGGACGTTGGGTGCATCAAGTCCTTTCCTTCTGGGCGGGAATCGGGTAGAAAAGCCGCCACGTAGTTTAGGCCCGGATAACGTAGCTGTTTAGTCAGCTATTTATCGCAGAGTGTGACGCCTCGCAAGGGGCATTACGGTGCCGGCAGTCCCGGAGACCTGACCAGGCTAGCCGTGGGGTGGTTCCAAGTGATTGGCACATTAAGACTTCTTAATATTGAAATAAGCTTATTAGCTGAGTTGATAGGGTGATAACATACCCCATTCAGGATAGCCGCCAATCGCAGCCTCACCCCCCATTGGAAAGATACTTCAGCCCATTAGGAACTCCTAAACTTCTGGCCAATTGGAGGCACTGTGCGCTCCACGGTGCTGTTCAAGCGAAATGACGTGTGCAGGGTGACCTGCAGCACGTACCGGCGGAAAACCAGGCCCGGCGGTACGTAACTCAACAAATCTCTACGGGAGAAAGAGTAATGGCGAACAAATTGCACGACACCCCGTTGCTTGACCAACTGGAAAGTGGTCCGTGGCCGAGCTTCGTGACCGGGCTGAAGCGCCTGGCCAACGATGAGGGCAAGACCTACGCCCCCATGATGAAGGACCTGCTCGGTCAGCTCGAGACCTCCTACCGCACCCGCAAGGGCTACTGGAAGGGCGGCACCGTGGGTGTCATCGGTTACGGCGGCGGCATCATCCCCCGCTTCACCGAGCTGAAGGACGAGAACGACAAGGCTCTGTTCCCCGAGGCTGCTGAGTTCCACACCCTCCGCATCATGCCCCCCGCCGGCATGCACTACGATACCGCCACCCTGCGCAAGTTCTGCGACATCTGGGAGAAATACGGTTCCGGCCTCATCGCTTTCCACGGCCAGTCCGGTGACATCATGTTCCAAGGTTGCAGCACCGCCAACGTGCAGCCCGCCTTCGACGAGATGAATGAAATGGGCTTCGACCTCGGTGGCGCCGGCCCTGCCGTGCGCACCGGCATGTCCTGCGTGGGTGCCGCCCGCTGCGAGCACTCCTGCACCAATGAGCAGCGCGCCCACCGTGAACTGGTGAACAGCTTCCTGGACGACATGCACCGTCCGGCCCTGCCCTACAAGTTCAAGTTCAAGGTGTCGGGTTGCGCCAACGACTGCATGAACTCCATCCAGCGCGCCGACATGGCCGTGATCGGCACCTGGCGTGACGACATCCAGGTCGACCAGGCCGAGGTGAAGAACTACGTGGCCGCCAAGGGCCGCAAGTACGTCATCGACAACGTCATCACCCGCTGCCCCACCAACGCGCTGTCCCTGAACGACGACGATACCCTCGACGTCGACAACAAGAACTGCGTCCGTTGCATGCACTGCATCAACGTCATGACCAAGGCGCTGTCCCCGGGCAACGACAAGGGCGTGAGCATCCTCATCGGTGGCAAGCGCACCCTGAAGATCGGCGACCTGATGGGCACCGTGGTCGTTCCCTTCATGAAGCTGGAAACCGACGAGGACTACGAGAAGCTCATCGAGCTGGCCCAGAACGCCATCGACTTCTTCGCTGAAAACGCCCTGGAGCATGAGCGTACCGGCGAAATGATCGAGCGTATCGGCTTGGTCAACTTCCTCGAAGGCCTCGGCCTCGACGTCGACCCGAACATGGTCAACCAGCCGCGCACCAACTCCTACATCCGTACCGACGGCTGGGACGAGGAAGCGAAGAAGTGGTTCGAGCGTAAGGCGGCCGCTGCCAACTAATCGGCCCTGAGATCGACCTTGTGCGGGGCGTCGCCGGAACGGGGCGCTCCGCAAAACCAAACAAGCTGCAATTTTCGAGAGAAATCGGAGGTAATGATGTCTGCTCCTCGTATGCCGATTGAGAGTGGCGTGCCGGATCCGTTTCCGTTCATGCACCCCGTGCTGAAGAAGAACTTCGGCCAATGGAAGTATCACGAGCGTCCGCGTCCCGGCGTGCTGATGCACGTCGCCAAGAGCGGTGACAAGGTGTGGACCGTCCGCGCCGGCACCCAGCGCCAGATGGACGTATACACCATCCGCAAGCTGTGCGACATCGCCGACAAGTTCGCCGAAGGCCACGTGCGCTTCACCATGCGTTCCAACATCGAGTACATGGTCAGCAGCGAAGCCAAGGTGCAGCCCCTGATTGACGCCCTCCAGAAGGAAGGCTTCCCGATCGGCGGCACCGGTCCCTCGGTGACCATGATCTCCCACACCCAGGGCTGGCTGCACTGCGACATCCCCGCCACCGACGCCTCCGGCGTGGTGAAGGCGCTGATGGATGAGTTGCACGAAGAGTTCGTGAAGGAAGACATGCCGAACCGCGTGCACATCACCACCTCCTGCTGCCAGATCAACTGCGGCGGCCAGGGTGATATCGCCATCAACATCCAGCACACCAAGCCGCCCAAGATCAACCACGACCTGGTTGCCAACGTGTGCGAACGCCCGTCCGTCGTGGCGCGTTGCCCGGTGGCTGCCATCCGTCCGGCCATGGTCAACGGCAAGCCCTCGCTGGAAATCGACGAGAAGAAGTGCGTGTGCTGCGGCGCCTGCTTCCCGCCGTGCCCCCCGATGCAGATCAACGATCCCGAGCACTCCAAGCTCGCCATCTGGGTCGGCGGTAAGCACTCCAACGCCCGCTCCAAGCCGATGTTCCACAAGCTGGTCGCTGCCGGCCTGCCGAACAACGCCCCGCGTTGGCCGGAAGTCGCTGCGGTCGTGAAGAAGATCCTCGCCGTCTACAAGGCGGACGCGAAGGATTGGGAACGTATCGGTGACTGGGTCGAGCGTATCGGTTGGCCCCGTTTCTTCGAACTGACCGGTCTGCCGTTCACCAAGTACCACATCGACAACTGGCGCGGTGGTCGTGTGAACCTGAACGCTTCGGCTCACATCCGCTTCTAAGCAGAGGTAAGACGTTCCAATGAAGTTTACGATCCAGGTTAACGAGGGTCCGTACACTCACCAGGCGTCGGACAGCGCGTACAAGTTTTGTGAAGCTGCGCTGGCGAAGGGTCACGAGATTTTTCGCGTGTTCTTCTACCACGACGGCGTCAACAACGCGACGCGCCTGACCACGCCGCCCCAGGATGACCGCAACATCGTCAACCGTTGGAGCGACCTTGCTGCCAAGCACAACATCGACCTCGTCGTCTGCGTTGCCGCGGCCCAGCGCCGCGGCATCGCCGACGCCGACGAGGCGAAGCGCAACGGTAAGGACGCAGACAACATCGCTCCGGGCTTCCGTATCTCGGGTCTCGGACAGTTGATCGAAGGCGGCATTCAGTCCGATCGCCTCGTGGTGTTCGGCGACTGATTTGGGGAGCAAGCAATGAGTGACGAAATGATGGAAGGCGGCGCAGTCAAGAAGTTCTGCTACGTGAACCGCAAGGCTCCGTACGGCACCATCTACGCGCTGGAATCTCTCGAAGTGGTGCTCATCGGTGCCGCCTTCGAGCAGGATGTCAGCCTGGTGTTCATCGATGACGGCGTCTACCAGCTCGTCAAGGGCCAGGACACCGCCGACATCGGCATGAAGAACTTCTCCCCCACCTACCGCGCCCTGGAGATGTACGACGTGGAGAAGCTCTACGTTGAAAAAGACGCACTCGAGGCCCGCGGTTTGTCGGAAGAAGATCTGCTCGTCGACGTGCAGGTGATGTCTCGTGAAGAGATCGCCGGCCTGATGGAAGAGCAGGACGTCGTCCTGACCTTTTAAGAGGGAAAAAGCATGTTGCACACCGTTAACAAGTCGCCTTTTGAGAAGAACTCCCTCGAGAGCTGTCTGGCGTATGCCACCAAGGGCAGCACCATTCTGCTCATCGAGGACGGCGTTTACGCCGCCGTGCAGAACACCGCAGTGGCCGACACGCTGAAGAAGGCGATGGCTGACTTCACCATCTGTGCGCTGGAACCGGACCTGAAAGCCCGTGGCGTGCGCGCCAAGGTCATGGATGGTATCAAGCTCGTCGATTACAGTGGATTTGTTGACCTTGCCGTTGAAAACGGCAAGGTACAAGCCTGGCTGTAGTTCCGAGATTTCAACTGACTGAGGAGATGATGTCATGGCACTTGAAGTAAACGGCAAGTCGCTTGCGACCGACGAAGAAGGCTACCTGCTCAACCTGGCCGACTGGGATGAGGCTGCGGCCATCGAGCTCGCCAAGAGCGAAAGCGTTGAGATGACCGACGCCCATTGGGAAGTGATCCACTTCCTGCGCGAGTACTACAACGAGTACCAGATCGCCCCGGCGGTCCGCGTGCTGACCAAGGCCATCGGCAAGAAGCTTGGGCCTGAGAAGGGCAACAGCAAGTACCTGTACGAGCTGTTCCCCTACGGTCCCGCCAAGCAGGCGTGCAAGATCGCCGGCCTGCCGAAGCCGACCGGCTGCATCTAAGCCTTGGGCTTTCGGGGGGGAGTAATCCCCCCCGTTGCTTGGTTCTCCATCAGCAGAGGGTCGTTGTCCGATGTCGTTCCTGACGACGTTTTACGTGGTTCTTTTCTACCTGGCGACGGGATTGTTCGTACTCGGGCTTGCCCGCAAGATCACGCAGTACGCCAAGACGCCCGCTCCGCTCAAGATTCCCACGACGCCCGCGCCGACCACTGGGTCGGGGGTGGTGTTGCGCATGGCCCGTGAGGTCGTGCTGTTCGAAAGTCTGTTCAAATCCAACAAGTGGATCTGGATTTTTGGCTGGATGTTCCATGTGGGCCTGGCCCTTGTGCTGCTGCGCCACGGGCGCTATTTCATCGCCGAACCGGGCTTGCTGCTCACGTCGGTCCAGCCCTTCGGCATCTACGGTGGCCTCGCCATGGTCGCGGGTCTGCTCGCGCTGTGGGGCCGCCGCATCGTGGTGGAGCGCATCCGCTACATCACCGGCCCATCCGATCACCTGATGCTTGCCTTGCTCGTCGGCATTGGCATCAGCGGCCTCGGTATGAAGTTCGTGGCCCACACCGACATCGTCGCGGTGAAGACCTTCTTCCTCGGCCTGATGTACTTCGACCCCCAGCCGCTGCCGACCGATCCGGCGCTGCTGGTACACCTGTTCCTCGTCGCAGTGCTGATGATCGTCTTCCCCATCAGCAAGCTGCTACATGCCCCGGGCGTCTTCTTCAGCCCGACCCGTAACCAGATCGACAACCCCCGCGAGCGCCGCCATCTGGCGCCCTGGGCTGCCAGCCTGGACAAGTGAACGCACGAGCCGGACAGTGAACTAAGGAGAATCGCGTGGCCGATTTTCAGACCCCCGAAATGCGGGAATACCCGACGGTTCCCGCTTTGAAGAAAGACGCAACGGCGCACCTGAAGCCTTTTGTCGCCGCGCCAGAGCACCAGGCAGCGCTGGGCTTCCCTGGCGAACTGCTGCCCGACTGGCAGGAGAAAGCCATCGAGAAGATGGGCGACCTGCTCGACAAATATCGTGGCCTGCGCGTGTTCATGGATGCCTGCGTCAAGTGTGGCTCCTGCACGGACAAGTGCCACTACTTCCAGGGCACGCATGACCCCAAAAACATGCCGGTGGCGCGCCAGGACCTGCTGCGTAGCGTCTACCGCCGTTACTTCACCTTTGCCGGCAAGTATTTCCCGAAGCTGGTGGGCGCCCGTGACCTGACCCGTGAAGTACTGGATGAGTGGTACAGCTACTTCCACCAGTGCTCGCAGTGCCGCCGCTGCTCGGTGTTCTGCCCCTACGGCATCGACACCGCCGAAGTGTCCATGGCGGCGCGCGAGATCCTCGACTCGGTGGGCTACGGCCAGAAGTACTGCAACGAGATCCTCGCCAAGGTCCACAAGGTCGGTAACAACCTCGGCCTGCCCGGGCCGGCGCTGGAAGCGACCCTCGAAGAATTCGCCGAGGAAATCTTCGACAGCACGGGCACCCGCGTGGTGATGCCGGTCGACAAAAAGGGTGTGGACATCCTGCTTGTGACGCCCTCCGCCGACTTCTTCGCTGAGCCGCACATCGACGGCCTGATGGGTTATGCCAAGGTGTTCCACGAGGCCGGCGTGAGCTGGACGGTGTCCACCTATGCCTCGGAAGCGGCCAACTTCTCCATGTTCATCGGCAGCTACGAGAACCTGAAGCGTGCCGCCGAGCGCATCCGCAAGGCCGCCATCGATCTGGGCGTCAAGCGCATCGTGGTCGGCGAGTGCGGTCATGCCTGGCGCGTGGCCTACAACTTCTGGAACACCACGGCCGGCGTCGGCCACGGCGCCACCGACGAATGGGCCCTGCAACTGCAGAAGCAGCTGGATCCGCGCTACCCCGCGCCCCAGCACATCTGCGAGTTCACCTGGGACCTCATCAAGGAAGGCAAGCTCACGCTGGACAAGTCGCAGAACGACGATCGCGTGATCACTTTCCACGACTCGTGCAACGTGGCGCGCGGCAGCCGCATGGGCGACAAGCCGGGCGGCCAGTTCGACATTCCGCGTGCCGTCATCAAGGCGGTCTGCAACAACTACGTGGACATGGACCCCGATACCATCCGCGAGAAGACCTTCTGCTGCGGTGGTGGCGGCGGTCTGCTCACAGACGATCTCATGGAAATCCGTGTAAAGGGCGCCCTGCCCCGCATGGAGGCCCTCAAGGAAGTGGTGGAAGACGGGAAGGTCACCAATCTGGCGGCCATCTGCGCCATTTGTAAGAGCCAGTTCGCCAAGGTGCTCCCCTACTACGGCATGAAGATGGACATGATCATGAGTGTCCATCAGCTCGTGAGCTCGGCCATCGTGCTTACGCGCCCCAGTGTCGAAGAGGACGCCGAAGAAGAAGCGGCCGAATAGTTCATTCGTGACTCGCCAGACGGCGGGACATAACAAGGTTTAACGCATAGGAGATTCGAAATGGCGACTTCCAGCGACGACATGAAGAAGAATCTGACCTTCCGCCGCTACAAGGACGGCGACAGCAAGCCCCGTTCGTGGAATCAGGAAATCTGGCAGGCGAGCTGGACCCATAAGTGCCCCACCTACGTGCACCGTACGCCGCCTTGCCAGGGCAGCTGCCCTGCCGGTGAGGACATCCGTGGTTACCTGGACATCATCCGCGGCATGGAGAAGGCCCCGGCCGGCATGACCATGCAGGAATACGCCTTCCGCCGCTCCACCGACGCGAACCCGTTCCCGTCCGTGATGGGTCGCGTGTGCCCGGCGCCCTGCGAAGATGGCTGCAACCGTAACCAGGTCGAAGATTTCGTCGGTATCAACTCCGTCGAGCAGTACATCGGTGACCAGGCCCTGAAGGCCGGCCTGCAATTCCAGGTTGGTGCCGACACCGGCAAGAAGATCGCCATCATCGGCGGCGGCCCGGCCGGCCTGGCTGCGGCCTACCAGCTGCGCCGCAAGGGCCATGGCGTGACCATTTTCGAAGCCCTGCCCCAGCTCGGCGGCATGATGCGTTACGGCATCCCCGGCTACCGCATGCCCCGTGACGTGCTCGATGGCGAGATCAACCGCATTACCGGTATGGGTGTAGAAGTAAAGTGCGGTGTCAAGGTGGGCAAGGACGTTCAGCTGGCCGACCTCGAGAAGCAGTACGACGCCATCATCTTCGCCCTGGGTGCCCAGTCCGGCCGCGCCCTGCCCGTGCCCGGCGCCGACGCCCCCAACTGCATCACCGGCGTGGCCTTCCTGGCCGCCTTCAATGAAGGTCGACTGCAGCACGTGTCCGGCAAGGTGCTGGTCATCGGTGGTGGCGATACCTCCATCGACGTGGCCTCCGTGGCCCGCCGTCTCGGCCACATCACCGTCGAGAACGAGAAGGATCGCCCCGAGTACATCATCCTCGGCCACACCGCCAGCGACGTCGCCAAGAGCGCACAGCGCCAGGGCGCTGACGTGACCCTGATTTCCCGCTCGCCCATCGAGAAGATGCCGGCGGCCCAGCACGAGATCGAAGATGCCACCCGCGAGGGTGTCAAGATCTTCGGTCAGCTGAGCCCGGTCGAGGTCGTCAAGGGTGCCGACGGTCGTGCCACGGGCCTGAAGGTCGCCAAGCTCGACGACAAGGGCAAGGCCATCGAGGGTTCCGAATACGTCATCGAAGCAGACCTGGTCGTCGCCGCCATCGGCCAGACCGGTAATCTCGAGGGCATGGAGTCCTTCCAGAACGCGCGTGGCCTGATCGATGCCGACAAGCACTTCCAGGTGCCGAACAAGCCCGGTTACTTCGTGTGCGGCGACATCGTGCGTCCCCACCTGCTCACCACCGCCATCGGCCAGGCATCGGTTGCGGTCGAGAGCGTCGACCACTACCTGAAGCATGAGCAGCTGGTGAATCGCCCGAAGGTGGACGTGCACCATTTCAACCTGCTGAACAAGCTGCGTGAAGCCGGTCTGGAGCCCGACTCCTTCAAGGCCAAGGCGAAGGACGAGATCGTCCAAGCCGAGGGCTTCGCGAAGGAAATCGACTTGGGCCTGCGCGGCACCTCGTCCGACAAGTTCGCGGTGCACAACTACGAAGACCGCTCGGCCCACGAGATCATCTCCGCCGACGAGCTGTTCCTCGGTCACTTTGCCTTCACGCCGCGTCACAAGCGCAAGCACATCGAAGTGGATGCCGACCAGGTCCTGGGTCACTTCGAGGAGCGTCTGGTGGCGCTCGAAGAAGCCGAAGTCATCGCCGAGGCCAAGCGTTGCATGAGCTGCGGCATGTGCTTCGAGTGTGACAACTGCATCGTGTTCTGCCCGCAGGCGGCCGTGCTGAAGACGCCGAAGAAGGAATCGACCACGGGCCGCTACGTCTACACCGACTACGCCAAGTGCATCGGTTGCCACATCTGCGCCGACGTATGCCCCACCGGCTACATCCAGATGGGCATGGGCGAGTAAGGAGCCAACGATGAACCGGTTGACCAAGCTACTCCACACGGCGGTGCTGGTGCTGACCATGTCAGCACCGGCCCTTGCCGCCGGGGGCGGCCGGGTGCCGATGCCTCAATTGCCCGAGGCCAAAGGGGATCAGTGCGTCGAAGACACGAATGTCATGCGCCGCAAGCACATGGATTACCTCATGGCCCACCGCGACAACACGATGCATGACGGTGTCCGCACCACGAAGTACAGCCTCAAGCAGTGCCTCGAGTGCCACGCCGCCGAGCAGAATGATGCTGCGGCCGGCAAGCACGAGGGTCAGCACTTCTGCGCAAGCTGCCATCAGTACGCAGGTGTGAAGATCGACTGTTTCGGGTGCCATGCGACCAAGCCCGAAAAGACCACCAGTTTCCATCCCATTGTCACGCCGGGGATGGAAAAGGCCGCCGCGGTGCATCAGCCCGCGGGTGAGCTGCTCAACCAGCTCGCGGGTGCTAGCGAACAGACAGGTGGTGCAGAATGAGCGAACAGATGCATCCGGATTTCTCCCGTCGTGAGTTTCTGAGCCAGAGCGCCAAGCTCGCCGCGGGTGTCTCCCTTGCCTCCGGCGTGATGCTGTACGGCGTAGCCGAGGCCAAGCCCTCGGCCGAGGCGGTCACCAGCAAGGTACGCTGGGGCATGCTCATCGACACCAACAAGTGTTCGAGCGGCTGCGACGCCTGTGTGAAGGGCTGTAACGAATGGAACGGGCTGAAGGACCACGGCCGTCCTCAGACGGACGCCCAGTGGATTCGCAAGGTGGACCTGCGCAACAAGGGCACGGGTTCCGTGCACTCGCTGCCCATGATGTGCCAACACTGCGAGAAGCCGCCCTGCGCGGACGTGTGTCCCACGGGCGCCTCGTTCAAGCGTGCGGACGGCATCGTCCTGGTGGACAAGCACATCTGCATCGGCTGCCGCTACTGCATAATGGCCTGCCCCTACAAGGCGCGCTCGTTCATCCACGAGGACGTCACCGACCAGCGTCCCCATGCCCCGCGCGGCAAGGGCACGGTCGAGGCCTGCACGATGTGCGTCACGCGCGTCGATGAGGGTCAGCGGCCGGCGTGTGTCGAGGCCTGCAACACGGACGGCCATAAGGCGATCATCTTCGGCGACCTGAACGATCCCAACAGCGAGATCGCCCAGACCGTCAAGACCTACGCCACCACCGCCATCCGCGCCGACCTCGGCCTTAACCCCGGCGTTCGCTACCGCGGCATCTAACGATTCGGAAGGCTGAAGCATGAAGAAAGTGCGCTTTACGCAAATCGAGGGTGGTCAGGGCTTCTGGGCCCTGCTCGCCATCCTGGGTGCGGTCATCGTCGCCGGCCTGGGCGCGGTGTACTACATGGAGCACAACGGTCACTGGGTCACCGGCATGAACAACCAGATCGTCTGGGGCATGCCGCACGTGTTCGCGATCTTCCTGATCGTGGCCGCTTCCGGCGCCCTGAACGTCGCGTCCATCGGCTCGGTATTCGGCAAGACCATGTACAAGCCGCTGGCGCCGCTGTCGGGCCTGCTGGCGATCACCCTGCTCGCCGGCGGTCTGGCGGTGCTGGTGCTCGACCTGGGCCGTCCGGACCGCCTCATCGTTGCCATGACCACGTACAACTTCAAGTCCATCTTCGCGTGGAACGTGATCCTGTACACCGGCTTCATGGTCATCGTTGCGGCTTACCTGTGGACCATGCTGGACCGCTCCATGAAGAAGTTCAGCGGCAAGGTGGGCTTCGTCGCCTTCCTGTGGCGCCTGATCCTCACCACCGGTACCGGCTCCATCTTCGGCTTCCTGGTGTCGCGCCAGGCCTTCGACGAGGCGATCATGGCTCCGATGTTCGTGGTCATGTCCTTCTCCTTCGGCCTCGCCGCGTTCCTGCTGGTGCTGATGGTCACCTATCGCATGACCGAGCGCCCGCTGGGTGACGCGGTGCTGTTCCGCCTGAAGAACCTGCTGGGCGTATTCGTGGGTGGCGTGCTCTACTTCGTGCTCGCCTACCACCTGATGAACCTCTACGCCACCGAGCACCATGGTGTGGAAGCCTTCATCCTGCGCGATGGCGGCATCTTCACGGCGCTGTTCTGGGTGGTGCAGATCGGCCTCGGCAGCCTGCTGCCCCTGGCTCTGCTCTATCACCCGGCTACCTCCAAGTCCCGCAGCATGATCGCCACTGCGGCGGCCCTGGTGATCCTCGGCGGCTTTGCCCAGGTCTACGTGATCGTGATCGGCGGCCAAGCCTACCCGATGACCATCTTCCCGGGCTTCGAGGCGACCAGCAGCTTCGCGGATGGCGCCGTCAACAGCTACTCGCCCACCCTCGCGGAAGTCCTGCTCGGCTTCGCCGGCATCGCCATCACCCTCGCGGCGACGGCAGTGGCCTTGAAGCTGCTGCGCTTCCTGCCCGAGTCCCTGGGCGACGAGCAGGTGGTGGCCAAGGCCGAGGACAGCGCAGCGGTGAAAGCCGCGGCATAAGGGCCTCTCGCCCGGGCAAACGACACCGCTGCTCCGCAAGGACAGCGGTGTCGTCGTCTCTGGGGTATCCTGACGGGTGGTAAGGTCTTACAGTGCAAAAAGATCAAACCACGGGGAACACGGGGTACAGGGGAGGAATGAAGCTCCCCTCTTTTCCCCCGTGTTCCCCGTGTACCCCGTGGTTAATGCTTTTCTTCAAAGGTGAGGCATGAGCGAAGAACATGCGTTTGCGCAGTACATCCGCATCCTCGGCAAGGGCCGCAACGGTTCGCGCGCCCTGAGCGGGCAGGAAGCCTTCGATGCCATGGCCCTGATCATGAGCGATCAGGTGCAGCCCATCCAGCTGGGCGCCTTTCTCATGCTCATGCGCGTGAAGGAAGAGACGCCCGAGGAAGTGGCGGCCTTCGTGCGCGCCATCCGCACGCACCTGAACGTCCCCACGGACGGCGTGAATGTGGACCTGGACTGGTCCTCCTATGCAGGCAAGAAGCGTCAGCTGCCCTGGTATCTGCTGGCTACCCTGCTCATGGCCGAGAGCGGCATCCGCGTGTTCATGCACGGCGCCAGCGGTCACACCGCGGGCCGCATCTACACCAAGAACGTGCTCCCCCTGCTAGGCATGCCCGTGGCCACCAGCTTCGAAGAGGCCCGGCAGCACCTGATCGAGATGAACTTCGCCTACATGGACCTGGAGCACCTGAGCCCCAAGCTGCACCAGATCATCGAACTCCGTCCCCTGCTCGGTCTGCGTTCCCCGGTGCACACCATCGCGCGGCTGCTGAATCCCTTCGCTGCACCGTGCATGATGCAGGGCATCTTCCATCCCGGTTACCGCCCCACGCACCAGGTGGCGGCGCGGCTGTTGGGCCAGCGGCACATGGCGGTCATCAAAGGCGAAGGTGGCGAAATCGAGCGCAACCCCGATATCGCCTGCCTCGTCCAGGGGGTACACAACGGCGAGCTGACTGAAGAGGAATGGCCGCCCATGTTCGAAAAACGCCACGTGCGCAACGATGAACTGGACGTGAGCCATCTGGCGCGGGTGTGGGCCGGCACGGCCGAAGACGATTACGGCGTGGCCGCCGTCATCGGCACCGTGGCACTTACCCTGCACATGATGGGACGGGCCAGCGACCGCGTGGATGCCGAGGCTCAGGCCACGGCCCTATGGCATGCCCGCAACCGGGAGAAATTCCAGGCGGCATGACCAACGGCCACTTCCTCGTCGCCGCGCCCCATAAGTCCTCGGGCAAGACCACGCTCACGCTCGGGATCTGTGGGGCGCTGGCTGCACGCGGCCGCCGCGTGCAGCCGTTCAAGAAGGGACCGGACTTCATCGACCCCATGTGGTTGGGCGCCGCCAGCGGGCGCCTCTGCTACAACCTCGACCTGCACCTCATGCAGACCGACGAGATCCGCCGCCTGTTCGTCGCGCACACCACCGACGCCGACATGGCGGTCATCGAAGGCAACATGGGCCTGTTCGACAGCCTCGATGTGGAAGGGACCCAAAGCAATGCCGCCCTCGCCGCCCTGCTCGGCAGCCCTGTGATACTGGTGGTGGACGTGCGTGGCATGACCCGCAGCGTCGTACCGTTACTGCTCGGCTTCCAGCATTTCGACCCGTCCATCCGCATTGCCGGCGTGATCCTCAACAAGGTGGCCGGCGCCCGTCACGAGACCCGTCTACGCGAAGCGGTGGCCCATTACACCGATCTGCCGGTGCTCGGCATGGTCCATCGCGACCCGCGCCTCGGCATCGACGAACGCCACCTCGGCCTCATTCCGAGCAACGAGGAGGCCAAGGTCCGCAGCATCCTGCAGGACATTACGGCGGCGGTGACCGACTACATCGACCTGGACGCGCTGGAACGGCTCGCCACGACGGCCGCGCCAATTCCGCGGGCGCAGCCCTTGCCCGCGGTGGTTTCCGCAGGAATGCCGGTGCGTATCGGCATCGCCCGCGACCGGGCCTTCGGCTTCTACTACCCGGACGATCTGGAGGCCCTGCAGGCCGCCGGCGCGACCCTGGTGCCCTTCGACACCCTGCACGACAGCCATCTGCCTGCGGTGGACGGCGTTTTCATCGGCGGCGGCTTTCCGGAAACCCAGATGGACGCGCTGGCCGCCAACACCGCCATGCGCCAGTCCATCCGCGCGGCCATCGAACACGGCCTGCCCGTTTATGCCGAATGTGGCGGCCTTATGTATCTCACCCGCTCCATCGCCTGGCAGGGCCGGCGCATGGACATGGTGGGCGTCATCCCTGCCGACACCGTCATGACCGACAAGCCCGTGGGCCGCGGCTACACCCGCCTCAAGCCCACCGGGGCGGCGCCCTGGGCCCCCTGCCCCGCCGGGGTCGCCTTCGACGCGCACGAGTTTCACTATTCGCACTTGGAAAACCTGTCGGCAGGACTCACTTTTGCCTACGAGGTCGAGCGTGGCGCCGGCATTGATGGTCGCCATGACGGCATCGTCTACAAGAACCTCCTCGCCAACTATGCACACCTGCGCCATTTGGACGGCAGTCCCTGGGCCGGTGCATTCGTGGATTTCGTAAGGCGGGTCCGCGGTCTTTCAAACACCGCCTGAATCATTACAAGGAGAGCAGCATGATCACCGTGACATCCGAAGCCGCCAAGCAGATCCTCGCCGCCGCCGAACAGGGCGGCATGCAGAACCTGTCCCTGCGCCTCGCAGCACGCCCCCTGGACAACGGATCCATCGAATACGGCATGGGCTTCGACGAATGCTCCGAAGACGATCTCGTATTCAATTGCGAGGGCATCGAAGTCATCATCCACCCCAGCCACGAACCACTCCTCGCCGAGGCCACCCTCGACTACGTGGAACTGGAACCCGGCGACTTCCGCTTCATCTTCCTCAACCCCAACGATCCCGACTACGTCCCGCCCGGCTCCGACCAGGACGGCTGCGGTTCGGGCGGCAAATCCAGTGGTTGCGGCGGTTGCGGCGGTGGCAGCTGCGGCTGATTTCTAGCCGAACAAAGCCCCGCAGCGATTCGCCGTGCGGGGCTTTGTTTTCCCAAATTCCACGAGCAGTCTTCCCGGCACCCCGAAATCCTCGGCGTTCCGTAAACGCGCCTTCTCCGTAGGTCGCGTTGCGAAGCTACGTGACACCTCCTTTTCCATCCCCTGAATGAAAAGGCACCCGAAGGTGCCTTTTCATCTTTCTTTATCCAATCAAGGCATGGTTACTGTGAGCGTCGAGCTCGCAATCATAGCCACCGCCGGAAGTGACCCTCTGGTGACAGTCGATACACCACGCTTCGTCATGGTTAGCGTGTAGTTTGCCGCGGCACTGCCTGTATAATTCCGAAACCGTTTGTGTCATCCACATCCAACTCGCCTCCGGTGGCAGAGAACTTTCTGCCGTAATTAATCTCAGTACCACCCGAGTCGAGCACATGCAGGTCAAGGTTGGTGATGGAATCCCACATCAGGGTGAACTGCAGCTCGCCCGAGGCCACCGGCTGGGCCACATAATGCACGTAAGCCGGTACCGACCAGTCACTCGTCGTCTCGTGTCCCGGACCTGAATTCATAGAATAAGCGCAATGCCTGAGGCTAAGCGGGACACGCTGCCCCGCTACTGCCGGGAGTGCGAGGTGCGGTTCGCCTGCCACGGTGAGTGCCCGCGCAATCGTTTCATGAGCACCCCGATGGGTGAGCCGGGATTGAACTATCTTTGCGCCGGCTATAAACATTTTTTCAACCATATCGATCATCCGATGCGAATCATGGCCACACTGCTGCGCCACGACCGCAGTCCCGCAGAGGTGATGCGAATCATCAAACACGCAAAGCGATGGCCGAGTGAAGAACGCCGTCCGTCATGATGCATGCACACAAGAGAAGATGTGGCAAAATCCTCCCATGAAACCGTTTTGGATCGAAAAGCGTTTGGAAGAACTGTCGGCGCAAGAGTGGGAGGCGTTGTGTGATGGCTGCGGGCGCTGCTGCCTGCACAAGTTGCAGGACGAGGAGACGGATGAGGTGTTCTATACGCAGGTGGCCTGCCGGCTCCTCGACCTGACGAGTTGTCGCTGCGGTCGATACGAACAGCGGCAGGCGCTGGTGCCCGACTGCCTGGTGCTCGCGCCGGAGCGGCTGGAAACGCTGCAATGGATGCCTTCGAATTGCGCCTACCGGCGGCTGGCCGAGGGCAAGCCGCTGCCGCCGTGGCATCCGCTGGTGACAGGCCATGCCGACAGCACGCGGATGGCCGGTGTTTCGGTTTCCGGGTTTGCGCTTTCGGAAGACGCCTTGTCCGATCCGGACGATATGCAGGATTTCATCATCCCCTGGCCGTAGCGAAACAACCGACCCTTTCCGGCATGGATGCGGCCGCGCACACAGTCAGAGGCACGGCGATTCTATTCGGAAATGTCTCGGATTCGCCGCTACCCACCCAGACGTCTTCACCGATCTCCGCCGGCTTTCCGGATTCCCGCTCTCGACGCAACGCGGCATTGAACGGATGAAGTGGCGTGAGAATCTGTACCGCCGGCCCGAACAGCGTGTAGCTCCCTATGCGCACTTCGCAGCGTCGAGCACGACGCAGTTGAAGTTGAAATAGACCCGTGTGCCCAAGTGAATATTGGCGCCGTAATCACAGTAAAACGGCGGCTGCATCCACACGCTCTCGCCACCGGAACCGAAAAGACGCTCCAGTATCTGCATCGCTCCAGCTGCTGCGCCTCCCGCGTGTCGTTGAGCGCGCAGCACAACTCCCGTGCACGCTCACGCGCGGCGACCCGTTCAGGATCAAACGGGTCGTAGAGTTCGCCGGCGAGCATCTTCTGGCGATCGTCACTCATGCGGGACCTCCATTAGGATGCCCGTTGTCCAGCCTGCCTCTGTTCCAGACCGAAGTCGTGCATTTCGTCGACGCGTACCGCGATCAGGATCCCGCTACGGTCCTCCCCGGGGGAGACGGTGCTACCCCGTACGATTCCGTCGTCCAAGAGTATGGCATTCTTCGGTGTCCTCCCAGCCTTGAGGTAAACGCGGTCCCCAAGGGTGCGACGGAGAACTGCGGGCATTGATTAACCCGCAAGCTCTGCCACCCTGTTCCTCATCTGTCACGGAGGACAAAGACCATGCTCAAGATTGGGATCATCATCGGCAGTACGCGCCCAGGGAGGATCGGTGAGTCGGTGGCGCAGTGGGCGTACGGCATCGCGACGCAACGACGCGACGCGGAGTTCGAGTTGGTGGACATCAGGAACTTCAACCTGCCGCTGCTCGACGAGTCCATGCCGCCGGCTATGGACCAATACCACCAGGAACACACCAAGACCTGGGCCGCGAAGATCGGCCGATTCGACGCCTTCCTATTCGTGACGCCCGAGTACAACCACGGCACCTCCGGCGCCCTCAAGAACGCCATCGATTTCCTCTACAAGGAATGGAACAACAAGGCCGCGGGATTCATCGGCTATGGCAGCGCCGGTGGCACGCGCGCGGTGGAGAGCCTGCGCCTGATCATGGCGGAACTGCAGGTGGCGGACGTGCGTGCCCAGGTCGCTTTGTCGCTGTACACCGATTTCGAGGACATGCGTGTGTTCAAGCCGGCGTCCTTCCATGAGCAGACGCTACACATCGTCATCGATCAGCTCATTGCCTGGGGCGGCGCCTTGAAGACGCTGCGCGGCTGAGCCAGACCCGGTTCAGGCGAGCGCCCGCCAGGCCGCCAGGGCGGCGAAGACGAGAAAAATGGCGCCGCCAAGGCGGTGGAGCCAATGCAGCGGGACGCGTTGCAATACGGCGCGGCCAGCCCATACACCCAGCGCGGAGATGAAAACCAGGGCGACGGTTGCACCCAGCCAGACGGGACCCGGAGGCAGGCTACTGGCAAGCCCCGCCACGGCGAGTTGCGTCTTGTCACCGAACTCGGCCACCAGGATGAGCAGCAGCGTGGTGAGAAAAATCCCGTGGCCGGGGCGTTCGACGACCACCTCGTTCCCGGTCGCCTCCTCCGCCCGTAGTGCATGGACGCCGAACACGGCGAACAGTACGGCGACCACGCCGGCCATCACGCGCTCCGGCACCCAGGCCGCGGCGCCCGCGCCGAACAGCACTGCAAGCGCATTGAGGAGCAGAAAGGCGGTGGCCGCGCCGATGATCACCGGCCTCACCCGATGGCGCGCCGCCAGGGTCATGCACACCAGTTGGCTCTTGTCGCCGATTTCCGCCAGGGCGATGAGTGTGAAGGTGGACAGGGAAACGGACAGGTACTCGGGCGTGATCACGACGCGCAGTGCAGTGGATAAGGGCGCATTATGATACCGCCCGGTGCACCCCACGTCTCCTGATGATGGATTCCGGCCTGCCGCGGAATGACGAATTCTGCTGTCGGTTGCGTAGGTCACGTTGCGCAGCTACGTGACATTCTTCAGGCTGCGGGCTTATCGCCCGTGCCGCCTCACCCGTTGGCGGCCAGCGCGCCCAGCGTGGCTCCAGGAGGGACCGCCTCCGGAGCCGCACAACAGCCGGCGAGATAGGCTCGAAACGGCGCGGCCAGATCCGGGTGCCGCAACGCATAGTCGACCGTGGCCTGCAGATACCCCAGTTTGCTGCCGCAGTCGTAGCGCCGGCCATGGAATCGATAGGCATAGACGGGCTCGTAAGCCAGCAGTGCCGCGATGCCATCGGTGAGCTGGACCTCGCCACCCGAGCCGCGCCCGGTGCGCCGCAGCAGCTCAAAAATGCGCGGTGTGAGTATGTAGCGGCCAACCACACCGAGGTTCGAGCGGGCCACCTCGGGGCGTGGTTTTTCCACAATGGCGCCGACCCGCGACAGCCACTTGTCGAGCGGGGTCGATTCCACGATGCCGTACTTATCCGTCTCGCTGGCCGGGACATCCTCCACCCCGAGCAGGCTGCAGCCGTGCTCCTGATAGAGTTCCGTCATCTGGCGCGTCACGCCGCGGTGGCCATCGTCGATGAGATCGTCCGCCAGGATGACCGCGAACGGTTCATTCTGCACCGCAGGCTGGGCACGCAGCACCGCATCACCAAGCCCGAGTGCCTCCGGCTGGCGCAGGTAGATGCATGAAACCCCGTCGGGGACCACGTCCCGCACCACTTCCAACAGCTTGTGCTTGTTCTTCTGCTCCAGTTCCGCTTCGAGTTCGTAGTTCTTGTCGAAGTGATCCTCGATGGCGCGTTTGGCGCCGCTGGTGACAAAGATGAGCTCGGTCATGCCCGCCGCCACCGCCTCCTCCGCCGCATACTGGATGAGCGGCTTGTCCACGATGGGCAGCATCTCCTTGGGGTTGGCCTTGGTGGCCGGCAAAAAGCGTGTGCCGAGGCCTGCCACCGGAAACACCGCCTTCGTTATTTTTCGCATTTGGACCTCCATGTCAGAGAACGCCTCGTCCGTCAGGCGTCAAACCCGCTGTCGTGGCACCGTACGCTGCAAGACCGGCTCGACCATGGCCACCGGCTCCACGTGCGACATCGGCAGCGTGACCGGGCTTGCGTCGCGGCCGAGGATGCGCAGCAGTATGACCACCCGTTCCTCGCCGCTGGCGGCGTGGAATACCCCCTCAAGGCCCGCAAACGCGCCTCGCATGATGCGCACGGGCTCCCCCGTGGTGAACAGCGCACGCTCGGCCATGTGCATACCTTCCTTCGGATCTTCGCAGGCGCGCAGGGCCTCGACCATGCCCGGCGGCATCATCGCCAGGCGATCGCCGAAGCGGACCAGCGTTGTCACGCCGCGCGTGGATCGCAACGGCGAGATATCCTGCACGCCCGGACGAAGACGTACGAAAAGATAGCGGGGAAACAACGGACTGATGACCTTGCGCCAAGCCCCGCGTACGTGCTGCGGTTGCCGGATGCGCGGAAGGTATGCCATGAAACCTTGGCGTTGCAGATGTTCATACGCGAGCGCTTCGGAACGGGGCTTCGTATACACCACGAACCAGCGCGAGTCATCACCCAACTCAACGGCTTCCACTGCCTGCACGAGAGGCTCCTTGCGAAGTTCGATGGGATCCGGCCGTATTGTTCACGCCATCGCAACACACATCGCCAGATAGACACGCGCGATGTATTCAGCCGTTTGCGCACCGATGGGGCGCGCCGTGCATCATGGCGGGACACAGCGTAGGCATCTGACCGGCGCATGAGCAATGGTTATCCGGCTGGTAACGGGATAATCGTGCGCACCTGCTACGCAGTCGCTGGCGTTCAGCATAGACAAGGCCACGGGCTTGTATAGCCATGGCACCTAAGCGTTGCGATTGTATGGCTATAATCGCTCGCGACCGGGACGGGTTGCAGAACGTGCGCTGGCATTTCGCCGTAGTGGGCCTAAGGAAAGGCGGTGAGACATGGATGACGAAAAAGGCTTGGATAAGCCGCGAATGAATCGGCGCGCTGTCATCAAGGGCGCTGTGGGTGTGCCCATACTCGGCGTGTTGACATGGGCGGTGACAGAGACGCAGGGCCGAAGGCGCCTCGACCCCCTGGCCATGCTCGAAATCGAGCCCGAACCGCCTCGCGCTATCGGGCCGGCCGAAGGTGAGCCAATCCGCCTTGGCATCATTGGTTATGGGTCACGCGGCCGGCATCTGCTCAAAGCGACGGGATTTCCGAGCCGTCACGAACTCCAGCACATGCGCAGCGGCGCACGGCGTAATCCACAGGACACCCGTTTACAGGAGTTTTTCGCTCAGGACGATCTGAACGTTCGCATCACCGGCGTGTGCGATCTCTTCGAGGTGAACGCCCAGACCGCTCTGGAGACCGCTGCCATGAAGCAGCAACATCCCAAGCGATTCAAGTCTTATCAAGAACTGCTGCAAAGTCCAGATATCGATGCCGTCATCATCGCCACGCCGGACCACTGGCATGCGCCCATCGCCTTGGCCGCCGCGCAACTAGGCAAGCACGTGTACGTGGAAAAGTGCATGACGCATCGCATCGGCGAGACCTACGCGCTGTATGACGCGGTGAAGCGTTCGGGGATCGTCTTCCAGGTGGGTCATCAGCATCGCCAGACGGACAGTTTCTTGGCTGCACGCGCGATACTCAAGAAACACTATCTCGGCCACATCTCGCTCATCCAGGCGACCACCAACCGCAATACGGAAAGCGGCGCCTGGATCAACCCCATCCACCCGCAGGCCAGCCCTGCCACCATCGACTGGGCGCAGTTCATTGGCAATGGGCCGCAACTCGCCTTCGATGCGGAACGCTTCTTCCGCTGGCGCAAATGGTGGGCCTACGGCACCGGCCTGTCCGGCGATCTGCTCACCCACGACTACGACCGGATCAACTGCCTGCTGGAGATGGGCATCCCGGACTCGGTGACGGCCACCGGCGGCGTGTACGTCTTCCGCGACGGACGAGAAGTCCCCGATGTGTTCCAGGTCGCCATGGAGTTCGATGATTTTACGCCCTACGGCGCCGCCGGTGCCGGTGAGCGCGGCATGACCTTTTTGTACAGTGCGACCCTCGGCTCAAGTTACGATCGCAGCACGCAACTCATGGGCCGTGACGGCACCATGGAACTGGGCGACGCCCTGATCGTGCATCCCGAACAGGAATCGACCCGCTACGCGCACTGGGTGCAAAATGCTCCGAGACAGCCCATCGTCGTCCAGGCATCCGCGTCGGTGGATGCGACGACCAGTGCGAGCGTGAGTTATTTCGCCAAGAAGGGACTGCTCTCCACCTCGCGGGACGGCAAGCGGGTGGATCCCGCTCACCTGCATATTCGCGAGTGGTTGAGCTGCATTCGGCACGGAGGCACACCGAGTTGCGGCATTGAGGAAGGTTTCGAAGAAGCCATGTCGTCGCACATGGCCACCCTCGCCTATCGGCTCGCCAGGCGCATCGAGTGGGATCGCGATGCGCGTCGTATCCGCAACGTGTCGGAGCGGGAACTGGAAAGGCTCGGCATGGCCTGACAGCGCACAGGCCCGGCGCGGTTGCGCCGGGCCTGGACGATCTCCTGAGGCTCAGTTGATGCGGCAGACCGGTGCCGAGTAGTCGGACTCCGCGTCGTGGTTGTAGGCCTTGACGCGGAAACAGACCTGGTCACCGTCACCCAGTCCCAGGTCCGCATGGGCGCGGAACCGGACACTGGGCGAGCGCTGATCGAGCAGCCCCGAGTTCAGCGGAAGGTCGGAGATCAGCTGTGTGGCCTCGTTCGCCGTCGGCCCAAGAAACACCTGGTAACCGAGGATGTCGTCCGCATTGGGCTTCCAGGACAAGGTCACTTCGTAGTCCACCACGCAGCGTGGGCAGCTCACTTCGATGCTCACGTTGGCAAGGGAAACCTCGCCATCCGCATCGGTGATCTGGTAGGTGAAACCATCGGCGCCTGCGTAGCCTGCATCCGCGGTGTACACGATGGTATTGTCAGGCCGCACCCACGAGGTGCCGTGGCCTGGGCTGGCGACGATGCTCACCGCCACCGGCTGATTGTCGAGACCGGTGTCGTTGGCCAGCACATCGATCAGGGAAGCCACGCCGTCCTCCACGGCCGCTGCATCGGTGTTCGCAACGGGACTGACGTTGGGCTGAGGTTCCGGTTCTGGTTCCGGCTCAGGCAGAGGGTCCGTTCCGTCGCCTGGGACACCGGTGTCGCCACCCGGGTCCTGGCCGCCCTCGGAGGGCTCATCGCCATCATTGTTCCCGGTGCCTGGCAAGGCCAGGATCTCGATGGCCGACACGTTGGGGTTCTGCACACCGTGCAGGAATTCGATCTGCAACTTGCCGTCTTCAACACGCGTGGTGTAGCTCCTCACCAGGGCGGTGTTGGCGCCGGCCAGAGCGAATACGTCGAGCGCCTTGTCCACCTCGAGGCCCTCTATCCGGACGTCGAACACGCGCTTTCCGGGCGTCCAGCCCTTGCTCCACGTCTCGGCAAAATGCAGATTCACACGGTAATCCCCATTGGGGACCTCAAAGGCGTAGGTCAATTCCGGCGCCGTAGGCTTGTCGTAGCGATTGGTCCGGTATAGCTCATCGTCTTCGGTACCCGTGATGGCCGCATCCACCCGGGCGGTGGCACCGGTGTTGAAGCCCTGGTCCGCCGACCAGGTCCGTCCACTGCGATCCACATACTGACCACCACCCGCATTGACCCGAATCGCCATGGGTTGCCATGGAATGATTTCGATGCCGGATACCATGGGGTTCTGCACCTTGTGCACAAAGCCGATCTGCAGGCGACCGTCTGCCACCGTGACCGGATAGCTCCGTACCAGGGCGGTACTGGCGCCCGCTTCGGCATACACATCGAGTGCGCTCTCGACGCTTTCATCTTCGATGGTCACACCGAACACGCGCACGCCCGGCTGGAAGGCCTTCTTCCAGGTTTCGGCGAAATGCAGGTTCACCAGGTAATCGCCATTGGGCACATCAAATGCGTATTCCAGCTCCGGGGCCGCGGCGACGTCGTAGCGGTTGGTCTGGTACAGGCTGGCGTCGTCAGTCCCTGCGATGGCGCCGTCCGTGGTGGCACGGGAGCCCACGTTGAAGCCATGGTCGGCGAGCCAGGTGTTGCCATTGCGATCCACGTACTGAGCGCCGCCGGCATTGACGCGTAGTACGGCCGGCTTCTGTGCGAGCACTTCGATGCCGGAGATCATCGGGTTCTGCACCCGATTGGTGAAGTCTATGTTGAGGTGCCCGTCATCGACCCTGACGGTATAACTCTTCATCAGGGCCGTATTGGCGCCCGCCGCGGCGAACACGTCAAACTGCTGTTCGACCTGCTGTCCTTCGAGGTGTACGTCGAACACACGTTTACCCTGCGACCACGCGCCGCTCCAGGTCTCGGCAAAATGCAGATTGACGCGATACTCCCCGTTGGGGACCTCGATGACGTAGGCCAGTTCGGGGGCACCCGCCTTGTCGTACCGGTTGCTTTGATAGATGGCGTCCTCGTCGGTCCTGGCGATGGCCACATTCACCGTCGCCTTACCGCCGGTGTTGAAGCCCGTGTCGGCCTGCCATGTGTTACCGGCGCGGTCCACATAGGCCGGCCCGCCGGCGTTGATGCGTATCGCCACCTCGGCGCCGTCCGCGGCGGCGCTCGCGACCGCAGGGCCCATTCCTCCCACTACCGCAGCCACGGCGAGTGTGCAGCCCAGCCCCTTGGCCACCCTCACCGCCGACGCAGAACGTCCGCCGCGCGAGACGCGCATCACCTTGGCGAACGACTCGGATATATGAGACATCGTCTTGCCCTTTTTCTGACTACCCCAGGCTCGCGATGCTATCGAGATGCGCTAGCGGACGATGCCGCATGAGTCACAAACGAACGGCCGTTTGTCGTGAAGACCGAATGGGCGTCTGAAGTGGGTTGCCGATCACGCGGGGAACTCGATATCAATCACGCAACGGGATTGATGCGGTGCAGTGGACAGGGAAGTACCCTCGGCTATGCTGAGAACGCGCTGAAGCCCGTGGCCAGCGCATAACGACGGCTTTGTTCCTGGGAGTTTCTTTGCATGGGTCAGCTCAGCCAAGGGGGAGTCTCTTCGGTCGTTCGTCACGCCGTGCGCCACCCCTTGGACGTGTTTGCGCCGCTCGCCGCACTGGTCGGCGTTCTGTCGTTGTTGCTGCTCACCGGCTGCTCGACGTCCGCATCCAACGCCCGAGCGCCCTTGGCCGAGGAAACGATCGAATACCGTATCGGCCCCGAAGACATGCTCGATATCTCGGTGTGGAACGAGGAAAACCTGCACCGCAGCGTGCTGGTATTGCCGGATGGCCAGATCTCCTTTCCGCTCGCCGGCACCCTGATGGCCGCAGGCAAGACCATCCCGGAGCTTCAAGACTCACTCACGCAGCGGCTGCGCAACTTTGTACATGACGCCCGTGTGACCGTGTCGGTGGAAAAGATCACCGGCCTTCGCATCTACGTGCTCGGCGAAGTGCAGAAACCAGGCCAGTACGTGGTGGGACGCTATGTGGATGTACTGCAGGCGCTGTCCCTGGCGGGCGGCTTGACCCCCTACGCCGCCCGCGACGACATCCAGGTACTGCGCCGCGACGGCACGAGCAACGCCGTATACCGGTTCGACTATGACGCGGCCCGCAAGGGCAAAGGCCTGGAACGGAATATTCTGCTGCGCAGCAATGACGTAGTGCTGGTGCCCTGAGGGTCGGGCCGGTGGTGCGGCAAGGAATTCGCGCGCGACGCCGTAACGCGATAGAGGTGGCGGCGCAGCCCACGCGATCGGCCAAGGGCGATTCGACTTGCCGAACGGGCCGCTGCATCGGCAGGGGCAACGGCGTCCTGGTGCTGCTGTGCGCACTGGCCTGTGCAACGTCGCAGGCGGAAGACGCCTGGGTGTTGCATCCGGCGGTGCAGCTGATGGGGAGCTACGACGACAACATCGACCTGGCCCCCTCCGGGGCGCGGAGTGAACGCGGCTTGCGTCTCGCCACGGCCCTGGGCATCACCCGCAATCGCGCGCAGAGTACTCTCAGCGCCACCGCCGGGCTCGACGTTATCGAATACAGCGCGTCCGATGCGACACGCGAATCCGGCAACTATTTCTTCCAGCTCACGGGAACAAACGAAGCGCCGCGCGATAACTGGCAGCTGGATGCCAGCTACATGAACGATACGCTGCAGCGCACCATCGAACTGGCGCCGGATCCGGCCGACGAACCTGACAGCGACATCGACGTGGCCCTGGTGACGCGTCCCGTGGAACGGGAGCGTGTTTCGGTCAAGCCTGCATGGACGCATAATCTGAGCCCCAGAAGCCGGCTGCGGCTGGCTTATGTGCTATCGACCCAGCGTTTCGATGAACCGGCGGGGATCGAACTGGTCGACTATGATCGTCACGTCCTGTCCACCCGTTTCATCCATCGGTATTCGCGACGCGATTCCATCAACATGGATGTGCGTGTCCAGCGTTTCGAGCCGGAAGGGCTCCGTGCGGTGGATACCTATGAGGTCGCAACGGGTTACAGTCACAGTTATTCGCCTGTGGGGAGCGTCGCCCTGGAGGCGGGCATCCGACGGGTGAGTGGCGCCGGGGACGAGGCCGGTCTCGTGGCCGGTTTATCGTGGCGTGGCAAAACCGAGCGCGCCAACACCATGCTGTCGGTTCGCCGCCAGGTGTTTCCCAATGGTTTGGGCGACCTGGTGGAGAGCGACCAGGTGGTAGCCAAATGGAATCGGCAGGTTGGCCCCCGTACCGCACTCCTGACCTCGGCGCGGGCCTTCGACACCGCACCGTTGGACAGGCTCCGCAACACCGGACGGCAGTACGTGGAGGTCAATGCCGAGTTGCGCCACGCATTGGACCGTCAATGGAGCCTCGGCGCCGAGTACCGCCTGCGCTGGATTGACCGGGAATCGGATCCGGACAGTGCGACAAGTAATGCCTTGTATGTTTTTGTCGGATTCGGTCAGCCCGTAACGCTCGATTAAAGCATCCCGGATGCAGGTGACCAAGGATGGAAGCTCTGCAACATCCCTTCGGCCTTGAGGAACTGCTGGACGTCATAAGGCGCCGCAAGCGCTTTTTGATTTTGCCGGGAATGCTCATTCTCGCGCTGTCCGCGGCGCTGGCATTTCTGCTCCCGCCGGTGTATCGCTCCGAGGCGACGATCCTGATCGAGCGCCAGTCCATCCCGACGGATCTCATCAAGACCACGGTGACCGGATACGTTCAGGAACAGATCGAGGTCATCCGCCAGCGCATCGTCACCTACGACAACGTGCTCAAGATTGCGGAGGACTTCGATCTGTACCCCGAGCTCCGCAAGACGGACCCGGGCAGCGCCGTCGAACGTATCCGCAAGGACATCGCAGTCACCATGGTGGACATCAATGCGAGCAGACCTGACGCGCGTGGCAGCAGCACGCTCACCATTGCGTTCACGGTGGGTTTTGCCGCGGATACGCCGGAGGTGGCTCAGGCGGTGACCCGCCAACTGGCGGCGCGTTACCTGGAAGAAAACCGCAAGGCACGCAGCAGACAGGCGGCCGAGGTCTCCGAATTTCTCAGCCGCGAGGCCGACATCTTGCAAGAGGAGTTGAATCAGCAGGAACAACGTCTCGCCGAGTTCAAGCAGGAACGCATGGAGGAACTGCCGGAGCTCATGAGCATGAATCTCAAGCTGTACGAGAAGACCGAGGAGGAGATCGAGCGCACCCGTGAGCAGATCCGCAACCTGGAAGGGCGCATCAGCGCCACGGAAGCGGAGATGAGCCTCACCAGTCCCTTCAAGGACATCGTCGGCGAGGACGGCAAACGCGTCCTCTCGGCCGGCGATCGCCTTGCCCAGCTCACCGCCGAATACCTGCGCGCGTCGGCCAAGTATTCCGCCGAGCATCCCGACATCACGCGCATGCGCCACGAAATCAGCGTGCTGGCCGACCAGGCGGGCCTCGGTGCGCGCACCGACGAACTGCTCGCTGAACTGATATCGCTTCAGGAGCAACTGGCCCAGGCGCGCCAGCGCTATGGCGAGGAGCATCCGAGCGTGCGCAAACTCGTGGCGGCGGTCACCGCGGTGCAAAACGGCCTGCAAGCGACGCTCGTCAATCCGGCGGTCCCGGCCTCCTCCACGTCGCTAATCCCGCCGGACAATCCGCGCTTTGTGGCGTTGAAGAGTCAGCTGGATGCGGCGCAGGCGGCGCTGCGCGCGGAGCGTGAACGTCAGGTCCAGCTGCAGGAAAAACTGGTCGAGTATGAGGCTCGCCTTTTTAAAACGCCTGTAGCCGAGCGTGATTTCAAGTCCCTGAGCCGTGACTACGCCAACAACTTGAAGAAATTCGGCGAGCTCAAGGAGAAGCAGTTGCAGGCCAGGTTGGCCGAGCAACTGGAGTCCGGCGACAACGCGGAGCGTTTCGTGCTGACCAGCCCGGCGCGGCTGCCCGTCACCCCGGAGAGTCCCAATCGGCTCGGCATCCTTTTGTTGGGCGGGTTCTTCGCCGTGATCGCGGGCGTGGGGGCGGCAAGCTTGGCCGAATACCTGGATCGGAGCGTGCACGGGGTGCGCGGCGTTGCGCTGCGGGTGGGTGCGCCGCCGCTCGCGGTGATCCCGGAGATCCGCGTCGCGACCGCGCGGATCCTGCCGGGCGGCAGAGCGGCGGCAATGGTCGCGCTGTTACTGAGTACGTCCGCGGCTTCACTTCACGACACGCCGGGCAGCCCTTGGATGGATTCCACTGCCGCCGCGAGCCCTTTAGAGGAGAAAACCGCGCGTGGATAGAATCACCAGGGCGCTGCAACTCGCCGGCCGTCGTGAACTGCTGTTCGATGCGCGTGATCGCGCGGGTCCGGAACTGACTGCGCTGGCCCGGCAGATGCAGGTCTCCTGGGACGTCATGCGACGCCACCGGCTCATCGCCGACATGACCGACCATCCCGCCGCAGACGCCTATCGGGTACTGCGCGCCCGCGTGCTGAACATGCTGCGGCACGATGGCTGGAAGGTGGTAGGCATCACCAGCCCGGTGGCAAAGGAGGGCAAGACCGTCACCGCAGCCAACCTCGCCATCAGCATGGCGCGTGAACCCAATACCAGCGTCGTGCTACTGGATGCGGATCTGCGCCGACCCGGCGTCCTGCGTTGTTTCGGATTGGAAACCGAACGGGGTCTCGCCGATTACCTGGATTCGGAACTGGCGCTCGAGCAGGTGCTCATCGCTCCCGGCATCGAACGCCTGATACTCCTGCCGGGGAACGCAGCGGCCGCGCGTGGATCGGAACTGCTCGGCTCGAAGAAGATGGTCAACCTCATCGATGATCTGCGAGGCCGCCCCGATCTGGGCTGCGTCATCGTGGACATGCCGCCGGTGCTGCTCGGCGATGACGTCATCCTGTTGTCACCCTATCTCGACGTGGTGTTGCTGGTGGTGGACGATGGCCGGACACGCGGGGATGAACTGAACCGCAGCTTGGAATTGCTGGACCGCGTGAAGGTGGTGGGTACGGTACTGAATCGTGCGCGGTAGTGGGCGGCACGAAACACTACCAAACGGAGGTAAGGACATGCATCCGAGACGGAACGAAGCGAGCCTCATCGTGCGGGTGGTCGAGGACGAGAAGATCATCTTCGACCCGGCCAACGACCACATCCACCAGCTCAATGCCACGGCGGCGCTGGTATGGGACCTGTGCGACGGTTCACGTTCCGCAGGCGAGATCGAAGAGGCCGTGGCACGCCATTTCCGCACGCCCCGCGCCATGGTCGCCCAGGACGTGGACCGTCTGCTGAAGGAATTTGCGGCCCGGGGGCTCGTCTGCGACAGCATGGCGCAGTCCGTCGCCAGAAAGCGGAACGTCTCGGCGTAAACACGCGCCGAGCCTCGCCGATGGAGCTTGCAATCCAGTTGCTCGGACAAACCTTTCGGGTGGCGGTCGGCGGCGCCGACGCCGAGGCGATCCTGCAGATGAACTACGCGCAGGTTCAGCACGCACCGTTGTCGTCGTCGCCCGTGCGTTACCGGGTTGAACACCGGGCTGGGCAGTTTTTGCTGCACAGCGACGAAGGGACATCTACCAGCACTGACGCGGGCGAGTTCCTTTATCTGTTCGAGCATCGGCTGGTGCTCGACCTGCAAAAGGCCCGGCCCGACCTGTTGTTCGTGCACGCGGCCGTACTGTTTGCCGGCGCCCGGAGTGTGTTGCTGGTGGCGCCGTCAGGTACGGGCAAATCGACCCTGGCCCTGGCCCTGGTGGAGCGCGGCTGCGCCTACCTGAGCGACGAACTGGCGCCCGTTGAGCCGGGTGACGGCCTGGTGCATCCGTATCCCCATGCACTGTGCCTGAAGGGTGTGCCGGCGGGTCGTGCAGACTATCCCCCGCAAGGCTTCGTCACGGGCGCAACCTGGCATCTGCCCGCGGAACACCTCCGTTGCCGCTTGAGCCCTGCCCCGCTCGGCACCCTCATGTTCCTGGAGCGCAGTGATTCCCATCGCGCGACGCTCACGGAAATCTCCGCCGCCGAGGCCACTGCCAGGCTTCTGCCGCAGGTGCTCAACAGTCTCGCCCACGGGTCGTTCGGGATCGATGCGGCGCTCGCGGTGGCCAAATGCTGCCGCGCGCTGGTGGTGCGCATGGGCGGTGTGGATGAGACGGCAGACCTGGTCGCGGAATTTCTTGGGGCGGTGGTGCAGGAGCAAAGCGGTGAACAAGACGGAGATCTGTTACCGGGCACATCCGGCGGCCGTGGATGATGCAGACGCCGATGGGCTGGTGGTTTGGCGCGCGGACCTGGGGGACGTGTACTCGTTGAACGGCACCGGTGCGGCCATTTGGCGCCGCCTGCGCAGCACGGCCTCCAGTCGGCAGATCGCCGCCGCGCTCGCCAAGGAGACGCGGGCCGACGCCGAGGTGGTGCGCGGGGACGTGGAGTCCCTCATCGATGCCCTGCTTCACGCCGGGCTGGTGCAGCAGACACCGTGGCCCGCCGAAGACATGTCGCCCGCTGCCCCGTCACCGACGACCCGCGCCGCCGCCTTGCGCTTCATCGGCAACGCCGTCGCACCGGATGGTCAAGCCGGTGTGCCCCGGCGTGTGCGTGACGGGTTCTGGGAGGCCGTGGCGCGCCTCGCTTTCCATTACCGAATCGCCGGCCTGCTTTGGCAGCGCCTGCTCCAGCATGGCCGTGCGCATGGGCTTCCGCAGTGGCTGCGCGAACACCTGGCCACCTTGCACGCGCTGACCTGGGATCACAATCAGCAGGTTCGCAGGCAACTGGATGAGACTGTCGGTGCGCTGAACGACGAAGGCATCGAGCCGCTGTTGCTCAAGGGCGCGGCGCTGCTGGTGGCCGGCGTGTACCCGGACGACGGTGGGCGCTGGCTGAGCGACATCGACGTGCTGGTGCATGCGGAAGAACTGCCGCGTGCCGTAGCCGTCATGTGCGCGCTGGATTATCGCGCGGCAACGCCTGGCAAGTGGGACTTCAGCGACCACCATCATCTGGCACCCATGACGCGCGCGCAGGAGGAATGCCCCATCGAGCTGCACCACGAGGCGTTGCCGCTGTCGTACCGGGCGCTTCTGCCGGCTGCGGACCTTTGGGCGGAGAGCCTTCCCGCGATCGGTCCGCTGCGCTGCCGTCTGCCCTGCCAACGCCACCGGCTCATCCACGCCATTGCCCATGCGCAACTGGTCGATGGCCACCATGCGCGCAGGACCTTGCCCATGCGCGAACTGTGCGATTACGCGTGGTCAGAGCGTCAGGCCGGTGCCGCGACCGTGGCCGGCTTGCCCCGGCACTTCGCCGCGCATCGTGCAGCACTGGCGGGATTCACCCTTGCAGCGGAACGCCTGCTCCACGTGACCACCCCCGTCGGGCACGGTGCCGGTCTGGCGGGACGCTTTTACTGGGGCATGGCGCGTGCAAGCGTGCGATGGCCGCGTGTGCAGGCATGGAACGGCAGTCTGTATCGGTTCTCGGTGCATTATCTACGCTCCCACGGTTCCATAGTGGAAGGGGGCCGGCCGCTGCGTGCTACCCGCTGGCGACGGCTCGCCCGTCTCCTCCGCACCCTCAACAGAACACCGTAGAAACTATGAGCAAGAAGGGCCGCTCGTTACCTGGCGCTTCTTGCGACCATCCACCGTGAAAAAACGTCAGGTTATGCACGGTGATCTCGCCTTGCTGATTGTGGGCGACGAGTGCGGCCGGCGTTTCAATGGCGAACAGGCGCTGCCCCCAGCTGATCTCCTCCATGGCAATGAACGCGAGCCCGAGCGTCAGGACCAGGTAGGCCCCGCCGAGCAGTCGACGGTCCAGGCGGCGGTGAATGAATGCGATCTGTGCAGCCAGTACTGCAGCGCCCAGGTACAGGAGCGCTGTCAGGTATTCGCCGGGGCTGTCCTCTCGCGTAAGCAAGAGCGCATACCACCGCGGTGAGGCGATCTTGAGTGCGACGATACCCCCCAGCATGAGCAGTGCGGCGGCGGCAATGATGCGCCGATGCAATGGGCCAAACCATTCATTCACGGGACCGGTGTGCATGTAGTGTGGCCTTGGCGTGGCGTACGGGCCATTGTGAGATAGTCAGGCCTGTTGGTTCCTTCCATACTGATCGTCGAAGCGGACGATGTCGTCTTCACCCAGATAGCTGCCGGTCTGAACTTCGATGAGTTCGAGTGGAATCACCCCGGGGTTTTCCAGACGGTGCGCGGTGCCGAGCGGGATGTAGGTGGACTGATCCTCGCCGAGCAGCCGGGTCTCATCGCCGCAGGTGACGCGCGCCGTGCCCCGGACCACCACCCAGTGTTCGGCGCGGTGATGATGCATTTGCAGGGACAACCGGGCGCCGGGATTCACCTGGATGTGCTTGACCTGAAACCGTTCCGCGCGCGCGATGCCTTCGTACCAGCCCCACGGCCGGAACACCCGACGATGGAAGTCCGTCTCGTCGCGCCCGGCGGCCTTGAGGCGTTCCACGATGCGCTTGACGTCCTGTACCCGATCACGGTGCGCCACCAGCACGGCATCGGCGGTCTCCACCACCACGTGATCAAACAAACCAAGCGTGGCCACCAAGCGCCCCTCGGAACGCACGTAGCAGTTGCGCGTGTCCTCGGCGAGCACGTCGCCAAGCAATACGTTGCCCTCCGGATCGGGGGGACACGATTGTTGCAGTGCCGACCAGGAGCCGAGATCGGACCAGCCGGTGCGGAGCGGGACCACCACCGCGTGCCCGGTCTTCTCCATGACCGCGTAATCGATGGACTCGCCACGGCAGCCGACGAAGGCCGCACTGTCCAGTCGCGTGAACGAGAGATCGCGCCGTGCGAGACGGAGGGCCTCCCGCGCGCTATGCAGGATGTCCGGCGCGTGCTCGTCCAGTTCCTCCAGGATCCGTTGGGCCTTGAACAGGAAGATGCCGCTGTTCCAGAAATAGTCACCCGATCCCAGGTAGCGTTCGGCGCTGGCGAGGTCCGGCTTCTCGACGAAGCGCTCCACCCGGAACCAGGTGTCCGCACCGGCCAGCGCATCACCGGCGGGCGCGCCGCGCTTGATGTAGCCGTAGCCGGTCTCCGCCCGGCTCGGCACGACGCCGAGCGTCACCAGGTTCCCGCTCGCCGCCGCCTCGTGCGCCGCCCGCAGGGTCTCGTGCAGTGCCCTGTGGTCGGGGATCAGATGATCCGCCGGCAGCACCAGCATCACGGTCGCGGGGTCCTGTTCCGCCAGCGCGAGGGCCGCCACGGCCACTGCAGGCGCTGTGTTGCGGCCTGATGGTTCGAGCACGATGGTCGCGTCATCCACACCGGCAACACGCAGCTGTTCGGCCACCAGGAAACGGTGCTCGTCATTGCACACCACCAGGGGGGGCTGCAACCCGTTCAAGCCCTCGACGCGTTGCAGCGTTAACGTCAGCAGACTCTTGTCGCCGATCAGCGGCAAAAACTGTTTTGGAAACGCGGCACGGGACAGCGGCCACAGGCGCGCGCCGCTGCCGCCGGAGAGAATCACAGGGACCATGACATCACCGTTTTCCTTCACTGATGAGTCGCCGTCGTCAACGCGGACCAGGCCGGAATGGGCCGCGGGATCTCCGTACCTCGCACCACCCCGTCCACATCAAGCGCCCGGATGCCGAGCCGCCCCAGAGTCGCGACCACCGTGTCCGAAGGGGGGCGATGATGCGCACCGAGGGCACGCTGATGCTGCCAGAACTTCTCCAGGTGCATGCGGCTGTAGGCATTGGCGCGGCCGAACACGAAGGAGACAAGCAGACGATCTTCCGGCGCGTGCAGGCGCCGGATGAAACGGCGGACCGCAAACGCATCGTCACGGTTAGGCAGTCGGCGCAGTACGCGCCGCAGCACCCAGTCGATCGGCATGGGCAGTACGGTCCGCTCGGTACCGCAATGGAGCAGACGCAGATCGAACAAAATGGCGTCACCGGCGGCGACGTGCAGGGTGCGCTCCATGGCCGTGTCGGCGCGATGCGAACCGGGCTTCACCCGCAGGGCCCCTGCGCCGTGCTTGTGATCCTGCAGGTACAGCATGACCTTGTAGAGAGCGTATCCTTCCGGCCCCGCACCCTGCCGCCCGTCGATGCCGAAGTGGTCGCGGTGCCACAGCGTGGCGACATTGCAGAATGCCGCGCTGTGATTGCAGTAGCACAGCTCCGGCCCGATCACTTTGCGCAACGTCTCCAGGATCGGACGGTTCTCCAACAACACCAGCAGCTCCGTCAGGTCGGGGTCGTTGAAGGGGTCGAAGGAGGCCAGCCCGTCGCGAAAGCGCGCCGGCCTTCCTGAGCCGAACCATCGGAGCAATACGCCGCGCAGGTGTCTCACCAGCGACGGTTCGATGACCTGTGGCATGACCGCATAACCGGCCGTGCCCAGTGCCTCGGCGATGTCATCCATTGGACGAAGTTCCCTCTTCGACGGAGACCGCC
>Ga0265293_10000659_pt1 | contig 80436 bp, 78 predicted proteins | sample Munlanlewell138R_FD_192505 | JGI IMG/M metagenome (GOLD analysis project Ga0265293, IMG submission 192505) | Leachate microbial communities from a municipal landfill in Southern Ontario, Canada - Leachate well 138R | ecosystem: Engineered > Solid waste > Landfill > Unclassified | place: Canada... | reverse complement strand
TCTTCTTGCATATCGATCACCATGACTAATGATCGACCACTTAAAGCCAAACCGCGAACGCTTCAGACTCATCTCATGTTGGAAACGCGAGACCTCGCTCAGACTCATGTCATATTGGAAAAGACTCCATCTTGACCTCCGCTGGAATAGCGTGGTAATATTTCTTGCTTGCCGAAGTGGGCATGGGATTTGTCCCTACCCCTCGATCCGGCGTTTGCATTGCTGGCAAGGTCCGCTCTTTTACGTTCGCTTTTTCATGCGTACACGTGGCAGGCGGCTTTTGCACAAAAGCTGCAGGGTCTGCCTGGATGTTTCGGCCTGGATGTTTCGTCTGAAGCGTCGCTGCATCATACTGCTGCGGCCGGTCGATAGTACAGAAAGGATACGTAAAAGTCATGCCAACAATCAGTCAGCTCCTGCGCAAGCCCCGCGCAGTCAGTCGCCCCGGCAGCAAGAGCCCCGCGCTCGAGAACTGCCCGCAGCGACGCGGGGTATGCACGCGGGTCTATACCACCACGCCCAAGAAGCCCAACTCGGCGCTGCGCAAGGTGGCCAAGGTGCGTCTCACCAACGGTTTCGAAGTCATCTCCTATATCGGTGGTGAAGGGCACAACCTCCAGGAACACTCCGTCGTGCTTGTGCGCGGCGGCCGTGTCAAGGATCTGCCCGGTGTGCGCTATCACATCGTGCGTGGTGCACTGGACCTGCAGGGCGTCAAGGATCGCAAGCAGGCACGCTCCAAGTATGGTGCCAAGCGTCCTAAGAAGTCTTGACCCGGGTCCCGACCCAAACACTGACCCAAGTCCTGATTTCCCCCGGAAAACCCTGATTCCGGCCGGTTTCGGCCATCGTGCAGCCATGGGTGCGCCCATGGCAGGTAAGTGGTCATTGTGATCAATGGCCAAGGCCGCAGATCGCGGTCCAACTGAATCGTCACCAGGAAAATACTATGCCTCGTCGTCGCGAAGTTCCCAAACGCGAAATTCTGCCTGATCCCAAGTATGGCAGTGTCGAACTCGCAAAATTCATGAATGTCGTCATGCTCTCGGGCAAGAAGGCCGTGGCCGAGCGCCTGGTCTACGGCGCACTGGATGAAATCCAGAACAAGACCGGCAAGGAACCCATAGAGGTGTTCAATCAGGCCATCAACAACATCAAGCCGGTGGTGGAAGTCAAGAGCCGCCGGGTTGGTGGTGCAAACTACCAGGTTCCGGTCGAGGTGCGCCCCGTGCGCCGTCTTGCCCTGGCCATGCGCTGGCTTCGTGAAGCCGCCAAGAAGCGCGGCGAGAAATCGATGGACATGCGCCTTGCAGGCGAGCTGATGGATGCCGCCGAAGGCCGCGGGGGCGCAATGAGAAAGCGTGAAGACACGCACCGGATGGCCGAAGCCAACAAAGCCTTCAGCCACTTCCGCTGGTAACCCCCCAAGGATAGACAATCATGGCCCGCAAGACTCCTATCGAGCGCTATCGCAACATCGGCATTTCCGCGCATATCGACGCCGGGAAGACGACGACCACCGAACGCATCCTGTTCTACACCGGTATCAACCACAAGATCGGCGAAACCCACGAGGGTTCGGCCACGATGGACTGGATGGAGCAGGAGCAGGAACGTGGCATCACCATCACATCGGCTGCCACGACCACATTCTGGACCGGCATGGACCAGGACCGTCCTGCCTACCATATCAACATCATCGATACGCCGGGACACGTCGACTTCACGATTGAAGTCGAGCGTTCCATGCGCGTGCTCGATGGTGCCTGCATGGTGTATTGCTCGGTAGGCGGCGTGCAGCCCCAGTCCGAGACAGTGTGGCGCCAGGCCAACAAGTATGGTGTGCCGCGTCTGGCGTTCATCAACAAGATGGACCGTACCGGCGCCAACTTCTATGCCGTTTTCGACCAGATCAAGCTGCGCCTGAATGCCAACCCCGTGGCCATCGTGCTGCCCATCGGTGCCGAAGAAGGCTTCCAGGGCGTGGTCGACCTCGTCAGGATGAAAGGCATCATCTGGGATGAGGCCAGTCTGGGCGTGAAGTTCGAATACGTCGATATTCCGGCCGACATGGTGGATCAGGCGGCCGAGTGGCGCGAGAAGCTGGTCGAGGCTGCGGCCGAAGCCAACGAGACGCTCATGGACAAGTATCTGGAGTCCGGCGAGCTGACCGAGGCCGAGATCAACGAGGGCATCCGCATTCGCACGATCGCCGGCGAGATCCAGCCCGTGCTCTGCGGTACGGCCTTCAAGAACAAGGGTGTGCAGCGCATGCTGGATGCCGTGGTCGACTATCTGCCGTCGCCGATCGACATTCCGGCCATCCAGGGTATGGATGACGAGGGCAATCCCATCACGCGCGAAGCGGATGACAACGCCAAGTTCGCGGCCCTGTCCTTCAAGCTGATGTCGGACCCCTTCGTCGGCCAGCTCACCTTCGTGCGTGTGTATTCCGGTGTGCTGCGTTCGGGTGACATGGTGTTCAACCCGGCCAAGGGCAAGCGCGAGCGCATCGGGCGCATCCTGCAGATGCACGCCAACAGCCGCAACGAGATCAAGGAAGTCGTGGCGGGTGACATCGCCGCAGTCGTGGGCCTGAAGGACGTCACCACAGGCGAGACGCTGTGCGATCTGGATTCCCATGTGCTGCTCGAGCGCATGGAGTTCCCCGAGCCCGTGATTTCGCAGGCCGTCGAGCCCAAGACCAAGGCCGACCAGGAAAAGATGGGTGTCGCGCTGGGCCGTCTGGCCCAGGAGGATCCGTCCTTCCGCGTGCGCAGTGACGAAGAGTCCGGCCAGACCATCATCTCCGGCATGGGCGAGCTGCACCTCGAGGTGCTGGTCGATCGCCTGCGGCGCGAGTTCAACGTGGACGCCAATGTGGGCAAGCCCCAGGTCGCCTATCGCGAGACCATCCGCAAGGTGTGCGAAGAGGTCGAAGGCAAGTTCGTGCGTCAGTCGGGCGGTCGCGGTCAGTATGGTCACGTGGTGCTCAAGCTCGAGCCCCTGCCCCAGGGCAGCGGTTACGAATTCGTGGACGAGATCAAGGGCGGTGTGGTTCCGCGCGAATACATTCCCGCCGTCGACAAGGGCATCCAGGAAACCCTGCCTTCGGGCGTGCTCGCCGGCTATCCGGTGGTGGATGTCAAGGTCACCCTGTTCTTCGGTTCCTACCACGATGTGGACTCGAACGAAAACGCGTTCAAGGTCGCCGCATCCATGGGCTTCAAGGAAGGCATGCGCCGCGCTTCGCCGGTTCTGCTCGAGCCCATGATGGCGGTTGAGGTCGAGACGCCCGAAGAGTACGCCGGCACGGTCATGGGAGACCTTTCCTCCCGTCGCGGTCTCGTGCAGGGCATGGACGATATCGTCGGCGGCGGCAAGATCGTCAAGGCCGAGGTGCCGTTGGCGGAAATGTTTGGTTATGCGACCAGCCTGCGTTCACAGACCCAGGGGCGTGCAACCTACAGCATGGAGTTCAAGCATTACGCCGAGGCTCCCAAGAGTGTGGCTGATGAAATCATCAGCGCACGCAGCAGCAAGTAATGATGGGTGCTGCCCGCCGGCGCGGGCAGCGAATGTTTGTTTTCCCTAAAGATCAATGGGTTGAATTATGGCAAAAGGTAAGTTTGAACGGAACAAGCCGCACGTGAACGTAGGCACGATCGGGCACGTGGATCACGGCAAGACGACGCTGACGGCGGCGATCACGACGGTGCTCGCGCAGACCTATGGCGGCGATGCCAAGGGCTACGCGCAGATTGATGCAGCACCCGAAGAGAAGGCGCGCGGCATCACGATCAGCACCTCGCACGTCGAGTACGAGACGCCTGCGCGCCACTACGCGCACGTTGACTGCCCGGGCCACGCGGACTATGTGAAGAACATGATCACGGGTGCGGCGCAGATGGACGGCGCGATCCTGGTGGTTTCGGCCGCTGACGGCCCCATGCCGCAAACGCGCGAGCACATCCTGCTGTCACGCCAGGTGGGCGTGCCCTACATCATCGTGTTCCTGAACAAGGCCGACATGGTTGATGACGAGGAGCTGCTCGAGCTGGTGGAGATGGAGGTTCGCGAGCTGCTGTCAAACTATGATTTCCCGGGTGATGACACGCCCATCATCAAGGGCTCGGCGCTCAAGGCGCTGGAAGGCGACGAGAGCCCGCTGGGCAAGCCCGCGATTCTGGCGCTGGCCGAGGCGCTGGACAGCTACATCCCCACGCCCGAGCGTGCGGTCGATGGCAGCTTCCTGATGCCCGTCGAGGACGTGTTCTCGATCTCGGGCCGCGGCACGGTGGTGACGGGTCGCATCGAGCGCGGCATCGTGAAGGTGGGCGACGAGATCGAGATCGTGGGCATTCGCGACACGACCAAGACGACGTGCACGGGTGTGGAGATGTTCCGCAAGCTGCTCGATCAGGGCGAGGCGGGCGACAACGTGGGCATTCTGCTGCGCGGTACCAAGCGCGAAGAGGTCGAGCGTGGCCAGGTGCTGGCCAAGCCGGGCTCGATCAAGCCGCACACGGACTTTGACGCCGAGGTGTACATCCTGTCCAAGGAGGAAGGGGGGCGTCACACGCCGTTCTTCCAGGGCTATCGTCCGCAGTTCTACTTCCGCACGACGGACGTGACGGGTACGATCGAGCTGCCGGCGGACAAGGAGATGGTACTGCCCGGTGACAACGTGTCGATGAAGGTGAGCCTGATTGCGCCCATCGCGATGGAGGAAGGCCTGCGCTTTGCCATTCGCGAAGGCGGTCGCACCGTCGGCGCCGGCGTCGTCGCCAAAATCATCAAGTAATTCTTGCGTGCGTACGGCGAAGGCGCTTGCCTTCGTCGCTTCCGTTTCGCTTTCGTTCTTTAGGAATCCCCATGAAAAGCCAGAAAATCCGCATCCGCCTGAAGGCTTATGACTACAAGCTCATCGATCAGTCGGCTGCCGAGATCGTGGATACTGCAAAGCGCACCGGTGCGGTCGTGCGCGGCCCCGTTCCCCTGCCGACACGTATCCGCCGTTACGACGTCCTGCGCTCGCCGCACGTCGACAAGTCTTCGCGCGACCAGTTCGAGATGCGTACCCACCAGCGGCTGATGGATATCGTCGATCCCACCGACAAGACGGTGGATGCGCTCATGCGCCTTGACCTGCCTGCAGGGGTGGACGTCGAGATCGCCTTGCAGTAGATCAAACGCGATCCGCATCATTTTTCAGAAACGCCATACCCTCGGGTATGGCGTTTTTGCGTGTGCACTCCCGATCGGTGCAGTGTGTGACGGCAGGCTTTGGGCTTCAGCCCGCGATATGCCAAGGGAATTTACCTGCTTGACGCTCGTCATATATTACTAATATAGTGAACATGAGCTGGCGATATTTCAACTTCAATGCCAGCGCTGACCACACAGGAGACGAGACATGCAGATCAAGCGTCGTACGTTATTGACGGCTGGAGCAGCACTGGCAGGCACTTCGGCCATGGGTTTTCCGGCGTTGGCATTGGCACAGAAAAAGCATAAGTGGAAAATTCAGGTGCTGTGGGGTGCAGGGGAAGACACCTACGGGATGTTCCAGACTTTTTGTGAGAACGTGACCAAGAATACCCAGGGTGTACTTGAGATCACGCCTTTTGCCGCCGGCGCGATCGTCGGCACTTTCGAAACGCTGGATGCGGTGTCCCAGAATGTGATTCAGGGGCATTCCACGTACCCCGGTTATTTTGCCGGCAAGGAGCCGGCGCTGGCCGTGATTGGTGACTTCTCGTTCGGCTATACCGAGCCGTCCCAGCAGGATGACTGGCTGCGCAACAAGGGCGGGATAGAGATGATCCGCCAGGCGTATGACAAGCACAACGCCTATACCATCGGCTGCACCTGGTGGGGTGTGGAGTCGCTGACATCGAAGGTGCCGCTGCATCACCCGGACGATTTCAAGGGCCTGAAGCATCGCGGTGCACAGGGTTTGGCCGCAGAAACCATCGCCAAGATGGGGGCATCCATTGTCGTGATTCCAGGCGGCGAAGCCTATTCGGCGCTGGAGAAAGGGGTTGTCGATACGGTTGACTGGTCCACGATCTCCGTCAATGAAAAAATTGGATTTTTCGAGATTGCAAAATACGCAACCTATCCTGGATTCCACTCCATGCCCATACAGGATCTGACAGTCAACAAGTCCGCCTGGGCTGCGCTGCCGGATGATGTCAAGGCCACACTGCTCAAGACCTGGGACGAATTTTCCCTCTATCAGGTCGACACCATTGCCAAGAACGACGTGGTAGCCGCCGAGCGGCTCAAGGGTCAGGGTGTCGAACTGATCGACTGGAGCCAGGAAGACCGGTTGCATGCCCGCAAGCTCGCGCATGAGGTCTGGGGCGAATGGGCGAAGAAAAGTGCACTGGCAAAACAGGCCGTGGAGTCCCAGCAGGACTATCTGCGTGAAATCAAGCTCCTGTAAACATGCGCTGGTTCATCAATCTCATGGGGCATGTGAATGAGTGGGTCGGACGCATCTCCGGCCTGCTCATTCTGCTCGTCGTTGCCATCATCGCCCGCGAGGTGATCGCGCGCACCGTGTTCCATGCGCCGGCGGTGTGGGCAGACGAATCCACGACTTATATCGCCGGTTTCGTCTATGTCCTCGGTGGCGGCTATGCCTTGCGGTACCGCCGCCATGTCGTGGTCGACATCGTCTACGAGCGAATGGGCTGGCGGGCGCGCCGCATCTGCGACGTGCTCGCCTTCCTGTTGTTCGGCGCGTACTGCATGACCCTGATCTGGTACGGATGGCAGCTGGCCAATAACTCCTTTGCCATCTCGGAAACTTCCGGCACCTTGTGGGATCCGCCCGTCTGGCCGGTGAAGTTTGCCATACCCATTGCCGGTGTGCTCATGCTCCTGCAAGGTCTGGCCAATCTCATCGAGGATTTCCAGCGTCCGCCCGGGCAGGGCTGACATCATTGACACTGTGACGCGATAGCCAAGAATCCAAAAATATGTCCATAGGCTACCTGACCCTCTTTGTTTTCATCGCCCTCATTGGTGCATTGAGCATAGGACTGCCGATTGCATTCGCCACGGGATCCGTAGCGGTCGTGCTGGCAGTCTCGCTCTTTGATCTGAATACGCTGAATATCATTGTCAGCCGTGTCTATACGCTGATGGGGAACAATATTCTGCTGGCAGTGCCGTTGTTCATCCTGATGGCAAACGTTCTTGAAAAGGCCGGCATTGCCGAGGATATTTTCAAGGCTGCCTACATCTGGTCCGGGCGTCTGCGCGGCGGCCTCGCGGTCGCTGTCGTGTTTTCCTGTGCGCTGATGGCTGCCATGGTTGGCGTGATCGGCGCAGAGATTGTCACCATGGGCGTGGTCGCCCTGCCGGCAATGCTCAAACGGGGCTATGCCAATTCACTCGCGCTGGGGTCCATCTGTGCCGGGGGCGGCCTGTCAACACTCATTCCACCCAGTGTTGTCTTCATCATGTATGCATTGACGTCCGGCACATCGGTGGGACAGCTCTATATGGCAGGCGTGTTTCCCGGCTTGCTGCTTGGCGGCCTCTACGTCCTGTACATCGTCATCCGCAGCTATCTGCAGCCGGAAATCGCGCCCCGGGCCTCGGATGAAGATCTGGCGCTGCCGCTGGTCGAAAAACTGGCTTATGTGCGCAACCTGATCCTGCCCGGTTTCGTTGCATTCATGGTGCTCGGCTCGCTGTATCTCGGGTGGGCTACGCCAACGGAAGCCGCGGGCATGGGTGTGGTGGGCGCCATCATTGCATCCCTGGTGAACCGGCGGTTTACCTGGCGCGGTCTCTACGAGGCCGTCGTTGATACCACGAAAGTCACCTGCATGCTGTACTGGCTCTTCTTCGGCGCCTCTGTGCTCGTGGGTGTCTATACCATGGCCGGCGGGACACAGTACCTCAAGGATATGCTGCTTGACCTGCCAGGCGGCAAGTGGGGTGTCCTGATCGCCATCAACCTCATCTGGATCGTGCTGGGCTGTGTGGTTGACTGGATCGGCATCCTGCTGCTGACGGCGCCTGTCTTTGTGCCGGTCGCAGTGACACTCGGTCTGGATCCCATATGGCTGGGCGTCATCTTCTGCATGAACATGCAGATCAGCTATATTTCGCCGCCGTTTGGTCCGGCTGCCTTCTATCTGAAAGGCGTCACGCCGCCGGGCATCACGATAGGCAATATTTTCAATTCGGTGTGGCCTTTCCTGGGGCTGCAGCTGATAGCGCTGGGGCTCATTATTGCTTTCCCGTCGATTGCACTGTGGCTGCCCCAGACGATGATCGGGAGGTAAGGTGAGATGTCAATTCATACTTTGTCGCAGGGAGGGCATCTGCGGGATGCGCGGAAAGCCTTCGCACTGGATTGCGATGTGCTGGTCGTGGGCGGTGGTGCTGCGGGTGTGGCGGCTGCGTGTACGGCAGCGTCCCAGGGTCTGCAGGTCATCCTGCTGGAGCGTTACGGATTCTGTGGCGGAGGGGCTGTTGCAGGCTTGTCCGGCACGATTTGCGGCCTTTATCTGTCTCATGAGGATCCTGCACACCCGCCTGTACGGCTCGTACACGGCTTCGTCGACCGTTTCATCGAACTGATGGAGAGTCGCGATGGTCTGACTGGGCCCGTGCGCTACGGGCTGACGTATACGCGGGTCCACAGCCCGCACGCATGGCGCGAGTGCGCCGAATATCTGCTGCATGAGCAGGGGGTCCAGGTGCTGTATCACTGCACGGTCACCGATGTGCTCATGGATGGTGATGAGCGCGTCGCCGGTGTGCTTGCCTACACGAAGCAGGCCAAGCTGGAGGTGCGTGCCCGCGTCACCATAGATGCCAGCGGGGATGCCGATCTGGCAGCGATGGCAGGGTTCGCCACCCGCGTGGGAGATAACGGCCAGGTTCAGAATCCGACCATGATCTTTCGCATGGCCGACGTGGACGTGAAGCGCCTGCGTGCGGAATATGGAGGCGACTCCATCATGCCGGAGCACATCAGCGCCTTGATACGGGAGTGCAATGCATCCGGCGCATACCGGCTGCCGCGCGCAAAGATCTTTTTGTTTCCGTCGCCACGAACGAATGAGCTGGTATGCAACGTGACCCGTATTCTGGGTGAGGACGGTCGCGAGCTCAACCCCTTGCTGGCGCGTGATTTCAGCGAGGCGGAATATCAGGGGCGTCTCCAGGTGCGCGAGTATGAGCGTTTTCTTCGCGACCACATTGCGGGTTGCGAAAATGCCTGGCTCAATGATACGGGGGTGCAGGTCGGCATCCGCCAGAGTCGCCAGGTGTGTGGAAGGCAGACGCTGGGCAATGAGGATGTGGTGGTCGGCACCAAGCGTGCGGATGGTGTCGCACGTTCGGCCTGGCCGATAGAGCTGCACAGCACCGAGAAACCGCGCCTGTCCTGGCTGTTTGAGGATTATTACGAAATTCCCTATGGATGTTTTGTACCGGAACGGGGGGAGTCCCTGCTCATGGCGGGACGCTGCCTGTCGGCCGAGCACGAGGCCATGGCCTCGGCACGCGTAACCGCACAATGCTTCAGTTACGGACATGCGATCGGGCATGCAGCAGCAATGGCGATTCATGAGGATATGTCTGTGGCGGCCATCAGGGGTGAGGATATTCGTGCACTCGTCAATCGTGACGGTGCAGAGTTGGGAGCATGAAATGACGATACAGCGACATGATGAAGGGGTCATTGCCACCCTGACGATAGACCGGCCGCAGCGGCGCAATGCGCTTGGCGAAAACACTGTCAGGTCACTTCGGCGGGCTCTGGACGATATCGACGCGGACGCTTCGATACGGGTCACCATCATTACGGGTAGCGCGCCGGGCTTCTGCGCGGGCAGCGACCTGAAGGAGCTGGCCACCATGGATATGCGGGGAATGTGCGAGCACGAAGCCGAAACGGCCCAATTCTGCCGTTATATCAGCCAGCTGAACAAGCCTGTGATTGCGGCAGTGGAAGGTTTCGCACTGGGCGGCGGTTTCATTTTCGCAGCGTCTTGCGATCTGGTCGTGAGTGCCGAGAATTGTCGCTGGCACCTGCCCGAAGTCCAGATCGGCTGGATACCGCCCTGGGGCTTGCAGACACTTGCCGCACGCCTGGGGCCGGTTGCGGCGCGACGTGTGGCCTGGGGTGCACAGCATTTCGACGGACACGAGGCCTATCGCATCGGGCTTGCCGATTACCTTGCGCCCGATGGACAGACCCTCGCGATGGCACTGTCGGTTGCCCGGGGACTTGCGGCCTTGCCGGATGTTGCCGTCCAGGCGGTGAAGCAGTATTTCGCGCCGCATGCCGGCCTTCATGGTGAAGCGGGCGATGCCGTCGCCAACCGTATGTTTGCGGACAATTGCAAGTTTCCTGTTGCACAGGCAACGCTGGAAAAATTTGGAGTACGGAAATGAGCAAGTTCTGTTCTCTCGAAGAGGCGGTGGCCCCGATCACCGACGGCCAGACGGTAGCGAGCGTCGGTGTCATCGGCTGGATCACGCCGGATGCGCTGCTGAAGGCGCTGGGTGACCGGTTTGAAAGTACGCAATCACCGCGTGACCTGTGTTTTTATTTTCCCTGCGGTACGGGCGATGCCATGGAAATCGGTGGCATGGACAGGGTCGCTATCCGGGGGCTGATGAAGCGCATTGTGTCCGGTTCCTATATCAATCCCGTGCACCCCGTCACAGGGGAGCGTCCGAAGGTGATGCAGCTGATCCGCCAGGATGCCATCGAGGCCTACAGTTGGCCCATCGGTGCCTCCATGCATTGGTTGCGCGAAGTTGCACGCAAGAGTCCCGGCTATCTCACCCGCGTCGGTCTGGGCAGCTACATCGATCCGGATCAGGATGGCGGCAAGCTGACCAGCCTGTCCAGGGAAGATCTGGTGAAGAAGGTCGTGTTTGAAGGCGAGGAATATCTGTTTTACCCCAGCTGGCCCATCGATCACGCCTTCATTCGTGCCAGTACGGCGGATGAGTTCGGCAATCTGTCTTTCGAGACGGAAGGCCTGATGTCGTCGGCATTGGCGCTGGCGCTGGCCGCGAAAGCGTGCGGTGGGCGCGTCGTTGCGCAGGTCAGCGGTCGCACGGCGCGATTCAGCCGCGCTGCGGGCATGGTGCGTATACCGGGAGATTTTGTCGATGCGGTCGTGATGGTTCCCGACCAGATGATGGTGACGGATACTCCGTTTGATACCCGTTATCTGTCTCCGGAAAATCTGCAGCTGGACAGTCTGCCTACCATTCCGTTTGGTGCGGACAAGATCATGGGCAGGCGCGCCTATCGGGAAATGCGACCGGGAACCTTGACCATTCTGGGGTTTGGCGCTTCGTCGGACATGCCACTGGTGATGGCGGAAGACGGTGTGCTGAACGAGGAATCGATTGCAGATTACCGCTTCACCACGGAGCACGGATCCTATGGTGGTGTCGTTATGACGGGCTGGCAATTTTCCGCCAATATGTGGCCGGAAGCCCTGATCGACGGTATCACGCAGTTCGATGTCATCGACGGCGGTCTATGCCGTTGCACCGCCCTGGCTTTTGCCGAGTTCGATCAGCACGGACACGTGAATGTCAGCAAGTTTGGCAATGCCAACCCGGGCGCCGGGGGGTTCATCGATATCGCCCACAATGCATCCCGGATCATTTTCGTGGGCACTTTCACGACGGGTGGGCTGGAGATCGCCTCCGGCGACGGGGTGCTCCGGATTGTCAGCGAAGGACGCCGCAAAAAGCTGGTGGAGCAGGTGGCCCATATTACCTATCCGGTTTGCCGGGGTGTCAGGGAAAGGGGCCAGGAAGTGCTGCTCATCACCGAGCGCGCAGTGTTTCGCGTTGATGAACATGGCCTGGAGCTCATCGAGATTGCACCGGGTATGGATCTGCAGAAAGACGTTCTCGACCAGATGGCGTTTGCGCCCAGAGTCAATCCGTCATTGAAAACCATGGATGCGTGGATTTTCACGGATGAGCGACCGGTCTTCTAAGCGGAAAGGGAGGAGTGGCATAGGCGATATCACTGCTGGCTTCTATGCGTAGCAGCTGACTGTACTGGCGCGCGGCGTTCGAGGTGTGCAGCGAGCCGGCGCGGATTTGCCCGGCGGCCGTGCCGACAGCCAGATCCGCCATGAAAGTGTCGCCGGTTTCACCGTCGACACTGGACAGAATGCTTGCGTATTGATGCTGTTTTGCCAGCGCCACCATGTCGATGATATCAGTCAGTGTGGTTTTCTGATTGGCATTGATGACGATGGCGTTCGCGACAGCCAGCCCGGCGCCCTGGCGCAGACGATCGGGCTGGTTGGCAAACAGGCGATTGCCGGGGAGCTGAAGATGACTGCCCAGGGTTTGTGTCAGGCTTTGCCAGCCGTCCCAGTCGCTGGCATCAAGGGCGTCCACAACGGTGCCGATGGCGAAATGTGCCCGCCATTGGTTCAGGGTATGCGTTATTTCGGCCGTCGTCGGGACAGGGGGCGCTGGCGGCTGTGGCGACTTGTCGGCGATATCGCGCAGTACCGTCCCGTCGCCATCGATGGCGATATGCACGTCCTCGCCCGGCACCAGGCCGGCGATTGCAATGGCGTGCTGCAACAGCTCAAGCGCTTCCCGTGTCGAATGGCAGCTGGGGCTGAGCCGGCCGTCGAGGGTCATCAATACCGTCAGGCCGTATTGTTGGCAGAGCGTCGCAATCGCGCTTCGTACCAGGGAAGACATGTGGGCGGCCTGTGCCATCGAGTTGGCGCCGGTCGGGATAATCATCAGTTCATGAGTCGCAGCGTGGTCGTCGGGGTGGGCGCGGGCGCTCAGTACGCTGATCATGGGGATTGGTATTTCGCAGCGCCCGGTGCCGGCAAGCTCGGCAATATGCATGTGCAGGGGCCAATTGCGCGCCGCTGCCGCAGCGCGGCAGGCCGCAACGGACAGGCTGAGATACGCATTGCCGCGCGATGGCGTGCATGGGTGCGCCCGGGCGAGCGCCTGCAGGCGCTCATCCAGACACTGCTGATTCATCACGTCCAGGCCGGCGATGGCGTGCGTGACCTGATTGTTCACCATGGTGATGGTATCCAGTGTGTCATCTTGCGCCCGACGGCCGGCATTAGCGTGTTGTTCAGGCTGAGTGGCGCCGGCGGCGGAAATGGCGGCACGGCCGCGGCTGCCGCAGGCGAGCCCCACATCAACCTCTATGGTTGGCATACCACGGGTATCCATGATTTTTCTGGCATCGACGGTGACAATCGATGTGAGCATGAGGTGCTCCGTTCTGTATGGTTGCCGCAGCCGATTACAGCATAAATTGCACACGTGTGCAATTTATGGAGGCAAAGTTTGTCCCGTCTGATCATGGACATGTGTCCGTATCAGGGGGCTGTCGATGTTATTCCGGAGGGTACAATACTGCCCCGAGGCGGTCTTGTTTCAAACTCTGGATGACAAGCCGTCGCGTCTACCTTGGAATTTCGGATGGCCAGAAAAAGAACGAAAGAACCCCTTGTCGATGTTGCGCATCGGGAATTGGAAAGGCGGTTTGTGACGCTGGAGCTCGCGCCCGGAAGCATCTGGAGGGAAAATGAGCTGGCGGAACTGCTTGAAATCGGACGCACGCCGGTGCGGGAAGCGCTGCTGCGCATGGCGTCCGATCAGCTGGTCACTGTGCTGCGCGGCACTGGTATCATGATTTCCACGGTTTCCATCCAGGATCAGCTCTATGTGGTTGAGACCCGCCGCGCCCTGGAGCGAATTGTTTCCGTGCGTGCGGCACGAAGCGCCATGGATGATGAACGGGCGTATCTGCGCGATGTTGCCGACAAGATAGAATCTGCAGGCCATCGCGGCGACGTCCTTGAGTATCTGCTGTCGCACTTCGAAGTCAAGCGTCTTGTTGCGGAGTTTGCACGTAATCCGTATGCAGCGCGGGCCTTGCGGCCGTTGCATACTTTCTCGCAGCGCTTCTACTTTATCTACTACAAGCGCTTCAACAATCTGGAAGAGGTTGGCACGGCCCATGCAGACCTGTCGCGTGCGATAGCCGCGGGTGATCTGGAAGCGACTGCGGCATGTAGTGAGCGTGTCAGCGATATAGCGGAGGCATTCACGCGTAATCTTATCCTTCAGGGTTTTTGATGCGGTGAATGTCGCCGGGCCCAAAGGAGGCAGGCGATGAGAGTTCAGAAGCGCAGGAACCGGCACGGCCTGAATGCTGTTCTGCGTCAATTTCTGCTGGCGCTGGCCTGCTGGCTCGGCTGGGCTGCAGCGAGTGCACAGACCATCACCCCGCCCTGCGGCAACACCCCCATACGCATGGCCGACCAGAACTGGGAAAGCGCGGCTTTCACCACAAACGTCATCGCGGAAATCCTGCGACACGGCTACGGCTGCACCGTCGACATCGTTCCGGGCACCACGGCGGCCATAGAATCCGCCCTTGCCCAGGATGACATCCAGATCATTGCCGAGCAATGGTCGGGGCGCTCCGCCATCATCCAGCAAGGTATTGATCAGGGGGATATCCTGGTTGTGGGCGATACGCTCAGCGGCGGTGCCGAGCAGGGCTGGTATGTGCCCGATTACCTGGTCCACGGTGACCCCGCGCGAGGCATTGCCGCCAGTGCACCGGATCTGGACAGCTGGCGTGACCTGCCACGCTACCGGTCGCTATTTTCCGATCCGGAGCAACCCGGGAAAGGGCGCTTCCTGAACTGCCCCACGGGCTGGGTGTGCGAGAACACGAACTCGCGCCTGCTTGAAATCCACGGCCTGCTCGAGCATTTCACAAATTTTCGGGCAGGCACGGGTGCGGCGCTGGATTCCGCCATCAGTGCGGCGTATGAGCAGGGTGAGCCCATACTGTTCTATTACTGGCAGCCCGCCGGCCTGATGGCCAAATACCGCTTCCATAAAATCGAACAGGATCCCTTTGATGCCGCATGCTGGCAGACCATAGTCAGCGGCGAGGGTACGTTGTGTTCGTCGGACTTCCTTGTCGCGCACCTGAGCGTGGCCGTGTCGGCATCTCTGGCGCAGCAGCATCCCGCGCTGATCGCATTCTTCGAGAAGATGCAGTTCGAGCCGGAGTTGCTCAACGCCACCATCCTGACCATGAACGAGGAGCGTCGCCCGGGCGAGCACATGGCGAGTGCGTTCCTGCAGGATCACCCCGAAGTCTGGCAGGCCTGGCTGCCCGACGACGTGGTGCAGCGATTGCGCCTCTATCTGGCCGGAAGTGCGGAAGGCGGGGAAGGTGGAGAAAAGGCGGCCTCTGCCGGAGCCGGCTCGCTTGCCATCTTCCCGGACTGGTCCACGGCGGATGTCGTGAATCAGCGCATCAGCCAGGTCGTGCAGGCCTATGGCACAAGCTTTCGGGTCGTCAGCGACGCCCTGCTCACCCATGTGCTGCTGCCGGTGGAGCGCGGGCTGTTGCGTACCCCGGCGTGGCTGGTGCTGCTGCTGGTTGCCCTGCTGTCCTGGCATGCCACACGGCGCTTCACGGCCGTGCTCCTCTATGTGGGCGGCCTGTATCTGATCGGCGCCGTGGGCCTGTGGGAGAAGCTCATCCAGACCTTTGCCCTGGTACTGGTGGCCACCCTGCTGTCGGTCGCCATCGGCGTGCCCACCGGCATCCTGGGGGCACGATGGCGCTGGTTGCAGCGCGTGCTCACACCGGTCATGGATGTGATGCAGACCCTGCCCAGCTTCGTCTATCTGATTCCCGTGCTCATGCTGTTCGGGCTGGGCAAGGTGCCTGCGCTGTTCGCCACCATCATCTATGCCGTGCCGCCGCTGATACGGCTTACCATCCTGGGCCTGCGCCAGGTGGATCATGACATCACCGAGGCGGCACAATCCTTCGGCGTCACGCGCTGGCAGATGCTCACCCGCGTCACGCTGCCGCTGGCCCGGCCCACCATCATGGCCGGCATCAACCAGGCAACCATGATGGCACTGGCCATGGTGGTCGTGGCGTCCATGATCGGCGCAAGGGGGCTGGGTGAAGACGTGCTGGCCGGTATCCAGACGCTGGATGTGGGGCGCGGCCTGCAGGCCGGAGTGGCCATCGTCATCCTGGCCATCGTCATCGATCGCATCACCCAGGCCTATGGTCAGTCGCGAAGGCGCCGCCGTCAGATGGCGGGTCGCGTCATCGAGGCCGAGCCCGGTGCCGGCATTGTGGTGCCGGCCGCTGATTTGCCGGTTGCACCCCCCGTCGAGCTCGAGGTGCGCGATGTCATCAAGGTGTTCGGCCCCAGGGAAAGGCGCGCCGTGGAATTATTGCGTGAAGGGCTGGGCAAGTCGGAAGTGCAGCAGAGTACGGGCACCAACGTCGGTCTGGCCGGCGTCAGCCTGCATATTCCGGCAGGGCGAATCACCTGCATCATGGGGCTTTCCGGTTCCGGAAAATCCACGCTGGTACGCCACCTGAACCGGCTGATCGACCCGTCGGCCGGTACCATCCTGCTGAACGGGCGCAATATTCTCGAGCTCAGCCTGTCCGACCTGCGCCAGTTGCGTCGTCATGAGCTCAGTATGGTGTTCCAGAACTTCGGCCTGTTGCCGCATCTGACCGTGCTCGACAACGTCGCTTTTGGTTTGCGGGTACGGGGTGAGCCGCGCACGCAGGCGCGCGCCGCAGCCCGGCAATGGCTGGAGCGTGTCGGCCTGGGTGAATACGCGCGCAACTACCCCGACGAGCTGTCCGGGGGTATGCGTCAGCGCGTGGGTCTGGCCCGCGCCCTGGCGACCGATGCACAGGTCCTGCTCATGGACGAGGCCTTTTCGGCGCTGGATCCGCTCATCCGCCATGACATGCAGGATCAGCTGCTAGCCCTGCAGGCCGGCCTGCACAAGACCATCGTCTTCATCACGCATGATATCGACGAGGCGCTCAGGCTGGGCCAGCACATCGTGATCCTGCGCGACGGGGTCATTGAGCAGGCGGGCACGCCGGATGAAATCCGTCACGCACCGGTCAACGATTATGTGCGCCGCTTTGTGACGCCGCGAGTTTGATTGAAGCGCAATCCTATGCCATCGATGCAGGATCAAGCGCCCCCAGCGCTGGTGCGGCGGTGCTCTGTCCGGGATCGCGCAGCGCGGGGCTGACGATGGACGGCAATGCCGGCACGGTCTGCGCCCCCATGTCCAGCGTGCGCCCGAAGATGCCGCGGGCCTGCCAGTGAGGGTCTGCCAAAGCCTCTTGCAAGGTGAGCACCAGCGAGCAGCACACATCCACGCCATGGAAGGCCTTCATCCAGTCCCGTCCGTCGCGTGCGGCAATGCGTTCCGCGACGGCGCGACGCGTGGCTTCCGGGTCGCGTGCATCATCAATCAGGGTCGGGTCCAGCCCGATGATAGTCGTGAAGTTGCGCCAGAACGGCTCTTCCAGCGGGGCGGCAGCCAGATGGCGGCCATCGCGCGTGCGATAGATCTGATAGCGTGGGCTGCCTCCGGTGACCGTCTCGCCGCCCGGCACCGGCCAGCGCTGCAGGGCGTGAGCGTTGCCCAGGGCCCAGTAGAGGAAGGGGAACAGGTTTTCACCCATGGCCACATCGATCCAGCATCCGGCGCCGGTCTGATCGCGCTTGCGCAAGGCCAGCAGGATGTTGATGACAGCCGGCCAGGCGCCCCCGGCAATGTCGGCGGCTAATAGGGGGGGCAGCAGGGGGGCGCCGGTGGCATCGACGCTGAGTCCCAGGACGCCGGTTTCCGCCATGTAGTTGAGATCGTGGCCGGCGAGGCCTGATTTCGGGCCGGTGCTGCCCCAGCCATTGATGGAGCAATAGATAATGTCGGGTTTGATGGCTTGTACGTCCGCGTAAGCCAGGCCGAGGCGATCCATGACGCCGGGGCGAAACTGCTCGATGAGAATATCAGCGCGGCGCAGCAGGGGCAGCAGCTGTTCGCGTGCACCGGGTGCCTTCAGATCAATGCCAAGGCTGGATTTACCCCGGTTGAGCATGCCGAAATTGATGCTGGTGCCATCGATTGCGGGTTCATAGCTGCGCATGATGTCGCCATCGGGCGGGCGCTCCACCTTGATGACGCGGGCGCCGGCATCGGCCAGACACAGACTGGCCATGGGACCGGGTAGCAATGTGCTGAAGTCCAGCACGAGAATATCGTTCAGCGGGGGCATGGTGAAGTCTTCACAGGCGTGGTCGGTGAAACGGCATTCCAGGGCAGGCGCCGCTGCCGGCGCCTCTGGGCTGATGAAGGGATGCTCAACTGCTGTCGGTACTTGGCAACCGTGCGCCGGGCAATGTCGACACCGTCCGCCTGCAGCCGGCGCACGATGGCATCGTCGGACAGGATATCGTCCGCACTTTCCTGCTCCAGCAGCGCTTTGATGCGCTGGCGGATAGCGGCGGCCGACAGGGCGCCCGGTGACAGCTCGTCACCGATGCGGGTAGAAAAGAAGTCCTTCAGGGGAAGCAGCCCCTGGGAGCAGAGCAGATATTTATTGGCGACGGTGCGGCTGACTGTTGACTCATGGACGCCCGCCGCCCGTGCGACTTCCTTTTGCAGCAGGGGGCGCAGGCCGCTTGCACCATCAAAGAGGAAGTCGGCCTGATTCTGTACGATGACGCGCGCGATGCGCAGGATGGTGTGCATGCGCTGGTCCAAATGGTGCACCAGGGTGTTGGCCTCGCGAAGGCAATCTTGCAGGAAGCGGTCTTCCTCGCGCGTTTGCATCTGTGTCGAGAGTTCGGTGTAATAGCTCCTGTCCACCAGAATGCGGGGCAGAAGCTCGGGATTGAGCTCGACACGTATGCGCCCCTCTGATCCGGTATGCACAAGAATATCAGGCAGGGCGGGCTGGGTTGGTTCGGTGTTGAACTGCAGGCCGGGCCGGGGGTTCAACTGCCGAATTGCGTCCAGATTCGCCGTGAGCGCCGGGATGGACAGTTTGCAAAGGCGTGCCAGACGTTCGATTTCGCCACGCTCGATCAGGTGCAGGTGGCCCAGTATGACAATCATTGCGGGGGTAAGCTGCGCCTTTGACCGGAGCTGTATTTCCAGACATTCTGCAAGATCGCGTGCTGCAATCCCGGCAGGTTCCAGCGACTGCAGGAGCGCCAGCGCTTCTTCCAGGAGCGCGGGCGAAATTTCCAATATGTCTGCAAGATCCTCCAGTGAGGTGCGCAGATAGCCATCGGGTTCCAGAGAATCGATCAGACTCGCCGCGCAGGCCTTGAGCTCGGGCGTGGTGCGCAGCACACCGAGCTGTCGATGCAAATGGTCGTACAGATTGATTTGCGCGGCGACAGTGTCAGACAGGTCGGGCGTCTCGCCGCTTCCCCTTCTTTGGGAGCCTGCTGAAAACTGTGCTGCGCGATTGGCCGGCGGCATTGGCGCCCCTTGTTCCGTCTCTTTCAACAAGGGGTTGCGAGCGAGCGCATCCTGCAGGAAGGTCTCGAGCTCTTCCTGACTGTATTCAAGGATTTGTATGGCCTGTATGGCCTGATGGTTGATCGTCAGGTCCTGGCGTATTTCGGTACGTGGCCTGAGGTCTACGCTGAGCACCATGATGTCCGCCCTCCTTCTCAAGGATCATCGCAATTTTTGTGCCAAACAATTATTTCGGATATCAGCGGCAGTTTTTGACAGAGTACAGTAGCATGCCAGACTTTTCATGCCTGCATTCAATACATGATGGTTTAAACTTGACCTTTACATCTACACAACAGCTTGACCGGCTGCGGTCTTGGGGGTGTCATGTCAGGGGCTGGTATCTGTGGCCTTGCCGTCATTGACGATGCGGGGAAGATGCTTATCAATCTGGGTGAGGCGGCACGACCGCGCGTACGTGCATTGTTGCTCGATCCGGAGTGGATGGCAGAGGCACTCGACCGCCGCCTGCAGGTGATGGCATTTACCGATGCCCGCTATATGACGGTAGCGACGCCCTTTGACGGGGGGGTACTGGTGGTGCTGTTTGCCGATCACAGCGAGACCACCCTGCGTTTCTTCCTTGGCGTCGACTTCGCTTTTGACATTGTCGAGCATCTGCTCACCGATCCCTTTGATGCCATGACGGTGATTGATGCCAGCGGGCGTCTGGTCTTCATTTCCCCTATTCACGAGAAATTCTTCGGTCTAAAGGATGGTGAAGGGCCCGGGCGCAAGGTGAGCGAAGTGATCGAGAACTCCCGGCTCACCCATGTCGTGCGCACCGGCGTTGCCGAGGTCGGCCAGATCCAGCGCATGCAGGGCAAGGAGCGCGTGGTTTCGCGACACCCCATCCGTCATGACGGCAAGGTGGTCGGGGCCATCGGCCGCGTGATGTTCAAGGGACCGCAGCAGGTCGAGGCCCTTGCGCGGCGCATCAACGCGCTGGAGCAGGAAATCGAGACCTATCGCAAGGAGGCGCGCCGCAGCCAGGCGGCGGAACCGTATCTGGAAGCCATCGTGGGCAAAAGCCCCGCCATTGTCGAGCTGCGGGAAACCATACGCAAGATTGCGCCGCTGGACATTCCCGTACTCATCCAGGGCGAAAGTGGTACCGGCAAGGAGCTGGTTGCCCAGGCGCTGCACATGCTCAGCACGCGCAGTAGCGGCCGTCTGGTCACCATCAACGCCGCTGCGCTGCCCGCGCAGCTGGTCGAAAGCGAGCTTTTCGGCTACGAGGCCGGATCCTTCACCGGGGCGGACCAGAGGGGGCGGGCGGGCAAGTTCGAGCAGGCCGACAAGGGGACGCTCTTTCTCGATGAAATCGGCGATATGCCACTCGAGGTCCAGGCCAAGCTGCTGCGCGTGCTGCAGGATCGTATCGTGGAGCGCGTCGGGGGCGGCGCGCCGCGGAAGATCGATTTTCGCCTGTGTTCGGCCACGCACTGCGATCTCGAGGAGTTCGTCGCTCAGGGTCGTTTCCGGCTTGACCTCTTCTACCGCATCAGTCCGGTGATCATCCGCGTGCCTTCCCTGGTCGAGCGGCGGGAGGACATTCCCATGCTGCTCAAACATTTCCTGTCGGATTTCGCGGTGCAGTACGGGCGTAGCATGCCGGAGGTGGACAGCGATGCCATCGAGTTCCTCATGCGTCGCAAGTGGCCGGGCAATGTGCGTGAGCTGCGGCATTTGACCGAGCGCGCTTTCGTCTTCTGCGAGGACGGGCGTTTGCGGTTGGAAAACTTTCAGGCCAGTGCCGCCGCCGGTCTGGCCGATGTTGCAAAGACTGCGAGCGGTGCAGTATCCGAGCGCGAAGTCAGCTCGCTGCGCGAGGTCCTTGATCGGCATGAGCGGGAAATCATAGGCGAGGCAATGCAGCGTTTCAGGGGAAACAAGAAACGGGTCGCGGAGCACCTGGATATTTCGCGTAGCTATTTGTACAAGAAATTGCGGGAATAGTGCAGTCGATAATGCAGATGGCATGCATCTTGCGAGACTCTGGCCATGATTGTCGGAGGAATGCAGATGCACAACAGGAGTGCCAGAAGAAACTGTGATGAAGCATCACTTCCGTGGCAGCGGCTGCCCATACAGGAGGTCGCCCACGGTTTCAAGCTGCTGTCGGGAATTACGGTCATTGATCTGACCACATCGGTCTCGGGGCCTTATGCCACGATGCTGCTGTCGGACTTTGGCGCCGAGGTCATCAAGATTGAGCGTCCGGAAGGCGACGATGCACGACACTGGGGGCCGCCGTTTCTGGACGGGCAGTCGCTGTGGTTCAGTGCCGTCAACCGCAACAAGAAAAGCGTTGTGATCGACCTTGGCGTCGAGTCGAGCCGGGACCAGTTGTATGCCTTGCTTGCCGGGGCCGACGTACTGATCTGCAATCAGCCTCATGATGTGCAACGCAAGCTGGGTATCGACCATGATGCGGTCAAGGCGTTTCGCCCGGACCTGATCCATGTGTCGATCACAGGCTTCGGGCTCGAGGGCGAGCGCGCGGCATTGACTTGCTACGATCTGATTGCCGAAGGTTATTCGGGCATCATGGATGTGACGGGGACTGCGGACGGCCCGCCACAGAAGATTGGTGCGCCTGCAGCCGACATGCTGGCGGGTCAGGATGCCGCGATGGCTGCAGTGGTGGCCTTGCTGGCACGCGAGCGTACAGGCAAGGGCGCCCGCATCGATGTCAGCCTTGTGGAAAGCATGACACGTTTCCTGTCCTGCCGCATTTCCAGCTATCTGGGCTCGGGTGAGGTGCCTGTGCGCTCGGGCGGTACCGACAGCGTGATCGCGATCTACCAGAGTTTTGAGACGGCGGACGAGCCACTGACGCTGGGACTGGGCTCGGATGCGATCTGGAAGCGTTTCTGGGGCGCGCTGGGCGATCCTGATTACGCTGCAAGGCCGGAATTCGCCACGAATGCCCTGCGCCGGTTGCACCGGGACGGGATCGTGGCCGACATCCAGGCAATATTGTGTCGTGAGCCGCGCGCGCACTGGCTCAAGATTTTTGCCCAGGCGCGTATTCCTGCCGGGCCCATCAATCGCGTTGACGATGTGGCGCATGATGCCGCCTTGCAGGAGCGCGGCCTTTTCTTCACCCTGCATGACAGGGGCCGGATGGTGCCCCAGGTGGGTCTGGGAATTCATATCGATGGTCAGACAGCGCAGCCAAGGTCTGCACCGCCACAGCTGGGCGAGCATACCGAAGCGATTCTGGCGCGTTTCAAGAATAGCTGATGAGGAGGCCCGATGCGTCCCTTTCTAACTTTGCACCATCCGGCGGCCAGCCGACGGTATTACGAGCGGGGCCTCTGGGCCCGTGATACGTTCTACACGCTGATGGCGCGTCATGCAGAGAACATGCCGTCTTCGCCGGCCCTGCGTGACGGCAGGTGCACACTGGACTGGCGCAGCCTGAAAGCGCGCGTCGATGCCCTTGCCGATGACATGATGGACAGGGATATCGGCGTGGGCGACCGGGTGTCGATCTGGATATCCAACCGGGTTGAGGCGGTCATCGCGTTTCTCGCCTGCTCGCGTATCGGCGCCGCTTGCAATCCTTCCCTGCATCGCAGCTATACCTGTGCTGAAGTGGTCACGCTGCTTGGTGAGCTGAAATCCAGCGCGCTGGTGTCGGAAGAAGGCTGGGGGGTTGATCGTGATCGCTGTGACTTCGAGGTCATGCTGTCGCGGTTGCGCTTTTTGAAGAAAGTGTACAAACCGGCAAACTTTCCCCTGCATATCACCGGCGTGCAGGCGCAGGTACATCAGGATCCGGATACCATAGCCTACCTCGCCTTCACCTCGGGCACGACCGGCCGACCCAAGTGCGTCATGCACTCCTGCAATACGCTGCTGGCCAATGCCCGGGACCTGGCGCGTGACTGGCATCTGTCAGGCAAGGACGTAATACTTTCGCTCAGTCCCCTGTCCCACCACATTGCCTGGGTGGCGGCAGGGCAGTGGCTGGTGTGCGGTGCCTGCTTCGTTCTTGATGATCCGCCCGCAGGCAAGAGCCGTCTCGACTGGATCATGGAGACGGGCGCTACCTATGTGCTGGGTGTGCCCACGCATGCCATGGATATTCTTGCCGAGCAGCGCCGACGGGACATCGACCGCATGGGGGATGTGCGTATCTTCTACATGGCCGGGGCGCCGATTCCCGAGGTGGTGGCCCAGGCCTTCGTCAGTCAGGGGATCGCACCCCAGAATATCTATGGCATGACGGAAAATTCGTCTCACCAATATACCCACCCGGATGATCCCGTCGAGGTCTGGGTGTCCACCTGCGGGCGGGGTGGTCCGGCTTACGAGACCCGTATCTGGGATCCGCAGAACAAGGATGTTGAACTGCCCGTTGGCCAGACGGGCGAGATCGGTGGCCGGGGTGCCGCCATGATGCTGGGTTATTACGCTAATCAGACCGCTACCGAAGAGACTTTCAACCGCCATGGCTTTCTGATGTCGGGTGATCTGGGGTCCTTTGATGCGCAGGGTAACTTGCGTATCGAAGGGCGGGCCAAGGACCTGATCATCCGTGGCGGGCACAATATTTACCCCGCGCAGATTGAATCACGGGCGCTCACGCATCCAGCGGTGTTCAAGGCGGCGGCCTTTCCCGTCCCGGACGACCGGCTTGGCGAGAAGGTATGTCTGGCCGTTACCGGTGATGTCGACGCCGATGTGTTGTTGCTGCACCTGTCGCGAGAAGGACTGTCCAAACACGATATGCCGGAGTGGTTTGTCACCCTGGACAGCATGCCTCTGACCGCCAGCGGGAAAATTCTCAAGCGCGCGCTGATCGAGCAGGTCCGGCAGGGCGAGATCCGACCCGCTGCGGTTCGTTTCGTTGATGTGGAGGCCTGAAGATGTCTATCCGGCTTGAACGTATTGATGAATTCGCCTGTTTGACCCTGAATCGCCCGGCGGCGCTGAATGCCCTGTCGTTTGGCATACTGGAAGATCTGGACAGGGTGCTGACGGATGTCGCCGGGATGGCGGGGATCCGCGCCTTGTTCGTCACCGGCGCAGGGGATCGCGCCTTCTGTGCAGGCGCTGATATTCCGGAATTGCGCCGGCGCATGCTCACCGAGCAGCGTCGTGGCAGTGAGCTCGGGCAAGCAGTCTTTGCCCGTCTGGAGCGTTTGCCCGTCGCGTCAATCGCGCTCGTCAATGGTTTTGCCTTTGGCGGTGGTATGGAGCTTGCGCTCGCCTGTACTTTCCGCCTGTGCAGTCCGAACGCCGTCTTTGGCCTGCCCGAAGTGAAGCTTGGCCTGATTCCGGGTTACGGGGGAACGCAGCGCCTGCCGCGCCTCATCGGCGAGGCCAGGGCGCTGGAAATGATTCTGACCGGCCGTTCCGTCAAGGCGGATGAGGCGGTACGTCTCGGTCTCGTGCACGCGGTGATCGAGGACGATCTGCTGGATGCCGGCAAGGCTTTTGCACGCACCTTCACCGGCTACAGTCTGCCGGTGCTGACGCTGGCGCGTCAGGCCGTTCAGCGCGGGCTCGAAATGCCGCTCTCCCAAGGCTTGCAGTATGAGGCTGAGCTCTCTACGCTGGCCTATCAGACGACGGATGCCGCCGAGGGCATGCAGGCATTCGAAGAGAAACGCAAACCGGAGTTCAGGGATGGCTGAAGGGCAAATCATTGTGACCGGCGGCTCACGTGGTATCGGGCTGGCGATCGTCGAAGAATTGACTGCGCGCGGCCGCCAGGTGGTGAGTCTGTCGCGGTCCGGTCAGGGAGGCGCAGGTCGGCATATGGCTTGCGATATGACGGACGAGCAGGCTGTGCGCGACTGCATCGCGCGCATCGCACAAGCCGGCTCAATCGCCGCATTGGTGAACAATGCCGGCATTCACATCGGCGGGGCGGCTTCACGACTGTCCGTGGCAGATTTCGAGCGCACAATGGCACTCAATGCGACTGCGGTCATGGTGGCTTCGCGCGAGGTTTTTCCCCATCTGCGCGAGCATGGTGGCACCATCGTCAACATTGGCTCCTTCTTTGATCGCATCGGCGCACCCGGCAATCTGGCGTACTGTGCGTCCAAGGCTGCGGTCGCTGCGATGACGCGGGTTATGGCGGTAGAGTGGGCCAAATACGGCATTCAAACGATCAATGTCGCGCCCGGTTATATCGAGACGGATCTGAATCGCGATTATCTCGCGCAGGAAAGCGTGCAGGCTTTCATGAAGGCGCGCATTCCGACCGGCGGTCCCGGACAGTCACACGATGTGGCGCGTCTGGTGGCTGCGTTGATTACCGAGGCCATTCCCTTCCTGAGCGGTGAAACCATTTATATCGATGGTGCACAAGGAATCAATCACTGATGAAACTGTACGAACAGACACTGGCAGCGCGCCAGTGGAATACCGAGGAGCGGCAAGTCCTGGATCAGGTGCAGCGCCTGGTGGATGAGCGCATCGCGCCGAATGCGGCGCGTATCGATGAAACGGGCGAATTTCCCTGGGACAATATCCAGGGCATCAACGACCTGGGGCTAAATCTGCTCTTCCTGCCCGAGGCGTATGGTGGACTGGCGATGTCCTACGCCCTGTACCTGGAAGTGGTTTCGCTCATTTCCGAGGCCTGCGCGGCCACCGGTATCATCTACGCCACCACATTCCACGGAATGAAGCCGCTCATCCAGTTCGGCACTGATGAGCAGTGTGCGCGTTTGCTGCCTTGCATCGCCGAGGGCGGGCTGGGTGCACTTGCCATCACGGAGGCGGATGCCGGTTCCGACGCCACGGGGATGAAGACGCGCTTTACGCCGGAAGGTGATGACATCATTGTGCAGGGCGCCAAGCTCTTCATCACCAATGGCGATGTGGCCGACCGTATTCTGCTTTTCGGAAAGTGGTCAGAAATCGATGATTCCAAGAAAGCCATTTCGGTGCTGTTGCTTGAAAAGGGCACATCAGGCCTGCAGGTTATTTCTCGCGAACGCAAGATGGGTCATAACGCGTCTTCCACGTGTGCACTGGCTTTCGACCAGTGTCGGGTGCCGCGCGCCAATCTGCTGGGCGAGCCCGGCGACGGACTGCATATCCTGCTCACGTCGCTGAACAAGTCGCGTCCCTCGGTGGCGGCGCATGCCCGTGGCATTGCCCGCGCTGCATTCAAGGACATGGTGGCCTATGCCAATGAACGCCGGCAATCGGGCCGGCGCGTGCTCGAGTTCCAGGGCAACCAGTTCACCCTGGCGGACCTGGCAGCCGAGCTGCTGATGCTTGAGCGCTGGATGGACCACGTCGCGGCGCTCGTTGACGCCGGCGTTGAAGACATGGGGATGGAAGCATCGGTGGCCAAGTTGCGCGCCTCGGATCTGGCCATGCGCATGAGCACGGAATGCGTGCAGTGGCATGGCGGCTATGGGTATTGCCGGGAGTATCGCGCCGAGCGGCTCATGCGCGATGCCAAGATCACCCAGATCTGGGAAGGAACCAACCAGATTCACCGTCAACTGATAGGCCGGAGTTTTTTGACCAAATGAATACGATCAGAAAAGTCGCCGTCTGCGGGGCAGGCGGCACCATGGGCGCGGGCATTGCACTGGTGGCAGCCCGGGCGGGTTTCGATACCATCTGCCACGATCAGTCAGCCGAAGCCTTGGCGCGGGCGCGCTGCCAGGCCGAAAAATTCTTCGACAGGTCGGTCGAGCGCGGCCGCATGAGCGCCGACGAGGCGGCCGCAGCACTTGCACGCATGCAGGATGCGACTGAACTTGCTGCTCTGGCAGATTGTGATCTTGTCATAGAGGCAGTGTTCGAGGATCTGGGCGTGAAACAGACCTTGCTGGCCGAGCTGGATCGCCTGTGCAAGCCGGAAACCCTGTTTGCTTCCAATACCTCCACCCTGTCGATCACTGAGATTGCCAGCGGCTGCGGCCGTCCCGAGCAGGTCATTGGTCTGCATTTCTGCCTTCCGGCCCAGCTCATGAAGCTGATTGAAGTTTCCCGGGGCGTGCTCACGTCGCAGCAAACTTTCGATGCCGCCTGGGCCTGGTGCGAGGGCGCCGGCCAGCTGCCGGTGCAGACGCAGGACCGGCCGGGCTTTATCCTGAATGCACTGCTGGTGCCTTTCAACAACGATGTGCTGCGGGCGATCGATGAGGGTCTTGCCACGCCCGAAGACATTGATATCGCGATCCGTTCAGCACTGGGCTATCGCATGGGGCCGTGTACCTTGCTGGATTTGATTGGTCTGGATACCCAGGTTCGTCTGGGCGAGGCCTTTTATCCCATTACGCACGATCCACGCGCCGCCGTTCCCCCCATGTTGCGGCGCATGGTGGCCGCCGGCCTGCTGGGAAACAAATCCGGGCGCGGCCTGCTGGGTATGGCACCGGAACGCGCCATTGCCACCGGGGCGCCGGAGTTTCGGCTGGTCTACGGGGGCGAGAGCCGTTCTTTTGGGCCGGATGATCCTTTTCTCAATCGTGCGGTCGATAATGCCGCACCAGTCACAGTATGCCTTGGCGGCGCTTTCGCGGCGGATGAGTCTCGTCTGGCCGTGCTTGTGGAACTGGATACGGAGTGCCTCGGGGTGCACACCGGCGAGGATAGCGGCAATGAGGGTGACAATGTCGTCGGTTTTGCGCGTTACCGCAATGGCCGGGATGCACCTTCGCGCCTGGTCGAGATCGTGCGTCAGCCGCGTACCAATCCTGCGGCGTTGGAAGCGGCGCGTGCCGTCTTCGAAGCGGCCGGTATGGATACCGTCGTCTGTGCCGACCGTCCCGGACGCATTGTTGATCGTCTGGTACGGCCCAAATACAACGATGCCCTGCGGTTTCTGGACGAAGGCCTGGCGGCTGCCGGCGATATGGACAAGACCTGCCGGTTGGGCCTGGGCTATCCTGACGGGCCGATAGAGCGTGTTGTTCGCGGCGGGCTGGTGCGCCACTACGAGATCTGTATGGCGCTCGCGCGGATGACGGGGCAGTCCGCGTATCACCCGGCACGCCGGGCGGTCGTCGCCCATGACCATGCGTATATGACGGGATCAGGAGCCTGACATGCGTGCCTGGCGTGTCCATGAGCATGGCGAACCTGGCGATATGAAGCTTGACGTACTGCCCGATCTGGTGCCGGGCCCGGGTGAGGTGCGTGTCGATGTGCGGGCCATTGGTCTGAACTACCCCGACCTTCTGGTGGTCCGGGGCAAGTATCAATTGTTGCCACCGCGACCGTTCATTCCCGGCAAGGATTTTGCCGGCGTGGTTGCTGTCGTCGGTCAGGGCGTGCACGATCTGCGGCCTGGCGACCGTGTCATGAGCCAGATTGAACATGGTGCATTTGCCGAGCAGGTGCTTATTCCCGCCGCGCGTGCCTGGCGCATGCCCGAAAGCATGTCGTTTGAACAGGCAGCCGCCATGGGGCTGGTGTATCCCACCGCGCATACGGCGCTCGTGGATCGCGCCCGGCTCGCGCGCGGCGAAACCGTTTTGGTGGGGGGCGCCAACGGCGCAGTCGGTCTGGCGAGTGTGCAACTGGCAAAGATGATGGGGGCCACCGTGGTCGCCGGTGTACGCGGCGAGGACGCTGCCCGCGTGGTCAAGGCTGCCGGCGCCGACTTCATCATTGATCTGGCAGTGCCCGATCTTCGCAACGCGGTACGCGCGCAGATAGGGGCGTTGCCACTCGCGTCAGCCGGCGTGGACGTGGTCATCGATCCACTGGGCGGTGATTTTTTTGCAGGCGCCATTCGCGCCCTGAACTGGCGTGGTCGCCTGGTCGTCGTGGGCTTTGCGAGCGGCGAGATTCCGACGCTCAAGGCCAATTACCTGCTCCTCAAGAACATCGCCGTGCTGGGTGTGCAGTGGAGCGACTATCGCGATCGCGTGCCCGAGCAAGTAGCGGCAGTCCAGCAAGCCTTGTTCGCCGGGTTCGAACAGGGCCTGCTGGTGCCGCAGATTACGCGGCAAGGTGACTTCAAAACGCTGCCCCGGACGCTGACCGCACTGGGTCGGGGCGAGGTGCGCGGCAAGGCGGTGATCACGCTTCCTTAAGCGCTGCTCCAGGCCTGCACAAGTCTATTCTTTCATCAACGACAAGAGGTCAAATCGTGAATTTCAATCCTGGCGAGGAACAAGTCATGCTGCGCCAAGCGATAGAACGCCTGGTTCAATCAACCTGTCCGCCGGACAAGGTGCGCGAATGGGATCGCAACGGCAGCTTCCCTGAAGAGGTCTACCAGGCGATGGTGGACGCGGGCTTCATCGCGATGGTCGTGCCCGAGGAGTATGGCGGCATGGGCAGCCCGATGTCTGACTGCATCATCCTGTACGAAGAGGTTGCGCGGCCCAGCGTCGATTTTGCCACGCGCGTTGGCCTTCAGGCTTGGGGTGCATCCATTCTTGCCGATATTGGTACACAAGAGCAGTGCCGGGAAATCCTGCCGGATGTAGCAACCGGGAAGAAGAAGCTCTCTTTCAGTCTGACCGAGCCGAATTCAGGGTCGGATGCCGCAGCGCTCACCACCAGCGCACGCCGCGACGGGGGCGATTGGCTCATCAGCGGGCAGAAGCTGTTCTCCAGCGGCGCGGATGCGCCTGACAACTACATCGTGGTCGCAGCACGCACGGAAAGAAAGGAAAAACGTCACGAAGGGATTTCCCTTTTTCTGGTGCCCAACGATCTTCCCGGACTGACGATTCGCCGGCTGGATGTCATCGGGCGGCGCATTGTGGGGTTGTCGGAGATATTCTTCGATGATGTCCGTGTTCCGGATCGCTACCTGCTCGGTGAGGCTGGGCGTGGCTGGGAATATATCGGGCGTCACCTTGAGCGTGAGCGCATCACGCTGGCAGCGAATTACATGGGCTGCGCCGGCAGTGCGCTGAACGATGCGGTGACCTATGCAAAGGAGCGTAAGCAGTTCGGCACACCCATTGGCCGTTTCCAGTCCGTGGCACATATGCTCGCGGACATGGCCACCGAACTTGAGGCCGGACGCTGGCTTACCAACATGGCTGCCTGGCGCTATGATAACAAGCTGCCTTGCCGCAAGGAGGCCAGTATGGCAAAGCTGTACGTATCAGAGATGCTGCAGCGTGTGACCACTGCAGGTATGCAGATACTGGGTGGGCACGCTTATACGACCGATCATGCGATGCAGCGTCACTGGCGTGATGCACGCAATGCGAGTGTGGGTGGCGGCACTTCCCAGATTCAGCGCCAGCTCATCGCAAGAGAACTGGGCCTCTGAAGGGGTGTCCTGCCCTCGTCTGCAGGACACCCCACCTGTGCGGCTTGCCGCACAGGTGTCGCGGGCGGAAATTCAGTCAGCGGTACTCTTGATCCAGCGTCCGCCATCGACTACCAGGTTCTCGCCAGTGATATAGCTGGCCAGATCCGAGGCGAGATAGACTGCAGCGTGGGCGATATCGCTCTTGCGCCCCAGACGCCCGAGCGCCGTGCCCTTGCGCTGGGCCTCTTCCATGCCCGTTTCCTCATACATCCGGCGCACACCTTCCGTGTCACCAATGGGGCCCGGTGAGATCGTGTTGATCCGGATCCCGTCCCCGCCCCACTCTACCGCCAGTGTACGCGACAACGACAGTATGCCCGCTTTGGCTGCTGCAGCATGCGCCGCACCCGGCCAGCCCGTCAGCGCCCGCATCGTGATGATGCTGATGATATTGCCCCCGAAGCGCGAGGCCTTGAGGTGGGGATAGGCGGCGCGGCAGCCGTAGAAGGTACCGTTCAGATCGATGTCCACAACGGTGCGCCAGCCGTTGGGTGAGAGTTCCGCCGTCGGGCAGACGAAGTTGCCCGCTGCGTTGTTCACCAGAATATCGAGTGCGCCGTGACGACCAACTGCGGTGTCGACGGCGTGCTGCACCGCCTGCGGGTCGCGTACGTCCGTCGCCACGGCGTCAATCTGCAGGCCCTGCGCGGCCAGTGTGTCGACCGCGCCATCCAGTCTCTCCTGATTCCGGCTCGCAATCACGACGCGTGCGCCCAGTCGCGCGTACAGGGTGGCAATCTCGAAGCCGATACCGCCCGCGCCACCAGTGATGAGCGCGATCCGGCCTTTCAACGTTTCTGCTGCAAACATGATGTGCTTCCTTTCTGTCCGGGTGAGGCATGCCCGTCGTACACGATGCGGTGCCGACGGGCCTGCTTCATTCCGGGGGGATTTTGCAACTAATCGATGCGGATGCCTGATTCCTTGATGAGGCCTTCCCATTTGGGGCGCTCGGCGTCGATGAATTCGGCGAATTCCTGCGGTGACGAGCTGCGGGGAATGCCACCCATACCCTCGATCCGCTTGCGGAAATCGGGTGAGGCGACAATATCCTGAACAACCTCGCTCAGAAGATCGACAATTTGCGCGGGTGTGCTTGCAGGGGCAACAATACCGTACCACGCGGACAGGTCGAAACCCTTCAGGTCACTTGCCTCGTCAACGGTCGGTATGTCGCTGACCGACGGCACCCGCTCGCTGGAGGTCACGGCCAGACCTCTGAGCATGCCGTTTTCCGTGAACCGATGCGCAGCGAAAACACTGCCAAAGACAATGGGAATGTGGCCGCCGACCGCATCCGGCATGGAGGCCCCGTCACCCTTGTAGGGCACGTGCTCCATATCGACGCCAGCCATGGTTTTGAAGAGTTCGCCGGCAAAGTGCGTGCTGGTGCCCAGCCCGCCGGAGCCATAACTGTACTTGCCGGGATTGGCCTTGAGTACGGCAATGAGTTCCTTGATGGAGTTGGCGGGAACACTTGGATGGACAGCCACCATATTCGGCAGGTAGGTCACCAGCGATACAGGTGCAAAATCCTTTTTGGGATCAAAGGCCATATCCTTGAACAGCAGCGCATTGGCAACAACAGGGCCGTTCGTTACCAGCATGATGGTATAGCCATCGCCGGGCGCGTGCGCCAGCTGTGCCGAGCCGACGTTGCCGCCGGCCCCGGGTTTGTTTTCGACGATTACCTTTTCGCCCAGTGAGCGGGACATGGCCTCCGCCAGCGAACGGCCGAGCGAGTCGGTGGGCCCGCCGGCGGCGAAAGGCACGATCATCTTTACTTCTTTTCTGGGATAGTCCTGTGCCGACGCCTGGGGGGTGGCAGCAACGGCTCCCAGCGCCATGGTGGCGGCGATCAGGGATAGCGAGCTTGCTTTCATGGGATGCTCCTTGGTTTCCTCGGGTGGGTTTTATGTTCAATGCAACGGATAGCCGACTGCACTGGTTGACCAGACGCCCTCAGGGATCGTTGCAGCAAATGACAGATCCCGGGCGCTAACATTCTGGGTCGATCATTGATCAGCAAGTTGCGTGCCATCTCCTGCTTCTTGATTCTGTAGATTGGTGTCGGCCGGCATGAATGAATCAATGGCACGAAAATTGCGGTATCTGGGCTGCGGTGCCGCCCGTGTCTCGATGGCTGCGGTGTTTTTGGAGCCGCGCCTGTATTGTCTGTCGGGTAGGAGGTAGGTATGGCGGGACCGTTATCGGGTATCAAGGTGGTCGATCTGACCACCGTAGTCATGGGGCCCTATGCCACCCGCATACTGGGTGATCTGGGGGCCAGGGTGATCAAGGTCGAAAGCCCGGATGGTGACATCATGCGCCATATGGGGGCGGGACGCAGTCCCGCAATGGGTCCCATCCACCTGTGCGTGAACCGAAACAAGAAAAGTCTCATGCTGGATCTGCGCCAGCCAGCCGGGCGTGACGCACTGCTCAAGGTGCTGGCCGATGCCGACGTCTTTGTGCACAGCATGCGTCCGGCAGCTATCCGGCGCCTTGGTCTGGATGCCGGCCAGGTGCGTGCTGTCCGGCCTGATATTGTCTACTGCGGCGCCTATGGGTTTGGTAGCGGAGGGCCGTATGCTGATGATCCCGCATACGACGACGTCATTCAGGGGCTTTCCGGTCTGTGTGCCCTGAATGCGCAGCTTGCCGGCGAACCCCGTTTCACCCCGAGTATTGTGGGGGACAAGGTCGCCGGCCTTACGCTCGCATACAGTCTGATCGCTGCGCTCTTTCACCGGCTGCGCACGGGTGAGGGGCAGGACATCGAGGTGCCCATGTTCGAGACCCTGACATCGTTCATGCTCGTTGAGCATATGGGACAGCGGGTGTTCGACCGGCAGGCGGGGGCCGCCGGTTATGAGCGTGTGTTGAGTCAGCTGCGCAAGCCCCACCGTACGCGCGACGGCTATATCTGCGTGCTGCCCTATACCGACAGAAACTGGCAGGACTTCTTCACACTGGCCGGCCGCGAGGAATTGTCGAGCGATCCCCGCTATGCGAGTGCTCGCCGGCGCAGCGAGAATTACGAGACACTGTATGCCACATTGGGCGAGATCATGGGCGAGCGTACCAGCAGCGAGTGGCTTGAGCAGCTCAGAGCGCTTGATATCCCTGCCGCGCCGGTCAATCAGCTGGAGGATCTCTTCAGTGACCCGCATCTGCTCGCAGTCGACATGTTCGAGGATCACGAGCATGCCAGTGAGGGCAGGCTCACGCAAACGCGACCCCCTGTGCGTTTCAGCAAGTCACCATGTGCGATCGAGCGGCTTGCGCCAGGTCTTGGTGAAGATGGCCGGGACGTGCTGGAGCAGGCGGGTCTGTCCGCTGCTGAAATCGATGCGCTTGTCAGTGCCGGCGTTACCCGCTGACGCTTGTGCCATCGTATTCAGCTCATCCCCTCTTTCCCGGAGACTCGCATGGTTACCCCATCGCATTTTCTGCCGTCACCGGTGGCGCGCAGAAAACTTTCGCACGAGCGCAACATCCAGCTCCAGGCGTATGAGCGTGAGGATGGTCTGCTCGACCTTGAGGCGCTCATCGAAGACGGCAAGCCGGAAACTTTTGCCACGCGCACGCGACAATTCGACAGCGGTGTGCCGATTCATCTGATGATCTTGCGTCTTACAGTAAACCGGCAGATGGATGTACTGGAAGCCCGGGCCACTATGCAGCGCATGCCTTTTCCCACCATCTGCCACGAAGCGACTGCCAGCGTGCAGGCGCTGGTGGGCGCCAACCTGCTTCGGGGTTTTCGCAGCGAGATCTCCAGGCGCATTCCCCGATCGGAGCGTTGTTCGCACCTTTCCGAGCTGGCGGCTCTGATGCCCACGCTGGCCGTGCAAACACTGATGAAGGAGGGCGAGGTGGAGTTTGGCAGCAAGGAGGACACCGCGTCGCGCCCACTGAAAATCGGCGGCTGTCATGCCTATCGCGAGGATGGCCCGCTGGTCCTGCAATATTACCCGCAGTGGTACCGGAAGGCGGAAGACTGAGTCAAGGAGAAACGTATGCTGAATACATCCGAGGGTGGGCAGGCGTCGCTGGTCCTGTGCGAGAAACAGGACGGCGTCGCTGTCCTGACACTGAACCGGCCGGACAAGCTGAATGCCATGTCGGGCGTCATGCGCGCCCAGTTCGGTCGCCATCTCCAGAGTATTGAGGCCGATCCGGAAATCCGCATCGTGCTTCTGAAGAGCAATGGCCGGGCTTTCTGTGTTGGCGCCGATACCAATGCCATGCCCGAAAACGCGCTTTCCTGGCGCGAAAGAATACACCTGGCGCAGCAGCACCATACTGCGCTCGTCAAGATGGACAAGATTGTCATCGCGGCTGTACAGGGTATTGCTGCCGGTGGTGGCGCATCGCTCGCGCTGGCTGCGGACATCCTCATCATGGCCGATGATGCATCGTTGCGTTTCCCTTTCGTGCGCCTCGGGCTCATACCAGATGGCGGCTGCTCGTTTTTGTTGCAGTCAAAGCTGGGTGCGCCCCTCGCGCATGATCTCATGCTCACCGGCGGTGTGCTGGGTGCCGATGAGGCGCAACGCTACGGGCTTACGCGCCGGATTGTCCCTGTCGCGGGACTCGAGGCGGCGAGCCAGACGCTGATTGAGGAGCTGTCTGCCTTGCCGGCAGAGGCCCTGATGCTCACGAAAGCGGTCAGCCGGCAGACCTGGACGGTCGGCATGGATGCGGCCTTCATGCATGAGGCTGATGCCTTTGCGTTGGCAAGCACATTGCCGGGGCATCAGCAGGCCCGGGCAGATCTTCTGGCTCGTCGCAAGTTGCGATGAGTACGCTGTTTGGCACGCCTTTTGCGAGAAAACACGCCAGGAGCAGATTGATAGCAACGGAAGCACTGAATGGAGGTGCCGTATGGCGCGGGATCTGATAGTTACAGAAAGAGATGGCGGGGTGCTGATCATCCGGCTGTCAAGTCCTGAGAATCGCAACTCGCTGACGATGGAGATGCGCCAGGCCCTGGGTGAGGCTGTGGCACTGGCCGAGTCGAGCCCGGAGATCCGCACGGTTTTTCTGACGGGCGAGGGGCCGACGTTCTGCTCCGGCGGCGATCTGCACCACCTGAGAACAGCATGCGACCCGTGGACGGTTCACCGCCGCTTCCGGAACCTGAGTCGCTGGCTCGTGCCGCTCATCACGCTGGACAAGCCGGTAGTCGTTGGTGTGAACGGCCATGCGGTTGGGGGTGGTATGGGGCTCGCGCTGACGGGTGATGTGCTCATTGCGTCCGAAAGCGCCGTGTTCATGTCCGGATTTTTCCGGTTGGGTGCCATCCCGGACATTGCCATGATGTATCACCTGCCGCGCCTGATTGGCATGGCGCGTGCGAAGAAATTCCTGTTCGGTGGCGAGAGTTTCACGGCACAGCAGGCTGCCGACCTGGGGCTGGTGAGTCGTGTGGTGTCCGATGATGCCCTGTACGAGGCGGGCTTGTTAGAGGCCAGGCGACTGGCCACGGGTCCCGCCGAGGTCATGGGTCTGGCCAAGGTGGTGATGGCGCGCAGTTTCGAGACTTCATTGCACGAAATGATGGCCTATGAAGGTTTCGGGCAGGCACTGGCAATGTCGAACCCGGAATTTCGCGAAGGCCTGGAAGCGTTGATTGTGCGGCGTCCGGCCGATTTTGAGGGAGCGGCAGCGCTCGCCCGGGAACACAGTGGAGGTGAAGCATGAGCCAGACTCTTCCGAAGCCGATCGCCAATGCGGATTCCGCCCCCTACTGGGATGCAGCCAGGGAGCACCGGCTGGTAATCCGCCGCTGCCGGGATTGCGGTGCGTTGCATTTCATGCCGCGATACATCTGTCCTGAATGCTGGTCCGAAGCGCTCGAATGGGTGGAAAGCGCCGGCAAGGGCCAGGTGCACAGCTTTTCCATCATCCATCGGGCGCCGTTGGCCGAGTTCGCGCTGCGGGTGCCCTACGTCACTGCGCTGATCGAACTGGATGAAGGGCCGCGCATGGTGGCCAATATTCTCGGGGATGATGCCTTGTCTGTCGCCATTGGTGATCGCGTGAGCGTGACTTTCGAGGACCGGGGTGATGGGGCGCTCATTCCCCAGTTCAAGCGTACAGGCGTGTGAGGCCAGACCATGACAGCAGAATTCTCTCTCAGGAACAAGGTTGCCATCGTCGGTGTGGGTGAATCGGATATCGGCCGTGTGCCTCATATGACGGGGCTGGGTTTGAATGCGCAGGCAGCGCGGCGCGCGCTTGACGATGCCGGGCTCAAAGTTTCCGATATCGATGGTGTGCTGACCGCATATTCGTTCACTGAGCCGTATTTCATGCTGGGCTCCGTGCTCTGTGAGTATCTGGGCATCAAGCCGCGTCTGAATGCATCCATGATCGTGGGTGGCGCAAGCCCGGCGGTCATGCTGCGACATGCCGCCCATGCCATCGCGCTGGGCCAGGCGGAAGCAGTGCTCATCTGTGCCGGTGAAAACCGTGCGACAGGCCAGTCGCGCGACCAGGCGGTGGCGGCGCTCGCGGCGGTAGGCCATCCCTATTTCGAGCAGCCCTATGGCACTTCGATTCCGGGTTTCTATGCCATGATTGCGCAGCGTCACATGCATGAATATGGCACTACGCGGGAGCAACTGGCGCATGTGGCCGTGAATACGCGCAAGCACGCGCTGTTGCACCCGAATGCGCATATGAAGAAGCCATCCACGCTGCAGGATGTCTTGTCCGCCAAGCCCATTGCCGATCCGCTGGGCATGCTCGATTGCTGCCTGATCTCTGATGCCGGCGGTGCGTTCATCGTCACCTCGGCACAGCGGGCTGCCGACCTGAAGGCCAGACCGGTCTACCTGCAGGGCATAGGCGAGTTTCATACGCACGAGCACTTGATGTGCGCACCCAGCCTCACGGCATTTGGTGCCACGCACTCGGGGCACGCGGCCTATGGCATGGCGGGGCTGGGCCCGCAGGATATCGACGTGGCACAGCTCTACGACTGCTTCACTATCGTGCCCATCATCGAGCTCGAAGAGCTGGGTTTCTGCAAACCGGGAGAAGGCGGCGCCTTTTTCGAAGCGGGGCATGCCAGCCTGGGCGGCACCTTGCCTGTCAATACGCACGGCGGCATGCTCTCGCACGCGCATGCGGGTGCGGCGGGAGGCCTGTTCGGCATTGTGGAGGCTGTGCGCCAGCTTCGTGGTGGCCTGGGCGAGCGCCAGGTGGAAGGGGCAGAGGTTGCCCTGGTGCATAACGAAGGTGGAATCCTGTCGTCGCACTGCACGCTTATTCTTGCCAATGAAAAAGGTTGAGCCGGCAACAAGCCGGCACCTTGGACACGCTTTGCTGAGGTGAAAACATTATGTCCGATACCCTTCCCGTACGTGGCCATTATTTCGAGGATTTCGAAGTTGGCCAGGAATTTCTCAGTCCCGCGCGCACGGTCACCCAGACCGATATCGTGAACTTTGCCTGTCTCTCGGGTGATTTCAATGAGGTTCACACGAATTTCGAGTACTGCAAGAACACGCCGTTTGGCGAACCCATTGCCCACGGTCCACTGATCTACGCCATTATGGGCGGGCTGCAATACGCCAGCGGGCTCAACGACGGAACGCTGCTGGCCCTGCTCCAGATCGATGCCTGGCGCATGCTGGGGCCGGTGAAGCACGGCGACACGATACGCCTGCGTTCCCGGGTCGCAAACAAGAAGGAAACCAGCAAGCCCGATCGTGGCATTGTGACGTTCCAGCGCGAATGCGTGAAGCAGGATGGCAGTGTCGTCCAGGAAATGACGGCGACGCTGATGTATCGTCGCCGCCCCGCAGCATAGCGGTTTCCTGTCATCACCCGGCGTGTAGGGAGCTTACATGATGAAGACAGCCATTAGCCGCAGTTTCGGTTTTATCGTGAAGGTGCAGGCTGTCCTGTCCGCGACCCTCGTCCTGTGCCTGATGGTGCTGGTGGGGCTGGATGTCAGCCTCAAGTATTTGTATTCGCATCCGATAGAGGGGACGCTGGAGCTCACCTCGGAGTATCTGATGCCGGTGTCGGTACTGCTGGGTTTCGCCTATGCAGAGCGCAGAAGAGGGCATATCAACGTCGATCTGCTATTCCGGTTTTTTCCGGCAAAAGCTCAGCAGGTACTTGATCGCATCATCCATCTGGTCACCGCAGCCTTTCTGGCGGTGATGGCATACAGCTTCTACCTTCGCGCCCTGTATTACACCGGAACCAACGCCTATATCGATCTGATTTCGTATGACCTGGTGACTTGGCCCGCGCGCTGGCTGGCCACCTTCAGTCTGGCAACGTTCGCGCTGCAGATGCTCTGCAGTTTCGCGACCGGTCGGGCGGGGAATGAAAATGGATAGTTTCCACGTCGGTATTTTTTCCCTCGTCCTGTTGCTGTTTCTGCTTTTTCTGCGGTTTCACGTGGGCGTGGCGCTCAGCCTTGCCGGGTTCATCGGCATCGCGATGATAAGGGGCACACGATCGGCGCTGAACGCATTGGGGCAGCTGCCGTACGAGTTTCTTGCCAGCTGGACACTGAGTGCCGTACCGCTGTTCATCCTCCTCGGCGCGGTCGCTCACCATGGCGGCCTGACTGGCTCGCTGTATGCGGCGGCACGCAACTGGCTATCTTTCCTGCCCGGAAATCTTGCGATCGCGACCAATACGGCGGGTGCCGGATTCGCGGCCGTGTCAGGGTCCAGCCTGGCATCCGCGGCGGCCATCGGGCGTATGGCGATCCCCGAAATGCTCGCTGCCGGCTATAACCCTGGCCTGGCCACCGCAGTAGTCGCTGCCAGCGGCACCCTGGGCTCACTGATTCCGCCCAGCATTCTGCTCATCGTTTACGGGATGTTCACCGAGCAGCCCATCGGCAAGCTGCTCCTTGCGGGTTTCATCCCCGGGCTGCTCACATGGTTTGTGTATAACGTCATGATTGTGTTGCGCTGCACAATCTCGCCCGAGCTCTCTCCAAACCCGCTCGTGGCAATCAGCTGGACGGACCGGTGGCGCACACTGTACAGCGTCTGGCCTGTGCCCGTACTGTTTCTCAGCGTGGTGGCGACGATTTACGCCGGCATTGCCACCGCCACCGAGGCAGCCGCTATTGGCGCCATTGTTGCCTATCTGATCGTGATCCTGAAAGGCAGGATGACAAAGGCTATTTTTGTCGAAAGCCTCAAGGAGACCGTTGTCATGACGGCCTCTATTTTCTTTATCGCCATGGGTGCGGTGCTGCTCAGCCGTCTGCTGCTGTTCAGCGGCATCCCCGCCTGGCTGGTCAGCATGGTGAACGCCCAGACTACCAGCCTGTACGTGTTCATGATGTACATGGCGGTCCTTTATCTCATTCTGGGGATGTTCCTCGATCCGATCGGTCTCATGCTGATTACGCTTCCGGTTCTCTTTCCCCTGTTCAAGGCAATGGATATCAACCTGATCTGGATGGGCATCATCGTGATCAAGTTTCTCGAAATCAGCCTGTTGACACCGCCCGTCGGGCTCAATGTCTATGTGGTGAAGAACGTCATTGGCGATCGTGTGCGACTGGAGACGATCTTCAAGGGGGTTGTGTGGTTCCTGCTGGCCGAGGTCGTGATCGTCTATTTGCTGATCCGCTTTCCCGAGATATCCCTGTGGCTGCCTGAGCGCAGCGAGGTGTGACAGTTTGATCAACCAAAGTTCAAGGAGTAGACAAATGTACAAGTATGTAAAACTGGCCGGGACGATGGCGCTGGCGCTGGCCGCAACGGCCGGCATGAGCATGTCGCAGGCCAGAACCTTCGAATATGCGACGTATCTTCCGCCGACACACCCAACGATGGCGTTTGCGCTCGAAACCATGTTTGATAACGTTCGCGCAAGGACTGACGGGCGTGTCAATATGAAGATCAATCCCAGTGGCTCCCTGGTCGATGCCAAGGGCGTGATCGGGGCACTTCAGTCCGGCCTCATCGACGCCGGTTTCATCGTGCCTGTCTATGTGCCGTCGGAGGTGCCGGTGAACAATGTGTTGTCGAACACGGCGATTTTCATGGAAGACAGTGTGGCTGTGACGGGGGCGCTCAACGAAATGGTGCTCAGGCACTGCCCCGACTGTATCAAGGAATACAAGGATCTTGGCACCGTCTATCTGGCATCCTACGGGACAACACCCTATCACATGATGTGCAACCGCGAGGTCAACAAGACGGATGATTTGAAGGGGCTCAAGATCCGTTCCGCCGGCAGCGCCTATTCGCGCTGGATCACCCGTCTGGGCGCAACGCCGGTCTCGATGACCAATCCGGAAACCTATGAGGGGCTGCAGCGCGGCCAGGTGAATTGCATGTACGGTTCGCTCGCCTGGCTCAAGAGTCTCTCCATCTGGGACGTGGCGAAGAATGTTTACCTGAAAGGGGCGGGCGCCTATGGCGGTGGTTCGCTGATAGCCTTCAACATCGATACCTGGAATGAGATTTCCGCCGACGACCGCAAGACCATGATCAGCGAGCTGCCGGGTGCCATGGCGAGGTTGTCTATTGGTTATGTCAATCAGGACAACGAAGCCGTCGAGCTCGCAAAGGCAGAGCATAACGTCAGGTTTGCCCAGGGCGATTCCCGGATTGATGCGCTGCTGACGGAGCACCGCGAGGCGGAACGCCAGCTGATCATCGATGATTTCGTCAAGAACGGCGGCGATGCGGACAAGACAGCTGTCATGCTCGACACGTTCTTCGATCTTCTCGAGAAGTGGTCGAAGATTTCTGCGGAGGTGGGCACGGACGTTGATCTGTTTGCACAAAAACTGGATGAGGAGATCTATTCCCGGGTTGATATCAACGCCTTGTTCAGCAATTAAGCTTTCCGTTTCGAGCCCGCGGCGGGGACGCGCTGTACGCGCGTCACTGGCGGCGGGCGACAGGCCGGGGGCCGGAAGGGTTGGGCCGGCGCCCGGCGCGGGCGGGTTTGAGGAGGGACGGAGCAAATGGCGCAGAAAAAAATTCTGGAGGGTGTGAAGGTGCTCGATATCGGCACCATGATTGCAGGGCCTGTAGCCGCCACCATGCTGGCGGAACAGGGAGCAGATGTGATCAAGCTGGAGCATCCCGGCGGCGACCCACTGCGAAAGATCGGCCCCATGCATAAGGGGGAGAGCCTGTGGTGGCAGGTTGAAGGCAGGAACAAGCGGGCGCTGAGCCTGGATCTGCATGCAGAGAAGGGTCAGGAAATATTGCGTTCACTGGTGCGCAGGACCGACATTCTGATCGAGAATTTTCGACCGGGTACGCTCGCGAAATGGGGGCTGGATTATGAGTCGCTCTCGAGGGAGAATCCCAGACTGATTATGCTCAGTATCTCTGGATTCGGGCAGACAGGCCCTTATGCGACCCGCGCCGCCTATGACCGGATGGCGCTGGCTTTCAGCGGTCTGTTTGATGCGACGGGTTACCCCGACCTTCCGCCGGTACGCGTGGGCGCCTCAATCGCCGATTATTCGGCCGCCACAATGGGTGCATTCGCCTGTATGCTCGCGTTGTATGACTTGAAGCTTGGCAGTGGCACCGGCAGGCATATTGATCTGGCGCTTTACGAGACCGTGTTCCGGTACATGGATTTCGCAGTGCTGCAATACGACCAGCTTGGCCAGCGTCGCGAGCGGATGGGCAATCTGCATCCTGCCTCTGCGCCGGGCAATACGTTCAAGACCCGGTCGGGCCGGCATCTGAATCTGACCGTATCCCAGGATGGGTTGTTCGTGCGCCTGTACGAGGCCATTGGCCGGTCCGATATTGCACATGAGCCCGACTATCAGACCCATTCGGGGCGTGCACCGGATGTCGAGCGCCTGAACGGAGTGCTGGCGGACTGGATCCTGAGTCGTGAAGATGCCGAGGTGTTTGATGTCTTCGACACCCACGGTATCCCGTATGCCATGATCTTGAATATGGACGATATCTTCCAGCATGAACAATATCAGGCGCGCGGGAATATCCAGAGGGTCAATGCCGGCAGCCTCGGCACGATCCGGATGCAGGGTATTGTTCCCCGCATGGGAGCGGGTGCGGATGAGATTCGCCCGGCAAGGCGTTGTGGTGAGGATACGGAGCAGGTTCTCAGGGATGAGCTGGGCATGGACCCGGCCGAAATTGCGGCGCTTCGAGAGCAAGGCGTGTTGTAGAGATGTAGATTCAACCACATGCGGGAGTAAAAATGATTTCCGGATTGCGTGGTTTTGTAGCAGCAGCGATTGTGCCGACCATGACTTTTCCGGCTGGTGGCGGTATCGTCGGCATGATATATACCGCCCGCGCCCAGCTTGGCAGCTATACACTAATTGTCACCAGCCAGGGCCTCGCAAGCGTCAATGCATCGTTTTACCCAGACTTTCCCTATGCTACATTGCAAGACTTCGCACCGGTATCGACCGTTGCGGAGTTCTCTTTGGTCATGGTCGTGAAGCCGAACGGCAGCGTTAATACGATCGATGAATTGCGAGGCTCCGGCATTGGCGGAAATCATGGCGGACACCTGGATGCGTTGCCGGCGCCGGAGGGGAGGCCGGAAGCTGTGATAGAGAAGTTGAGTGCTACAGTGTCGGAAGTTGTAGAGATTAAGTGGGTTTCATACTAGGGGTTTCCGTTTTGAAGATCAACAAGAATGAGGTCTACGCCGCCGGGCTGATGATGCTCATCGGCCTGGGTACGGTACTGGGCAGCCTGAATTACGAAGTGCGCACGCTTGCGCGTATGGGACCGGGCTATTTTCCCTTGCTGCTCGGGGCGGCACTGATGATTATCAGTGCACTGATCCTGGCCTCGCCGGCAGGGACACCGGACGATGCCGAGGTGTCGACCACGAAGCTGGCGCCGCAGTACCGCGCCTGGACCTTTGTGGTCGTGGGCGTGGTGCTGTTCATCGTGCTGGGCAAGTACGGCGGGCTGGTGCCGGCCACCTTCATGCTGGTGTTCGTCTCCGCGCTGGGGGATCGCAGCAACAGCCTGAAGGCGGCTGCGGGGCTTGCGGCGGTCATCACGCTGATGGCGGTGGGCATTTTCCACTACGGGCTGCAGATGCAGTTCCGCCTGTTCACCTGGGGCTAGGCCATGTTTGATTCCATCATCCTGGGTTTTTCGACGGCGCTCACGCTCAACAACCTGATGTACTCCTTCATCGGAGTCTTCATCGGCAACCTGATTGGCGTCTTGCCCGGCATCGGTGCGCTGGCGGCCATCTCCATGCTGCTGCCGGTCACCTACGGGCTGGATCCGGCGGGTGCGCTGATGATGCTGGCCGGCCTGTACTACGGCACGAGCTACGGCGGGGCCATCACCTCGGTGCTGCTCAACCTGCCGGGCACGGCCTCGCACGCGGTGGTCTGTATCGACGGCAATCCGATGGCGCGCCAGGGGCGTGCGGGCCCGGCGCTGTTTGCGGCGATGTTCGCCTCCTTCCTGGGGGCGACGGTGGGCATCATCATCACCAAGTTCTTCAGTCCGGTGCTGGTGGAGGTGGCGTTCAAGTTCGGCCCGGCGGAGTATTTCTCGCTCATGCTGCTGGGGCTGCTGGCGGCGTCCACGCTGAGCACGGGCTCGGCGCTCAAGGGCGTGGCCATGGTGCTGGTGGGGCTGATCCTGGGCGTGGTGGGCATCGACATCAACACGGGGGTGGCGCGCTTCACCTTCGACATTCCCGAGCTGCAGGACGGGCTCTCGCTGGTGGCGCTGGCGATGGGGCTGTTTGGCGTGGCCGATGTGCTGGGCAGCGTGAACCGCCTGGGCATTGGTGCAAGCATCATCGAGGCCAAGCTGAACATGCGTACGCTGTGGCGCGGGCGCAGCGAGCTCAAGGGCACGGGCGGGGCGATTGCGCGCGGTGCGGGGCTGGGGTCGTTCTTCGGCCTGCTGCCGGGCACGGGCGGCACGATTGCCTCCTTCATGAGCTATGCGGCCGAGAAGAAGCTGGCCAAGGAGCCGCGCCGCTTCGGACGCGGGGCCATCGAAGGGGTGGCGGGGCCGGAGTCGGCCAACAGCTCGGCGGCGATCACGGCCTTCATCCCGACGCTCACGCTGGGCATTCCGGGTGATGCGGTGATGGCGCTGATGCTGGGCGCGCTGATGATCCACAACATCCAGCCGGGCCCGCAGATGATGATGGAGCACCCGACGGTGTTCTGGGGGCTGATTGCGAGCTTCTGGATCGGCAACTTCCTGCTGCTGGTGCTGAACCTGCCGCTCATCGGCATGTGGGTGCGCATGCTGACGATTCCGTACCGGCTGATCTATCCGGCGGTGCTGTTCTTCATCTGCATCGGTGTGTACAGCGCGAACAACAACCTGTTTGATGTGTGGATTGTGCTGCTGGTGGGGATCTTCGGCTATCTGGCCTCGCGGCTGGGCTTCGAGCCGGCGCCGCTGCTGCTGGGGTTTGTGCTCGGGCCCATGGTGGAGGAGAACTTCCGGCGCGCGCTGCTGCTCTCGCGCGGTGACATGAGCGTGTTCTTCACGCGCCCCATCAGCGGGGTGTGCATGACGATAGCCATCCTGATGGTGGTTGGCGTGGCCTACAAGCGCCTGAAGGGCGGGCCGCCGCGCATCATCGAGGACACCGACGGCGCTTGAGTGCCGCGTGACAATGATCAGAGAGGCGTACCCTGCCGGGTGCGCCTCTCGATTTCATTTCATACAGGGCTGTCGGGATCGAATTCGGGCTTGCGCTTTTGCAGAAAGGCGTTGATACCTTCCTTGCCTTCGGGGCCGCCGAAGCCGATGAACTCAAGTGCCAGGGAGGCATCGAAAATCGGCAGTGCCTGACGTATCCAGTGATTCAGCATCATCTTTGTCCAGCGCTGTGCCGCCGGGGCGCCTTCAGCCAGACGTGTTGCAACCGACAGCGCTTTGGCTTCCACCTCTTCGTCCGGGACACATAGCGAGACGAGGTTCATGCGCTCGGCCTCTTCGCCCGTAATGGTGTCGGCCGTCAACAGATAGTATTTGGCCTTGGCCATGCCGCAGAGCAGCGGCCATACGATGGCGGCGTGATCGCCGGCAGCGACGCCGATCTTCAAGTGGCCATCGGAAAACCTGGCGTCGTTTGCAACGATAGAAACGTCAGCCAGAAGGATAGTCGCCAGTCCGGCACCCACCGCCCAGCCGCGCGCAGCAGTGACGATGGGCTTGCGGCAGTCCAGCATGTTGGTGACCAGGTCACGCGCTTCCTTCATTGCCTGCATGCGCAGCGTGTAGTCGTCACAAACCTTGCGTTCGTGATTCAGGTCGCCACCGGCGGAAAATGTCTTTCCTTCACCAGTGAAAATGACAACATTGGTTTGCGGGTCAGCGTCCACGTCGCGCCAGATCTGCGCGACCTCATAATGCATGCGGGCGTCCATGGCGCCCATTTTGAGCGGACTCTTCATGGTGATGCGCAGTACGCCGGGTGCAGGCCGATCAAAGGCCAATCGTTCGTATCGCTCGTAGAGTTCAGTCATGGTTCAGCTCCTTTGATGATGCGCGCAGACGGTCATTGTGCCGAAGGATGGAGATACCGGCATGACCACCGATACTGCCTGTCGACGCAATTTCCGTGCCAGCATTCGCGGGTTGCGAGTGGCGCAGTTCACCACCAATATAGACAGCCTCGATGGCGCGCTCGTCGGCAAGCGTCATCTGGATGAACAGCGCCTCTTCCAGGCTGTCGCAATGCTGCATGCGGAAGTCGATCAGGGGTGTGGACTTCAGGTTCAGCACAACCAGATCGGCTTCCAGTCCGGCGGCGATGCGCCCGATGCGGGTATCCAGATGCAGGGCGCGGGCGGCGCCGGCGGTGGCCAGCCAGAACGCTTTGGGCGCCGACAGCGGCATTCCGGCCGCCTGGCTGTTCCGGTAGGCATCCCCCATGATGCGCAGCATGGATAGTGATGTGCCGCCACCCACATCGGTGGCGAGCGCGGTACGCAGGGCCTTCGCAGGCGCTTCCGGTGCGCAGGCGCGGCGGATGTCAAAGCAGCCGCTCCCCAGAAAGGCATTGGACGCCGGGCAGTGGATTACCGAGGCATCGGCCTGTGCCAGCATCTCCCATTCGGCCTCCTGCAGATGGATGGCATGGCCCATCAGCGCCCGCGGGCCGAGCAGTCCGTAGTGGCGGTAGACGTCGACATAGCTGCGGCGCTCGGGAAACAGCGCGCTGACCCACTCCAGCTCGTCGGGATTCTCCGACAGATGGGTTTGCATCCAGACATCCGGGCGTGCCTGCCACAATGCCGCCGCCGCTTCCAGCTGTGCGGGCGTACTGGTGGGCGCAAAGCGCGGCGTGATGGCGTACAGCAAGCGCCCGCGTCCATGCCAGCGATCGAGCAGTGCCAGCGAATCGTCATAGCTGGACTGGGCCGTGTCGAGCAGGGCTTCCGGGGCATTGCGATCCATCATCACCTTGCCGGCGATCATGCGCTGGCCCGTGTGTTCGGCCGCCTGAAAGAAGCCTTCCACCGATGCCGGGTGCACCGTGCAGTACACCGTAGCGGTCGTGGTGCCGGATGCCAGTGTCTGCTCGAGAAAGAAAGTAGCCACCTTGCGTGCCGTTTCGAGCACCTTGAACTGCTGCTCGGCAACAAAGGTATAGGTGTTGAGCCAGTCGATCAGCTGTGCTCCGTAGGAGCCGATGATCTGCGTTTGCGGGTAATGCACGTGAGCGTCGATGAAGCCGGGCATTATCAGGCTGTCGGCGTAATGCGCGGGCTCCATGCCATCCAGCAGCGGGCGCAGGTCGGCATAATCGCCGAATTGCTCGATGATGCCGTCACGGATCAGGATGAGTGCATCGGGCTCGTAGTGCAGGGCAGCGGCATCGTCCGTCAGAAAAGGATTGTCACGAAAGCTCAGTGCCGGACCGCGCAGGGCCGTAAGTGTTGAATTGCTGGACATGGACGGTCGGCCTCGAGAGTTCGGTGGGTTCAGACGGAATTCAGACAGGGCGGTACGCAGACCCGCACTTCGCCGATTGTAGGGATGCGGGCCGGCAGGCGACAAGCGTGGGCGCGTCAAGGGTCATCCGAGGACGATTGCCGAGTGCTGAAACGGTCGTTTCATTGCTTGTGAAAACCACCCTTGATCTGAACGATGCTTTGCTTGCCCAAGCAAAAATCACTGCTGTACAAGAGCGCACCACATTGACCCGGCTCATCGAGGAAGGGCTGCGGCTGCAGAGGCAGAGAATGCCCGCGACACATGTTCGTCTGCCTGTCTATCATGGAAAAGGCGGGCTGATGCCCGGTCTTGATGGCCTGAGCAACAAGGCCTTGCGGGATGCCGCCGACAATGACGCCTGATGTGACTATATTGATCGCTGCGTCGCGTAGCGATCATCCGCAGCATGCGCCCGCACGGGCTTGGCTGGAACAGGCAATATCCAGTGCGAGCCAGGGTGCAGCGTTGCAGTTCATTGACGCGTTACTGCAGGCCGCTGCCATAGAGCCCGCGGTGGTGGGTGAAGAGTGGCCTGTCCTGCGTCGATTGTGTCTGGATGAGGCGCTTTGCGCAAATGATCTGCCGGATGCGTGGCTGGCCGCAGCAGTGATTCATCAGGGTGAGCATGTTGTCAGCTTTGACGGAGATTTCAGACGTTTGCTGCCAAGAAATCAATTCACGAGGCTTTCGCCCTGAGCCCTGCAGATTGATATAGTCTTTTTTGCATTTCGCACCATGAACATGCTATACTGCCGGACTTGGTCTTGGTATGCCTTGGCCATGAAAGAATCGTGTGCGTCCCGGCCCTGAAATTGATGGGCAAGGCCGCATGGTATTAGCCCCGACCAATCGCAGTCGGGAATGGAGAAAACAATGTCGAACACGACACCTGCCGCGTGGCGGCTGGGGCTCGTTGGGCGCAAGCTGGGCATGACGCGCATCTTCACTGAGGAAGGTGATTCTGTCCCGGTTACTGTGCTGGATGTGTCCAACAATCGCATTACCCAGGTCAAGACGCCGCAAACCGATGGCTACGCCGCCGTTCAGGTGGCTTATGGCACGCGACGCCCGTCGCGCGTGACCCGTCCCCTGGCGGGCCATTATGCCAAGGCCGGCACACAGGCCGGCAGCATTCTCAAGGAATTCCGTCTCGATCCCGCCCGGGTCGGCGAGTACAACGCCGGCGCCGAGCTTGCGGTCGACAGCCTTTTCCAGGCCGGCCAGCAGGTTGATGTCACGGGCACCACGATCGGGAAGGGCTTTGCGGGCACCATCAAGCGCCACCACTTCAGTGGCCAGGATCGCAGCCACGGCAACTCGATCTCGCATCGCGTGCCCGGCTCCACCGGCATGGCGCAGGATCCGGGCCGGGTATTCCCCGGCAAGAAGATGGCGGGCCACCTGGGCAGCGTCACGCGTACCGTGCAGAACCTGGACATTGTGCGGGTGGATGCCGAACGCGGTCTGCTGTTGGTCAAGGGTGCAGTGCCCGGCCACAAGAACGGCAATATCGTCGTTCGTCCGGCGCTCAAGTCATCTGGAAAGGGGGTCTGATCATGGAACTCAAACTCCTGGATGATCAGGGTCAGTCGGCCCAGATGGTCGCCGCGCCGGCCACGGTGTTTGGTCGTGATTTCAACGAGGCACTGGTGCATCAGGTCGTTGTCGCCTATCAGGCCAATGCCCGCAGCGGCAACCGGGCCCAGAAGACCCGGGCGGAAGTCGCCTACAGCACGCGCAAGCCCTGGCGCCAGAAAGGCACGGGTCGTGCCCGCGCAGGTGCCGCGTCCTCGCCCTTGTGGCGTGGCGGTGGCCGTACCTTCCCCAGCTCGCCGGACGAGAACTTCTCGCACAAGGTGAACAAGAAGATGTACCGTGCCGGGATGCGCGCCATCCTGTCGCAGCTCGCCCGCGAAGACCGCGTCGCCGTGGTCGACTCCTTCTCGCTCGAGGCGCCCAAGACGCGTCTGGCAGCACAGAAGATCAAGGGCATGGGTCTGGAGTCCGTGCTCATCATCACCGACGCGGTGGACGAGAACGTCTATCTGGCGACCCGCAACCTGCCCAATGTGTCGGTTGTCGAGACGCGCTATGCCGATCCGCTCTCGCTGATCCACTACAAGACAGTGCTGATCACGCGTCCGGCCATGGCTCAACTTGAGGAGATCCTGGGATGAACGTCGAACGTCTGATGCAGGTCATCCTGGCGCCCGTGGTCACGGAAAAGGCCACCGATATCGCTGAAAGACATCAGCAGATCGCTTTCCGCGTGGCGCCCGATGCGACCAAGCCTGAAATCAAGGCTGCGGTCGAGCTGCTCTTCAAGGTACAGGTCGAATCCGTTCAGGTTCTCAACCAGAATGGCAAGGTCAAGCGCTTCGGCCGTCATGTCGGCCGGCGTCGCAACGAGCGCAAGGCCTACGTCGCCCTGAAGGAAGGCCAGGAACTCGATTTTTCAGAGGTGAATTAAATGGCACTGGTCAAAGTCAAACCCACTTCGCCCGGTCGCCGCGGCATGATCAAGGTCGTGCATCCCGAGCTGCACAAGGGCGCGCCCTTTGCCGGCCTTCTCGAGCCGAAATCGCGCAGCTCCGGGCGCAACCACAATGGTCACATCACCGTTCGCCAGCGTGGCGGCGGTCACAAGCGCCACTATCGCGTCATCGATTTCCGTCGCAACAAGGATGGCATCCCCGCGCGTGTGGAGCGTCTGGAGTACGACCCCAACCGTACGGCGCACATCGCACTGGTGTGCTATGCCGACGGTGAGCGTCGTTACATCATCGCGCCGCGCGGTCTTGCGGTCGGGGCCAGCATCATGTCGGGTCAGGATGCGCCCATCCGTGCCGGCAATGCCCTGCCCATCCGCAACATTCCGGTCGGTGCCACCATCCACTGTGTCGAGATGATGCCCGGCAAGGGCGCGCAGCTGGCGCGTTCGGCGGGTGCGTCGGCAGTGCTGCTGGCGCGCGAAGGCAGCTATGCCCAGGTGCGTCTGCGCTCGGGTGAGGTGCGCCGTGTGCACATCGATTGCCGCGCCACCATCGGCGAGGTCGGTAACGAGGACAACAGCCTGCGCCAGATCGGCAAGGCGGGCGCCATGCGCTGGCGCGGTGTACGCCCCGGCGTGCGCGGCGTGGCCATGAACCCGATCGATCACCCCCACGGCGGGGGCGAGGGCAAGACGGGCGAGGGCCGCGAGCCGGTCAGCCCGTGGGGCACGCCGGCCAAGGGTTATCGCACGCGTCGCAACAAGCGTACCGACAACATGATTGTCTCGCGCCGCAAGCGCAAGTAAAGGGCAAAACACATGTCACGTTCCATCAAGAAAGGCCCATTTGTCGACGCCCACCTTATTGCCAAGGTGGAAGCGGCGATCGAGGGCAAAGACAGGCGGCCGATTCGTACCTGGTCGCGCCGTTCCACCATCCTGCCCGAGTTCATCGGGCTCACGATTGCCGTGCACAACGGCCGTCAGCATGTTCCCGTGTACATCAACGAGAACATGGTCGGCCACAAGCTTGGCGAGTTCGCCCTGACGCGCACCTTCAAGGGGCACGCGGCGGACAGGAAGTCACGGAGATAAGCCATGGAAACCCAAGCGAAAGTTCGTGGCGTCCCCATTTCAGCCCAGAAGGCACGCCTGGTGGCGGATCTGGTGCGCGGCAAGCCGGTAGAGCAGGCGCTGAACATTCTCACGTTCTCGCCCAAGAAGGCGGCCGGCATCATCAAGAAGGCGCTCGAATCGGCCATTGCCAATGCCGAACACAATGACGGCGCGGATATCGACGAGCTTCGTGTGACCACGATTTTCGTGGACAAGGGCCAGTCGATGAAGCGGTTTCGCGCCCGTGCCAAGGGCCGGGGCAACCGTATAGAAAAGCAGACCTGCCACATCGTGGTCAGGGTCGGCGCTTAAGGAGCAGCAATGGGACAGAAAATCCATCCGATTGGCTTCCGTCTTGCAGTCAATCGCAACTGGACATCCCGCTGGTTTGCCAACAAGAAGGCATTCAGCGGTATGTTGCGTGAAGACATTCAGGTGCGTGAGTATCTGAAGAAGAAACTGAAGAACGCCTCGGTCGGCCGTGTGGTCATCGAGCGCCCGGCCAAGAATGCACGCATCACCATCTATTCGGCACGTCCGGGTGTGGTGATCGGCAAGCGCGGCGAGGATATCGAAAACCTGAAGGGCGATCTGCAGCGCCTGCTGGGCGTGCCCGTGCACGTCAACATCGAGGAAATCCGTCGTCCGGAAACCGATGCCCAGCTGATTGCAGACTCCATTGCCCAGCAGCTCGAAAAGCGCATCATGTTCCGCCGGGCCATGAAGCGGGCCATGCAGAATGCCATGCGCCTGGGTGCCCAGGGGATCAAGATCCAGAGTGCGGGCCGGCTCAACGGCATCGAAATCGCGCGTACCGAATGGTATCGCGAAGGCCGTGTGCCCCTGCATACCCTGCGTGCCAATATTGATTACGGTACCGCCGAAGCGCATACTACCTACGGGATCATCGGCATCAAGGTATGGGTCTACAAGGGCGACATGCTGCCCAATGGTGAAATGCCCGCTGAGCCGGCACTGCCGCGCGATGAAGAGCGCCGTGCCCGCCGTCCGCGTGGCGATCGTCCGGATCGCCGTCCCGGCCGCAGCCGGGGTGCGCGCCGCAGCGAAGCGCCCGCGGCGCCCGAAGGAGAATAATCATGCTGCAACCTTCACGCAGAAAGTATCGCAAAGAGCACAAGGGCCGCAACACCGGCCTGGCAACGCGCGGCGCCCAGGTCTCGTTCGGCGAGTTTGGCCTCAAGGCCACGGGCCGTGGCCGGCTCACTGCACGCCAGATCGAGGCGGCGCGCCGGGCCATCAACCGTCACATCAAGCGCGGTGGCCGCATCTGGATTCGCGTGTTTCCCGACAAGCCCATCTCCAAGAAGCCGCTTGAAGTGCGCATGGGAAGCGGCAAGGGCAGCCCCGAGTTCTGGGTGGCTGAAATCCAGCCCGGCAAGGTCCTGTACGAGATGGAAGGGGTCAGCGAAGAACTGGCGCGCGAGGCTTTCCGCCTGGCGGCAGCCAAGCTGCCCATGTCGACGACCTTCGTGTCGCGCCAGATGGGCTAGGAGAATCCACATGAAAGCCAGCGAACTGCGCGAGAAAAGCGCCGCCGAGCTCCAGACCGAGCTCGAAAGCCTGCTCAAGGCACAATTCAACCTGCGCATGCAGCGTGCCACCCAGCAGCTTACCAATACCAGCCAGATCCGCCAGGTACGCCGCGACATCGCGCGCGTGCGCACGGTCATGGCCCAGAATGCAGGACAGTGACATGAGCGAAACCCAGACACCGGCTGCCGAGCCTGTCAAGCGCAAGCGTTCCTTGACCGGCAAGGTAGTCAGCAACAAGATGGACAAGACAGTGGTGGTGCAGGTCGATCGCCGCGTCAAGCATCCCGTCTTCGGAAAATTCATCATCCGCTCGGCCAAGTACAAGGCGCATGATGAAAACAACCAGTACAACGAAGGCGACACCGTCGAGATTACCGAAGGTCGTCCCATCAGCCGCCACAAGGCGTGGACGGTTGTACGACTGGTAGAAGCCGCCCGCGTCATCTGACGCCGGGGTCCGGTACGTGAAGCCCTGCCGCCTTTGATGGCGAGCAGGGCTTTTTTGTTTGCACCGCGGGTACAGGTCTGTTAGTTCATCGAATCAGGATGTGGATTCTGATACCATGTCGTCAGCTTAATCAGGCGACGGAGGTTGCATCATGGGCAGGCCACAGGCAGTCCCCACGGTACAGATCGACAATGAGCGGGTGAAAGTGACGGAGTGGCGGTTTGCGCCCGGCGCTGAAACCGGCTGGCATACGCACGCCATGGATTATGTGGTGGTGCCCATGACGAGCGGCCCGCTGCAGCTGGAAACCGACGAAGGCACAAACACCGCCGAACTGGTCACGGGCCAATCCTACACGCGCCCGGCAGGTGTGCGCCACAATGTCATCAATCCCGGCGACGCTGAATTCGTCTTTGTCGAGATCGAGATCCGCTAGTCATCACGGCGTTCCCATTGCGAGTATTTGAAGAACTCGTTCCGCCAAGTTGTTCATGGAGAAGGACCTGTTGTTATGTCACATGGTTATGAAACAGGACGTCTGAACCTACCGTTTGTTGGCCACTGCACTTTCGGCAAGGCGCCGGTGCAGCTTGATCTGGCGCAGCTGGACGCTGATGTCGCTATTCTGGGAGCGCCCAATGACATGGGTACACAATGGCGACCGGGAGCGCGTTTTGGTCCACGCGCAATCCGTGAAGCTTCGACGCTGTTCGCCTTCGGCCATGACGGCGCCTATGATCATGAACGCGATACTACCTATTTGCGTGAAAGCGAGGTTCGCATGGTCGATGTGGGTGATGCCGATATCGTGCATACCGATATGGCCACATCGAACGCCAATATCCAGGCGGCCGTGGAGCAAATCCTGCGTAAAGGTGTGATGCCCGTGGTGCTGGGCGGAGATCATTCCATTCACGCGCCCGTCATTGCCGCATTTCGGCTGCATGAGCCGGTGCATATTATTCATTTCGACGCTCACCTGGATTTCGTCGATGAGCGTCACGGCGTGCGATATGGTCATGGCAATCCTTTGCGGCGCGCCTCCGAAATGTCGCATGTGACCGGTATGACGCAGATGGGCATCCGCAATGTCTCGTCGTCGAACCGGTCCGACTATGATGCAGCACGTGACAGCGGTTCGCGGATTCTTTCGGTCAGGGACGTGCGGGCACTGGGGGTGGCTGGTGTACTGGAACAAATACCGGTGGTGCCACATTACTATGTCACGATTGATATCGATGGCTTCGATCCCTCAATCGCACCGGGCACCGGCACTCCCAGCCACGGCGGCTTTCTCTATTATGAGGTGCTCGAGATCCTGGAAGCCTTGTCGCAACGCTCTCGCGGTGCTATAGCCGGTATCGATCTGGTTGAGGTTGCGCCGGCCTACGATGCGAATGGTGTCACTTCGATACTGGCCGCGCAGCTGTTGCTCAACACCATTGGCTTTATATTTCATCATCGCGCGGTGGGTGGCTAGTCCGGTTGCACCCACACGCTGTGGAAGCAAGAAGGACTCCCTGCATGGATTACAGGGAGTCCTCAATTCTGAATCAGTTCAATACGCTGGCTAGCGTTCGAAATAATTGGCGCGCACCGCCGCGCCAATGAGGTTCAGGATGATGTGTCCCGCTGTGATTGACGAGATTTCATTGACGTCGCGTTCCGGGGTGATCTCCACGATATCCATGCCAATAACCCGGCCTTTGGCGACAATGCCCTTGATCAGGTCAATGGCTTCCCGGTATTTGATACCACCGGGTTGCGGCAGAGCCACTGCCGGCATCACCGACGGGTCGAAGCCATCCGCGTCAATGGTGATGTAGTAGTTGCCGTTGTCCGGTATCCGTTCCAGGATGGCAGCAGTCCCTGCGTCTTCCCACTCGGCATGCGTGATGATCTGGGCGCCGTGCGCCAGCGCATCTTCCACTTCCTCGGGCCGGGCACTGCCGGAGCCGCGAATCCCCAGCTGAAAAATCTGGCCGATATGCGCCATCTCGGAAGCCCGGCGGATAGTGCTCGAGAAGCCTTCCCTGACATCGTTGACTTCATCGCGCCAATCAAGATGCGCATCGAGGTGAATGATCGTGACGGGACCCATTTGATCCAGCCCGCGCAGGATGGGGATGGGAATGCCGTGATCACCGCCGATGGAGATGGGCAGCACACCTTTGGCTACCAGTGCGCGAATGGTTTGTTCTGCGAAACGGTAATGGTGATGGATGTCCTGCAAGTCCGCCGCGATGTCTCCCATGTCCACCATTCTGATGGGGCGACCATCGAAAACCGTGCCGCCGATGTCGAAATCGTAGCGGTCCAGTGACTGGCACAGGCGCATGGAGGCGCGGCGCAGGGCAGTGGGTGCATTTGTCTGGTCGTTCACCAGCTCGTCAACCGAATAAGGGTCACCATAAGGCATGCCGATGATGGCAATTTCTGCATCGACATCAGCGACATTGGCGACATAGGGCAGATCAAGAAAAGTCTGAAAGATGGAACGGGGCGCTCTCGTATTGTGCTCGCTCATTGCATGCTCCTTGTTGAAAATGGGGTGGAAGTCGCTTCCTCGCGAGTCGGGAAGCGCTCCTTCTTGTTGGCGGGTATCAATCAGTTGCTGCCCGGAAGCTCAAAACCATCCCGGATCGCAGCCACAACGCCCTCGACATGGTCCTTCATGAGTAGCGCGCCTTTTTCGGCACTGGCTCCCTGGGCGGGGGCCAACACCCCGGATGGAGGAATATAGCCGGCGGGTTTTGGAAAACGATCGTAGGCGGGTACCCGGGCCGGCCCATCGTCAGGAATCTTGCTCGTGTCGACAAGAGCTGGCGCCACGTGCAGCATCAGCGAGGTTTCGAGTAGCGCTGCATGTTCGAGCTCCGTGCCGGGAAAACCGTTGGGAAACAGGGCGTCGAGTGTTTCCGGCCGTACGAGTTCGAAGAAATCTACGCGCAGGATGGACAGATCATCCAGCCCTCTGCCTGCCAGGTGATCCAGGGCCAGTTGAATGCCTTCGTTTGCAGGCCAGATGTTCTCGAAATGGCCGGGCATAACGACGACTCGTCGGAAACCGTCCTTGACCAGTGCGCAGATGACGTCCTTCACCAGAAGTGAAAAAGTGTGCGAGGCGATGCTCAGCGTTCCGGGGAAAGCCTCTCCGCCGCCACAGCGCGGGAGCGAGCGGCAACCGTAGGGCAGGGCCGGTGCAACCAGGCCATTCACGTGGGACGCAGCCTCCCTGGCAACGGCCGACGGCAAGATCGCATCAACGGACAACGCCATGTGGGGCCCGTGCTGCTCTGTCGCACCGACAGGCAGCATAGCAATGGCGCCATTTGCCACATGCTTCTGATAGGTGACCCAATCCATCTCCTGAATCATTCGTGTCTTCGAGCTCATGTCGCGCTGTCTCCATTGGGGGGTTGTGTTGTATCGTTCAGGGTTTTCTTCTTGTTGAGCGGTGACCCTGGATTACTACCGATAGACAATAGCACGCATGCTTGAATCCTTGATTTTTAAAAAAAGCAAGTTTACTTCATATATAGCGAATTTACAGGCGACAAATCATGATGCTAGTATGAAGTAAATCAAAAAAGGCGATATCACAAATTTCGGGAGACGGTCGATGCGGGAGTCTTTGAGTACTGCGGGTGTGCCTATGATTTACGGCGACGTGCCGCCCTTCATGGCCCTGAAATATGATCCTGCACTCACGGGCACGGATGTTGAAGTTGCCGTGATCGGCATGCCTTATGACGGGCTCGCTACCTTCAGGGGGGGTGCTACCCGCCGTGCACCGGATGAAATCAGGAAATATTCCCTGCTTTTCGGAGACTACAACTTTGACTGGGACATCCCGGTGCTATCGACGATACGTGCGATTGATGTCGGGAATGTCGATGTCGTTGCCGGAGATAATGCGGAAAGCTACCGACGCTTCATCCAGCGCCTCGATGCGCTGAGCGCGAAAGGCATCATTCCGATGAGCATAGGCGGTGATCATGGCATCACCTATCCTGCGGTCGATGCACTGGCACGTCATCAGTCGAAACCGGTGGGGCTTGTCGTCTTCGACACCCACCTTGATTTGAGCGAATCCTTTCAGGGTGACCGTCTGACACGGGCGTCACCGATACAAAGGATTTGCGAGCTGCCGAATGTAGATCCGGAACGGGTGGTGATTATTGGCGCAAGAGGGCCGCGCAATCTGCCCGAGTGGACGCCGCGATACAAGGCCCTGGGCATCACCGTCTTCCCGATGGCGCAGGTCGAAGCGCAAGGCATGGTTGCCATTGCATCGCAGGCGCTCGAGATCGCGAGCGACGGTGGACAAAGTCCGATTTACGTCAGTGTCGATATTGACAGCGTGGATCCCGGGTTTGCACCCGGCACCAACAGCCCTGAGCCGGGCGGTCTGACGTCTCGCGAGATCATTCAGGGCTTGCGTATTGTGGCCCGGAATGGCTTCATTGGCTTTGATGTTGTTGAGGTGGCCCCCGACTTTGACAGCCGTAGTGGAACAACGTCCACTCTGGCGGCGCGCCTGTTCGCGGAGGCCATGGCCTGTCTTGCAGCCATTCGCCTTGACAGAAAGGACAGCTGGAAAACCGCTCATAGCACGCAAGAGGCCCAGTGATGATACGGCGGCGTTCTTGCAAATATACCCCTAGAACAACACGTACCGTGGAGTATCAGAAATGATCAGAAACCCGATCAAGTGGCCCAATGGCGCCCGTTGTGCCGTTGCTGTCACCTTTGACATGGATGCGGACAGCCTGGTCCATATTGCCCAGCGCGACCGCGCACCTGACCTTGTAACCGCAACCTCGATGTTGCGTTATGGTCCGGAGGTAGCGATACCACGTATCCTGGAAACCTACCGCAAGCTCGATGTCAAGCAAACGTTTTTCGTACCGGCGTGGTGTGCGGAGACGCATCCGGGTGCTGTGCAGTCCATGGTTGATCAAGGCCATGAAATAGCCTTGCACAGCTATATTCACGAGTCATCTTTTGATTTTACCCGGGATGAGGAGCATTATTGGCTATGCCGCGCACGTGCGTCGCTCGAGAAAATCGGTGGAACACAAGTCCGGGGCTGGCGTGCACCCATGTATTCTTTTTCCAGAAATACGGCAGAGCTGCTGGTTCGGGAAGGCTTCGTATACGACTCCTCTCTCATGGAGGATGATCAGCCCTATGTGATCCGGGCCGGCGGTGGCGAGCTGATAGAAATTCCGGCGCACTGGGGAATGGATGATTACCCGCAGTATGCGCACACGCCGGAGCTGGGTTATTCGGTTCCGGTGAAAACACCAAGCGACGCCATTGCCAACTATCGCGAGGAGTTCGAGGCGCATTACGCTCACGGTGGCGTATGGATGACCATCTGGCATCCGTTTCTGACCGGGCGTCTGGGTCGATGGCACGCCATAGAAAAGCTGCTGCTTGAAATTCGTGAGAAGGATGTCTGGTTCGCCACACTGGGCGAGATTGCGGCTCATGTGCGCCAATGCATCGATGCCGGGGAGCACAGCCCCCGGATCGTCGAACTACCCTATCGAACCGAGCCGGTGTCACTGCATCGCAAGACCGATTGAGTCAGGTCCGTGGCCAGTGGCCGGGCCACGGATGTCCCACTATTGACAGAGACGATGATCAAGCGTCCATGTCAACTTTATTCTACCAATGAGGAGTCATCATGAAAATCAGATCCATCCTGGGCAATGTCATGCTTGCCAGTACCTTTGTCGCGATGACGGGTGCGGCACAGGCGGCTGACAGCTCGTTCAAGGCTGCAATGGTGATGCCGGGAAGCATCACCGACCAATCATGGAATCAGCAGGGCTATGAAGCCATTATGCGCGCCAAGGAGGTGCTCGGCATCGAGGTGGCTTACAGCGAAAAAGTGGCTCAGCCGGATCAGCTGGAAGCCATGTCCGATTATGGTCGCAGAGGCTACAACGTTGTCTTTGGTCATGGCGGCGAATGGGTTGATGCCGCCAAGCGTGCGGCAAAACGCAACAAGGACACGCTTTTTGTCGTGACCAATGGTTTTGTGAAAGACCAGGGCGTCGCCTCCCTTACTTTTAATTTCAAGCAATTTGGTTATGCGCTGGGTTTTCTTGCAGGCAAGATGTCCGAGAAACCAAAGACCGGCTATATCAGCGGCCAGAAGATCCAGATCGCGACAGACCTTGAAGATGGCTACAAGAAAGGTTTTGTCAGCGTCCATCCGGATGCCGAATTTCTCGTGACCTACACCAACGAGTGGGATGATGTCGCCAAAGGAAAGGAGGCGGCGCTCAACCAGCTTGATCAGGATATCGAGGTCGTGTTTTCGTTGCTGGATAATGCCCAGATCGGCGTGTTGCAGGCAGCACAGGAAAAAGGCGCCTGGGCCTTTGGCGTGTGGCAGGACGTTTACGAAAACTGGCCTGATACGGCACTGCAGTCAGCGGTCATGGATTTCCGTGTTGCCATTGTCGATTTCCTGAAGGATGCCATGGAAGGCAAGGTCAGCAACGAAGTCTATCAGGTTGAGATCGGTACGGACGCCGGGACGCTGGGAACGTATCACCCTTCCATTCCCAAGGAGGTCGTCGAGGAAACCGAAGAGGTCATCCGCAAGCTTCACAGCCACGAAATCAAGCTGTAAGTAATACAACAGGAAGAGGAGAGGCCGCCGGTCGCGCGGCCTCTTACCGCCGGGAGAGGTTTGGTGAGGCAAGATATTCTGTCTGTACAGTCACTGTACAAGCAATTTGGTGCAGTACGCGCCAACGATGATGTGACCATCCATGTAGAGCGTGGCTCGATTCATGCCATTCTTGGCGAGAATGGCGCCGGCAAGAGCACCCTGGTCAGCATGCTGTATGGCTTGCTCGAGCCCGATGCCGGGAAGATCGTGTTCGATGGTGTCGAAGTTTCTATTGAAAGTCCGCGCAAGGCGATGAGCCTGGGCATTGGTATGGTGCATCAGCATTTCATGCTGGTTGAGCCACTGACTGTGACGGAAAATGTCGTCCTCGGTCTGCCGGGCAGCTGGCGCCTCAATCTGAAGCAGCATGCCGCCCGGCTTGCGGCGCTTTCGGAAGAATTCGGTTTCGATGTCGATCCGGAGGCGACGATTGCCGGGATGCCGATTGGCATGCAGCAACGAGTGGAAATCCTGAAGTGTCTGTATCGGGATGCCGACCTGCTCATCCTGGATGAGCCGACAAGTGTACTGACGCCTGTCGAAACGGCGTCCTTCTTCGAAGTTTTGCGCAAGCTGCGCGCCAGTGGGAAAACCATTATCCTCATTACGCACAAGCTCGAGGAAGTGATGGCCTTGTCCGATCGTGTCACTGTGATGCGTTTGGGAAAAGTAACGGATGAGGTGGTGACGCAAGATACGACCGCCCGGCACCTGGCGCGCTTGATGGTCGGCCGTGATGTGGTGTTCAAGATTGACGAGAGCGCGCGAACGGCCATTGTGGCCGGAAAGCCGCCGCTGCTTACTTTCAGGAATGTGCGCGCACGCAATGATCGCGGCTACGATGGATTGTCCGACATGTCTTTCGAGGTTGCGCCTGGAGAGATTCTTGGTTTTGCGGGCGTGGATGGTAATGGCCAGGCGGAACTGGCCGAAGTCCTCGCCGGGCTGCGCCCCTATACCGCCGGCGAGATCAAACTCGACAACAAGGACCTTTCGGACTACTCGGTTTCGGATCGCATTCATACGCTGAAGATCGGCTTTGTGCCGGAAGATCGGCACAGGACAGGTCTGGTGCTGGACTACAGCGTTGCCGACAATATGGTGTTGCGCAACTTCTACAAGAAGCCGGTCAAAGGACCGATGGGTATCCTCAATCGGCGCTACATCAGCGAGTTCGCAGAAGAGCATGTCGTCAAATATCAGGTGAAGGCTGATGGTATCCATCAGGCCGTCCGCCGGCTGTCGGGGGGCAATCAGCAAAAAGTGATATTGGCACGGGAAATCGAGGCCGGGCCTCATCTGCTCGTCGTATCACAGCCGTGCAAGGGGCTGGACGTTGGTGCAATCGAATTTGTGCAGAATACCCTGATCGCCGAGCGCAACAAAGGCGTGGCAATCATCTACATATCCACCGAACTCGAGCACATACTGGCGATCTGTGATCGCGTCGCAGTGCTGTACAAGGGCACGATTTCCGGCTATGTGGTGCCGGGCGAAACAAGCAATGAAGAAATAGGAAAACTGATGGCTGGATTCAGGGAGGCTGACAGCAATGCAGCTTGAACTCATTCGCTGGGTATATCGGCTCAAGACGGTCTGGGCCGTCTTGCTGTCCCTGCTGGTTGGTGCCTGGCTGATACGAATCACCGGCCATGACCCCATAGAGTCATACAAGGCACTTTTTGTCGGTGCCTATGGTGAGTATTGGGGGTTCTCGGCAACTTTGACAAAGATGTCACCCCTGTTGCTTGCCGGTCTGGCTGTGGCCTTGCCCTACCGTGTCGGCCTGTTCAATGTCGGGGGCGAGGGGCAGATTTACATTGGTGCGCTCTTTTCAACGCTATTCGCCCTTTGGCTGCCCGGTTTGCCGATGTGGCTGGCCATTCCGGGCACGATTGCAGTCGGCATGCTGGGTGGTGCCCTGTGGGCCCTGATTCCTGCCATCCTCAAGGCCTACCGGAATCTGAACGAGGTCATCATCACACTGTTGATGAACTACATTGCGATCAATCTGGTCAGTTTTGCGGTCGGCGGACCCTTGCGCGCGGAAGGTGCTCCCTACCCTTATTCGGACGAGGTGGGGGACTCATATCTGCTTCCCATCATGATGGATGGTACTGACGCGCATATCGGTGCGCTGTTCGGTGTGTTGGCGGCGTTCGTCATTTTCGTCGTGCTGAAGTACACCTCCATCGGTTTCGGCATGAATACGGTGGGCGCCAACCCGCATGCGGCGCTGTATGCAGGTCTGTCCGTGCGCCGGCACATCATCATGTCCATGGTCATCGGCGGCGCGCTGGCCGGGCTGGCGGGCACGTTCGAGGTCATCGGGCTCAAATATCGTCTGTATCATCTGTTCAGCGATGGCTATGGCTATGACGGTGTCGTTATCGCGTTTCTCGCGAATGCGAATTCACTTGCCGTCATCATTGCGTCAGCCTTCATGGCCGGTCTGGAAAGCGGTGCAAATGTGATGCAACGGGCGGTGGGTGTCCCCATTACAGTCATTGATGCGATCAAGGGGTTGGTCGTTATTTTTGTGGCAGCCAGTCTTGCATTCAGTTATCAGCGCAGCGGACTGGTAAAGATGATCAATCGCCGCAAGCGCTTGAACGAAGCCTTGTCTGCAAGCGCCCTGGGAGAAGACCGTGTTTGATGCAATAGCGGATTATGGACTCATCACGGCCTTTCTGGCGTCAGTCATACGGCTTTCCATGCCGCTGGCCTATGCTGCTGTCGGTGGGATATTTTCGGAACGCGCCGGCGTGTTCAACGTCGGTCTCGAAGGTTTTCTCATCATTGGCGCCTTTGGGGCCGCCTATGGAACCTTCCATACGGGATCGCCCTATATGGGTCTGCTTATGGGCCTGTTGTGCGGCTGCCTTCTGGCCATTCCCATGGCCATCATGACGGTCAGCCTGGGAGTGAATCAAATAGTCGCGGGGATCGCCGTAAACCTCTTCGCACTCGGGTTCACGGCATTCCTCTCGCGGGTCGCAATAGGCCCGACGGCAAACACCAAGCTGCTCCCCGGATTTTCCAAGATTGCCATTCCCGGGCTGAGCAAATTGCCTTTTGTCGGCCCCATCTTCTTCAATCAGGATTTGCTCGTCTATCTGATGTATGTTGCAGTGCCAATCTTGTACTACATTATGTTCCGTACCGCCTGGGGGCTCAATATCCGTGCTGTGGGCCACAGCCCGCGCAGCTCCGATACGGCGGGACTTTCAGTGACCCGGGTTCGCTACGTTGCCATCATCGGCGGCAATATGTTCGTCGCGCTGGGGGGCTGCTATCTCGTGTTGTCCCAGGTGTTCGTGTTCTCGGAAGACATGACGGCCGGTAAGGGGTTCATTGCCATTGCTGCAATGATCCTCGGCCGGTGGAGCCCGCTGGGTGCCTTGCTGGCGGCGCTTTTGTTCGGATTTTTCGATGCTTTGCAGCTGCGCCTGCAATTCAGTAATCCGGATGTGCCGTATGAAATATTTACAACCCTGCCGTATGTCATGTCTATTCTGGCACTGATCCTGTTCGCCGGGAGAAATGTGGCACCGCAAGCCATTGGGCGGTTTTACAGTCGGGAGGATTACTGATCATGAAAGCAGTCGTCGTCAACGCGCCAGGCGGGCTGGAAGCTTTGCGTGTGCAGAACGTCGCCACGCCGGTGGCAGGCGCCGGCGAAGTGCTGATCAAAGTCGAGTTCGCCGCCTGCAATTGGGGTGATATCCAGAAAAGGCAGGGTATTTATCCAGATCCCGTCACTTATCCGGCAATTCTCGGGGCCGAAGGCGCGGGCGAGATCACCATGCTGGGTGCCGGCGTCGATGGCTTGCATAAAGGGCAGAAGGTGTTGTTCATCAGCGGCACGGCCATGTTGGGCGCTTTCGCCGAGTATGTGAGCGTACCGCAAGCGCTGGTGATACCGGTTGATGCCGCAGGTGACGATCTCCGCCGGCTGAGCGTCTTGCCGGTAGCTGCCTTGACGGCGTATCACCTTGTGCATACCGCCTATCCGCTGAAAGCGGGCCAGCAGCTACTGGTGCATTCCGTGGCGGGGGGCGTTGGACTCATGGTTGTGGCGTGGGCGCGGCGCATCGGCGCCCGGGTATATGGCACCGTGGGCGACCGTGCCAAGGTGCAGGCGGCGCTCGATGCCGGGGTGGCGCGCGTTATCGTACGCCCGGACGAGGATTTCGTGGCGGTGTTGCGCGAGGCTACCCATGGCAAAGGGGTCGATCTGGTGATCGATTCTCTGGGTGCCGATGTCCTGGAGCGAAGTTTCGACGTGCTTCGCTATTACGGGCACCTCATCAATATTGGCGAGGCGGCTGGTGATCCCGAGTTCGATATTCGCAAGACGCTGTACCGTCGTTCGACGGCCATGGCCGGTTTCGAGGTGATGCACGCCCTGCAGCTGCCCGCCGTATGGCAGCAGGGGCTTCAGGCGCTGCGCGACGGTATACGGCGTGGCGACATTCAGATGCCCATTGACAGTGTGTTTGGTATCGACAAGATTGCGGACGCACAGGCGTACATGGCGTCCGGAAAATCCAGCGGCAAGATCCTGATTGAAATCTCGGACTGACGGCACGATATGAGCGGGCAATCAATGAATAGTGATGTGATGGAGATCGGGGCCGGGTTGCTTGATCTTGCCGGGATACGCAGCTTCGGCACGCATACCCGAGTCCGGCTGGGTGACGCCATGCGCCAGCAGGTTCGCAGGGGGCATGAGCGATTGAGGGCCATGATTGATAAAAAGCAGGTCGTCTATGGCGTCAACACCGGTCTTGGCCCGTTGTCATCCCGTGTGCTGGAAGCAGATCAGGCGCCCCAGCTGCAGCAACGCCTTCTGCTGTCCAATGCCGTGGGCGTCGGCCCAGAGCTGGATCCGCAAATTGTGCGCCTGGTCCTCTTGCTGAAAGTGCTGACACTGAGCCAGGGCGCATCAGGTGTGAGTCCCGCACTGGTTGATCGTCTGCTCCTGTTTCTCAATGAAGGGTTGACGCCGGTCATCCCTTCACAGGGGTCGGTGGGAGCGTCGGGAGATCTGGCGCCACTGGCTCATGTCGGCTGCGCACTCATCGGTGTCGGCGAGGTGCGTCTGAATGGCGAGCGGATGACCGCTGCGACGGCTCACGAAAGGCTTGGCCTGATGCCTTATGTGCCGCTGGCGAAAGAGGGGCTTGCGATCGTCAATGGCACCCAGGTGTCTACAGCGATTGCCCTGTACGCATACTTTCAGATTGAGCGCAGCTTTATCTTTGGGCTGGCGGCTGCCGCACTGTCACTGGAGGCCGGGCGTGGCACGGTGCAGGCTTTCGACGCGCGCCTGCATCATCTGCGGCGTCAGAAAGGTCAGGTGCGGGTTGCGCAGTGGTTGCGTGACGTGCTGCAGAACAGTCCCTTGCAGGATGCGGCGGCGCAGGCACAGCGGCGTCGTGTGCAGGATCCTTATTGTTTGCGCTGCATTCCTCAGGTTCTCGGGGCAGTGTTTGATCAGTTGACGCATGTGGCACAGGTGTTGGATCGTGAAATTGCAGCAGTAACGGATAATCCGCTCATCGACCTGGATACGGGCGATGTCATGTATGGCGGAAACTTTCACGCACAGCCGATAGGGTTCTGCGCTGACCTTATGGCGATGTGTGTGACCGAGATGAGCACCATGAGCGAGCGGCGAACAGCCTTTCTGGTTGATGGCCATCAAAGTGGTCTGCCCGACTTCCTGGTTGACGGCAATGGTCTGGACTCGGGTTTTATGGTTGCCCAGGTGACGGCAGCGGCCCTTGCCAGTGAAAACAAGGCGATGAGCTTTCCGGCCAGTGTGGACAGCATACCCACTGCGGCCAACCTTGAAGACCATGTCAGCATGGCCACGCATGCGGCTTTTCGTCTACTGAAGATGATTGGAAATCTTGAGAACATCCTCTCGATCGAGCTGCTCGCAGCAGCGCAGGGGCTTGATTTTCTGCGCCCGGGGAAGACCAGTGATCTGCTTGAGGATTTGCATGCCGGCCTGCGGCGTGAGGTGGATTTCTGGAGCGAGGATAGGTACTTTGCTCCGGATATTCCGCTGGCATTGGCCGTTGCACGGCGTTTCGCGAACCAGCTCGGGCAGAACAGTCGTTTCGGCCTCTTTTCGTGTTAGCGGCAGTTTGAAGGGGCATCATCGGTACAATATGTCGGACGGCCTATGGATGTGTACAAGGATTCGCAACTCAACCCCTCCGACATCAAGCTGCTTCGTCTGTTCGTGCATATCGTGCGTTGTGGCGGGTTCAAGGCGGCGCATGAGGAGCTGAACATCGGCATGTCGACCATCAGTACCCAGATGGCTCTGCTCGAAGAGCGTCTGGGGATGACGCTGTGCCAGCGTGGCCGTGGCGGCTTTCTCCTGACCCCCCAGGGACAGCGGGTCTTCGATCTGGCGTGCGAGTTTGAAATAACGGTCGCGCGCTTTCGTGCCCAGCTTGGCAGCCTCAAGGACAAACTGGTCGGAAACCTGGCTATCGGGTTGCCGGACTCGATCGTGACCCATCCCGACCTGTGCATCGACTATGCGCTCCATCTTTTCAATCGCAGGGAGCATTCGGTCGAGATCAGTCTGCGCATCCATAAGCCTGATGAGATCGAGGAGATGCTCATCGCCGACAAGCTGCAGGTGGGAATCTCGGTCTTCAGCGAGCGCCGCCCTGAGCTGGAATATCATTTTCTGACGAGCGAGCGGCATGAGCTGTATTGTGGCCGTCGGCATCCGTTGTTTGGCAAGCGCAGAAACGAGATCACCAAGACGGATCTGGAGCAGGCGCCGTATGTGACGCGCGGCTATGACATCATCGTGCCCGGCGGCTGCGGTGATATTCGTTTTGATGTGGCAGCGGTTGCCCATGACATGGAAGCCATCCTGATCATGATACTGTCGGGTGCTTATATTGGACATTTGCCCTGTCATTATGCGTTGCATCTGGTGCAGGATGGCGAGCTCCGGATGATCAGTGAGGATTACCCGCGAGTGTCGAATTTTCAGGTGGCATTTCGCACGGACTATAAAGAAACGGCATTGCTTGCCGCCTTTGTCGAGGACCTGTTCCGCGCGCACGAATAACGCGTTCGCCGGCGATCTTTGCCCGGCTTGCCTTCCGGGCGACGGGCCTGTTATCGTTTCCGGATTGGACCGCCCACCCCTGGAGCGGACATCAGCTTTCGCTTTCGCATCAGAGGCAGCCCATGGCCACGCGCAGTATCGCCTATCAGCCCGTCAACTCGCTGGAATCCCCCCGGTTTACCGGGGTTCGTACTTTCATGCGCCTGCCGCATGGCAGTGACCTTTCGCAGGCCGACGTCGCCATTTTCGGCGTGCCCTTCGATACCGCCACATCCTTCCGTCCCGGCGCCCGCTTCGGGCCGGCAGGCATTCGTGATGCCTCAAGCCTGCTCAAGCCGTATTGCCCGGTGATGGATGTCGATATTTCCGAGTGGCTTTCGGTGCTGGATTACGGCGATTTCGCCACCGTCCCCGGATATATCGAAGTCAGCCTCGAGCGCATCGAGGAACAGATGCGCACGATCTGCGATGCCGGCGTCATCCCCGTAGGCATGGGGGGCGACCATCTGGTTTCCCTGCCCTTGCTGCGCGCGCTTGCCAAGGCCCAGGGCGGACCGCTGGCGCTGGTGCACTTCGATGCGCACACCGACACAGCACCGGATTATTTCGGCCAGCCCTACAACCACGGCACACCGTTCTACTGGGCCATTGAAGAAGGCCTCATCGCGCCCGAGCACTCCATCCAGGTGGGCATACGCGGCTCGCAGTACCACAAGGATTCGCTCACCTATCCGGTCAGCAAGGGCATACGCCTCATCAGCGGGCCGGAGCTGCACGCCATGGGCATGGCGCAGGCCGTGGCGGAAATCCGCGAGCGCATCCAGGGCCGGCCCGTCTACCTCACCTTTGACATCGACTTTCTTGATCCGGCCTATGCGCCCGGCACCGGCACGCCCGAGGCGGGCGGTTTTGCCAGCCACCAGGCCCTGCAACTGGTGCGCGACAGCCTGCGCGGCATGGACTTGCGCGGCATGGACCTGGTCGAGGTGGCCCCCGAATACGATCATGCGGGCATTACCGCCCTGGCGGGCGCCACCATCATGCAGGCCTTTCTGGCATTGCTGGCTCATGCGCGCCGCAGTGCGTGATGCCGCAGCGCCTGATTCCTCTTCATCATCATCATCACCATAAAACCGGAGACATCCATGAAACGACATCTTCTTAAACTGACCGCCGCCGCCCTTTGCATGGGTCTTGTGGGCGCAGCGGCGCATGCTGATACGGTCCGTCTGCGTTTCCAGACGTATTACGGCACCGAGATGGACAAGCTGGGCAAGGAAATGCGCGACACCATCCGCGAGAAGAGCAATGGCGAAATGCGCATGCAGTATTTCCGCGGGGGCGAGCTGGCGCAGGCCGACCAGATGGTTGATGCCACGGCGCGCGGCACGATTGACGTCGCCTACGGTGTGGGCAGCTACTGGCCCGGCCAGGTCGACGTGGCCAATGTCGAGGCCGGCCTGCCCGGTGCCTGGACCAGCGCCGCCGAGGCGGGCGAGGTCTTCAAGCAGTTCAATCCCATTCTCGAGAAAGCCTATGCCGAGAAGGGTGTCACGCTCATCGGGCGCGGCTTCGGCAGCAACTATGACCTGCTCACCAAGAAGCCGGTGCAGAGCCTGGAAGATCTGAAAGGCTCCAAGATCCGCGCCACCGGCCAGATGGCCAAGGTGCTCGAAGGCTTCGACATCAAGACGGTCTTCCTGCCGGCCGAGGAGCTGTATGTGGCCCTGTCCACCGGCATCATCGATGGCGTGCTGTACGGCGGCCCGGTCGAATACGAGCAGCTCAAGTTCGACGAGGTGGCCAAGTACTACACCTATCTGAACTTCCTCAACCCCGGCTGGACGGATACCATCATTGTCAACACCAAGGTCTGGGAAGGCATGACGGAAGCGCAGCGCACCATCCTGCGCGACGCTGCGCAGACCTATGCCAACGGCATTCACGCCTGGCTGGAGGAAGGCAACGCCAAGACCGCCAAGGACAGCAAGCGCATGGAGTTTGCCACCCTGCCCGAGGCTGATTCCAAGGCGCTGGCCCAGGCCGCCCAGCAAGTCTGGCAAGACGAGGCGAAGAAGTCCGATCGCGTGGCCCGCATGGTGGATATCCTGACCGAGAACGCGAAGAAGCAGGGCCGTCTGGACTGACGGCATGGCGTCGCGCATCAGCCGCTATCTGGCATTCCAGGACGCCCTTTCCGACGGCGTCGGCAAGCTGGTGTCCTGGATATCCCTGGTCCTGATCATCGTGCTGCTGTACGAGGTGGTCATGCGCTACTGGCTCAACTCGCCCACGGTCTGGGGCCATGAGCTGTCCACCATGCTGTTCGGTGCCTTTGGTGTGCTTACGGGTGCCTATACCCTGCGCCACCGCGCCCATGTGCGCAGCGAGGTGGTGTATGCGCTCATGCCGCGCCGGCTGCAGCATCTGTGCGACGCCATTATCAATGTACTCATCCTGGTTGCCTTCATCATTTTCTTCAGCATGTCGCTGGAGTTTGCACTGGCGTCCTGGCAGATGAACGAGATCTCGGGGCGCAGTACCTGGGAGCCGGTGCTGTATCCCATCAAGTCCACCATTCCCCTGGCCGTGGGCCTGCTCATCCTGCAGACGGTGGCGGAGCTGGTGCGCAGTGTGCTGCTGCTGTTCAACATCCCCTTTCATGATCCCCGCCATGACGCGTCGGCCTAGGACCGGCACCGACAGGAGAGTCCATGCTGGACCTTGAGCCGCTGACGATCACCCTCATCATGTTTTCGGGCATGCTGCTCCTGATGATCATGGGCGCGCCGCTGGCGTGGGCCCTGATCCTGTCCGGACTGGGCAGCGCCTACATGATGTTCGGGCCGGGCGGGCTGGACCTGCTGCTGGCCTCGGCCTACAGCGCGATGGACAACTTCCTGCTCATCGCCCTGCCGCTGTTCATCTTCATGGGGCTGGTGCTCGAGCGCTCGGGCATCACCGATGATCTCTTCGAGATGACGCACAAGCTCATGGGCGGCCTGCCGGGCGGGCTGGGCGTGGGCACGGTGCTCATCTGCGCCATCATCGCCGCCATGGCGGGTGTGTCGGGTGCGGCCACCGTCAGCCTGGGCATCATCGCCCTGCCCGCCATGCTCAAGCGCGGCTACGAGAAGAAGCTCGTCACGGGCACCATCATGGCGGGCGGTGCGCTCGGTTTCCTGATTCCGCCCAGCGTGCTCATGATCGTGTACGCTTTCCTGTCGCGCGATTCCGTGGGCCGCCTGTTTGCCGCCGGCGTCATGCCCGGGCTCATGCTGGCCCTCATCTATATCGCCTATATCCTCGTGCGCTGCTGGCTCAACCCGTCAATGGGGCCGCCGGTGCCGCCGCAAGAGCGCGAGCCCTGGGCTGAGCGCATCAAGTCGCTGCGCTTCCTCATCCTGCCCTTCCTGCTCGTCTTCACGGTGCTGGGCTGCATCATCGGCGGCATCACCTCGCCGTCCGAGGCCTCGGCCATCGGTGCTGCGGGCGCCCTGCTGCTGGTGGCCCTGCGCGGGCGGCTGAACTGGGACCTGCTGCGCTATGTGCTGTTCACCACGGCGCGCCTCACGGGCATGCTGATCTGGATCGCCATTGCCGCCGTCTTCTTCAGCAAGGTCTATACCGGTCTGGGTGCCGGCATGGTGGTCGAGGAGCTGATCGAGGACTACATGCTGTCGGGCTCGTCCATCATCATCATGATGCTGCTGAGCTTCTTCGTGCTGGGCATGTTCCTGGATGACTTCGCCATCACTTTCATCACCGTACCCATCTATGTGCCTATCGTGCAGAGCATGGGCTACGACACCATCTGGTTTGCCATCCTGTTCGTCGTCAGCATGCAGTCGGCCTACCTGACGCCGCCGTTTGGCTATAACCTGTTCTATATGCGCTCGGTGGCACCCAAAGAGGTCACCATCGTCGATATCTATCGCTCGGCTTTCCCTTTCATCATCCTGCAGACCATTGGGCTGATCCTGATCTTCAACTTCCCGCAGATTGCCCTGTGGCTGCCCAACAAGCTGTTCTGAGAAGCTTTTCCGAGCGAAGCAGGGTCGCAAGGCCCGGGAGTGTTGCCATGTCCATGACGGAAATTGCCGGCGGCCGGGGTGCCGCCATATCGCTGGCCGCAGGCCAGGCCATCGCGCTGTGCAATACGCACGGCAGCCAGGTGGTGGACACCTGGGCGCTGAATGCGCACGACATGAGCGAGCACTTCTCCGTGGAGCATACGCGGCGGGTGCGCGAGCGCCTGTTCCTGGAAGAGGGCGACACGCTGCTGTCCAACCGGCGCAATCCCATGATGGTGCTTGAAAAAGACACCGCCGGCGGCGTGCACGACATGCTTGCGGCGGCCTGCGACCCCTGGCTGTATCGTCACTACGGTCATCCTGGGCATCGCAGCTGCCACCAGAACTTCATCGAGGCCCTGCTGGCTGCAGGCCTGGTGCCGCCGGCACTGCCCAATCCGCTCAACCTGTGGATGAACGTCGTCATCCGCGACAGCCGCAGCATGACGCTGGAGCGGCCGGTGAGCAAGCCGGGCGATACCGTGGTGCTGCGCGCCCTGTGTGACGTCATCGTCGTGCTCTCGGCCTGTCCCATGGACATCACGCCCGTGAACGGCGGCGACGGCCGCCCCATGCCGGTGCATTACCGGGTGCTCGCCGCCTGAAAGGAAAACTCCCATGTCTTCGCGTTTCAACCAGCCCCTGGGAGGCAACACACTGCCGCGTTTTGCCGGCATCGCCACCATGATGCGCCTGCCCCCGGCCGACAGCGCGGCCGGGCTGGATGTGGGCTTTGTCGGCATCCCGCTGGACATCGGCACGTCCAACCGTTCGGGCACGCGTTTTGGCCCGCGTGCCATCCGCGCCGAATCCGTGCTGCTGCGCCCCTACAACATGGCCACGCGCGCTGCACCTTTCGATGCGCTGCAGGTGGCCGATCTGGGCGATCTGCTGACCAACCCCTACGACCTCAAGGACAGCGTGCGCCTGATCCGCGAAGGCTATGCCGCCCACATTGCCCACGGCTGCCGGCTGATTGCCCTGGGCGGTGATCACACCCTCACCTATCCGGTGCTCCAGGCCATCCACGAGCGCTGGGGGCCGGTGGGGCTGGTGCACGTGGATGCCCATGCCGATGTGAATGACACCATGAACGGCGAAAAGATCGCCCACGGCACGCCGTTCCGGCGGGCGCTCGAAGAAGGCCTGCTGGATGCACAGCGCGTCTTCCAGATCGGCCTGCGCGGCACGGGCTACAGCGCGGAAGATTTCGACTGGTGCCGCGACCGGGGTTTCACCGTCATCCAGGCCGAGGAATGCTGGCATCAGTCCCTGGCGCCGCGCATGCGCGACATCGCCGCCCGCCTGGGCGACGGGCCGGTCTACCTGTCCTTCGATATCGACGGCATAGACCCCGCCTATGCGCCGGGCACGGGCACACCCGAGATCGGCGGCCTGACCGTGCCCCAGGCGCTGGAGATCATTCGCGGTCTGCGTGGCTGCAATCTGGTGGGGGCCGATCTGGTCGAGGTGAGCCCGCCCTATGATGCGGGCGGCATGACGGCCCTGCTGGGCGCCAACCTGGCCTATGAAATCCTGTGCGTATTTCCGGGCGTGGCCTATCGTGACTGAGGCGATTGACGCGATTGAGGGCTGAAGCCGTTCAGTTCCCGGCCCCGTCGCGCAGCGCGCGGCGCAGGATCTTGCCCACGGCGCTGCGCGGCAGCTGATCGCGGAACACCACTTCGTGCGGCACCTTGTACGCCGCCAGCAGTGTGCGGCAGTGGGCGATGACGGCCGCCTCGTCCAGCGACGGGTTGCGGCGCACCACGATCAGGCGCACGGTTTCACCCGAGCGCTCGCTGGGCACGCCCACGGCCGCTGCTTCCAGGATATCGGGATGCTGGATGGCGGCCGCCTCCACCTCGTTGGGATAGACATTGAATCCGGACACCAGAATCATGTCCTTCTTGCGATCGAGCAGGGTGATATAGCCCCGCTCATCCATCACGCCCATGTCGCCCGTGCGAAAGAAGCCGTCGGCATCGAAGGCTCTTGCGGTTTCGTCCGGGCGGTTCCAGTAGCCGGGGCTGACCTGCGGGCCGCGCACGCAGATCTCGCCCGGCTCGTGAATGCCCATCGTATGCTGGTCGTCATCGCGAAGTTCGACTTCGGTGGAGGGCACAGGCAGGCCGATGCTGCCCGTGAAGCGGGTCTCGTCCAGCGGGTTGATGGTGACCGCCGGCGAGGTTTCCGTCAGCCCGTAGGCCTGGGCGATGGGCCGTCCGGTGACGTCCAGCCAGCGCTGGGCCACGGTGGCCTGCACGGCCATGCCGCCGCCCAGCGTCAGGTGCAGGGACGAGAAGTCCAGCCGTGCAAAACGCGGGTGTTCGATCAGGGCGTTGAAGAGCGTGTTGACGCCGGTGATGGCCGTGAAGCGCGTGCGTGACATCGCGTGGACCAGGCGATCGATGTCGCGGGCATTGGGAATGAGCAGGTTGCGCGCACCCACGTGCAGGAAGACGAGGCAGTTCGCCGTGAAGGCGAAGATGTGATACAGGGGCAGGGCCGTGACCACGCACTCATGCACGCCATTGACGTGCGGCCGTATCCAGGCATGGGCCTGGCACAGGTTGGCCACCAGGTTGGCGTGCGTGAGCATGGCGCCCTTGGCCACACCCGTGGTGCCGCCGGTATATTGCAGGCAGGCGACATCGTCCGGCGTCTGTGCCGGTGCCTGCCAGGGCAGGCGGGTGCCGTCGCGCAGCACGGTGTTCCAGCGTACGTGGCCGGGCAGCTGCCAGGCGGGTATGCTGCGGCGCACATGGCGCATCATCAGATTCACGAGCGGCCCCTTGACGCCGCCCAGCATGTCGCCCGCCCCGGTGACGATGATCTCGCGCAGCGGCGTGCGTTCCCGTATCTGCTGCAGCGTGTGCGCCATGTTCTCGAGCACGATGATGGCCGTGGCCCCGGAATCCTGCAGCTGGTGCGCCAGCTCGGCAGCGGTGTACATCGGGTTGACGTTCACGATGATGGCGCCCGCGCGCAGCACACCATAGGCGGCCACCGGGTATTGCGGCAGGTTGGGCAGCATGATGGCGATGCGATCGCCCTTCGCGATGCCGCGCTTCTGCAGCCAGGCGGCCAGCGCCCGCGCTCCGGCCTCGAGCCCGGCATAGCGCATCGTGCTGCCCATGCACAGGAAGGCCGGCCGGTCGGCAAACCGGCTGCAGGCCTCGTCAAACACCTGGGTCAGCGAGGTGTAGCGCGCCGCCTCGTCTTCTATGCTTGCAGGCACGCCTTCAGGATAGTGTTTGAGCCAGATGCGATCCGCCGCCATCATTGCGCCTCTTCGAAGCGCTGCGGGTTATCGTGCAGCGGCCCGCCCCGGAAAGGGGCAAAGCCCGTGCCGAAAATGATGCCGGCATCCGCCAGATCGGCATCGGCCACAATGCCCCGGGCAACGCAGTCGCGCGCGGTGTCCACCATGGGTTGCACCAGACGCTCGGCCAGGCCGTCCGGGACGGGCCCCGCCGGCGGTCTTTCCGGCTTGCCGGCCTTCCAGGTGTAGAAGCCCCTGCCGCTCTTGCGCCCCAGTTCCTGTGCGTCCAGGTGTGTGCGCAGGCTTGTCGGCAGGGTGGCATCACCCGCGAGCAGCTCGCCCACGGCGCGCGCCACATCCAGGCCCACGGTATCGGCCAGCTCCAGCGGACCCATGGGCATGCCCCAGGCGCGCATGGCTTCATCAATCACGGCGGGCCGCATGCCCTCGTCCACGCAGCGCATGGCTTCGAGCAGATAGGGCGTGAGCACGGCATTCACCAGAAAACCGGGGCTGCTGCGCACGGGCAGGGGCAGCTTGCCCAGCTGATGGACCAGTCCGCAGGTGCGCGCGAACACGCCGGCGTCCAGTGCCGTCGTGGTGATGACTTCCACCAGCGGCATCTGCGCCACGGGATTGAAGAAATGAAGGCCCACCAGCCGTTGTGGTGCCTGCAGGCCTTCGCCGAGCTGCTCCAGCGGCAGGCTGGACGTATTGGTGGCAATGAAGGCCCCGGGCTGCAGGCGGGGTTCCAGCGCTGCGTAGAGCGCGTGCTTGATGCCCACATCTTCGGGCACGGCTTCGATGATGACATCGGCATGGGGCACGCCATGGCCGTGCGGGTCCGGCATCAACCGATCGCGGGCCGCCCGTACCGCGAGCGCATCGGGCAGCCGGCGACGGAACAGCTGTGTGGCCTCGCCCAGGGCGCGCGCAATGGCGTCGGGATTGGCGTCCTGCAGGCTGACGCGCAGGCCGCGCAGTGCGCACCAGGCCGCAATACCGCCACCCATGGTGCCCGCCCCTACGACGTGGACCTGCGATATGCGTTCGGCCCGGGCCTGACGGCCGATATCCTTGAGGCGTTCCTGCAGCTGGAAGACGCGGATCAGGTTGCCGGTGACGGGCGATTGGAGCAGCGCTGCCATCACGCCGGGCGTGCGCAGGGGGTTGCCTTCGACGGTCTGCCAGAGTTCGAGCATGGCGCGCGGCGCCGGATAATGGCCATGCGGGTCGCGGCGCTGCACGGCTTTGGCCGCCCGGCGCGCCACCAGCGGGCGCAGCCGGCGGTGGTTGAGCGTGCGTAACCACAGCGGCGGACGGTGGGCGGTGACGCCGGCAAGCACATGTTGTGCCGCCGCCTGACGCGCCAGACGCAGCGGCACGGCGGCATCCACCAGCCCTAGTCGGGCGGCTTCGCGCGCACCCGTGCTGCCGCCGCTGAGCACGCGGGGCAGGGCCGCCGGCGCGCCGATGAGCCGGGGCAGGCGCATCAGGCCGCCCCAGGCGGGCAGTATGCCCAGGCGCACTTCGGGCAGGCCCATGCGGGTGTCCGGCTGATCGATGGCCAGGCGGTGGCGGCAGGCAAGCGCGAGCTCCAGCCCGCCCCCCAGGCAGTGGCCGTGAATCAGTGCCAGCGTGGGCCAGGGCACGTCGGCCAGGCGGTCGAACAGGCGCCAGCCGCGCGCCACGAACGCCTGGGCCGCTTCGCCGGCACCCATGCGGGAAAACTCGGCCACATCCGCACCGGCACAGAAGCCGGCCGGCTTGGCCGAGAAGATGATCATGGCCGTGGGCCGGTGCCTGCCCAGATGATCAAGCACCTGCGCGAGCTCCTGCAGCAGGGGTGTGCCCAGGCGGTTGACGGCGCTGTCGGCCATGTCCAGCCCCAGCCAGGCGATGCCTTCGGCGCCCAGCGCCAGGCTGAGGTGATGAAATCGGGGCATGTCGGATGCCGGGGTCATGATGCCGCCTCCTGTGTGTCGCTGCCCGCTGACGGGGCGCAGGACTGCAGTAGCATGGCACCGCCCTGGCCGCCGCCGATGCAGATGTTGGCCATGCCCGTGGACAGGCCGCGATCGCGCAGCACATTCAGGCAATGCAGCACGATGCGCGCCCCCGATGCGCCCACCGGGTGGCCCAGCGCGATGGCGCCGCCATCCACATTCAGGCGATCCATGTCCAGCGCGCCCAGGGCCGGTTGCCCCAGATGCTGCCGGCACCAGTCCTCATCCTGCCAGGCCTGCAGGCAGGCGAGCACCTGGGCGGCAAAGGCCTCGTTGAGCTCCCAGATATCGATATCGTTCAGGCCCAGGCCGTGGCGCTGCAGCAGGGGGCTGGCGGCGTGGACGGGCCCCAGGCCCATGATGGCGGGGTCCAGCGCGGCCCAGTGCACATCGACGATGCGCCCCAGGGGCTGCAGGCCGTGGCGCTCGATGGCCGCTTCCGAAGCGAGTAGCAGCAGGGCCGCGCCGTCGGTAACCTGGGAGCTGTTGCCCGCGGTGATGTTGCCCCAGGGCGGGTCGAACACCGGGCGCAGGCGTGCCAGGCGGCCCGGCGTGGAGTCTTCGCGCACGCCGTCATCGTGGTCGTACAGCCTGCCGCGCTCATCGACGAGCGGGATGATTTCGTGTTCAAACACATGGCGCACGCGCGCGCGGTGGGCCAGCACGTGGCTGCGCGCGGCAAATGCATCCATGGCCGTGCGAGGGATGCTGAAGGCGTGTGCGAGGTTTTCCGCCGTCTGACCCATGGACACACCCGCGACGGGATCGTGCAGGCCCTTGAGCAGCGCGGGAACCGGCCTGAACATGCGTGGGCGCAAGCCGCGCAGCAGCGACAGGCGCCGGCGCAGGCCGCGGGCCCGGCTCCAGCGTGCCAGCCAGCGCACCATGGCGTCATCCAGCATGACCGGCGCGCGCGACATGGCTTCCGTGCCCCCGGCGAGCACAAGGTGGCTGCGGCCTTCGCGGATGGATTGCATGGCCGCGTGCAGGGCCTGCATGCCAGAAGCACAGTTGCGCATCACCGTATAGCCAGGCACATCAAGACCGCAACCCAGGCGCAGCGCCAGTATGCGACCAATGTTGGTTTCATCCGCCGCCGGTGCGGCGCAGCCGAGGATGACTTCGTCCACCGCCGTGGGCGCAAAGGGCTGGCGCAGCAGCAGCGCCCGGCCTGTCTGGACGGCCAGCTCGCCGGCGGAAAACGGCCCGGGTTCGCGGCGCGCCTTGAGAAAGGGGCTGCGTGCCCCGTCAACAACATAGATGGCTTGGCTGGACATGGCATTGGGCGCAATCACGCGCAGGATGGCCTGTTTCCACCTTAATGGCTGCCGGGGATGCGGTCAACATCCGGCATAATACGAGTCTGGTCATCTTGTGTTGTGGAATTGGAGTCCGCCATGTCGTCTTTTGTTGTTCCTGCCGCTGATCGTCCGGTTGTCCCCGTTTCGGGCGAGCAGGGCGTCTTTCCCGTGCGCCGCATCTATTGCGTGGGCCGCAACTACGCCGAGCACGCGCGCGAAATGGGTCACGACCCGGATCGTGATCCGCCGTTTTTCTTCTGCAAGCCCGCCGACGCCGTGTGCGTGGGGGCGCCCGGCCAGGTGCTGGATGTTCCCTACCCGCCCATGACGCAGAACCTGCACCACGAGCTGGAGATGGTGGTGGCCATCGGCAAGGGCGGGGCGGACATTGCCGAAGATGAGGCCATGCACCACGTCTACGGCTATGCCGTGGGCCTGGACCTGACGCGGCGCGACCGCCAGAACGAGGCCAAGGAACTGCGCCGCCCCTGGGAAGTCAGCAAGGCTTTCGATGCCAGTGCGCCCATCGGCCATATCACGCCCGTGGCGCGTGCCGGCAATATGGCGGACGCAGCCATGACGCTGGAAGTCAATGGCAGCGTGCGCCAGACGACGCACATCAATCAGATGATATGGTCGATGACGGAAGTCATCAGCCATCTGTCGCGCTACTTCCGCCTGGAGCCCGGTGACCTGATCTTCACCGGCACACCCGAAGGCGTTGCCGCAACGGTGGCGGGCGATCGTCTCGATGCCCGCCTGGAAGGTGTGGACGGCCTGAGCATCCGTCTGGTCTGAACCCCGCGGCCCGGGTGATTTGGCGTCATCCGGGCCTCAATTGTCATTAATCATCAATAATGCCGGGGCTTATGACGAAAATCAGAGTTGAGCGGCTAGAATCCAAAATAACATCGGGGATCTCTGAATAGCCCGGGGAGTAGAGAGGGGGAATATTCCCAAAAGACAGCGGGAGGGGACGTCTGAAATGCCGGTCAGCCAGAATAATGCGGTTGCAATCATGCCGCCCAGAAAACGAATATGCATGGTCATCGGGTCTACGCCCGAACGCATTTCAAAATACGTGAACAGTCTGCGTCCCCTGGGGCTGGATTATCACTTCTTCGCGAACCAGGCCACATTCATGACCGAGGTGAAGACCAAGGCGCCTGATCTCATCATCCTGGATGTGGTCGACAAGCGCCAGGGCCTGCACAACGAGCTGGCCGGCCTGCTGGACAAGCTGCACCACCGTCCGGCAATCGTGCTGGCCGTGGTGTCGGAGCATCAGCGCCCGGCGGCGGCGGATGCGCTGGTATCCGGCCTGAGCGATTATGTGACCCATCCGTTTTCCGAGGTGGAGCTGCTGGCGCGCGTGCGCATGCATCTGGGCACGGAGGCGCAACAGGCTTTCGAGGCGGAAATCCAGGCGGAGCTGGAAGGCCTGACCGTGCACGAGGATCGCGTCATCCTGCGCAACAGCCTGTGGCAGCTGAAAGACAACCTGAGTGCATTGCGTACAGTCAGCGACTTGGCGCTGATGGTGGGCTGCAGCGAGAAGGCATTGAACGCCGTGTTCCAGACGGCCTACGGCTGTACCGCCTTTGACTACATGCGCAACACACGTATGCAGCGTGCGCGCCAGCTGCTGGCCGAAACGCGCGTGCCCATCATCCAGATTGCCAGCGATCTGGCGTATTCCAGCGCCGCCAACTTCTCCACGGCTTTCAAGGCGGTGGTGGGCATGAGTCCGCGCGCCTATCGGCAAAGCCATCACCAGGCCGCTCCCGAGACGGACTGACACCGCCGGCAGTCGGCTTGCGAATTTCCTGACGTTTGAGGCCGGTCGTGCGCCTGCAGTTGCGGTGCACGATCCGATACTGCGTTGCAAAATAACAACTTGCGACACCGCAGCAAACCGTCAACATTCGTCAAAATATCAAAATCATACAGGGTTAAAGTAATTTTCAAAATGTTTGCATAGCTTTATGAAACAGCACTTTCTGGTAAGCACGCATACTTCGGCATGAAAAAGTTTGTGGCGTCGATTTCACCGCTGCACCATTGCGTTTTTACCAGGAAGCGAGATGAACAAGGCTTACAGAAGTATTTACAACGAGAGAACCGGCACTTTTGTTGCAGTTTCGGAAAACGTTAATACGCGCGGCAAGCGCGCCTCGAGCCGGATGAGCAAGGTGGCCGTGGCCATCGCCGGTCTGGCTACGGCCGGGCTGATGGCGGGCGGGGCGATGGCGGCTGTGGTTACCGATGATGATACAAACACGATTACCTTCACGGGTGGTGCGGGCAGCATTACTGGTGTAGAGAGCATTACCGGCCTGAGTGGTCTGACGGTATCGGGAATCATCGAGGGCACCGCACTTGAGTCGACAGGTGATCTTGAGGTTGGCGGGGACGCTTCGGTCGATGGTGAACTGGATGTGACTAACAATGCCACGGTGGGCGGTGCTCTTGGTGTGACCGGAGCGACCACCCTGAGCGACGCTCTGACGGTGGCTGGTAACACGACGCTGAATGGCGCAACAACGATCAACGACACGTTGAATGTGACTGGCGCTACAACACTAAATAGTCTGGGTGTGACGACTGGCGCCACTGTGGGCGGTACTCTTGGTGTGACCGGAGCGACCACCCTGAGCGACGCTCTGACGGTGGCTGGTAACACGACGCTGAATGGCGCAACAACGATCAACGACACGTTGAATGTGACTGGCGCTACAACACTAAATAGTCT